>Ga0308157_10008261_pt1 | contig 11884 bp, 13 predicted proteins | sample PhyBR1_FD_201035 | JGI IMG/M metagenome (GOLD analysis project Ga0308157, IMG submission 201035) | Phyllosphere microbial communities from UC Gill Tract Community Farm, Albany, California, United States - DLSLB.R1 | ecosystem: Host-associated > Plants > Phyllosphere > Unclassified | place: USA...
GCGTGTAGCGCAGGCGGTCGTGCAGGCGGCTCTTGCGGCCCTGCCAGAATTCCCAGTGGTCCGGCACCAGCCGGTAGCCGCCCCAGTGCGGCGGGCGCGGCGGGTTGAGCATGAATTTGGCGCCGTACTTGGCCGCATTGGCCACCAGCACGCCCCGGCTGGAAATCACCTCGCTTTGCGGGCTGGCCCAGGCGCCGATGCGCGAGTCCAGCGGGCGGCTGTTGAAGTAGGCGTCGCTTTCCGCGTCGGAGACTTTTTCCACCCGGCCCTCGATGCGCACCACGCGCTCGAGCTCGACCCAATGGAACTGCAGCGCCGCGTACGGGTTGCCGGCCAGCTCCAGCCCCTTGCGGCTGGCGTAGTTGGTGTACCAGACGATGCCGCGCGCGTCGAACCCCTTGATGAGCACCACGCGGGTGGACGGGCGCAGGTCGCTGCCCACGGTGGCCACGGTCATGGCGTTGGGCTCGGGCACTTGGGCGGCGATGGCTTCGGTGAGCCACTGGTCGAACTGCCGGAGCGGGTCGGCATGCGAGGCGTCCTCGTTGAGCTCGGCGCGCTCGTAGCTTTTGCGAAGGTCGGCGATGGAGGTGGGGCTGGACATGCCCAAAGTATAGGGTCAGGGCGCAGCGGCAATCACCGCGCAGGCCAGGCGCGGGCCGGAGTTGCCGGTGGGCTGCGTGGTGTAGTCGTCCGGGTCGCGGTGCACGATCAGCGCCCGGCCGACGACGTTGCCGGCGCCGCCGCCCACCGAGAGGCCGTCCGCTTCGAACGCGAACCGGGCCACGCCGCTGTCGTCGGCCTTCAGGCTGGGCAGGTCGCCGGCGTGGTGGGCTGCGGCCGTGTGGCTGCCGTGGGGCTGGCCGCCGGGGTTGAAGTGGCCGCCGGCGCTGGTGGCGTCGGGGCTGGAGCAGTCGCCTTTTTCATGCACGTGAAAGCCGTGCAGCGCCAGCGGCCGCAATCCGGTCACCGTGCCCGAGACCAGCACCTTGTCGCCCCGCTGGGCAAAGCGCACGATGCCAGCGACGCTGTTGCCGGCCGTGCTTTGCAGCATCGCCGTGGCGCGCGGCCCGGCGGGATTGGCGCCCATCGGCGCGCAGGCGGCCAGGGCGAGCACACTGCTCAGAGAGGCGAGGGAACGTAGCATGAAAGCTCCTTGGGGGGTGGTTGATGGGGGGTGATCTGGCATGGGGCTGCTGGATTTGCGTGGGCACGCGGCGCGGCGCTCAGCCGTCGATCTGGCGCAGCAGCCGGCCCAGCGCCCGGTCCTCGATGCCCAGCGTGCGCAGGTGGTCGTAGGTGGTCTGGGCATAGTCGCGCGTGCTGCCGTAGCGCCCGCGCGCGCCGGCAAAGATCTGGCGGTAGAGCGCCTCGCTGAGCACGCCGGTGTGGTTGGGGCTGCGCCGCGACAGGGTGAAGGCCAGCGCCTTGAGCTCGCCCTGCGGCGTGCGGCAGCGCAGCCATTTGGGGTCGTAGACGGCATTGGGCATCTCGCGCGCCCACAGGGCGGGCAAGGCGGCCGGCACCTGCGCCTGGGGCAGGCGAAAGGCCATGCCCTTGCAGCTGCCGCCGGGCAGCAGGCCAAACACCAGGCCCGGCAGCGCCGGCGTGCCGCGGTTGACGCGGCTCCACATCTTCAGTGCGCGGTGGTAGCCGTGCAGCGTGGCGCGGCGCGATTCGGCAAAGTCGAACTCGGGCCGCCAGAGCAGCGACGCATAGCCAAAGATCCACAGGTCGCCTTGCCCGCCCCAATCGCGCAGCACGGCGCCCAGCATGGCGGCCGGGTCGCGCGCGGGGCCGGGGCTGCAGGCCGCGTCAAGGATGGAAGGGGTTGGCGTTGGCACAGGTGCACTTTAGAATACGCCGAGATTTTTTAAAAGGGAGGCCTTGATGTTTTCTCAAGACGACGACAGCCAGCAACGCGTGGCCCTGTTTCTGGTGTTCGGCCTGGTTGCGCTGGTCGTGGCCTCGGTACTGGCCTTTGGCGCCAGCCACCGGGGCACCCCGGCCACTGCCGCCGTCGCGCCCGCCGGCACCCTGACCGCCGGCAAGGTCGTTGCCGCGCCGGCGGTGGTGCGCAGCGCGCAGGCCGACGCGGACGCCGCCAGCGTCAAGGTCGAGCAGGGTGTGGTGAAGTTCTACTTCGCCACGGGCAAGGCCGAGCTGGCCGCCGGCGCCAGCGAAGCCCTGGCCGACGTGGTCAAGGGCGCGCAGCAAGGGCGCCGGCTGGTGATTTCCGGCTTCCACGACGCGACCGGCAATGCCGCGCAAAACGCCGAACTGGCCCGCCAGCGCGCGCTGGCCGTGCGCGCCGCCTTGCTGGTCGCGGGCGTGCCCGAAGGCCAGATCGAGCTGAAAAAGCCCGAGCAGGTCACCGGCAGCGGCCCCGACGCCGAGGCGCGCCGGGTCGAAATCACCCTGCAGTAAACCCGGCCGGGCCCGTGCCGGCGCGGCAGGCCAGGTAACAAAAATCCGCAGCGGCTGGCGCCCTGCGGATTTTTTTACGCTCTTGGCGTTGTCTTTGGTAACCCTAAAGAAACCTTTTTCGCTGAAAAACCGTGGCATTCTGGTTACCATAGACGCCGTAATAAAGTTACATGCCGATCTTCGGGATGACTTGCATTGAAAGGTTGCACCATGGCGCTTCATTCAGCCGTTTCAGACACCACCGACCGCATCCGCGCGCGCAGCGCGGCCACGCGCAGCGCCTACCTGGCGCAGTTGCAGGCCGACAGCACCCGCCCGCCCAGCATGGACCGCATGGGCTGCGCCAACATCGCCCACGCCGTGGCGGGCATGCCGACGGACGACCGCTTCAAGGTCGTGACCGAGCGCCGGCCCAACATCGGCATCGTCACCGCCTACAACGACATGCTCTCGGCGCACACGCCGCTGCAAAGCTACCCCGACCTCCTGAAGGACGAGGCGCGCCGCCATGGCGCCACGGCGCAGGTCGCCGGCGGCGTGCCGGCCATGTGCGACGGCGTGACGCAGGGCACCAGCGGCATGGAGCTGAGCCTGTTCAGCCGCGACGTGATCGCCATGGGCACGGCCGTGGCCCTGTCGCACGACGTGTTCGACGCGGCGCTGCTGCTGGGCGTGTGCGACAAGATCGTGCCGGGCCTCCTGATCGGCGCGCTGCAGTTCGGCCACCTGCCGATGGTGTTCGTGCCCGCCGGGCCCATGCCGTCGGGCCTGCCGAACAAGGAAAAGGCGCGCATCCGCGAGCAGGCCGCGCAGGGCCTCATCGGGCGCGAAGGGCTGCTCGAAGGCGAGCTCAAGTCCTACCACAGCCCGGGCACCTGCACCTTCTACGGCACGGCCAACAGCAACCAGATGCTGATGGAAGCCATGGGCCTGCACGTGCCGGGCACCGCTTTCATCCAGCCGGGCGACGGCCTGCGCGGCGAGCTCACCCGCGAGGCGGCGCGCACCGTGCTGGGCATCACCAAGTCCAAGCGCTTCGCGCCCATCGGCCACGTCGTCGACGAGCGCGCCATCGTCAACGCCATGGTGGCGCTGCTGGCCACCGGCGGCTCGACCAACCACCTGATCCACTGGGTCGCGGTGGCGCAGGCCGCCGGCATCGTGATCGACTGGAACGACTTTTCCGCGCTGTCCGACGTGGTCCCGCTGCTCACGCACGTCTACCCCAACGGCAGCGCCGACGTGAACGCCTTCCAGGCCGCCGGCGGCCCGGGGCTGGTGATCCGCGAGCTGCTGGACGCCGGCTTCATGCACGAGGACGTGCTGACGGTGCGCGCCGGCGGCATCCGCGAATACACCCGCGTGCCCGTGATGGACGGCGCGGCGCTGGCCTGGCACGACGTGGGCGACTCCAAGGACGCGTCCATCGTGCGCCCGGCCGGCCAGCCCTTCAGCCCGACCGGCGGGCTGAAATTGCTCACCGGCAACCTGGGCCGCGCCGTGATCAAGGTCTCGGCCGTGCCCGACGACCGCCACGTCATCGAGGCGCCGGCGCGGGTGTTCGACTCGCAGGACGCGCTGCAGCGGGCCTTTGGCGCCGGCGAGCTGGACCGCGACGTGGTCTGCGTGGTGCGCTGGCAGGGCCCGCAGGCCAACGGCATGCCCGAGCTGCACAAGCTCACGCCGCCGCTGGCCGTGCTGCAGGACAAGGGTTTCAAGGTGGCGCTGGTCACCGACGGGCGCATGAGCGGCGCCTCGGGCAAGGTGCCCGCGGCCATCCACGTCTCGCCCGAGGCGGCCGCCGGCGGCCCGCTGGCCAAGGTGCAGGACGGCGACATGGTGCGCGTCGATGCGCTCACGGGCCAGCTGCAGGTTTTGGTGCCCGACATCGCGTGGGATGCGCGGCCCGTCAGCACAATGCCCATCGAACTGCGCCAGCACAACGGCGTGGGCATGGGCCGGGGATTGTTTGCCGGCATGCGCCGCCGCGCGCTGACGGCCGAAGAAGGAGCACTTTCATGGATGTAAATATGACCATCAGCACCAAACTCAGCGCCTTGCAGGTCATGCAGGACGCGCCCGTCATTCCCGTCATCGTGCTGCACGATGCCGCCCAGGCCGTGCTGCTGGCGCGCGCGCTGGTGGCCGGCGGCATCCGCATGCTCGAGGTCACGCTGCGCACGCCGCAGGCGCTGGCCTGCATCGAGGCGATTGCCCGCGACGTGCCCGAGGCGGTGGTGGGCGCCGGCACGGTGCGCTCGGCCGCCGACGCGCAGGCCTGCGCCATGGCCGGCGCCCGCTTTGCCGTCAGCCCGGGCTACACCCACGCGGTCGGGCAGGCCTGCCGCGACGCCGGCCTGCCGCTCCTGCCCGGCGTGGCCACCGGCAGCGAGATCATGATGGCGCAGGAGGACGGCCTGACCGAGCTGAAGTTCTTTCCCGCGCTGCAGGCCGGCAGCACGGCCATGCTCAAGGCCTGGAGCGGGCCGTTCGGCGGCGTGAGGTTCTGCCCCACGGGCGGCGTGTCGATGGCCAACGCGGCCGAGTTTTTGGCGCTGCCCAACGTGGCCTGCGTCGGCGGCTCCTGGCTCACGCCGGCCGACGCGCTGGCGCGCGGCGACTGGGCGCAGGTCACGGCCTTGGCGGCCCAGGCCGCTGCGCTGGCGCGCCAGGCCGGCTGAGGTTCCCAGGGCACCTGCCGCGCTGGGTTTTCAAGCAAAAACAGCGCCTTGCCCAGGCGCCATATGGCCCTGCTGCTATTAAAAAAAGAGCAAGCCCGGGCCGAAGATTGAAACGGCCGCGTCAGCGCAGGCCGGCGCCGGCCGCGTCCTCGGCGCGCTGGATCAGCTCGACCTTGTAGCCGTCCGGGTCGGTGACGAAGGCGATCACCGTGCTGCCGCCCTTGACCGGGCCGGGCTCGCGGGTGACGTTGCCGCCGGCGGCCTTGATGCGTTCGCAGGCGGCGTACACGTCGGGCATGCCCAGGGCGATGTGGCCGTACGCCGTGCCCAGGTCGTACTGCTCGGTGCCCCAGTTGTAGGTCAGCTCGATCTCGGCCTGCGCCGGGTTGCCCTCGTAGCCGACGAAGGCCAGCGAGTACTTGTACTCGGTGTTTTCGGAGGTGCGCAGCAGTCGCATGCCCAGCACCTGGGTGTAAAAATCGATGGAGCGCTGGAGGTTGCCAACGCGCAGCATGGTGTGCAGAAGTCGCATGGTGGGGCCTGTGAAAGTGAAGAGAAGAAGACGGGGTTATGGTTTTTTTGACGCCAGCGCCTGGACGACCGCGCCCAGGCCGGTGTGGTAGATGCCCTCGACGACATTGCGTTCGAGCTCGGCCAGGTGGCTGAATGCCAGGCCCTGGAGCTCAATCTCCAGCGACGCGCGGGTGGTCATCAGGTCGGCGCAATTGCCGCCGCCGGTTTTGTGCTTCAGCTGCGCGGGCGTGTAGGCCTCGACCAGAAAGACGCCGCCGGGCTTGAGCGCGGCGACGACCTTCTTGTGCAATGGCCTGCGCAGCGCCGAGGGCAAGGGGCAGAAAATGGACACGATGCCCTCCCACCGGTTTTCGCCCAGGTCGAAGTCCGCCAGGTCGGCGTGGATGAGTTCAATCGACACGCCATGCTCCCGCGCCAGTTTGCCGGCTTTTTCCAACCCGACTTGGGAAGCGTCCACCGCGGTCACGGTGTAGCCCTGGCGGGCCAGAAAGACCGCGTTGCGCCCTTCGCCCTCGGCCAGGCTGAGGACTTTTCCTTTCGGAATCACCGCATGGTTGGCCTGCAAGAACTGGTTCGGGGCCTTGCCGTAGGCGTATTCGGGATCGCTGTATCGTTGGTCCCACATGGGGTTTTCTCCTGAAGGGCGGTCGCTGTCGTGCAGCCACTGAAATATAAGGGAATCTCCCGGGCCGGGCAGGGTGCGCCCGCATTGGGCCTGGCATGCGCCGGCCCGGCCGGCCCCCGCTATGCTTGGCGCCTATGTATTCGCACCATTTCGGCCTGAGCCAGGACCCGTTTTCCATCGCGCCCGACCCGCGCTACCTGTTCATGAGCGAGCGCCACCGCGAGGCGCTGGCCCACCTGCTCTACGGCGTGGCCGGCGCGCCGGGCGCTGCCGGCGGCACGGGCGGCGGCTTCGTGCTGCTGACCGGCGACATCGGCACCGGCAAGACCACGATCTGCCGCTGCTTCATGGAGCAGATTCCCGCCGGCTGCCACGTCGCCTACATCTTCAACCCCCGGCTGAGCGCGGCCGAGCTGCTACAGTCGGTGTGCGAGGAGTTCCGCATCGCCGTGGCGCCGGCCTCCGGCGTGCCCACGCTCAAGCAGCACATCGACGCGCTCAACGACTTCCTGCTGCAAAGCCATGCGGCCGGGCAGAGCAGCGTACTCATCATCGACGAGGCGCAAAACCTCAGCGCCGACGTGCTGGAGCAGCTGCGCCTCCTGACCAACCTGGAGACGAATGAGCGCAAGCTGCTGCAGATCGTGCTGATCGGCCAGCCCGAGCTGCGCACCATGCTGGCGCGGCCCGAGCTGGAGCAGCTGGCCCAGCGCGTCATCGCGCGCTTTCACCTGGACGCGCTGACCGAGGCCGAAAGCGCGCAGTACATCGCCCACCGGCTGGCCGTGGCCGGCTACAAAGGGCCGCCGCCCTTTGACCCGCCGGCGCTGCGGCGCATCCACCGCCTGGCGCGTGGCGTGCCCCGGCGCCTCAACCTGCTGTGCGGCCGCGCGCTGCTGGGCGCCTGGGCCAACGGGCTGGACCGGGTGAACCGCAAGGTGGTGGACAAGGCCGCCGCCGAGGTGTTTGGTGCCGCGGCCGGTCCGGCCGGTGCAGGCCGGCCGGCGGCCTACGCGCTCGGCGGCGCGGCGGTGCTGGCCGGGGCGGCGCTGGCCGGATGGTGGCTCTGGGGCCCGGCGCCCCAGCGGGCCGGCCAGGCGCCTGCGCTGGCCGGCGCCGTGCCGCCCGCCCCGGCGCCGCAGCCGGCGGCGTCAAGCGGGCCGGGCGCGGCCGGGGGCGCGCGGGTTGCCTCGGGCGCCGTGTCGCCTCAAGAGGCGGTGGCCCCGGCGGCGCCCGCGGCGCCGGCTGCCGCCGGGCCGCTTGAGGAGGTCGAGGCGCTGCTGCCCGAGCTGCCCGCCGGCCTCGACGACGCTTGGCGCGCGCTGGCGCCCGCCTGGAAGCTGTCCCTGCCGCCCGAGGGCGACCCGTGCGAGGCCGCCGGCGCGCAGCAGTGGCAATGCCACCGCACCGACATCCTGACCATGCCGCTGCTGCGCCAGCTCGACCGCCCCGGCATCCTGACGCTGCAGCCGCCCGGCGGCGCGCCGGTGCAGGCGGTGCTGGTGGGCCTCAGCGAGCACAGCGCCACGCTGCAGGTGGGCGAGCGCCGGCGCACCGTGCGCCTGGTGCCCCTGGCGCGGCTGTGGCGCGGCGACTTCGCCACCTTCTGGCGCCCGCCGCCGGGTTATGCGCCGGGGTTGCAGGGTGCCAGCGCCGCCCCGGCGGTGGCGCAGCTGGCGCGCCAGCTGTCGCTGCTCGACGGCGCGCCGGCGCCCGACGGCGCGGCTGCGGCGGTGCTGGACGCCGCGCTGCGCGCACGCGTGCGCGCCTTCCAGCGCGCCCAGGGGCTGGACGCCGACGGCAAGCCCGGCCCGCTGACCTTCATGCAGCTCGACAGCGCCACCGGCGCCGCCGGCCCGCGCCTGCAGGCAGGCCCGTCCAACCAACCGCGAACCGACGTGCCCACCGCACGCTAAACCCATGTCCTACATTCTCGATGCCCTGAAACGGGCCGACGCCGAACGCGAGCGCGGCGCCGTGCCCGGCCTGCAGTCGCGCCATGCGCCGCTGCCCGCCGCTTCTTCTGATGCCAGTGGCGCCAGCCGCCTGTGGCTGGCCGCGGCGGCGCTGGCGCTGGCCGGCCTGGGCGCCGGCGCGTGGCTGTGGTCCAGGACGGACAGCCCGGCGCGCGTCGCGGTGGCCGTGCCTGCGGCCAGCGCCCCTGCGGCGGCAGCCGTCCAGCCCGCGCCCATACCCGTGCCAGTTCCGGCGCCTGCGCCCACCGCACCGGCGGCGTCCCCGCCGGCCGCCGTGCCCCGGGCGGCGGCGCCCGCGCCGTTTCCGTCTGCGCCGGCGCCCGCCGCAAGGCCGGCTCCGCCCAAGCCGGCGCCCAAACCCCAGCCCGCCGCGCCCGCCACACCTGATGCGCCCAGCGCGCCGCCGGCCAAGGCCCGGCCTGAACCGGCGCCCCGCGCCGCCGCCACGCCCGCCGTGCCGCTGCTGGCCGAATTGCCCGAGGGCCTGCGCCGCCAGGTGCCGCCGCTTACCATCAACGGCGCCGTCTACTCCGACAACCCGGCCAAGCGGCTGCTGCTGGTGAACAACCAGGTGCTGGGCCAGGGCAGCCAGGCCGCGCCCGGCTTGAAACTGGAGGAGATCCAGCCCAAAAGCTCAATCTTCAGTTTCCAGGGCACGCGTTTTCGGGTCCTCCACTAAGGCCGGGCAGGGCGGGCCGCGGTTCAGCGCGCCTTAGCCTGCCGCGCCGCTGGCCTTGGGCGGCGGCAGGTCGAACACCAGGCAGGTCGTGGTGGCGTGGGCGTAGAGCCTGCCGTCGGGCCCGACGATGCGGCCCTCGGCGGTCGCCAGCTGCCGGCCGCAGTGCAGCACCGTGCCGATGGCGCGCAGCGGGCCGGTCTCGTGCGTGGCCGAGCGCACGATGTTCAGGCCCAGCTCGGCAGTGGTGTAGCCGCGCCCGGCCGGCATCAGGCTATGCACCGCGCAGCCCACGGCCGAGTCCAAGAGCGCCGCATACCAGCCGCCATGCACCGTCCCGAGCGGGTTGTAGTGCTTGAGCTGCGGCGTGCCCTGGAACGTGGCCTTGCCCGGCTCGACCGCGATCAGCGCGAAGTCCAGCGTCTCGGCAATGTGCGCGTAGGGCAGCTCGCCGGCCAGCATGGCCTGCAGGATTTCCATGCCGTTCTTGCCGGCCACGTGTTCGGGCAGCGCAAGCCCCGGCTTGCCGCCGCCGGCCAGCAGCTTGACGCGCACGGCCGCGCTTTCTTCCATCCACTCGCTCAGGGTGTCTTTTTTGCCTGTCATGTCGGTCTCCTCAAGTTAAGTTTGCATATGCAACAATTGCAGGTACAATTAAATTATGCATGACAACCCGATGCCCGTTCAAGACCCGGCCGAACTGAGCGCCGCGCTCAAGCTGCAGGGCTGCACCAACTTCAAGCTGCGCCAGCTGATGCGCCGCGTGGCCCACCACTACGACCTGGAAATGGCAGGCGCCGGGCTCAAGACGACGCAGTACTCGCTGCTCAGCCATGTCGCCAAGCTCGGGCCCCTGCGCCCGGGCGAGCTGGCCGAGGCGATGAAGATGAGCGCCTCGACCCTCACGCGCAACCTCAAGCCGCTGGTGGACGCCGGCTGGGTCGTGCTGGCCGCCGGCAGCGACGCGCGCAGCCGCACGGTGCGCATCACGCCGGCCGGCAGCATCAAGCGCGGCGAGGCGCTGCTGCGCTGGAAGGTGGCGCAGCAAAGCCTGAACGAGCGGCTGGGCGCACAGCGCACGCTGGCGCTGCACCAGCTCATCAACGAATCGATGGCGCTGCTGGCGCCTGCCGAAAGCGGCGCCGATGACGAGCAAGGCGCTTGAGAACGCCGCGCCGACGGCACCGGCCGCGCCGCGCCGCCTGGCGCTGTGGCTGGTGCTGCTGGCCGCCGGCGGCACCTTTGCGCTGACCATGGGCACGCGCCAGACCATGGGCTTGTTTTTGAGCCCGCTCAACACCGCCACCGGCCTGGGGCTGGGCCGCATCAGCCTGGCCTTTGCCTTCGGCCAGCTCTGGTGGGGGCTGACCCAGCCGTTTGCCGGCGCCGTGGCCGACAGGATCGGCACCGGCCGGGTGATTTTCCTGGGCGCGCTCCTGGTCGCGCTGGGCACGTTCATCACGCCCTACATGACAACGACCGCCGGGCTGATTCTCGCCATCGGCGTGCTGTCGGCCGGCGGCGCGGGCATGGCCGGTCCGTCGGTGCTGATGGCCGCGACCACGCGGCTGATCGCGCCCGAGCGGCGCGGCATGGCCACCGGCATCGTCAACGCCGGCGGCTCGTTCGGCCAGTTCCTGATGGCGCCGCTGGCCGGCGCCCTGGTGGCGGGCCTGGGCTGGGCGCCGGCGCTGCAGGTCATGGGCCTGCTGGCGCTCCTGGCGCTGCCGGCGGTCTGGGTGCTGCGCGGCAATGCGCGGCAAGCGGCGCCGGCCGGGCACAAGGCCGTGGGCACGCGCGAGGCCATCGGCACGGCGCTGCGCACGCCCAGCTTTTTGCTGCTGGGCGCGGGGTTCATGGTCTGCGGCTTTCATGTGGCGTTTCTGGCCACGCACCTGCCGGGCGTCATCGCCAGCTGCGGCCTGCCGACGCAGGTGGCCGGCTGGGCGCTGGGCATGATTGGCCTCTTCAACATCGCCGGCAGCCTGGCGATGGGCTGGGCGGTGGGGCGCTGGCGCATGAAGTCGCTGCTGGCGCTGCTGTACGCGGCGCGCGCGCTGGCGGTGCTGGCGTTCGTGCTGGCGCCCAAGACCGAGGCGGTGGTGCTGGTGTTTTCGGCTGTCATGGGCGTGACGTTCCTCTCAACCGTGCCGCCCACCGTCGGGCTGGTCGCCAAGTTCTTCGGCACGGCCCACATGGCCACGCTGTTCGGCATCGTCATGCTGGCGCACCAGGTCGGCGGCTTCATGGGCGCCTGGCTGGGCGGCAAGGCGTTCGAGCTGACCGGCGCCTACGACGCGGTCTGGTACCTGGACATCGTGCTGGCCGTGGGCGCCGCGCTGGTCAACCTGCCGATCCGCGAAGCCCGGCCGCTGCGCGCCGCCACGGCCCGGCCCTGAGCGGCCTCGCCTGCGCGCCTCGCTTTTTTTCCCACGCCTTCATGAAAGAGCCCTGCCCATGCAAGACATACCTTCCTTCGCTCCGGCGCCGCTGCGCTACCTGGACGACCTGCAGCCCGGCGAGCGCTTTGCCAGCGGCGAGCACCACCTGGACGAGGCGCAGATCCGCGCCTTTGCGTTGCAGTTCGACCCGCAGCCGTTTCACCTGGACGACGCGGCCGCCCGGGGCACGCTGTTCGGCGGGCTGGCCGCCAGCGGCTGGCACACGGCGGCGCTGACGATGCGGCTGCTGGTTGACAGCGTGCCGCTGGCCGGCGGCCTCATCGGCGCCGGCGGCGATCTCAGCTGGCCCCGGCCGGCGCGGCCCGGTGACGTGCTGCGCGTGGACACCGAGATCGTCAGCGTGACGCCCTCACGCTCGCGCCCCGAGCGCGGCATGGTGGTGGTCAAAAGCCAGACGTCCAACCAGCACGGCGACGTGGTGCAGCAGGCGGTCTACACGCTGGTGGTGCCGCGCCGGCCGGCTTGAAGCGGTCCACGGCGCATTTTTTGAATCAAATCAGGGC
>Ga0308157_10008262_pt1 | contig 11884 bp, 8 predicted proteins | sample PhyBR1_FD_201035 | JGI IMG/M metagenome (GOLD analysis project Ga0308157, IMG submission 201035) | Phyllosphere microbial communities from UC Gill Tract Community Farm, Albany, California, United States - DLSLB.R1 | ecosystem: Host-associated > Plants > Phyllosphere > Unclassified | place: USA...
GCACCTGGACCTGGACCAGATGGTGGCTTTCCCGGTCGTAGGGGGCGCCAGCACGCACGGCGGCTACTGCGGCTCGGCAGTCAAGCCGATTGCGCTGAACATGGTGGCCGAGATTGCGCGCGATCCGCAGACGGCTGGCCTGCCGATTTCCGGCATCGGCGGCATCGGCAACTGGCGCGATGCGGCGGAGTTCATCGCACTCGGTGCCGGTTGCGTGCAGGTGTGCACGGCGGCGATGCTGCATGGTTTCCGCATCGTTGAAGAGATGAAGGACGGCCTGTCGCGCTGGATGGACCAGAAGGGCTATGGCAGTATCGCCGAGTTCTCCGGCAAGGCCGTGCCCAACACCACCGACTGGAAATACCTGAACATGAACTACCAGGTGATTGCGCAGATCAACCAGGAAGACTGCATCAAGTGCGGCCGCTGTTATGTGGCGTGCGAGGACACCTCGCACCAGTCGATCAATCAGCTGATCGATGCTGTCAGTGGCGCGCGCACGTATGAAGTGAACAAGGAGGAGTGCGTTGGGTGTAATCTGTGCGAGATCACCTGCCCGGTGCAAGGCTGTATCACGATGGTGCCGCAGGATACCGGCAAGCCATACATGAACTGGACTCAAGACCCGCGCAATCCACGCGCGGAGAATGTGAAGGTCGAACAAGCCGCTTAGGTATGGAACTTGCAACGACGAAGGGAAGCCAAACTTTTTGGAGAACGCATTGAGCACAGAACCTTCTGGCAGCACGCAACTCTGGAATGAAGACCTGGCGCCGACAACGGCGGCACAGCGCACCTGGCGCTGGTATCACTTCTCGGCGCTGTGGGTTGGCATGGTCATGTGCATTCCAGCCTACACCTTGTCCGCCAGTCTGATCGAAGGCGGGATGTCCGGCTATCAGGCGGTGCTGACGGTCTTCCTGGCGAATGCCATCGTGTTGCTGCCGATGCTGTTGATCGGCCATGCCGGCACCAAGTATGGCATCCCGTATGCGGTGCTGGTGCGGGCATCGTTTGGCACCTCGGGCGCCAGGCTGCCGGCGTTGATGCGAGCGATTGTCGCTTGCGGATGGTATGGTATTCAAACCTGGTTTGGCGGCCAGATGATCTACACGCTGCTGGGCGTGATGATGGGCGGCGATATCGGCGGTGAGAAGATCGCGGGGCTAGGCATCAACGGTGGGCAGCTGCTTTGCTTCCTGGCTTTCTGGGCCATCCAGTTTTATTACATCGTGCACGGCATGGAGTCGATCCGCAAGCTGGAGACTTACACCGCGCCGCTGAAGATTGCCATTTGCTTCGTGCTGCTTGGCTGGGTGCACAGCAAGGCAGGCGGCTTTGGCGAGCTGCTGTCGGCGCCGTCGCAGTTTGTTGACGGAGGCAAGAAGGCTGGCCAGTTCTGGTCCGTGTTCTGGCCTTCGCTGACGGCGATGGTCGGCTTCTGGGCCACGCTTGCGCTGAATATTCCAGACTTCACGCGCTTCGCCAGGACACAGCGCGACCAGGTGATCGGCCAAACGGTTGGCTTGCCATTGCCTATGGGCTTGTTGGCGGCGATGGCGGTGATCGTGACCTCGGCCACGGTCGTCTTGTACGGTAAAGCGATCTGGGACCCGGTCGAGCTGTCGAGCCGCATGACCGGCGCGGCGGTGCTGGTGGCGCTGCTGATCCTGCTCATCGATACGGTGTCGGTCAACCTGGCGGCTAACCTGGTCGGTCCGGCGTATGATTTCTCGGCGCTGTCGCCGAAAAAGATCACGTACAAGACAGGCGGCTATATCACGGCTGCCATCGCCATCCTGATGATGCCGTGGAAGATACTGGAGTCGACGCAAGGCTACATCTTCACCTGGCTGATTGGCTATTCGGCGCTGCTTGGCCCGATTGCCGGTGTGCTGATTGTCGATTACTACCTGGTGCGCAAGACGGAATTGAATGTCGGTGATCTGTATCGCGAAGACGGCCAATACTCGTATGGCAAGGGCTGGAATACGGCGGCGATGGTGGCGTTTGTGATCGGCGTGGTGCCGAATATTCCGGGCTTCCTTAATGCTGCGTTCCCGGCTTCCTTCCCCGATGTATCGGAAACGTTTAAAACGATTTATACCTATGCGTGGTTTGTTGGCATCGCCATTTCGGCCATCGTGTACGGGCTTATGATGAAAGGGAAGGCCGTGCCTGCCGTGCGCACGCCGGTTCACCCATAAGGAGACGTTTATGAAGACCATCATCCGTGGCGGCACTGTCGTCAATGCCGACCGGGCCTTTCGCGCCGATGTGCTGTGCGACGGCGACAAGATCGCCGCTGTCGGCGAAAACCTGGAAGTGCCGTCGGGCGCCAAGGTGATCGATGCCGGCGGCCAGTATGTGATGCCGGGCGGGATAGACCCGCACACGCATATGAACCTGCCGTTCATGGGGACGGTGACGCAGGACGACTTCTACACCGGCACCGCCGCCGGCCTGGCGGGTGGCACCACCACCATTATCGACTTCGTGATTCCTTCGCCGAAGCAGAACCTGATCGAGGCTTATCACCAGTGGCGCGAATGGGCGAGGAAGTCGGCGGGCGACTACACCTTCCACGTGGCGATTACCTGGTGGGACGAGACGGTGCACCGCGACATGGGCATTCTGGTCAAGGACCATGGCGTCAACAGCTTCAAGCACTTCATGGCGTACAAGAATGCCATCATGGCGGACGATGAAACGCTGGTGAAGAGTTTCCGCCGCTGCCTGGAGCTGGGCGCCATGCCGACTGTGCACGCCGAGAATGGCGAACTGGTTTATCAGTTGCAGCAGGATTTGCTGAAGCGCGGCTTGACCGGGCCAAGCTCGCATCCGCTGTCGCGCCCTCCGGAAGTGGAAGCGGAAGCGGCCAACCGCGCCATCGCGATTGCCAATGTGATGAACACGCCGATCTACATCGTGCACGTGTCATGCGAGGAGTCGCTGGAGGCGATCACGCGGGCGCGCGCGCATGGACAGCGCGTCTATGGCGAGGCACTGGCCGGCCACCTGGTTATCGACGATAGCGTGTACCAGAGCGATGACCTGGAGTTTGCAGCGGGCCACGTAATGAGTCCACCGTTCCGCAGCAAGCACCATCAGCAAGCGCTGTGGCAGGGGCTGCGCGGTGGGAATCTGCATACCACGGCTACCGACCACTGCACCTTCTGTGCGGAGCAGAAGGCCATGGGCAAGGACGATTTCACGAAGATTCCAAACGGCTGCGGTGGCGTGGAAGACCGCATGTCGGTCATCTGGGATGCGGGCGTCAATACCGGCTTGCTGACGCCGTCGGAATTCGTCAAGGTAACGTCGACCAATACCGCGCAGATCTTCAATATCTACCCGCGCAAGGGCGTCATCGCGCCGGGCGCGGATGCGGACGTGGTGGTGTGGGACCCGGAAGCCACGCGCACCATCTCGGCACTGACGCAGTTTGCCAAAGGCGGCTTCAACGTGTTCGAGGGCCGTACCGTGCGTGGCATTCCGAGCACCACGCTGGCCGCCGGGAATATCGTCTTCCATCGCGGCGTGCTGATGGCCGTGGAGGGTGCAGGCCGCTATATCAATCGTCCGTCGTTCAAGGCAACGTCGGCGCGTTAAGGAGTCCAGCATGAAAATTAATCGTGATCGCCTGTGGGCGTCTTTGATGGAACTGGCGCAGATCGGCGCGACCGAGAAGGGCGGCGTCAAGCGCCTTGCCCTGACGGACCTCGATAAACAGGGCCGCGACCTGGTGGTCGGGTGGGCCAGGGAAGCCGGCCTGTCGATCACCATCGACCAGATCGGCAATGTCTTCATGCGCCGCGATGGCACGAACAACGCGCTGCCGCCAGTCATGACCGGCAGCCATATCGACACGCAGCCGACTGGCGGCAAGTTTGACGGCAACTACGGCGTGCTAGCCGGCCTTGAAGTCGTGCGCACGCTGAATGACCTCAAGATCAAAACGGAGGCGCCGATTGAAGTCGCCTTCTGGACCAATGAGGAAGGCTCGCGCTTCGTGCCGGTGATGATGGGCTCCGGCGTATTCTGCGGTGCCTTTTCGCTGGAGACGGCATATGCGGCGCGCGACGTGGATGGCAAGTCAGTCGGCGAGGAGCTGGAGCGTATCGGCTACAAGGGCGCGCAAGTGCCGGGCGATCATCCAATCGGCGCCTACTTCGAAACGCACATCGAACAAGGCCCGGTGCTGGAGGATGCCGACAAGGTCATCGGTGTGGTGCCGGCGGTGATGGGCCTGTCCTGGTACGACTGCGTGGTCACCGGCATGGAAGCCCACGCCGGCCCGACGCCGATGCATCTGCGGAAGGACGCGCTGCAAGTCTCCACCCGCATCATGCAGGAAGTGGTGGCCATCGCCAACCGCTACCCGCCGTATGGCCGTGGCACGGTCGGCATGGTGCAGGTTTTCCCCAACAGCCGCAACGTCATTCCCGGCGAAGTCAAATTCAGCATCGACCTGCGCAACGTGAACGATGAACTGCTCAATACCATGCATGAAGAGATGCTGGCCTTTATCGACAAGACGCGCAATGAAAGCGGCCTCAAAATCTCCATCGAGCGCGTTTCCTATTATCCGCCATGCCCCTTCCATCCGGAGTGCGTGGATGCGGTACGCAGCGCCACCGCCAAACTGGGTTACTCGACCATGGACGTGGTGTCCGGCGCCGGCCACGACGCCATCTACGCCGCCCGCCTTGCGCCATCCGGCATGATCTTCGTGCCGTGCAAGGATGGCATCAGCCACAACGAAATCGAGGACGCCAAGCCGGAGCACCTGGAAGCTGGCTGCAACGTTCTGCTGCACGCCATGCTGGAGCGTGCCCGCGTGGTTTGACCGAAGGACGAGGGCGGTGCATACTTCATCGCATGCATACCGACCCTCAGCAAGCCTACCTCGATGCCAACGAACGTCTGGCTGCCGGCGACTACGCTGGCGCTGAAGATTGCTATCTGCAAGCGCTGGCCTTGCAGCCATGGCACGCGGCGGCGCGCGCCAATCTCGGCTATCTGAAGGAGCAGCAGGGTGCAGCGGCGGAAGCGGAATTCCATTATCTGCAAGCGCTGGCGCTGATGCCGGACCACGCGCAGTTGTATCAGAACCTGGGCGCACTGCTGCTGAAGGAGAAGCGCTTTGAGGAATCGGAATCGGCCATGCGCGCGGCGGTGGAGTGCGCGCCGGATTCCGCAGCGGCGTGGAATATGCTGGGCGCGCTGTTGGTGTGTACCCATCGCGAGCCGGAGGGCGAGGCTTGCTATCGCGAGGCTTTGGCGCTGGAGCCCGGCCATGCGCGCACGCAGTTCAACCTGAGTTATCTGCTGCTGCGGCAGGGCCGTTTCGAGGAAGGCTGGCGCATGCTGGATGCGCGCTGGCAGTTCGATCAGTTTCCGCTGTCCTTCGATTGTCCGTTCTGGGAGGGCGAGCCGCTGGCCGGGAAGTCCATCGTGCTTGGCCTGGAAGCGGGACATGGCGACATGATACAGTTTGTGCGCTATGCGCCGTTGCTGAAACAGCGCGGCGCCGCACGTGTGGATGTTGTGTGCCATCCGGCGTTGCAGCGCTTGTTTGCCACGCTACCGGGCGTGGATCGTGTGCATGCGCTGGGTCAGGACCTGCCGGGCAACTGGGATTTCTGGACACGGCCGATGCGCTTGCCCGGATTGTTCGACACGGAGCTGGCCACCATTCCTGCGGAGGTGTCCTACCTACGCGCGCAGCCGGAGCTGGTTGAACACTGGCGCGCTGTATTGCCACAAAGCGGACTGCGTGTCGGCCTTGCATGGCGCGGCAACGCCAATTTCGAGAATGACGCCGACCGCTCCTTGCCTTCCTTGATGACACTTGCGCCGCTCGCTGCGGTGCCTGCGCATTTCGTCAGCTTGCAGAAGGGCGCTGGCGAAGCCGAAGCTTTGCTGCCGCCGAGCAGGATGTCGCTGTATCCGATCGGCGCGCAATTGGGTGACTTTGCGGAGACGGCTGCCGTTATCGCCAATCTCGATCTGGTCATCAGTGTGGATACGGCGGTCGCGCATCTCGCCGGCGCGCTCGGCAAGCCTTGCTGGCTGCTGCTGCCGGACTATCGCTGCGATTGGCGCTGGATGACGGATCGCAGCGATACGCCGTGGTATCCGGCCATGCGCCTGTTCCGCCAACCGCGCGGTGGCGTTTGGGCGCCGGTGATTGCCGAGGTGGCGGCCGCGTTGCTCAGCCTCGGAAGTAGTGCCGCTCCAGATCTTCGATAAGTCCCGGTCCGGAAGGCTGCCAGCCAAGCTGCTGTTGCGTCAGTACGCTGGAGGCAGGGCAGTCGGCGCCAAAGAAGCGCGCAAGGAAGCCGAAATGATCGGGCGCCTGTTCGGCCGTCATGCTGGCCACCGGCAAGCCGAGACTCTGACCGATGACTTCTGCGATCTCGCGCGTGGCGATGCCCTGCTCGGCGATGGCGTGATAGCGCGCTCCTCCCACGCCGTGTTCCAGCACCAGCCGGTAAAGGCGGGCTGCGTCTGTGCGATGTACCGCTGGCCAACGGTTTGCGCCATCCCCAATGTAGGCCGACACACCTTTGGCGCGGGCGATATCCACCAGCCGTGGCGCGAAACCGTAGTCGCCGTCACCGTGCACGGATGGCGGCAGGCGCACCAGCGATGAACGCACGCCGCGCCCGGCCAGTGCCAGCGTCAGCGCTTCCGACGCGGTGCGATGCTGGGCGGCGCCGTGCGGATCGGCGGCGTCGCTTTCCGTGCCAAGGCGGCCGTGCGGCAGCAGCGCGCTGCCCGAGGTGGTGATCAGCGGCTTGCCGCTGCCCGCCAGCGCGTCACCCATGGCCTCAATGGCGCGGCGATCGGTTTCGCCAGCGGCGTTGAAGTCCTTGAAGTCGTGAATAAAGGCGGTGTGGATGACGCCGTCGCATGCCCGCGCGCCGGCTTGCAGCGCCTCCAGGTCTGACAGTTCGCCGCGATGCACGGCGATGCCACGGTCGCGCAGCAGGGCGGCGCCGTCGTCGCTGCGCGCCAGTCCCAGCACCTCGTGGCCTGCCGCAGTCAATTCCTGAATGATCGCCGAGCCTACCCAGCCCGTTGCACCTGTAACGAATACTTTCATGTTGTTCTCCTCATGTGGATGACTGCATGATAGGAGATGCTGGCCGGACGATCCATACTGTAGAATCCGTACTTTCTTTGTATTCGTCCGAAAATCATGGATCCTTTGTCAGATGTGCTGTCCTTGCTGAAGCCGCGTAGCTACATGGCCGGCGGTTTTGACGCCGCAGGTGACTGGGCGCTGCAATTCCATCGGCCGGAAGGCATCAAGTGCTACGCGGTGGTGCATGGTGAGTGCTGGCTGTCGGTGGAGGATGTGGACGAGCCGGTGTGCCTGAAGACCGGCGACTGCTTTTTGCTGCCGCGTGGACGCGCGTTCCGGCTGGCCAGCGACTTGTCGCTGCCGCCGGTGAATGCGCTGGAGTTGCTGCACAAGCGGCGTGTCGGCGGCATCGGCATCATCAACGATGGCGGCGGCTGCATGATCGTCGGTGGTCATTTTGTTTTCAACGGCAAGCACACCAGCATTCTGCTGGAGGCGTTGCCGCCCATCGCCCACGTGCACAAGGACAGCGACCGCGAAGCGTTGCGCTGGTCCTTGCAGCGGCTGGCGACGGAACTGCGCGAGCAACGGCCCGGCCATGTGCTGATCGCACAGCACATGGCGCACATGATGCTGGTGCAGGCCTTGCGGCTGGTGCTGGCGGAAGAGGAGGGCAATGGTGTCGGCTGGCTTTACGCGTTGGCCGATCCGCAGATCGGCAGCGCCATCGGTGCGCTGCACGCGGAGCCGGCGCAGCGCTGGACGCTGGAGACGCTGGCGCAGCATGTCGGCATGTCACGTTCCACGCTGGCGCTCAAGTTCAAACAGACCGTCGGTAGCTCGCCGATGGATTACCTGACGCGCTGGCGCATGCTGCTGGCAGGCGACCGGCTGGTACATTCCAGCCAGCCGGTGTCGGTCATCTCGCAGCAACTGGGCTATGAATCGGACAGTGCATTCAGCACGGCTTTCAAGCGTGTGATGGGTTGCTCGCCGCGCCAGTACGTGCGCGATCAGTCCTTGTAGCTGCGCAGGAAGTCGAGCAGCACGCGGGCAGCGATGTCGGCGTCGTCGGCGGTCATGGTTTCCAGTGGGTTGTGGCTGATGCCGCCGTTGCCGCAGCGCGTGAACAGCATGGCGACGTCGGTGATGGCGGCCATCTCCATAGCGTCGTGGCCGGCGCCGGACAACAGCTCAAAGCGCGGCAGGCCGGCGCGTTCGATGGCGTCACCGAACTGTCGCACCAGGCGCGGCGCGCATGGCGCGGCGCTGGCCTCCAGCAGCGGCTGCAGCGTGAATTCAATCTGGCGGCGCGCACAAATGGTGGCGATGCCGTCCAAAACGTCTTTTACCGCAGCCAGACGCACCGCATCGTCGGCAGCGCGGATGTCGAGCGACAGTTTGCAGGCACCGGGGATGACGTTGACCGAACCGCCCGGAACTTGCAGCTGGCCGACCGTGCCGACCAGCGAAGGCGCTTGCGCACAGCGCTGCTCGACCAGCAGCACGATTTCGGCGGCCGCCGAAGCGGCGTCCTTGCGCATATTCATCGGCGTGGTGCCGGCATGGCTGGCCAGACCGGTCAGTTCGACCAGGTAGCGCGAGCTGCCGGCGATAGCCGTGACCACGCCCAGCGCCAGGTCACGCTCCAGCAGCACCGGGCCTTGTTCGATATGGACCTCAACGAAGCCCAGCAGGTCGGCAGGATTGCGGGCGATCGCCGGAATGCGCGCGATATCATGGCCTGCGGCCAGCAAGGCATCGCGCATGCTGACGCCATCGGCGTCGGCCTGCTCCAGTAAAGACATGTCGAAGCGGCCGGTGATGGCGGTACTGCCAAGGAAGGTGCTCTTGAAACGCACACCTTCTTCTTCGGCGAAGCCAACCACTTCAATATGGAAGGGCAGTTTTTCGCTGCGTGCGTGCAGATGGCGCACGATGGCGATCGACAGCAGGATGCCAAGCCGGCCGTCGTATTTGCCGCCGTTGCGCACGGTGTCGTAATGCGAGCCGGTCATCAGCGTTCTGGCGTTGGCCGCTTCCGAGCGGTAGACGCCGACCACGTTGCCGACAGCGTCGATATGCGCATTCATGCCGGCGGCTTGCATCCATTCCAGCAGCTGCGCGGCTGTCTGGCGATGCGCGGAGGTCATGTAGGCGCAGGTGAGCGCGGCTTCGTCGTCGCTCCACGCCGCCAGTTCCTCGCTCCACTGCATGATGGTGGGACCGAACTCCAGCTGCACGGACAGCAGATCATTCAGGCGGATTTCTGCAATGCGCTTGATCTGGCGGAGGCATTCGGCGATTTCAGCGGCGCGCTGATTCTTCAGGCGGCGTGCAAAGGTGGCGATGACTGCTTGCCGCGTCAGCCCTTGGCCGGTAGGGCCTTTGACAGCGAGGATGAACGGGAAACCGAATTTGGCGTTGTAGTCGGCATTCAGCTGGTGCAGCGTGGCGAATTCCTCTGCGCTGCACAGGTGCAGGCCGGACCTGGCCTGCTCGCTGGTCGATTCCGCAGTCAACTGGCCGGCCACGGCGGCCTTCCCAGCCAGCTCGGGATGGGCGCGGATCAGGCCCAGTTGTTCATCCAGCGAGGCTGCGCTGACCATATCCTGCAAGGCCAGCTTCAGCGCGGTAACGCTGTTGAACGGCCGCTGCGCGGCGGCGCGTTCCGGTATCCATGGCGAGTGTTCGTAGATGCCGCGCAGGCGTTCGACGAAGGTGGCGGTGTCGCAGCTGTTCAGGTCAGAGAGTGTCGTCATCATGGGCTCCATCATAACGTGCCAGCGCCGCTGCGATATATGCTGTATGCGGTACGGTTTATACGGCTGTGCTTAGTTTTGCGTCAGCGCTTTGGCGGCGGCGGCGACTTGTTCGCGCAGCCACTTGTGTTCCGGCGCCTGGTGCACGCGCTCGTGCCACAGCTGATAGAAACGCATCGCCGGGAACTTGACCGGCACGGTGAACTTCTTCAGTCCCATCTGTTTTTCGTAATGGCGCACGAACTGACTGCCGGTGGTCAGCATCAAGTCCGTCTGCGCCAGCATGCTGGGGATCAGGCCGAAGTAGGCCGACTCCACCACCACGTTGCGCTGCAGGCCCTGGCGTTCGAGATAGTCGTCGATTACGCCGAGATAGCCGGGCAGGATCTGCGTTGGCGCCACGTGTGGCAGCGTCAGGTAATCGTCCATTGTCATCTTGTCGCTGTCGGTGCGCAGCGCATAAGGCGCGTCGGCGCGCATCACGCAGACGATGGGATCTTCGAACAGCTTGGACATGTGCAGGTGCTCGGGTGGCTCGTCCCAGTTGGCGATGACCAGGTCCATGTCGCCGTCCGACAGCAGGCGCACATAGTCCGAGCCCGGACCGAGGCCATGAATCTTGATGCGGCTGTTGGGCGAGCCGCGCCGCAGCAGCGCTACCAGATTGGGCAGGAACTGGCTGTCCAGGTAGTCCGGTGCGGCGACGTGGAAGGTGCGCGCTTCTTCCTGTGGCACGAAAGCTGCCTTCTTGAGGAACAGGTTCTCGGTTTCATCGAGAATGCGCTTTGCTGGTGCAAGCAGGCTTTCACCATGCTGGGTCGGCACCATGCCGCGCGCGCCACGCACCAAAAGAGGATCGCCGGTCAGCTCGCGCAACTTGCGTAGCGAGGCGGAGATTGATGGCTGCGGCTGATTCAGTTTCAGCGCGACGCGGGAGACGTTTTTCTCCACCAGCAGCAGGTAGAGGATGCGGATCAGGTGAAGGTCCAGGTGTTGCGGCAAAGCGGACATGAGTTGAGTCGTTTATACGGAAATGGATATGTTTAATATACTCTAATGTTCATGTAGCAGGAATCAAATCCGTTTATCTTCTGTAAATTAGCCACATTCTTGACCTTTAAAACTACATGGAATACCTGATCCCTTACGGCCTCGAATGGGCTAACCTGCTGGTCCGCTGGCTGCACATCATTACCGGCATTGCCTGGATAGGCGCGTCGTTTTACTTTGTGTGGCTGGATAATTCGATCCGCCCGCCGGCGCCCGGATCGGAGCTGGCGAAGAAGGGTGTGTCGGGTGAATTATGGGCGGTGCATGGCGGCGGTTTCTACAATCCGCAGAAGTATCTGGTGGCGCCGGCCGAGTTGCCGAAGGAACTGCACTGGTTTAAATGGGAGGCTTATTCCACCTGGCTGTCCGGCATTGCGTTGCTGACCATCGCTTATTATTTTAATGCGCAAGCGATGATGATCGATAAGCAGATCGCGGATATCAGCAGCTTGCAGGCGATCGGCATCGGTGTCGGCACGCTGGTGATCGGCTGGACGGTATATGACTTGTTGTGCCGTTCGCCGCTGGGCAAGCATGATTTGTGGTTTGGCGTGGTGATTTTTGCGTTGATCGTGGCGGCGGCGTATGGACTGACGCATGTGCTGAGTGGACGCGCGGCGTATATTCATGTGGGCGCGCTGATCGGCACCATCATGGTCGGTAATGTGCTGATGCTGATTATCCCTGGCCAGCGCAAGATGGTCGAAGCCATGACCGCCGGCCGCATGCCGGACCCGGTGCATGGCCAGAAGGCCAAGCAGCGCAGCGTCCACAATAACTACTTCACGCTGCCGGTGCTGTTCATCATGATCAGCAACCACTATGCGATGACGTACCGGAACGACCACGCCTGGCTGGTGCTGGCGCTGATCATGGCGGCCGGCGTGTTTATCCGCCACTTCTTCAACCTGCGCCACAAGGGCCGCGTGGCGTGGCGTTATCCTGCGATCGGCGTTGCGCTGCTCGCGGCGGTGGCGGT
>Ga0308157_10008263_pt1 | contig 11881 bp, 8 predicted proteins | sample PhyBR1_FD_201035 | JGI IMG/M metagenome (GOLD analysis project Ga0308157, IMG submission 201035) | Phyllosphere microbial communities from UC Gill Tract Community Farm, Albany, California, United States - DLSLB.R1 | ecosystem: Host-associated > Plants > Phyllosphere > Unclassified | place: USA...
GTCAGTTGGTCGAGCGGTAAAAAGTTCTCCATGGCCTTGCGAATGCGCGGATGGGCGGTGACCATCGGCGCCTCCTCGATTAGCAGTTCCTCGTACAGCTTTTCGCCCGGACGCAGCCCGACAAACTTAAGTTCGATATCGCCGAACGGGTTGTGTGTGTCCCGTATCGTGAGGCCCGAAAGTTCGATCATATTGCGCGCAAGATCAACAATGCGGACCGGCTCACCCATGTCCAGCACAAATACCTCGCCTCCCTGCGCCATTGCACCAGCCTGGATCACCAATTGTGCGGCTTCAGGTATCGTCATGAAGAAGCGAGTAATGCGTTCGTCGGTGATTGTGACGGGCCCCCCGGCCATGATCTGCTGCCGAAACACGGGAACCACCGATCCTGACGATCCTAGTACGTTGCCGAAGCGGACCATCGACAAACATGTTCCGCTGCGCTGCTCTGATAGCGCTTGCAATACCATTTCAGCTAGCCGCTTAGTTGCACCCATAACGTTGGTCGGACGGACAGCTTTGTCGGTACTAACAAGAACGAAATGGCGCACGCCATGTTTGATAGAGGTCTGCGCAACATTCAATGTGCCGAAGACATTGTTTACGACCCCTTGTATCGGATTATGCTCAACTAGGGGAACATGCTTATACGCGGCGGCATGATAAACGTGGCTTGGCTGCCAACATCCGATAACTTCGTCAACTCTCTGCTCGTTTTGAACCGAACCCAGAATTGGAATTAAATGAATCGTGTTACTTGCGTCATTCGGTCGTGCACTGAGAGCGAGTTCGAGTTCGCGATGAATAGCATAGAGCAGATATTCGCTGTTATCGAACAATAAAAGCTTAGCAGGACGCGCAGATACAATTTGGCGGCAAAGTTCGGATCCGATTGATCCCCCCGCTCCCGTTACCAGAATTGTGCAGCCTTCGAGATGGGCAGACATGACGGCGGTCGAGGGGGTAACAACGTCCCGACCCAGAAGATCGTTGATGTCGAGATCGGTGATGCCGATGTTCGGCATATCCCCCAGCGCAATATCTACAATATCGGGGAGTGTACGGATCCGGACATGAAGCGACCGCAGCATAGCCAAAATTTCGTTACGCCTTCGCCGCGTCGCGGACGGCACGGCGAGCAGAACTTCGTCGACACCGTGCTTCTCAATTAAATCGAGGACTTTGCTTGGCGGATAGACGCGGTGGCCGCCAACCGAAGCTCCGTAAAGTTCCTTACTATCGTCGAGGAAGCCGACTACCCGCATCTCATGCAGACTGGCAATCGCTCCAGCAAGCCGGCGTCCGGACTCGCCAGCGCCATAGATAAGTACACGCCGCCACGGTTGTTCCGCGGTACCGTGATTGAGTAGCGCGCCAAGCAATCGCCTCACGCCACTCCGAACCATAACCATGAAAACAAACAACAGGATAGGTTGGATGATGCCAATCGTTCGCGGCACACCCGGTACGCTCCATGCCGTGAAGATCGAGAAATAGGCGAGCGCGTAGATTAGCGATGCCGCCAGAATCTGGTTGGAACTCGTAATTTCCGCATGCCGAAAAACCGGTCGATAGACCCCCATGATCGCAAAAATCGGCAGCGCTAGGAGCAGCGATACCACGACCGCCCAGGTAGGCTGCCCATATAGCGGTACCCACGTGCTCAACCGTAAAAAATACGCGATCCAGACAGCGAGAATGCACAGGCTTATGTCGACTGTGCCGATCAGCATGCGCTTGCTCCACCGGGGCAATCGAATAACATATTGTGCAGTGCTAATCAGCCGCATTTCACGCGATGCTTTCATTTCCGGATAGAGCGATATTGTGAGGGGCTCTTAGCGACCGGCTAAACGCTTGACCATAGACCACCATTGTTCCTATCCGCCTGCCGCATGGATAACGGACTGCGTGGCCGAGCCGCCAAACGATTTTTAGATTTTGCACTTGCGATGCTGCTGGCCATCCCGGCAGCATTCGCTTGTGGTGTAGCGGCGTTTCTGATCTGGTTTGATGATCGCGCCAATCCCCTCTTCGTTCAGACACGGCTTGGTCGCGACGAAAAGCCTTTCCGCCTCGTCAAGCTCCGAACAATGCAAGTAGGTACCGGGGATCATCCATCCCACGAGGCGGGCCGTCATAACATCACGCGCGTCGGGGCGTTTCTGCGCCGAACCAAACTCGATGAACTTCCCCAACTCTGGAACGTGCTGTGCGGTGAAATGAGTTTCGTCGGACCGCGGCCCGGATTACCCAGCCAGATCGAATTGGCGAATTGTCGGCGCCGCCATGGTGTCCATCGCATGGTTCCAGGGATTACCGGAATATCGCAGGTCCGAGGATTGGACATGTCCACACCCGAACGCCTTGCCCAAATCGATGCGATCTATCTGACCGACTGGTCGTTCAAGCGAGATATCCGATTGCTAGTAAAAACCGCTTTCGGGGGGGGGCGAGGGGATGCCGCCCAATCGTAAGCCTTTAGCCCCCTGTATGTTCCGAGGCCTGCCACCCCACCAAGTTGAACATTTCGTCCCGGTCTTTTTCCAGTTGCCCAAGCGCAACACGACCGCCCAAAAGACAATCGATCCCGGGTACCGGCAGCAAACGGGTCCGCTTCCCGCCAATCGCGCGGGACAAGGCGGCTAGATTGCCCTCATGCGCGGCAACCGGAACTAGAATGCGACCCGCCGCCCGCTCGAACACTGCGTCCTTCAGGTCGGCAAGGTGAACACACAATCCGGCCAGCGCGTCCAGCGACAGAAAGCGGCGTGGTGCGCGTGCTAGCGCGAAAGGAAGTGGCCACCCTCTGTCACAGGCGTGTGCAATATGGCGGACCGCGCCCCGCGCCCCCGGCCCATACAGTGGTGGCAAGCGCAGGACCAAAGCTTGCGGGCCAGGGGCTAGTTCGACCCCTACCGTTTCCATCGCTCGCTTTGATCTGCCATAGCGATCACTTTGCCGATCCGTACGATCGGCATAGATCGAGCTGAAGGCCACGATACGGCGGATGCCGTTGCGCATGGCAGCAATACGTATCGCCGTGATTATGGCGGCAGCAGTGCCAACGTCCTCCTCGCGGTAAGATTTGCGATCCGCGCGATCTGCGAAGTGTAAAATGATGTCGCATCTTTCTAACGCAGCCGCCATGGCATCGACATCGGTCAAGTCGGGTACTGTGCGGATGGGAATGTCCGCGTTGGTATCTGAGATCCGTCGGCTGATGCCGACAAGATCGAAGCCGGCGGCTCGCAGCGCTCGCGCCACGTGTCCGCCTGCCAGGCCGGTAATACCGGTAATCGCTACTGTAGTCATGGCACTGTGGTAGCACGTGACCGCTTTACCGCAACCAGCCGCGTTGCTAGCAGCACGGTCAGGCTACTTGCCTATGACACCGATCCGTATTCTCGAGGTTTGATACGACGGACAGGTCGATGACTAGAACCTCGAAGGGTATACGACTTGCAAAAATTCGATCATCTGATCGATAATGTCCGCGATGCGATTCCGGACGGCATCGACGCGTGCGTATCTTTAGTCCTGTTCAACAACGACAAGCAAGAAGTCGTTGATGCTATCCGACAGGCCAGCTCGACACAGGTTAGAACGCACGTCGTAATTATCGACAACAGCATGCCACCCATGGAACTCAGCTTTGCTAGCGACATGGGCGCGACGGTCGTCGCAACGAACAAAAATGTCGGCTATGGTCGCGGCCACAATATCGCATTGAACGCGAGTAAGGGCAAATGTCGCTATAACGTTGTGATGAACACCGACCTCAAAACAAAAGGCGATGTCGTCGCAGGTATGGTCGCGTTCATGGATCTCCATACCGAAGCAGGCTTAGGCATGCCGCGAGTTTGCTATCCGGATGGTTCATTACAGCGCCTGTGTCGACTGCTGCCCGATCCGACCGATATCATCGCCCGGCGCATTTTGCATCGGACTAAATGGGGGAAGGAGAAGAATTGTCAGTACGAGTTTCACAAATGGAACTACGATACGGTTGCTGAGTTCCCGTTTCTGTCCGGTTGTTTCATGACTTTGCGCCGCAAAACGCTCGATCAAGTTGGACATTTCGACGAACGATATTTCTTGTACGCCGAGGATCTAGATCTTTCGCGACGAATAAACGCTGTATCGCGCACGCTGTACAATCCGCACGAAACTGTTATTCACGAATATCGCAGTAAGGCCCGGCCATCACTGAAGCGAACACAATACGCCTTGGTTAGCCTTAGCCAATATTTTTCAAAATGGGGATGGATCCAAGATAAAGATCGAGATCGTATTAATCAGAATACTATTAATCAGTTTCGCTAAACACTGGAGAGGTCACGGAATGGGGCTTTTGCATCACCCATGACTTAATTAAATAATATTTTACCATCATTAGTAAAAGCGAGTACTATTGATCGCTTGAAACAATGTTTATCGCACGCGGTGCACGTTTTTTTTCACAACGATGGTCGCATCCCAAAGCGCATTTTAAAAAACGATCCGATCGATTAACGAGAAGACTATGGCGCATTCCTCTTCGAACCAGCGATTTTTCGTCCGGCTCACCCTTCCCTTCATACTAGTGATTGCAATGATCGCGCTGCTATGGGTGTCGGGGGGAGCATCTCGGCCCGATGCCTTGGGACAGGTGGTCGTACGGGCCGGATCTTGGGCGATCCTTGTGAGCGCTGTCCTGCTGGGGCCGCAACCCAAATTTGGCGACACACGGCCCGTCTTACTGCTGCTGCTCGTCGCCGTCCTCTTGCCGCTGATCCAGCTTATACCGCTCCCGCCCACGTGGTGGCAGGCGCTACCAAATCGTGAAATATTGTTCGTCCCTGGTGAACCACTGCCATGGCGGCCTTTGACAATGACACCGAGTGCCACCCGCAACGCACTCGCCTCTTTGATCGTACCGCTTTCTATGGTCCTCGTGCTCACACAGGCGGATGACCGCACGCATCATGCGATGCCTACTATCCTTCTGGGAATGATTGGCACCGCCATGTTGCTCGGTCTGCTGCAATTTTCCGGAGCCCAGGTCAACAATCCCTTCCTTAACGATACGCCCGGCGATGTCAGCAGCATCTTTGCCAACCGTAATCATTTCGCGCTTTTGCTGGCAATTGGTTGTGTAATCGCACCTGTATGGGCATTTATCGACACTGCCGCCTTGCGCTGGCGCGGCCCGTTGGCAGCAGGGCTCGTTCTGTTATTTGTTCTGACGCTTCTTGCGACCGGATCGCGCACCGGCATGTTGCTGGGCGGGCTTGCACTAGCCTTGGCGCTTTTGCTTATCGGACAGCGGTTGCGCTATTGGTTACGCAACAGATCGCGCTGGTTACTTCCGGCCTTCGTCGCTGCCACCGTGTTGCTCATTGCGGGCTTCATAGGGTTGAGTTTTGCGGCCGACCGTGCCGACGCTATTAATCGGCTGATCGCACTGGAAGGGGGCGAAGACATGCGTTCGCGAGCCTTGCCGACAGTTTTGTCGATGGTCCGCGAGTATTTCCCTTTTGGTACCGGCTTTGGAAGCTTCGACCCGATCTTTCGGATCCACGAACCATTCGCGCTACTTAAATTGAGTTACTTCAATCAAGCGCACAACGATTACCTTGGAATCGCCCTCGATGGTGGAATTGCGGGGATCACCGCCCTAACCGCCGGGATTCTGTGGTGGCTGGTCGCTACGGTACGAATTTGGCGGAACCGCAGCAACGATACCCTGCTGCTTGGCAAGCTGGGATCGACCATCATTTTGCTCGTACTCATCGCTAGCGTAACCGACTATCCTGCCCGCACCCCAACGATTATGGCATTCCTCGTCATTGCCGGGGTATGGCTGGCACGGGCAAATGCCCGGTGCAAGCAAGCGGCTTTACCATTGTGACCACCAAATCTATAGAGCGGCAGCCCCCCCCCACCTAATCTGCGGAACTCCCCGACACATGCGCGTAAAAATCCCATTATTGTGTCTTGCGCTTACGGTGGCGGGCTGCGGATCCCGCGAACCCATCCAATCGACTGGCAACCTGACCGTCGTCGAAGATAGCGGCGCCTTGCCCCCCCCCGGCCGTGGCGATTTGACCGCTGCTGATCGACCGGCGTTAATTGGCCCCCTCGATACGATCGAAGTGAACGTGTTCGGCATTCCCGATTTAGATCGGGAAATGCAGGTCGATTCTAGCGGCCGCATTGCCATGCCGCTTGCCGGCACCATCGACGCACGTGGGAAGACTGCAGAAGAACTCGCCGATGCAATCAAAGTAGCGCTCAAGGCGCGCTTCATTCGCGATCCTCAAGTAATTGTGAACATTAAAAGCTCTGTTAGTCAAGTCGTGACCATTGACGGTTCGGTTATTGAGCCTGGTCTGTATCCTGTCACAAACCAGATGACGCTAATGCGCGTCGTTGCTTCGGCTAAGGGGCTATCCGAATTTGCCAGGCAGGACGACATTGTCATTCTACGAACCGTCGGTAACCAACGCATGGCAGGTCTGTATAATATAGAAGCAATCCGGCGCGGAGCGTACGATGATCCTCCAGTCTACGCCAACGATGTCATCATCGTGGGGGACTCACCACAACGGCGACTGTTCCGCGATTTTGTTTCACTCTCACCGATCCTTGCGGCGCCGCTGATCGCCATACTGCAGTGAGCCGACATATAATGAACTCTATTAGTCACACGCTGCATACCGGCAGCCCCCCCCCGACCTCACTCGATGCGATCGTTCCGGATGGCGATACGCTACCAGTCATCCGTCAATATCTGCGTATAGCGACGCGTTGGCGCTACTTGATCCTCGGAGTCGTAGCGGCCTGCATCGTGCTTGGCCTCGTGATCACGTTGCTGATGACCCCCAAGTTCACCGCGACGTCGACGATCGAGATAGCGCGCGAATCCAATCAGGTAACCAATTTCCAAGGCGTCGAGCGCGAGACGGGCATCGCTGACCAAGAGTTTTACGAAACGCAGTACGGCCTATTGCGGTCGCGCGTGTTAGCTGAACGAGTTGCGACGCAGCTTCGACTGGTTGACGACAAGGAGTTTTACGAACGCTTTGGCATTGACCAGGATCGCCCTGCCTTCCGCGAAACTAACGGTCGTTACACTGCACAGGGGCGTGCCGCGCGCCAACGCATTGCGGGCGAAGCGTTACTGGACTCCGTTACCATTTCGCCGACGCGTCTCTCGCAGCTGGTCGCCATTAATTTCAGTAGCCCCGACGCCGACTTCTCCCAGAAAGTTGCCAACGCTTGGGCTGAAAATTATATTCAAACAAATCTCGAACGCAAAGTACAGGCCACGTCCTATGGCCGTAACCTACTCCAGCGCGAATTAGGCCAGGCAAAGGAACGCCTCGATGAGTCGCAGCGACAGTTAGTAACTTATGCCGAACAGCAGCGAATTATAAATCTCCCTGCTCAAGGAACTAGCGACAAGCAGACCGCTGAACGTTCAATTGTCGCCGACGAACTTGCGTCTCTCAATAATGCGTTGTCGGCTGCGACCGCGGATCGTATTGAGGTAGAGGCTCGGTTTCGCCAAGCTGCTGGCGGTGGCCAGTCGAGCGAAGCGCTGCGCAACCAAGCAATTAATACACTACGGCAGCGTCGCGCCGAGGTAGCCGCCGAGTATCAAAGATTGATGGTCCAGTTCGAGCCAGGATATCCACCCGCACGCGCTATAAAGTCGCAAATTGACCAGCTAGATCGCTCGATATCCCGAGAAGAAAGCCGCGTTTCAGGAGCAGTGGAGGCAGAATATCGTCAAGCAAGCGGGCGAGAGAATTCGTTGCGTCAGCGTGTAGAAACGCTAAAGTCAGACTATCTTGACCTGCGCCGCAGGAGCATTCAGTACAACATATTTCAACAGGAAGTTGATACTAATCGAGCTCTCTACGATGGCTTGCTGCAGCGCTTCAAAGAGATTGGCGTTGCTGGTGGCGTTGGGGTAAATAACATAACGATTGTGGATCCTGCTGATGTTCCTCAGAAGCCATCGAGTCCACGACTTTTCCTCAATCTTGCTCTTGCTTTGCTCACAGGTTTGGTGATCGGGGGAGGCTTAGCTTTCGCGCTTGAACAGATGGACGAGGAAATTGCGGATCCCGTTGAGGTGGAGCGTCGTCTTGGTCTGCCATTATTGGGATCAGTGCCCAAGACCGAGGGAGTTGAACCGCGAGATGCTCTTCTTGACCGTAAATCGGATATAGTGGATGCGTATCTTGCGATCCAAACAAGTCTAGGGTTTACAACTGGGCACGGTGTGCCGCGCTCACTTGCAGTTACATCGACTCGTCCAGCCGAAGGCAAATCGACTACTGCGCTAGCTATCGCGACGATGCTATCGCGGGCGCAGCGGAAAGTAATTCTGATTGACGGCGACATGCGCTCACCCTCAGTTCATAATCTGGGCCGCGTTGGCAATGATCGCGGCCTCTCCAACTTTTTGGCAGGTGAGGATAATCTTAGCCAGTTAACGTTCGAGATGGATGAACTTGGGTTTACCGCGATGTCAGCCGGCCCCATCCCGCCAAATGCAGCAGAACTGCTGACAGGAAATCGTCTAGAGTTATTGATCAGCCGATTGCTTGATACATATGATCATGTCGTCGTGGACAGCCCACCGGTCATGGGGCTGGCAGACGCACCGCTGATTGCAAGTCGGGTGGAAGGCGTTGTATATGCTGTCGAAGCCCATGGCATTCGTTCGAGCCTGGTCAAAACCGCATTACAACGATTGCGAGCGGCCAATGCGCGTATTCTTGGCGGGGTGCTGACTAAGTTCGAGGCCCGCAGGTCTTATTATGGCTATGGTTATGACTACGGGTATGGCTATGGACGCGATAAGAGCTAAGACACCGCGACCAGTGCGTTCGCCTTCTCGCCGCCCCGCCAAGCGGTCTGGCCGTAATTGGGCGTTGCGGGGCGGGTTGGCGATCGTGGCTGCGGGACTTGGTTATGTCTCGACAACGCAAACGCTGGCATTCGTGATCGGCAAAGCGAATATTGAGCGGGCTTATGCTTTGTCACCTAACGATGGCCGTCTTGCTGGCAGACTCGCCGAAAAGATGGCCACCGCCGATAATTCGGCTGATGCTCGTGCTGCCACAGCTCTGATAGCCCGGCAGGCACTTGATGCCGAGCCGTTGGCGATTTCGGCTCTAACTGCGCTTGCTCTGACTAACCTGTATGAGGGAAACCTTGCTAAGGCGCGCAGCATATTCGTCCATTCAGACGCTTTGTCCCGCCGGGAGCTTGGTCCCCGGGTCTGGCTGATTGAAGATGCAGTTACTCGTAAGGATGTGGCAGGTGCACTACGTCATTACGACATAGCACTACGCACCTCTAGAAATGCTCGCGATGTTTTGTTTCCAATATTGGTACAAGCAGTTGCGGACCCTGCGATCGCCGCTTCCCTTGCCGCTACGTTGCGGCAAAGGCCGGCATGGGGCAGTGATTTTCTGACCTTTTTCGGAGGACTTGGCCCCGATCCGCTGGTCACCGCCGGATTTTTTCGTCGGCTAGCCGGTGCCGGCGTGGCCATTCCCGAGGTCGCGCAGGTCACTGTCGTTAACGCGCTCGCCAAGGTTGGTTCCTATCGCGAAAGCTGGGCCTTTTATCGTACGCTGCGTCCCGGCGTCGATCCTCGGCGATTGCGTGATCCCGATTTTACCGCCGAATTGCAAACGCCATCCGTCTTCGACTGGATGCCGATGATGCAGGATGCTGGGGTCACGGCAACTATCTCTGGAGGCGCTTTTGACTTTTCAGCGCCGGCCATGGTGGGTGGCGTGGTATTGCAACAGGTCGAACAACTCCCCCCGGGCAAGTACCGATTACAAGGTCTTTCCATCGGCATCGAGCAGCCGCAGCAAACTGCGCCATACTGGCGACTTTCCTGTATTGACGGACGCGAACTGGGACGGGTCTTATTGCCCAGTTCAAACACCCATGGCGGTCGGTTTGCCGGTACGTTAGCGGTGCCCGCGGATTGTTCAGTACAGACGCTACAACTCGTCGTACGATCGTCAACCGCCATCAGCGGCGCAGGCGGACAGATTGAACAAGTGACGCTTTCTCCGATATAGGAACTTATGTCGGTCGTTTTACAACGCTCAATATCGAGCGGTGCGATACCTGCCCGGCAGTTCCCGATTGATGAGGCAAACGTAGCGTGCTGTTAGCGGCGGTTATCGGTGCCGGTGCCGCAAAGTGAACAAGGACTCCAATGCCTTTTGGATGGCCATACCCCGCGCGGCTTCCATGAGACGTGCTCGTTCAGCGAGCACGCCGTCTTCGTGCGGTACTCTGAACATCGAAGTGGTCTTGCGCACGAACGTAAAATCGACCCCGTCGGCGTACCGCAGCCACAGGTTCCAGTCCTCTAGATAATCGAGACTGGTATCAAAGCCGCCATGGCGGTCGTACAAGACACGGCTAAATAGGATGGACTGGATCGGAAATATATTGGTTTTCTTGAGCAAATCATGGGTGAATGCTTGATTGTACAAGCCGGGCTGAAATACCCCAGTCTCCAAATATCCATTCGAGTTGTCAGCCTTCCTGGTCTTAACTGCCCAAGCAAGGCCATAAGCCGCGGCCGTCCCGGCCGCGGTGACAGCTGCTACTAGGGTTTCGACATGATCTCGGAAGAATAGATCGTCGTCATCCAAAAACCCCATATAGGCCCCGGACGCGTACTTGAGCCCAATGTTGCCGGTTTCCGACCGACCGACCTTTTGTGCCGGCAAGTATATAATTTCCTTACCGGTGCCCTGCGCCATTTTGGCCATATGACTGACATGCTCTTCCTGATGGTTACCCCCATCTTCGACGACGATAATCTCAATATTGGAATAAGTTTGCCGGATTAGCGACTGCAGCGCCTGCTTGAGAAACTGTACCCGCCCGCGATAGGTCCGAACGACGATCGAGACCTTTGGGCAGGAACTGACTGCGATAGACGGGCAGACGGTCCTGTTCAGATCAATACCGCGTCCGGCTAAGGGATAGACGAGCTTAGGTGCCGATGCGCCGGTATCGGCATCTTTGCCCGCAGGGAAAAAATACCGCGCACCAAGCGCCAGATAAGCACCAATTGATACGGAAGAATCGATAGGCTGATGCGCGACGGTCACATCCGGACAATACTGCAATCGGAACCCGGCACGGCGCATCCGGTACGATAAATCTACGTCGCGCGCGGTACCGGCTAGGCTAGAAGCAAAGCCACCCGCAGCTACGAAAGCTTCCTTGCGGACCAGCGCGCATCCGAACGATATCCAGTTCGTGAAGCCTGTGACCGGATCATAATATTTTGCTTGTTCGAGCGGTATGTGCCGCGGCTCCCAAGCTCCCACCTTCCCGGCGCGGTCCAGCCATGACTGGGTCACAAGCCGGTTCAGTAGATCGTGGTCCACACGAACGTTCCTGCTAAGCAGAAGAAGGAATTCGGCGTCCCCCGCATCGATTGTCTCAGTCATATTGCCACATGCATTAATCTGCGACAGGTTACCCGAGATGTTTCCTTGAAACACGACTAACGCGGCGGGACCGTCCTGGGTTACAGGAACGACGCCAATTTTAGGGAATCGCGACAGCGCGGCATCAGCGTAATGCAACTGGTCGTCGACGTATTGATCACGCAAGCCGTTGATCGAATTAAGTCCGTCTATCATACCACGCTGGGCACCATGTTTCAGCACCGCGTCCCTCGCGCCCTTCGCGATAGTGCGCAGCCTAAGGGATTGGCGAAAGCCGGTCGTGGTTGTTTTCATTGGTTCACATGTCCGAGGGGCGGAAACGCCCGTTTCTCCAAGGGCCCCCCGAACGGGAAGATCGGCTTCGGCTTAGTCTTTTCGTTTCG
>Ga0308157_10008264_pt1 | contig 11880 bp, 9 predicted proteins | sample PhyBR1_FD_201035 | JGI IMG/M metagenome (GOLD analysis project Ga0308157, IMG submission 201035) | Phyllosphere microbial communities from UC Gill Tract Community Farm, Albany, California, United States - DLSLB.R1 | ecosystem: Host-associated > Plants > Phyllosphere > Unclassified | place: USA...
GCCTACCCGCGCGCCAACGCGCAGATGGCCCCGGACGCGCCGCTGGCCGGGCGCGACATCGGCCAGGACTTCAGCCGCAAGGACGGCTGGAGCATGTACCACGGCCGCGCCGTGCCCGGCTTTCCGGCGCACCCGCACCGCGGCTTCGAGACCGTCACCATCACCCGGCGCGGCCTGATCGACCATGCCGACTCGCTGGGCGCGGCCGCGCGCTTTGGCGGCGGCGACGTGCAGTGGCTCACCGCCGGCCGGGGCGTGGTGCATTCGGAGATGTTTCCCCTGCTCGACGAGGCCGGGCCCAACCCGCTGGAGCTGTTCCAGATCTGGCTGAACCTGCCCCAGGCGTCCAAGCTGGCCGCGCCGCACTTCACCATGCTCTGGGGCGACGCCCTGCCGCGCCTGCGCGTGCAGGACGCCGAGGGCCGCACGACCGAGGTGGTGGTGGTGGCCGGCCGGCTGGCCGGCGCCGACGCGCCGCCGCCGCCCCCGCCCGACTCGTGGGCCGCGCGGCCGGATGCCGACGTGGCGATCTGGACGCTGCGCATGGCGCCCGGCGCCCGCTGGCAGCTGCCGGCCGCCAGCGGCGCGGGCACGCAGCGTCAGCTCTATTTCTTCAAGGGCGCCTCCCTGGCCGTGGCCGGCCAGGCGGTGCGCCAGCACAGCGCCATCGCGCTGCGTGCCGGGCAGGCGGTCGAGCTGGCCAACGGCGAGCAGGAGGCCGAGCTGCTGCTGCTGCAGGGCCGCCCGATCGGCGAGCCGGTGGCGCAGTACGGCCCCTTCGTCATGAACACCCAGGCCGAGATCGGGCAGGCGCTGGCCGACTACCAGCGCACGCAGTTCGGCGGCTGGCCCTGGCTTGAGAGCGACCCGGTGCACGGGCGCGCGCCGGCGCGCTTTGCCCGGCACCCGGACGGCCGCCGGGAATCGCCCGGGGACCGCCGTGAGTAGCAGCCGCGTGGGGCGCCGCCGCAGACTCGGTGCCCCGCCCGACAACCAGAACACAGCGCGACCCCGGGCCCCCAGGCGGCCGGTCGCTGAAAGCCAACCATGAAAAATTTCGTCATCTACTTGGTGGAAGACAACCCGATCGTGCGCGCCAGCCTGGTCGAGTTCCTCAACGAGATCGCCGACCTGGAGGTGTGCGGCTACGCGGCGACCCAGCAGGAGGGCAGCCAGTGGCTGCGGGCGCACGAGTCGGGCTGGAACCTGGCCATCGTGGACCTGTTCCTGCAGCAGGGCAACGGCCTGGGCGTGCTGGCGGCTTGCCGCGCGCGCGCGCCGCACCAGAAGATGGTGCTGCTCACCAACTACGCCACGCCCGAAATCCGGCGGCGCTCCGGCCAGCTCGGCGTGGACGCGGTGTTTGACAAGTCCACACAGATCGAGGGCCTGATGGACTACTGCGTCGCGCAGGTCCGCCAGTCCCAGGGCACCCGGCACTGAGCGCCCGGCGCGGCACCTTGCTACCAAATCAATAGCTGAAAACCAAGTCGGCGCCTGGGCGCAGGCCCTGTTTGATGCTTGAAGCGCGCCGCCGGCCCGGCCCGGCGGCCCGGCAGCCCGCGCCACCGGGCCCTCGCCAGAAAGCCGGGCACGTTCCGGGCGGGCGGCCTATACTTTGGCAATGAACGAAACAGTACATTTGGACGGCGCGCCGGCGCAGGAGGCCCCTGCCCCTGCCGCCGCCGTTCCTGCCGCTGCGGCCCACCGGGCGCGCCGCCTGGACGCGCGGCGCCGGCCGGCCGGCGCCAAGCCGGCCGCGCCGCGCACCAACGACCCGGCGCGCACCATGGCCGGCATCCTGGAGGTGGCCAACGCCGAGTTCGCCGAAAAAGGCCTGAGCGGCGCGCGCATCGACGAGATCGCCGCCGCCACAAAGACCAGCAAGCGCATGATCTACTACTACTTCGGCAGCAAGGAAGGCCTGTACCTGGCCGTGCTGGAGGAGGCCTACCGGCGCATGCGCAGCATCGAGGCGCAGCTCAACCTGGACGACCTGGCGCCCGAGGCGGCGCTGCGCCGCCTGGTGGGCTTCACGTTCGACCACCACCTGGGCAACCAGGCCTACATCCGGCTGGTGATGTCGGAGAACATGGAGCGCGGCAGCTACCTGGCGCAAAGCAAGGTGATCCAGGAGGTCAACGTGCCGGCCATCGGCGCCATCGACAAGCTCTACGCACGCGGCGTGGCCCAGGGCGTGTTCCGCCCGGGCCTGCAGGCGATCGACATCCACGCCTCGATCTCGGCGCTCACGTTCTTCAACGTCTCCAACCAGCACACCTTCGGCCTGATCTTCAAGCACGACACGCACTCGGTGCAGGCGCTGGCCGCGCGGCGCGAGAGCATCGTCGAGATGCTGGTGCGCTTCGTGCGCGCGCCCTGAGCGGCCGGCGCCACCCATCCGACACTTGCGCCCCATCCGACCCGACCGACCCACCGCCCGACCGGAGCCCGTTGCCATGATTCCTTCTTCCCCGCAGCCCCTGGCCCTTGACCGCGAGGCCATCGCGCAGCCGTCCAACCCGCTGGGGCTGGACGGCATCGAGTTCATCGAGTACGCCAGCGCCAAGCCGCAGGCGCTCGGGCAGGTGCTGGAGATGATGGGCTTTCGCCCCATCGCCCGGCACCGCTCGCGCGAGGTGACGCTGTACCGCCAGGGCGGCATGAACGTGATCGTCAACGCCCACGTGCCGGCCCTGCCCAGCGGCGTGCTGCCGGCCGACAAGCCGGTGCTGGCCGCCGTGGCGCTGCGCGTGCGCGACGCGGCCGCCGCCTACGCCCACGCGCTGGACAAGGGCGCCTGGGCCGTGCCGCCGCGGGTCGAGGTGATGGAGCTCAACATCCCGGCCATCCACGGCGTGGGCACCAGCCGCATCTACTTTGTGGACCGCTACGACAAGTTCTCCATCTACGACGTGGACTTCGTGCCGATCCCGGGCGTGGACCCGCACCCGCCGGCCGTGGCGGGGCTGCATTTCTTCGGCCTGGTGCAGTACATCGGCAACGACCGCAGCGACGACTGGACCGAGTTCTACCGCGAGCTGCTGGGCTTCGTGCCGCTGCCGCCCGAGCAGCGCTTTGGCATCCTGCCCAAGGGCCGCATCCTGAAAAGCCCGTGCCCGGCGGCCTCGACCTTCTACCTGCAGCTCATCGAGCCCGAGGCCAGCGTGCTCGACGTGCGCAGCGACGAGGCGCTGCAGCGCATCGGCCTGGGCACGCCCGACGTGCTGGCCGCCGTGGCCGCGCTGGGCGCGCGCGGCGTGGCCTTCGTCGAGTCGCGCGGCGTGCACACCGAGGGCCGGGGCGCGCTCACCACCACCTGGATGGGCAGCGTCAGCTTCGAGCTGGTGCACGACGCGCGCCCGGCCGGCGCGCAGGAGGGCTGAGCCATGGGCCACGACAGCGGCAATATCGGCGACTTCGGCATGGACACGGTCTCGCTGGCCGGCCCGCTGGAGGCCAAGCTCCAGGCGGTGCGCGAGGCCGGCTTCGGCCAGGTCATGCTCTCGGCCGGCGACCTGGTCGGCCACCCCGGCGGGCTGCAGGCGGCCGTGGCCGCCGTGCGCGCCAGCGGCCTGCGCGTGACCGGCTTTCAGGTGCTGCGCGACTTCGAGGGCCTCTCGGGCCACCTGCACGCCTACAAGGTCGACATTGCCAAGTCGATGCTGGAGATGTGCGCCGCGCTGGGCTGCCGGCTGCTGCTGGTGTGCTCCTCGACCTCGGTGCACGCCACGGACGAGCCGGCCGCGCTGGCCGCCGACCTGCGCAAGCTGGCCATGCTGGCCGTGCCGATGAACATCCAGATCGCCTACGAGGCGTTGTCCTGGGGGCGCAGCGTCAACCAGTTCCCCCAGGCCTGGGAGCTGGTGTGCGCCGCCGACATGCCCAACCTGGGGCTGGGGCTGGACGCTTTTCACCTGCTGGCCAGCGGCACGCCGCTGGACGACCTGGAGCTGCTGGACGCGCACAAGCTCTTTCTGGTGCAGCTGGCCGACTTCATGTGGCTGGAGCTGCCTTCTGCCGAGGCGCGCATCGAGACGGCGCGGCATTTCCGGGTGTTTCCGGGCGAAGGCGTGCACAGCGCCGCGCTGGCCGCGCTGGTGACCCGGCTGCATGCGCTGGGCTACCGGGGCGACTACAGCTTCGAGGTCTTCAACGACGACTACCGGCAGATGCCGCTGCCCACCGTGGCCCAGCGCGCCCGGCGCGCGGCGCAGTGGCTGGGCGAGGACGTGCTGCGCCGCTCGGTGCCGCTGCCCAACCAGATGCGCCTGCGGCGCTGAACGTGCCCTGAACGGCCCACGCACGGCCGCGCACTGGCAGGCCGTGTGCCCGGCGCCTCAGCCTTTGGCGCGCAGCAGCCGCAGGCCGTTGGCCACCACCAGCAGGCTGGCGCCCATGTCGGCGAACACCGCCATCCACATGCTGGCGCTGCCGGCCAGCGCCAGCGCGAAGAACACCGCCTTGATGCCCAGGGCCAGCGCGATGTTCTGCCACAGCACCGCGTGCGTGCGCCGCGACAGGCGCACCGTCTGCGCGACGCGGCGCAGGTCGTCGTTCATGATGACCACGTCGGCCGCCTCGATGGCGATGTCGGTGCCGGCCCCGCCCATGGCAAAGCCGATGTCGGCGCGCGCCAGCGCCGGCGCGTCGTTGATGCCGTCGCCCACCATGGCGCAGGCGCCGTACTGGCGCTGCAGCCGGCCGATGGCCTCCAGCTTTTCCTCGGGCAGCAGGCCGGCGCGCACCTCCTCGATGCCGGCCGCATCGGCCACGGCCCGGGCGGTGGCCGGGTTGTCGCCGGTCAGCATCACCGGCACGATGCCCAGCGCCTTCAGCTCGGCCACGGCCTGGCGCGTGGTGTCCTTGAGCGTGTCGGCCACCGCGAACAGCGCCTGCACGCCCTGCGCACCGGCCAGCAGCGTGACGGTGCAGCCCTGGGCCTCGTGGGCGGCCAGCGCCGCGTCGAGCGCCGGCGTGCTGTGCCCGCGCGACTGGATCAGCCGGTGGTTGCCCAGCACCTGCGGCTGCGCCTGGCCCTGCACCCGGCCCTGGACACCGCGCCCGGCCAGCGCGGCAAAGCCCTCGACGGCCACGGCCGCGGCGCCGGGCGCGGCGGCCAGGCCCCGGGCGATGGCGCCCGAGACCGGGTGGTCCGAGCGCGCCGCCAGGCTGGCGGCCTGCACGGCGGCGGCCTGCAGGTCGGTGCCGCCCCAGGCCTGCCAGGCCACCAGCTGCGGCCGGCCGCGGGTGAGCGTGCCGGTCTTGTCCAGCGCCACGGCCTTCAGGCGCCGGGCGCCTTCGAGGTAGCGCCCGCCCTTGACCAGGATGCCGCGCCGCGCCGCCGTGGTCAGGCCGCTGACCAGCGTGACCGGCGTGGACACCACCAGCGCGCACGGACAGGCGATGACCAGGAGCACCAGCGCCTTGTACAGCGCCTCGGGCCAGTCCCAGCCCAGCAGCAGCGGCCCCAAGAGCGCCACGGCCAGCGCCATCGCGAACACCGCCGGCGTGTAGACAGCGGCAAAGCGGTCGATGAAGGCCTGCATCGGCGCGCGCGCCCCCTGGGCCTGCTCGACGGCCTCGATGATGCGCGCCAGCGTGCTGTGCGCCGCCGTCGCCTCCACCCGCAGCTCCAGCGCGCCGCCCTGGCTGATGCTGCCGCCGAACACGCGGTCGCCCACGCCCTTGTCCAGCGGCAGGCTCTCGCCGGTGATGGGCGACTGGTCCACCGCGCCGGCGCCGGCCATGACCACGCCGTCCAGCGGGATGCGCCCGCCCGGGCGCACGCGCACCACCGCGCCCAGCGGCACGCCGGCCAGCGCCACGGCCTGCCAGCTTCCATCGGCCTGGCGCACCTCGGCCTGCTCGGGCGCCAGCGCCATCAGCCCCTGGATGGCGTGACGGGCGCGGTCCACCGCCAGCGCCTCGATCAGCTCGGCCAGCGCGTACAGCGCCATCACCATCGCCGCCTCGGGCCACTGGCCGATGAGGAAGGCGCCGGTCACGGCCACGGCCATCAGCGCGTTGATGTTGAGCCGGCCCCGGCGCAGCGCGGCCAGCCCTTTCTGGTAGACCTGCAGCCCGGCCAGGCCGATGGCCACGAGGGCCAGTGCCATGCCCGCCAGCGTCCAGGCCGCCCCGGCCGGCGCCAGGAGCGACCAGACCTCGGCCGCGCCGGCCAGCGCCAGCGCGCCGGCCAGGCGCTGCCAGCCCGGCGGCAGGCGGGGGGCGACCGGCGCCGGGCCTTCTTGGCCGTGGCCGTGGTCATGGCTGTGGCCCGCATGGCCGTGGGGATCGTGGCCGTGCCCGCCCTGCGCCGGCGCGGCGCCCGCGCCGGCCGGCAGCGGCTGGGCCGCGTAGCCGGCCCGGCCGATGGCCGCCAGCGCGGCGGCCAGGGCGTCGGGCGGCGCGTCGATGCGCAGGGTGCGCGCCAGCAGCTCGAAGCGCAGCGCGGCAATGCCCGGCACGCCGGCCAGCGCGCGCCGAATGTCGGCCTCCTCGGCGGCGCAGTCCATCGCCGGGATGCGAAAGCGCGCGCCGCCGGCCGGCGTGTCGGCCGGGGCGCCGGCCTCGTTCGGGCCGGCGGGGGGTGGGGCGGACGCGGCGCCGGCGCAGCCGGCAGGGGTGGAGCAGCAGTCGGTCATGGGTGGGTATTCCAGAGGTGAAGGGGCCCCAGGGGGCGGGCTGTGCGACCATTAAAAACCCTGAACCCACTTGAAGGTCAAGCCATGGCTGGCGACGACGCCCTGCACCTGATCGGACACGCCGCCGCGCTGAGCGGCGTGAGCGCCCCGAGCATCCGCTTCTACGAAAAGGAAGGCCTGCTGGCGCCCGGCCGGCGCACGGCCAACGGCTACCGCGGCTACTCGGCCGCCGACATCCACCAGCTGCGCTTCATCCGGCTGTGCCGCGCCATGGACATGTCGCTGCAGGAGGTGCGCGCCCTGCTCGACCTCGACCTGGGGCGCCAGGCCGACTGCGCCGCCGCCAACGCCACGCTGCAGGCGCACATCGACCACGTCGGCCAGCGCCTGGCCGAGCTGCAGGTGCTGCAGCAGGACCTGCTGGCGCTGCGCGCCGGCTGCGACGGGCGCGGGCCGCGCTGCCGCATCATCGAGGTGCTGCACGAGCGCGCCGAGCACCTGCCGCCGCAGGCGCCCGAGGCGCACCGGCCGCGCCACGTCTGAGGGCGCAGCGGCCGCGGCGCCTGCGCCCATCGGCCCGGCCCTGCAAGCCGGCGCCGGCTTGCCCCCTTGGCCAGGAAGGGTTTGGCCGCCGGCTTGCGGCCCTGCCGCCCTGCCGCCCACAATGGCCGCTCTCAATTCCAAGGAGAGCTGATTTGGATCTCGCCTACCCCCGACCGCAATTGCAGCGCGCCCAGTGGACCAACCTCAACGGCCCCTGGCGCTTTCGCTACGACGACCAGCAGGAGCTGACCTCGCCCAAGGACATTGACCACTGGCCCCTGGAAATCCGGGTGCCCTTTCCCCCCGAATCCCAGGCCAGCGGCATCGGCGACCGCGGCTTTCACAGCGTCTGCTGGTACGAGCGCGACTTCGAATTGATGCCGGGCGAGGGCCGCTTCATCCTGCGCTTTGGCGCGGTGGACTACTCGGCGCAGGTCTGGGTCAACGGCCACCTGGCCACCACCCACGCCGGCGGCCACACGCCGTTTTCGGCCGACATCACGCACCTGCTCGACCCCTCGGGCCAGCAGACGGTGACGCTGCGCGCCGAGGACGACCCACACGACCTGACCAAGCCGCGCGGCAAGCAGGACTGGCAACTGGAGCCGCACTCGATCTGGTACCCGCGCACCACCGGCATCTGGCAGACCGTGTGGATCGAGCCGGTGGCGCGCACCTACGTGGACAAGATCCGCTGGACGCCCAAGGTGGACATCTACGGCCTGGGCTTTGAAGCGCGCATCGGCGGCGACCCGGCCGACGACCTGTCGATGGAGATCACGCTGCGCCACGGCAACCGGCTGCTGGCGCGCGACCGCTACCAGGTGGTGGGCGGCGAGGTGGACCGCTTCATCGTGCTCTCGGACCCGGGCATCGACGACTTTCGCAACGAGCTGCTCTGGAGCCCGGAACGCCCGACGCTGCTGGACGCCAGCATCAAGCTGTTCAAGAACGGCGTGCTGATCGACGAGTTCGAGTCGTACACGGCGCTGCGCACGGTGCACATCCTGCGCGACCGCTTCATGCTCAACGGCCGGCCCTACCTGCTGCGCATGGTGCTCGACCAGGGCTACTGGCCCGACACGCTGCTGGCCGCGCCCAGCGACGAGGCGCTCAAGCGCGACGTGGAGCTGGCCAAGGCCATGGGCTTCAACGGCGTGCGCAAGCACCAGAAGATCGAGGACCCGCGCTACCTCTACTGGGCCGACAAGCTCGGGCTGTTCGTCTGGGAGGAAATGCCCTCGTCCTACCGCTTCACGCGCACGGCCATCAAGCGCATGCTGCGCGAGTGGAGCGAGGCCATCGACCGCGACTACAGCCACCCGTGCATCATCGTCTGGGTGCCGTTCAACGAATCGTGGGGCGTGCCCGAGCTCACCTCGCAGCGCATGCAGCGCCACGCGGTGGAGGCGCTTTACCACCTGACCAAGACGCTGGACTTCACGCGGCCGGTGATCGGCAACGACGGCTGGGAGTCGAGCGCCACCGACATCCTGGGCATCCACGACTACGACAACAACACCGAGCACATGCGCCAGCGCTACGGCGCCGAGATCGAGCCGGCGCAGCTCTTTGACCGGCGCCGCCCCGGCGGGCGCGTGCTCACGCTCGACGGCTTTCCGCACCAGGGCCAGCCGGTCATGCTGACCGAGTTCGGCGGCATCGCCTTTCAGGACAAGAGCAAGGCCGACCCGAGCGTCAAGGACATCTGGGGCTACACGCGCACGGCCAGCGTGGAGGAGTTCGCCAAGCTGTACGAGGCGCTGCTGGACACGGTGATCCACACCGCGCTCTTCAGCGGCTTTTGCTACACGCAGTTTGCCGACACGTTCCAGGAGGCCAACGGCCTGCTCAACGCCGACCGCACGCCCAAGCTGCCGCTGGCGCGCATCGCCAGCATGACCACCGCCTCGCACAGCTGGATCCCCGGGGGCGTCTGATGCACCGGCTCGAACTGCTCAAGCCCGACGGGCGCCGGCTCACGCTGTACTCGCGCCGGCCGCTGGACGCCGGCCTCACCGCGCCCAGCCCGTTCGCCGAGCCGCTGAACGCCAGCGCGCACCTGCGCTGGCACCCGCTGCGCGGCGAGTGGGTGACCTACGCCGCCTACCGGCAGGGGCGCACCTTCTTGCCGCCGCCCGAGTACAACCCGCTGGCCGTGACCAGAGACCCCGCGCACCCGACCGAGGTGCCCGCCGGCGACTGGGACGTGGCGGTGTTCGACAACCGTTTTCCCTCGCTGGCCGAGGCGCGCCCGGACGACGCGCCGCCGCCGGCGCTGATCGTGCCGACGGCGCCAGCCGACGGCCACTGCGAGGTGGTGGTGTTCACCCAGGACCCGCAGGCTTCGCTGGGCGCGCTGGCCCTGGGCCACATCGAGTTGCTGCTGCAGGTCTGGGGCGAGCGCACCGCCGAGGTCGGCGCCCGGCCGGGCATCCAGTACGTGCTGCCCTTTGAGAACCGCGGCGCCGAGGTCGGCGTGACGCTGCACCACCCGCACGGCCAGATCTACGCCTACCCGGTGGTGCCGCCGGTGCCGGCGCGCATGCAGGCCGTGGCCGGCGAGCACTGGCACCGCCAGGGCCGCGGCGTGCTGCAAACGCTGATCGACAACGAGCGGCGCGAGGGCGTGCGCATGCTCTACGAGGGCCCGCACGCGGTGGCCTTCGTGCCGGTGTGCGCGCGCTACCCGTACGAGGTCTGGGTGGCGCCCATCGAGCCGGTCGAGGGCTTTGCGCAGCTCACCGACGCGCAGCGCGCCGACCTGGCCCGCGCCTTGAAAACCGTGCTGCTCAAGTACGACGGCCTGTGGGAGCGGCCCTTTCCCTACCTCATGGCCTGGTACCAGGCGCCCACCGACGGCCAGCCGCACCCCGAGTCGCACCTGCACGCGCAGCTCTACCCGCCCTACCGCACCCGCGAGCGGCTCAAGTACCTGGCCGGCACCGAGATCGGCGCGGGCTTTTTCGCCATGGACGCGCTGCCCGAGGACAAGGCGCGCGAGCTGCAACAGGTGGAGGTGACGCTGTCATGAGCCGCTTCAAGGACGTCTTCGGCGGCGCGCCCGAGGCCGTGGCCGGCGCGCCCGGCCGGGTCAACCTGCTGGGCGAGCACACCGACTACAACGACGGCTTCGTGCTGCCGGTGGCCATCCCGCAGCAGACGCTGGTGGCGATGCGCCGCGCCGAGGGGGCGGAATTCGCGCTGCACGCGGCCGAGCTGGGCGAGACGGTGCGCTTCACGCTGGAGCGCCCGCCCGCCGCGCATTTCGCCAGCTACGTCGTCGGCTGCCTGGCGCTGGCGCGTGCCGAGGGCGCGGACCTGCCGGCGCTGGACATCCACGTCTCGTCCGAGGTGCCGATGGGCGTGGGCCTGTCCTCCAGCGCCGCGCTCGAGGTGGCCACGCTGCGCTGCCTGCGCACGCTGCTGGCGTTGGAGCTGGACGACGTGCGCATCGCCCAGCTGGCCCAGCGCGCCGAGATCGAGTACGCCGGCGTGCGCTGCGGCATCATGGACCAGATGGCCTCCAGCCTGGCCGACACCACGCGCGCCCTGCTGCTGGACACGCGCAGCCTGGAACGACGCTTCGTGCCGCTGCCGGCGGGCAGCACCGTCCTGGTGCTCGACTCGGGCATCGCCCGCTCGCTGGCGGCCAGCGGTTACAACCAGCGCCGCGCCGAGTGCGAGGAGGCGGCCCGGCTGCTGGGCGTGGCCTCGCTGCGCGACGTGGACACGGCCGGGCAGCTGGCCGGCCTGCCCGAGCTGCTGCGCCGGCGCGCGCGCCATGTGGTGACGGAAAACGCCCGCGTGCTGCAGGCGGTGGACTGCGCCGGCGCCCAGGATTTCGGCACGCTGATGAACGCCTCGCATGCCAGCCTGCGCGACGACTACGAGGTCTCCACGCCGGGGCTGGACACCCTGGTGGCGCTGCTGCAGGCGCAGCCCAATGTGTTCGGCGCGCGCCTGACCGGCGCCGGCTTTGGCGGGGCCTGCGTCGCGCTGTGCCGCACCGGCACCGAGCACGCCGTGGCCCGCGAGGTGCTGCGCGCCTACGCCGCCGGCGGCGGCGCGGGCCGCCAGCTGGTGCCGCCCGAGGCTTGAGGCGGCGCCAATCGCTCCTTCGCTCCTTTTTTCATAGCACGCTGCGCAGCCTGCGCTTGGGCCCCAGGCCTTTTTCACTGAAAAAATGCCCGGGCGCGGCCTGGGGGGCGGCGCGCGGCGCGCCCAAGGCGCCGGCCGCCTGGCTTACAGTGCGGCCATGCCCACCCCCCGTTTCACCGCCCCTTTCGCCGTCCCTTTCGCGGCCCCTCTCACCGCCGGCTTCGGCGCCCGCCGGTCCTGGCTTTCCGCGCTCGCCCTGCTCACCGCCGGCCTGCTCCTGGGCACCGCCGCCCTGGCGCAGACGCCGCCGCCCCGGCTCCCGCCCGACAGCGGCCCCTGGGACAGCGGCGCGGGCTTTCGTTTTGACCTGCGCAAGAAAGAGATCAAGCACACGCGCCAGTCCGTCAGCGGCATGGCCTGCAACCTCGACGCCCAAGGCCGGCGCATCTGCCTGATGGCCTTCGACGAGGGCGCGCAGGCGCGCTACGCCTACCTGGACGGCCAAACCCTGGTGCCCGACCCCGCGCCGGTGGCGCTGCGCCCGGGCAGCGGCGAGATCGACGCCGAGGGCGCGGCCACCGACGGCCGC
>Ga0308157_10008266_pt1 | contig 11879 bp, 20 predicted proteins | sample PhyBR1_FD_201035 | JGI IMG/M metagenome (GOLD analysis project Ga0308157, IMG submission 201035) | Phyllosphere microbial communities from UC Gill Tract Community Farm, Albany, California, United States - DLSLB.R1 | ecosystem: Host-associated > Plants > Phyllosphere > Unclassified | place: USA...
AGCGTGGTGGGATCTTCAAGATTGGCGCCGATGTTGGCCATGGCACAGCCCATTGCGTAGAGCCCGCCGAAGACAGCCAACATGTTGCCGTGATCTCGGCTGTACTCGTTGAGCAGGTCGATGATGGGCTTGCCCAGATTGACCATCGCGTGGGTGCACTGCTCGTCGGTGATTTCGGTAACGACCTTGTGTGTGCCGAGTGGCAAGGGTTCGCTCATGGTTCGAGGCTCCTAGAAAGTGATGGATGCAAGGTGCTTGACCATTGCATCGCGGATGGCAGGCAGGTCGCACGAGCGGTACAACTTGGTTGCTCCACCCGTGGACATGTGCTTGAAGCCGAACGTTTCCAGGCCGGCGGCGTCGATGCTCATGGGCGCGATGCGCTCCTTGATCTGCCCCAGCGAGATGCGGCTGCCGTCGTCGTGAATCTCGGCCACTTCCCGGTACATAGGGCGGGCCGCGGGTGCGATACCTCGCACGGCGCCACCGCTCGCGACCGAAAACCCGGCGCTCTGGAGCACTGCGTCAGCCGCCACCTCCGCCATGGGCAGGGCCGCGGTGCCGTCGTCCGGTTCATCCCAGGCATCCACCGTGAACGGGATGCCAGCCTGTGCGGCGGCGGGGTCGATGATGGGGGCTCTATTTGCTATCGAGTTGATAGCTTCAAGCGCTGGCGCTCGCTTTGGCGGAGGTTCTGTCGCTGGCGCTGCCAAAGGCTTCAGCGCCGCGAGCTGGGCGCGCAGGTTCTCGTTCTCGATGCGCTGCTCTTCCTGGGCCACCAGCGACTTGAGCCGCGACACCGTGGAGAGGCGCGCGGCGTCTGCGTCCGATGCGAACTCTTCCCACTCGGGCCCGAACTCGAGTTCGCTCAGCTTGACGATTGCTCCCTTGAGGGTTTCGAGGGGCTTGCCTTCGGCGTCTTCGGCATAGCCGTGCAGCTGCGCAATGTTGGCGCGGTGGGCTGCCACGCGTGTGGCCTCGATGGCATCACGCGCTTCCTTCTCATCGGCCTTGCGCTTTTCCTCGACCTTGATCTGCGCGTCGATGGAATCCTCGACCGGTTTGACGATGGCAACCAGGCGATCCACCTCGGCGCCCATCACCTCCTTGAGCTCGTTCACGTCGGCCTTCACCTTGGCGGCGGTGCGCGTCAGCAGGCGGCGGCCGTCGTCGCGCAGCTCGGCGCGGGCGGCAATGGCTTCCTTCATGCCCTTGGTGGTGGTCACGTCGTAGACCACATCGCGGTACTTTTCAGCCATGGCCTTCAGGCCGTCCTCGGCCTCGCGGAACTGCGCGATCACGGTGTCCTTGATGGACATGGGCTTAGCCAAGACCGCGCCAGGAGTTTGCGGGGCCGCCACTGCGGTGACGGTGCTGGTGTTAGGTTGAGTCACAGGGAAATCCTCAGAAAATATTGGGGAGCAGCACGGGGGCATGCCGCGGTTTGGCTGCCGGCGCGGCCGCCAGCTTGTTGGTGGGGCCGACCTCGCGGACCTGCACGTCGATGACGTCATCGAGGCGGTGCGAGGCGTCGAATTCGCGGATGAGCTGGCCGTAGTACCAGCGGGCCGCCTCGACCTTTTCGCGGATCTGCGCCTCCTTCATCAGGTCGCGCTCGATCAGCCAGGTGGTGACGCGGTGCTCTGGTGGGATGTGATCGACAACGTGCTGCTCCAGCGGCTCGTTGCGGCGCAGGTCCTCGGGGGTGTCCACCAGGGTGTAGTTCACCTCCCACTCGTCGGCGTCCCAGAGCATCATGTAGCCGCGCATCTGCCAGTCGTAGAGCGGGTCGATGGCGTCTACGGTCCAGGCGGGGAAGGTCTTGAGGGACCAGGGCGCTTTGATGTCGTGCCCACGGCGCCGGGGGGCGTCGAACAGATCGCATTCCCCGGTGATCCACTCGTTGCGGCGGCGCTCGGTGTTCTTCGACAGATTCAGGCCGCGCACCTTGTTCAGCAGGGCAATGGCAGCGTTCTCCACCGCAATGCCCTTGTCGGTTTCCTTGCTGGAAACCTCAAACTCCACGCTGAACAGTTCTTCCTTCACCAGCTGGCGGATGTAGGAGCGCGCGCCCATGGACAGGTCGCCCTCGGCCCTGGTGCGTGGCTCCGTCATCAGGTGCCCCAGGCTGGAGCAGCGAAACTGGATGTCACGCATGAGCGGGCGGGGCTGGTTGCGCTGGCGGGTCAGCGGGCAAGCTGTTTCCGTGCTGGGTGATGATGTGCATCAGCGACTGGTAGCCCGCAAAGTCGTTCGCAACCTTGAACACGTCTTTCGCTTTGCGCATCACATCGGTGAGCGCCGCGCGTGTCTTGGTGGCCTTGACCTTCTCGGTCCACTGCTCCAGCATGGTTTGTTCACTGCCCGCGCCATCGTCGTCTTCATCGTCGTCGCTCTCGGCAGTGCCTGTGATGAGCTTGAGCGTGTGGCGCGAGAGGTAGGTGGTGGTGGACACGATGGCCTGAATCGCGTTCTTTCCGCCCGACTCGTCGGCGCGTGCTTCCAGCGTGACCGATTCCTGGTGGCCCAGGCGGTGGCGCAGGATGCAAGACACGCGAATCAGGCCGTTCGACTGCTCGGGCTTCCAGGACCAGCCGAACCCGTGGCGCGAAAGAGCGGGGCCCACGGCATCCACCACCTGCGCCAGCTCGGCGTGCATGTAGGTGGTGCGGCCCACGCGCGTTTCAAAATCCACCAGCTTGTTCTTGGCGATCTTGATGTTCTCGGCCTTGAAGGCAGCCAGCGCAAGGTTGTAGGCTTTCTCGGCTTCGCGGCGCTCCCACTGCTGCTGCAGCTCCATCATTCGCTCGATCTGATCGAGGTTGGCACCCCGGCTCAGTGCCATCATCATCAGCGAGGCGGGCGCGGTTTCTGCCATCTGCAGGGAGCTGGGCGCGGCGGTGGCCAGAGGGTGGTGCTTGGGCTGGTGGGGTTCCAGGGTCAGCACGTCGGCTGTGTCTGTTGCGTTCATGTGAACCTCAAATGAAGGGTTGATGCACCCAGGCCATGTAGAGGGCCAGGGCTGCGGATGTGACAAGGAGCCAGGCGGCGAAGGCGAGGGCGGCATTCATGACTCGACTTCTTCACGCTTGAATGGAGTGCCATCTGGCGCAATCACGTAGATTGGCAGACCGCCCAGCAATGCCGCGTCCCACTGCGCGTGGGCTCCATCACGAAATGGCGGGTCGTAATAGGGCTTCTTGTCGGGCCATGTCTGGCATGGGACTCCATTACCACCACGACAAGTTGGCGGCTTCATGGGAACTACAAACTCTTTGAGTTTTGGACGCTTGCCGCCGCGCGGCCCTTCTTGTTCAGCCCTGATATCCCACTTGTCCAGAGGCATGACCAGCTCGTAGTGGCACATCCATTGCCATCTGGGGTCTGTTGATGGCGCCCACCTGAGCTGTAGGCGCGGAGCGGGTAGTGCTGCCTTCTTCATGGTGTCTCCCGGTAGCAAACCAGCACATCCCCCTGCCACTCAAACGGCTTGCCTTCGCAGGCACGGCGCGCGGCGAAGTCCCGGGAGTGTTGGGCCTGCTGCAGCTGGGGTGCTGTTGGCTGTGCTCGGTCCTCGTAGGTGGTGCCCGCCACTGCGGCCATGCCGAATGCGATCAGCGGGCCCAAGATCCAGACGATCACTACTTTCATGGGGTATCTCCCTGTTCGATTGATTCCGGGTCCAGCTCCGCGCCAATGGCGGCAGCCTCTGGGGCAACGGCATACCGCGCGCGTTGTTGGCAGGCCCGCAATGCGCCCTGGGCAACTGCCACGGCGTTGTCCAGCGCAGCACCCATCACGTCTGGGTCTGAGTTGCTGCAGGCCTCGGTGGTCGCGATCTGGCGCAGTGCGTTGAGCAGCGTGTCGCGCTCGGTGCGCAGGTTGTTCAGCTCGCGGGTCTGTGCCTGGGCGGCCAGCGATACGGCCAGGGCGGTGGGCGCGTCACGCTCTGCGCGCGGCTGTTGCGAATGGTCGAGGCCCATGCGATGCAGGTTTGCGACCACCACGTTCTCGGCTGCTCGAATCTGGGCATCGCGGATCTGTTGAAGGAGTTGGCTCACGACCGCACCCCCATGTACGCTTGGTGCTGCACCTGATCCACCAGGGCGCGGTGGTAGCGGCCGTCGCTGGCCTCGATGGCGGCCACCTCTGCCCAGGCCTGATTGCGCAGGCGCTGCTGCTCTTGCGGGGAGATTGGCGGCGATGCGCCAGTGACGCGCAGCACCTGCTGCGCCGTGGTGTTGACGTTTTGCATTGCGCCTCCTGGGCGTAAAAAAGCCCGCGTGGTGCGGGCTGGGTGAATCAGAACGGGATTCCGCCGTCTGGCTGGTATCGCTGCCAATGGGGCAGCGTCAGCGGGTCGTCGTGCTGCGGGTGCTGGTCCAACAGCTCGCGCAAGCGCCGGGCAAGGGCGGGCTCGCCGTGGTGCATGAACCCGTAGCCGTCATAGACACGGGCCTCGCGGTGCGCGCGGCGGTAGAGGGCACGTGTCCAGCGGAATTTGCGGACCATGGGCGCTCTAAAGAAAAAGCCCACTCGGTGGTGGGCTGGTGGGGAAGATAAAACGCCCTGACAGGGAGAGTCTTCTGCTGTTTGGGGGCTTGATGGGCTGCCTACCGTTGGGGTTCACCCACCGACCCGGGTGAATGAGGTAGATACCTTTGCTGCGTGATGAGTATGAGTTACTTGCAGCTGAAGGTGATGTCTGCGCTGGCAAAGGTAAAAAAACCAGGCTCCTCGCTGGAATGACGCACTTTGCTTAACTCTTTGCCCTGAGTGGCGCAGAACTTATTGGCCTCTTTGAGGAGGGCGGCCTTAACCTCATTTCCAGAGCCAAAGCCAGTTAGGTCTGATCCATGCAGCATGTAGCGCCCATCGCCGAGTGGGGCAGCGCCTGTAGAGCTAGTTGCGCATCCGCTGAGGGCGGCCGTGCAAAGAGCGACCAGTGCAATTTTTTTCATTGTTTTCCTCCTTTTGATTTCGCGAAAGCGTATCAGACTTGCGCTGCTGTCAAACCGCAGCACCATCAGTAAAGGTGCTCTGGTTTTCGCTCTGTTGACGCACAGAGCGCGGCGGCCACATTTCTTCATCTCGTTGTCATTGCGATGCATGCGGCCCACGTTTTTGCGTGGAGCAGGGCGCAGGGAGTAGCGCACTCGATTGTGCGCCACTGTCCGCCCCGTTGATGCCTTGCGTTTCTTCGATGGCATCCCGTCACCCAGCTCTCTCGCCGCTGGTTCGCGCCCACTACCCATTGAAGGGCTGCCACCGTTGCCGGTGATCCGCGGGGATAGCTGTTTTAAGGAACCCACCGGTGTGCGCCAATCCACCCACCTGAGCCGCTGCATGTGTGCTGCGATGGATGAAGTATGCAATATGCATAACAGTTTGGTCAAGCAAAATGCATAACTCGCGTTAAAATTTCCTCACGCCCAATCCGGGCGAGCAACAAAAAACCGCCTCTGGGGCGGTTGGAGTGAGTGCGATGAAGCTACAGAAGGTGCCAGGCGGGTGGTACGTCGAACCCGAGACCAGTACGGAGCAGGAGCACCTGCGCTATCTTCTTGAGGGGCTGGCATCGCAGCCCAATGTGGCGGCGGAAAGCGTTATGAATTCGGGAGGTTGTCAGCCAGCCACTGATTCACATCCTTGGGCCCGAAGCCGGTCCATGGCTTGCGCAAGCTGATGATGTAGATAGTGTCGTCGTCGTCCAACAGAGGCTTGAAAGTCTCATATACCTGTTGCACCGTGAGCGGGGTCGAGATTGCATAAGACGATTCGGACAGCATCGCGTATCCGGGAAATGACTTAACCTTCTCAACTATCGGTGGGCGTTTGACCTCATTGTTCAGGTCGTAGGTCACAAGGTAGGTTGCCATAGCGGACCCTCTCGGGATGGTTGTTGAGGAACTTCCATCGTAGCCCGAGAGGGCCTTTCTTTTGCTGGGCCATACAGGCGAAAAAAAGCCCACCTCAGTGGGTGGGCTTGAACCCTGCTGTTGCAGCAGAGAGAGGGGAGGGTGCCGCCAAGGGATAGCGGCGGTGTCATCGTAGGGCGACCCCAGTCGGGCGTGTGTCAGACAGCGCCGCGTCGTAGGCCGTCAGTCTCCGAACCGCAGCCGCCAGGCCTGGGCTACCCAGTCACCCTCGGGCGTCTTTTCCAGGCCGTGGACTTCCAAGGCTCCGGCCACCATGTCTACGATGCGCGGCTCGAACAGGCGCTGGGGTTCGTAGTTGGCCAGGTGCAGGGCCGGCACAGTGCCGAAACGTCCCTCCAGGCGCACAACGGTCAGCTCCCCGGTGCACTCATGCATCTTGCTGGCGAACGGCCGCCGCCCGCCCTTGCAGTAGAGCAGCAGGATGGTGGCTTTGACGGGGTGGGAGATTTGGAGGGGCATGGGTGTACTGTGTAAATTTACAGTACATCGCAGCCGCCAGGGGTAACGCCCGAGTCGGGCGAGTGGGCATGAAAAAGCCACCCGGAGGTGGCGTTGTTTACCCGACGTGGCTCGAACCTAGCCGATCAATTACAGCTCACAGCTTCAGCTGTTTACCCGCTGGATCGTCCTCCTTGTTTTCTACTTCACCTCTCGATGGGGCCACACCTGAGCCATCAGGAGGACATGGCTGCGGTGGATGAAGTGTATATTCGTACAGTGTTTTGACGGAATTTCTTTGAATGGGAACACTAAAAAGCCATGCTTTACAAGAGTTTTTCGCGAAGCGCAGTGCAAAAAACTTTTTTGAAGAGCAGAATTGAGGCCTTCGCTATCACACCACCACTTTGAGTCACCTTCCCCATGAAGAACAATCGAATTTGCGTCCCTGACGGATTCGTTGTAGAGCGAGATCCGCCAAAGATCCGCTCAGTGGAGTCTGATGCTCTCATGCAGCAGAAGTGCCAAGTGATGCGGTCATCCCAATCTGCAAGAGCTAGGAATGAGGCGGGGCCTAGCCCTTTCGCATTTGTACCAAGCTCTGCGCCTGTCGTTGTGCGACGCTGGCCTAAACTGTAAGTTTTGCGTCTCAGTCGAATCGCTATTGAGCGCGGGGTAGACGCGTTCAAATTTGATGACTTTCTGTTCGTTGGAAAGCAGCTGTCAGTTGACCCTGCCCGCTTAATTTTGGTGGGCGGGCAAGCGCTAGAGACGTGGGGGCATGTCTTCGAAGTTCTTCCGCCGACCGGTGACTACGAGCCGTTGACTGAAGATACAGACTTTCTTGGCGACAAGAAAGATGCTCAGTGGCTCTGCAAGCTACTGGGGAAAGATGTGACGGAATTGCATATCGCTCAAGATTTCAATCCCTCTGCCAACACCGCGATCGCTTACTTGGAGCGCCCTGACGGTCGCGTTCTCCTGATTGATTTCCTCAAGGCTATCATCGGAGTAGATGAAAAGGAAATAGCACGGACAGCGGTCCCAATCTCAGTTGCGGGCGTCTCATTGCATGTTCTTCACCCGCTGCTATGTCTAAAAAGTAGGCTTGCAAACATCGAAAAGTTGACGAGTAAGCGGAACACAAACGGAATCATGCAAGCAAGGTGGGCGATAGACATAGTTCGCGCCTGGCTCGTCAAAATAGTAGGAGAAGGCTATCCGCAGCGTGAGTTGATCAAGGCTTGCCATAGCGTTGCCGAATTGGCCGAGTTTGGTAGTGGCCCGTACTGCTACAAGGAGTTTGGACTTGATCCGCTTCACGCCGTTTCGACGGAAATCGTCGAGTCGATAGGTGGTAGATTCGTGACGGATGATTGGCGCCGGAAGGTTGACCGCATAAATTTGAAGCGATTGACGGCCAAGGCGAAGTATTCCTTCAAATTGACACCCCCCTCCAAATCCATCGTTGCAGCCTCATTGGGCCAGGCACAAATAGCAACATTGCAGAAATCCACGCAGGACAACTAGCGCTCTGGGCGCCGCCACTCCCATGGCGCCACAGCCTCACCCGTTCCCCACCTCATGCCCCTCGGGCTTGGCATCAAGTTCGGCCAGGGTGACCTGCAGCGTCTTGATGAGCTTTGCCACATCCTCTGGCGGCATCTCTACCCAGACCGTGGATACAGGCAGATCCCCAGCAGCCGCGGCCGTGTGCTTCAGGCCGATCAGCGGTCGGCCATTCAGAATGCGGGTCCGTACGCTGGTGAATTTCAGGCGAGCAGCGTTCGTCATGGGGTTTCCTTTGTCCGGGCCTTCCGACACTCTCTCACATCCACCAGCGTCTTGAACCGGTGGTCTTCCCTTGTGATCCACTGCATGTTTTCGGGCCTGTCGGCGCCGCCAGCGCACAGGGGCGTGATGTGGTCAACGTGGTATCCCGGACAGGCCCCGCGCGTGCGGCCTGTGGCAGGGCAGGGGTTCTCGGCGCGGAAGGCTCGTACCTGGGCGCGGTCGCGGTCGGGGCGGGCATCGGCTGGGGCTGCAGCCAGAAGGGCGATGACCAGGCTGAGGAGGAAAGGGCTCAATTTGTCAGCAGTCCACGGCATGTGCCCTCAGTACAAACAATCGTCAGCGATTTCCCGTCATCGCATTTCGTAATAAATTCTTTGCGATTCGGTGAGCCATCGAGAGTCGCGAGAAACGGATCGGCACTACACGCGGAGCCCTTTGCAATTTTGAAAGCAGCACCGCGCTCCGGATCTTCGCCAATAGGGGCATATGGCAGGACAAGCTGAGCAGAGATTTCATCCAGCTTTTGGGGGGCGGCCGCAGCCTGTGCTTGGGCGGTCTTTTGCTTTGCCAATCGCCAAATCTCAGACCGAGACGATTGCACCGGCAAGCCTCGCTCAAAGCCCCAAATGTCAGACTTTCCAGTTGGGAGGTTGTACTTGGATACGAGCCAGTCAAGGCCATTCATAGAAACAGGCAATCCTCCGGCGTAGGCAATGTCGTTGCCTCGACGTGCGTAGAACGAGATAGACCTCTCCCAAAATGTCCCAGCGTCGCTGTAGGCCTCTACAGCAGACTCAAATAGCTTTGCAGCGGCAGCACCCGACTCGCCAGAGTCCTGCTTGAAAGCGACTGTGGCTTTTGCAAGATCGAGAACGGCTAGTTGGTAGTTGTTGTACGAGATGCCTGCATTAATGCTCGCCTCCATGTTAGCGAAGGCGCGGGCCACAACCGCAAGCGGCTGGGCCTGGGCGGCAGCCTTCCCCGCCCCCATCGCCGCCTTTAGGCATTCGAGACGCTTGTCTGACTCTGCGATGGTGTTGCACGCCTCTATCAGAACTGCGGGCGTCTGCGCCTGCACAGTTCCGATAGCAAGAAGAAACCCCGCTGCAATCGTGAACCTCGAAGCCATCCCTCTCTCCTTGTTCTATCTGCGCTTGGCATCTTCAATACCTGCTGGAGATGGCAGTAACTCGCCCGTTCTCCAGATAGAGATAGCGCCCGCCGCCGTATACCCATTGTTCCCTGGTGCCGTATCGCGTTTCTGTGCGGTTGATGCTCTCGGGGCGGCCCCACATGGTGTTCGACGCCTCGTATGCATTCATCCCTATGGCCGGGTCTGACACCACGCGCTGAGATGAAGGTTTGTAGGTCAGAGGCTGATCGGATACAGCCTTTGCAGCGGATGCGCGATCACTCTCAAGCTTCTGGGCTCGCGCGCGCTTTGCCTCTGGGGTTTCGGTAGCTATCGAATCAACTAGCGCACGGCACTTTTCCATCTCGGAACTGCCGACGCATCGTGCGTACTTTGTGCCATTGCTGGTCTGTGCCGCAACGGGCATAGACGCAACTATGGCCGCAATGACAAAGGCTACTTTCATGCAACACTCCACATAGTTAATCTTAAAGAACTGTTCCTATCCAGAGCGCATGGCCAATGATTTTCACACGCTCACCATCGTCAATTCGAAAGCACGGTCCAGTAGGATTGTCTGAGGTGGCAAACCAATAGCCATCCTCCAAATTCAGCCGCTTGACGCTCAAGCCTTCATGCGGGCGGTCAGGGTGTCACCGTCAGTGATGGCAATGACCAGGCAGAGGAGGGTGGCACCGGTCACAGAGCGCCACGATAGCTGATCGACGTTGGGTCAACCCCAATATCAACTCGCGCAGCATTTATCCAGGTCAGCGCCAAGTTCCTGGCTTTCACCCAATCAGGTGGCTCAGACCCAGAACGAACGTGAATGAAGTATTCGACCATGTCGTCGTAGGCATCCATCACTGGCTGAGGGGCCACCATTGCCATGTGCCCGTAGGCTCGTATGCGAACAGCGTCAAAATCCGCGAACGCTTGTTCAAAAGAACGCGCTCCCGGAAGCTTGCCCGCAAGTGCACTCATGTCTGCAAGCAGCTTCGAGGCTCCATCTATTGCAAAACCGTAGCAAGCCAACTTGTCGGCGTGAGCCTTCAAAGTCTTTTCCTTAAGCGTTGCCAATTCAGTCTGAAGGCGAGCTAGCTGCGCATCGACTTCATGGCGAAGATCGGCTTCGAGAGCTTTGAGCCTTCGTTGGTGGTCGCTGCTTTCGCGTTGGAGGATTCTGTCCGCCCAGAGCTTGCCTATCCAGGCACTGAGGGCCAAGACTATTGCGGCCGCGCCGCCGAGTTGGGCCAAAAACTCCAATACCGCCAGCATCCCTCTCTCCTAGATACGCCATTGGCGTTGGTTATAGCTTCCGTCCGTTCCAGCACCACACCACGCGGCCAAGGATGTCGATGCGGTGGTCACCGTTGAGCACGTCCACCGTCTTCACGGTCGCGTTGTCGCTGCTGATCTCCACAACGCCATCCATGCGCTGGCGTACTCGCTTGATGTAAACGCGGTCGTTGGCGGCCATGACGTACACGCCGTCGATGATTTTGGGATCTTTGATCCCGGTGTCCACCAGGAGGATGTCGCCATCCTCAAAGGTCGGGCTCATGCTGTCGCCGTAGGCGTGGATGAAGCGCAGGGCGTTCAGGTTCGTCGGCTGCAGGCGTCTCGATACCCACTGCTCTGACAGCGCGATCTGTCCCACCAGGATGTCGTCGTGCTGGATTTCGGTGCCCGGGCCCATGCTGCCCGCGTTGGCCAGCAGAGGCACATGCACCACAGCCTGACCTGGTTGCGGCGCAGGGCTGATCCCCGATGCGACTACGACGGGCTCCTGTCCATCAGGCAGTTTTTCTGTTTCGAGTGGAAGGTCGAACCAGCCTGCTGGCTTGTTGTAGACCTGCTCCAGTTTGGCTGCCAGCGTATCGCCCAAACCCCGGGCGCCACTTGCCATCGCACTGAAATGCGACTTAGGCGTACCCGTTTCACGGGCAACTTGAGCTGCGCCACCGAACTCCTGCAAAAGCAGTTCCAGGCGTAGGCGGCGACGTCTCTTGCGCGGCGACTCGGCTTCGTTCATTCGTGAAGCGTAAGCGAGTTGCATAACTCTTCGGTATGCACTATGCTTCGAAAAAAGTTGCGCAATATGCATACCTCAATGAAGCTCCGAACCTACCTTGACACCTTGCCCCGCGGTGGGGTGTCCGAATTTGCTGGCCGCGTGGGTGTCTCTCCGGTCTATCTGTCGCAACTCGCGGCAGAACAGGATGACCGTGTTCCAAGCCCGGCACTGTGTGTCGTTATAGAGCGCGAGTCGCAGCATGTCGTCACTCGTCGCGCACTCCGCCCAACAGATTGGCATCTGATCTGGCCCGAGCTGGTGGAGATATACGCGGCCGCTGATGTCGTGAAGGAGGCCGCGTAAATGCCCGCCCCCTTGACCCGCAAAGAGCAGGCCATCGCGGACCAGATCCGCGCACTCCTGGCCCAGCTCCCCCCCGATAGCGTGAACCGTGTTCTCGCGGACGTTGAGGAACACCTCGACTCCGAGGATGACCAGGGCCCGGCATTCAGCCGTGGCATTGCAGGCCCCCTGGGCAAGCTGGAACACCCCCTCAAAA
>Ga0308157_10008267_pt1 | contig 11879 bp, 28 predicted proteins | sample PhyBR1_FD_201035 | JGI IMG/M metagenome (GOLD analysis project Ga0308157, IMG submission 201035) | Phyllosphere microbial communities from UC Gill Tract Community Farm, Albany, California, United States - DLSLB.R1 | ecosystem: Host-associated > Plants > Phyllosphere > Unclassified | place: USA...
AGCCGAATTGAAATGTATAACCAAGAAACTGAACACCGTGAAGAAATCAACATAATGGATCAGCTTTCAATGTTTTGGATTGACGAAACAAAGGTTAAAAAATACTACGCTCACGGTATGCCTCTTACTGTTGAAGGTAAAGACTATCTCTACGAAGTTTATGACGAAACAAACAATGTTGATTTGAATTTTAGACAAAAATATGTGGGTGAAAGTTTGATTGTTCGATATGACCCTGAGCGCTTGGATGAGTTTGTCGGATTGTATGAATTGACACCATCAGGAGAAAAAAGATTTGTGGCTTATGCGCAATCTAAACGAATGCATGAATCAATACCGGTACTAATGAAAGATAATTCAAAAGCTTTATTACTGCAAGATGTTTCAGTTCGAGACCAGGAGTTGAAACGAGATCAGGAAGCCTACGAAAGATTAATTCAGCGTACAGGTATCGACAGAGAAAGCCTAATTGAAGAACAGGAATTGATGGTTAAGTTTCAAGGCCATTTACCAAAAGAACAGCAAATGGTAACTGATTCAAACGGCTTTTATTCCCGCTTTTAAAAACCTTTTAAATATTGTTTAAACCCTTATTAAACCTATAAAAATGACACACCAAGACAAAATCCAAACCGTAGAAGCGTTAGAAAAATTTATTGTACAAAAAGGTTCTGCAAATAAAGTTGCTGCCGATATGCCGGGAGTTTCACCCGCTACATTATCACAAATGAAAAATCATAATTGGGACTTTATCGCTGATGAAATGTGGCGAAAAGTTGCCAAATATGTTGGAGCTACTGCAAATGGATGGAATTATGCAGAAACACGCAACTCTATAGATTTATTAAAGTTCTTTTCTGAAAGTCAACAATTTGCTTTAGTAATGGCTATTACAGGAAAAGCAGGTTCCGGAAAGTCAGAGACAGCAAAAAAATACGAGTTAGAGAATAAAAACGCCTTCATATTGTCTTGTAATGAATATTGGGACAAACGTTGGTTCCTTCGTGAGTTGTTGGCAAAAATGGGGAAAGATCACTCAGGTTTAACTTTACCTGAAATGATGAATAAAGCTGTCTTGCATTTAAAATCATTAGAATCACCGGTTATTATTTTAGATGAAGCTGATAAACTAGCTGATAATGTTCTTTTGTTTTTTATCACATTATATAATGCTCTTGAAAATCACTGCGGTATCGTTCTTATGGCTACGCATTTTCTGGAAAAAAGAATCAGAAGAGGCGTTGCAATGGAAAAGAAAGGTTACAGAGAAATTTACAGTCGTGTAGGTCTTCGATTTATTGAACTTGAAAACACAAGTTATAACGATGTTGAAAAAATATGCACCGCAAATGGTATTGAAGACACTGCAATTATCAGAACCATTTCAAAAGACTGTGACGGTGATGTAAGACGTGTTCGAAGATTGATTTTTTCAAATAAAAGAGCCTCGTAATGGAATTCAGAAACCACCCAATAATTAAAGGTCTCCGCATAAATGAAAACGGTTCTGAAATATATAAAGATGGCGTTTTACTTCGAGCCTTTGAAAACGATAAAAATCGTAAGAATCCAACACTAAAAGTAAATTTTAATGGCGTAGCTCATTCTGTCGCAAAATTAGTTTGCGAAGCTTGGAACAAACCAAGAGAACATATTGGACAACGGGCAAGTAAAATCAATGACTTAGGCGACAATCACTATTCAAATTTAGAATGGCGGGAAGGAGCTTCTAACGGTGTAGGACAATTTAAGCAAAAGATAAAACCGGATGATATAGATGATATTATCGAGTTGCTTAAAAATAAACATCCTGTTATAAAAATAGCGAAAACATATAATGTAAATCCTTGCACTATATACAGAATTAAGAACAATTATGTCAAAGAAAATCAATAGAGCTTATTCAGTATCAAACGTTCTTTCAAAAAAATTCAACCCTTTAGAGTTTACTGGCGACTGGAAAAAAACATTAGGCACACCGGATAAAGCTTTTTCAGCAATCATTTTCGGTGGTTCTGGTCAGGGTAAAACAGAAGCTGCAATAAAATTCGCTAAGTACCTGACCAACTTTGGCAAAGTTGCTTACAACTCATTAGAGCAAGGTTTGTCTGCAACAATTCAAACTGCTCTAGTTAGGAATCACATGGACACTTGCGGCAACTCTTTTATTCTACTTGATCGAGAACCATTTGACGAATTGCTTATCAGGATGAGTAAACCTAAATCACCCGACTTTGTTTTTGTCGATTCCGTTCAATATACCAGGATAAACAAAACACAGTATTACCAATTAAAGGAACTGATGTTAAAGAAAGGTAAAGGTATAATCTGGATTTCACAGGCAAAGGGAAAAGAGCCCAAAGGAGCACTTGCAGACGATATAAGATATGACGTTGATTTGAAATTATGGGTAGAGGGATTTAAGTTATTCCCTGACGGAAGGTTAAACGGCGGTGGTGAAGATTTTGCCATTTATCCGGAGAGAGCAGCAAAATACTGGAAAGAAATAGTATAAACAAAACAGCAAAAAAATGAAAACAACAATCCAAAAATTAAACATTACCCCAGAGCAACACGAATCATTAATCTGGAAATTCTACCAAAATTGGTGTGAGAGCGTAAGTATTACTATGATTGAGTTTCAACAAATTTTAGCCAGTGCAGCAATTAACAGATGGTTTATTCTGGAATTGCAAAAATGCGAGATTGAATTTCATAAACGTACAGATCGCTATACCGAAAATGTTACTGCGAAGGATATGGAAAAATGCTACAGAGATTGCGCATTGCACCTGTTTAATATCCGTCCAATGGCTTTATTAAACCAGATTAAAAAGCCAAACAGTAACGGAATCAGAGTTTTTAATGCACTAACCCAAAACTAATCCACTATGACAGCACAGCAAATATTCAACAAAATAGCCGAATTAGAACAATGGTTGCGTGATAATCCAAACCATGAAAATAGAACAATAATTGAATCTGATTTGCGCAAGCTTCGAGAGCAAAGCACACCTAGAACCATAGAGCGTGACACCTTCGATTTACGAGAATATAATTTTTACAATGTATGAAAATTTACAACCCACCTCAAAGGTTAATGGCACTAGGACTGGTTTTGCAATTTGATAGCGAAAGTCAGGAAAAAGGAAAGTCTAATTATTTCACCGTTGGACAACGAATAGTTATTAATCAAGAAAGGGCGGCTATAATGGCGGGATTAGATTATAAACAAAACGAACTGCTTGAAAATAAAATAGAGTTTGTTGTTTCCCAAATAATTTCGAAAAAATGGCATCCTGAAAAACCTATCCCTTATGTGTAAAAAACGAACCCCAGAGCAAAACCGTCGATACAAATTGCATCAAAAAATCAAAAAGCGATTTGAGTATTGCGCAAAAAAAAAAGACGGTAATAGTACCTCATGATTATGATTCGCAAGATGAATTTTTAATTGAACTAAGGGACAAGTTTAGATATAACATTCAATATTCAATAATACAACCGAAAGAAATCGAAGTAAATAATCCACAAATAATAACATGATGAATACAGAAACAATAACAGAAGCAGAAAAAACAGTCGATTTATTAAAAGACTTTACCGCGGATCAATTAAAAGCAGCATTAGCTAAAGTAGAATCAAAAAAAGACAATGACCGTAAGGCATACAAAGAACTTGTAGAGCAAACAGTACCAAAAGTAATATTTACCCTTTGTGCTGCATCAGAACAAATTTCGAACGCTAAAACAGCAGCGTTTAAATATTTTGAAGACATCTTAAAACTTAAGGCAGATGTTTACGGAATCAAAGAAAAACAACAATCACATACTTTTTCATGTGATGGTGCCGAAATAACAATTGGATACCGAGTTACTGACGGTTGGGACGACACAGTAAGTGCCGGGATTGCTAAAGTTGAAAAGTTCATTACATCATTGGCAAAAGATGCTGAAACATCTGCTTTAGTTACGATTGTTTTTAACCTCCTGAAAAAAGATGCCAAAGGAAATTTAAAAGGTTCCAGAGTTTTGGAACTTCAAAAACTAACAAAAGATTTTAACAACGAGGAATTTACAGACGGTGTAAAAATTATTGCTGAGGCTTATAAACCTGTTCGCTCAGTTTGGTATATCGAAGCTGCTTTAGTTGGAGAAGATGGCACAAAAACGCCAATTCCGCTTTCGGCAAGCTCAGTAGATTTTTCAGCAGGGTACAAATTTGAATTTAATAAAGATGAAAAACACAACGATAGTGTTATTAGCGATACTGCTAATAATCTTCAATAAAAAGGACATATCCACTTACATTGAGTGGCTGTGTTTCAGAATCAAATCAATCTATAAACAAAGACAAAATGAGCGTAGAAATAGTACCAGTAAAAGATCACGAAGAATACACGGTTAATGGTCATTTAGTTTATAAAGACCAATTTGATAACTGGACATGTAAACATGATTTGAGCAGTGATGAATTAAGAGCATTTGCCAGATATGAAAAGATAGTTATCAAAAACACTCGCTTTAAAAAGCATACCCGAGCAACTTACAAAAGCAAATAAAATAAGGTTAGTTAATTCGGTTTCCTGAGTTAAAAAGTGGACGACTTAATGTCTGCGGGTTCGAATCCCGCCTCAGGAGCAACATTACACAAAAAAAAGAATATTAACAATTATTACCAAAATCAATAATATGGCAAAGCAAGCAACACATTATTTTGTTTATATCGGTCACTCGACACAAACAAAAAACAGATTACAAGAGGAGTTCAGCAATTTCCTGACAACTTTAGAAGGTACTTTAATAAATGCCGACAGGGTTGAGGATTTAAAACAGAGCATCATTAAAAAAGCTACAGAATTGAACGAAAAGCACAAACGATGTGCCGCACTTACAATTGACTTTTCTAAGCTATATAAGGATAACGGAATTTATATACAGGGCTTTTACTTCTTAACCTTTCAAATTTTAAAGGCTTATGACAGCAACTAAAGCACCATACACCTACACCGGAACCGGCTCCGCAATCGATGATTACAACAGCCCAAAAAAACAGCTAAAAACCATTATACAAGGCGGTAGATCGCACAGCAAAAGCAATTGGGGTCTGTTTGATAACAAAAACCAACAGCACAAAGCCATACTATCGCAGTTGCGTACCCTTCAATGGGTAGTACCATCAGAAAAATGGGGTGAAGTTGCAGACCTCGACAGATTAAGCGAGTTTTTAAAAAGCGATAAAAGCCCAATTAATAAGCCTTTAAAAGATATGGACGAAAAGGAACTTTCAAAAATGATTTCCTGTTTTGAAAGTATGGTAACTAAAAAATATAAGTAATGGATTGCCCTCATAGCAATACAAGAACTAAAGTTTTAAATGCCGTTTGTGGATGCGAAACAATAGTAATCGTTTGTAACGATTGCGAAAAGGAATTAAGCGAACCTAAAACCGAATGTTAAATATGATGAAAATTGCAAAAGTAATAACTACATGTAATGATTGTGAGCATTGCAAAAAGATGAAATCTCCAAATGATAATCACGCAACTGCCTTTGTCTGTGTGTACGAATCTGAATCTGAAACAGAAGTTAAGCCATTCTTATTAAGCTATTCTGAATCACCTGGTACATTCAGGTTAGATATACCTGATAATTGTCCACTTGAAGACTATAAATCAACAGAATTATGAAAGTAAATCTAAAACTATCGCCAATGCAAATAAACGCTTTGGTGCATCACTTTCCAAAACCGCCGTATGCTCCAGAGAAAAACCGCGAAATAAAAGTAGCCAGATCGGTATTGGAAAAAGTGATTTTGAAATTCGAAAAAAAGGAGTTAGAAATCAGGCGTCAAAAAGTTGATTTATTTACTAAAAAACCTAAAAAAGTTTCGTTTGGGCTTGAATATTACGAAGCGCACTATTTAGAAAAGTTTATTGAAGCTGTTGAAACCTTTCCAATGAATGATTATGACCGGAATGTTTTAAGAATGATTAAATCGAACTTAAACCAACAATTAGCATAATGGAACAGCTAACCACTTACAAAGTAACCTTTAAAGAAACGGCCGATGAATGGTTGTTTCAGTATAGAGCAACTGACGGTGTTGTTTATAGCTTCTTTAATATTAAAGGCGTCAGAGTTCTAAAGCTTCTTGAAAACGTACAATTTCCAGGTACAAGAAAAGAAATGGAAGAATGGACTAAATACAAAGCACTTGTAACAATAGAACTAGTTTTAGAAGACTATTCTTTTGAAACTTTTTGGGGAAAATACAATTTAAAAGTTAAAAAAGAAGCTGCCGAAAAAGCATGGAAAAAACTTGATTTAGTTGATACAATAAAATGCTTTAACAAACTCTCAAAATACGATGAGTTTTTACAAAAAACAGGTCAGGCAAAAGCACATTTAGTGACCTGGCTAAATCAAAAACGATACAACGACGAATATTAATCAATACCCAAACCTATGGCATTTATAAAACAAACATTTACAGGAATTATTTGTGACAACTGTAAAGAACAATTTAGAGAGACGGAAGACGATGCATTTTTCTTTGAAGAAGATGACGCTAATGAGGCGGTTACAGATGAAGAGTGGTTAGTAGAAACTAAAGGTCATTTTTGCCCAAACTGCTACAGCCATCCTAGTCCTAACACTATATTTATTGACAAGGAAAGATATAAATCAGAATAACTTTAAAACAATCATAAAATGAGTAACACTTTAAAAATTGCAATCCCTGAAGGATTTAGAGCTGCATCTTTTGATGCAAAAACCGGAGAAATAAAATTAGAAGAAATACCAAAAGACATTAAAGAGCGCATCCAGAGTGTTGATGATATTTTCGCCTTAAACAACACTACACAAGAAGAATTTGACGATAAGTGGGAAGACTTTGAAGAGCATGAGAAAGCCGGAGCTTTTGAAAAACTAATAGTTGCAGCCTACAATGACAATGATGGAAAACTACCTGATTTTACAGACGGAACCTCAAAGTATTATCCAATCTTTAAAATGGGTTCTCCCGCGGGGGTCGGTTTTTCGTACGGCGTTTGCGTTAGCTGGTCCTCGGATTCGGTTGTCGGTGCCCGCCTTGTTTTTTATGGTCCAGAAGCCAAAGCCAACATGCTAGATGCAGTCAATAAATTTTTAAAACAATACAAACAATCAAGAACCTCTTAATTTAAAAAACATGAGCAATATTAAAACAGTAGAAGAAATCTTCGCATTAGAAAACTTAGACGTAAACGCAATCACAATTACAGGAGTTCCTGAAAGACACATTGAAGCGGTTAAAGCTCTCGCAAAACTTTTTGTAGTAGTAGATCATCACAACCCTGAATTTCAACCGGATTATACCGATTATTCCCAGGATAAATTTGAACCTATTTTCAATATGGGTTCTCCCGCGGGGGTCGGTTTTTCGTACTTCGATTGCGCTAGCTGGTACTCGGATTCGGTTGTCGGTGCCCGCCTTGTTTCTGAGTCAAGGAAAACCACAAAATTGATTGCGGAAAACTATCCTGAATTGTACGAGAAATTCATGGTGTACCAAAGAGAATTGAAAAAATAATAAAAACAGGTTGTGCAATGTATTACTGGCAGTTCTCCCGCAGGGGTCGGTTTTTCGTACAACGATTACGATAACTGGAACACGAATTCGAATGTCAGTGCCCAATTGTTATAATGACATTGCAGACCTTGCCAACATGGCAAAAAATCACAAGTTGAACGGCTCTTTAGTAATCCCGATAGCTATCGGGATGAAAAAGAGCCAACAATAACAAGGCTATGAAAAGAATAGGTAATTTATATAGTGAAATCATTTCATACGAAAACCTCGAAGCTTCAGAACTGAATGCCAGAAAAGGTAAAAAAACGCAATACGGTGTAATGCAGTTTGACAAAAACAAAGATTACAACCTGCAAATGCTGCACGAGATTTTGAAGCTTAAAACATTCAGGACTTCAAAATACACTACTTTCACAGTATATGAGCCAAAAGAAAGGCTCGTTTTCAAACTTCCTTACTTTCCTGACCGAATTACACATCATGCAATAATGCGTGTCTTAGAACCGCTCTTTTCAAAATGGTTTACAAATGATACTTACAGCAGTATAAAAGGTAAAGGTATCCATAACGCTGCCGATAATCTAAAAAAATCATTGCAGGACCAGGAGAATACAAAATATTGTTTAAAGCTTGATGTTGTCAAGTTCTATCCTAGTGTAGATCACGATATACTAAAAGCATTACTACGAAAAAAGTTTAAGGACAATGACCTGCTTTGGTTGCTTGATGAAATCATTGACAGTTCCGACGGTTTGCCAATAGGCAACTATTTAAGTCAATATTTTGCCAACTTCTACCTTACTTATTTTGATCACTGGATCAAAGAAACCAAAGCCGTAAAATATTACTTCAGATATGCAGACGACATTGTTATTTTATCAAACAACAAACCTCATTTACACGAACTTTTATTTGAGATTAAACAGTATTTAAACTTCAGGTAAAAGACAATTATCAGGTTTTCCCAGTAGAAGATCGCGGAATTGATTTTGTAGGCTACAAATTTTACCACACGCACACTTTACTTAGAAAATCAATCAAAAAGAACTTTGCACGAGCTGTAAAGAAAAAAAAATCAAGAGAAACAATCGCCTCCTATAAAGGATGGTCAATACACGCCAATTCAAAGAATTTACTAAAGAAACTATTACCCAATGAATAACTTCAAAGATTTTAAAATAAAGCCTGAAATATCAACTTTTACAGGCGATAAAATAAAAATAGAAAAATTATTAAATGCCGAAATATCAGTACTAGCCTATAAGATTGAAGATTCCAAAGTAAAACAAGGAACGAAGCTCTTAACGCTTCATTTAGAAAAATCGGGTACCAAACATGTTTTATTTACAGGCTCAGCAATATTGATGCAAATGATCAAACAGGTACCAGAAGACAAATTCCCATTCAAAACCATAATAGTAAAAGAATCAGAACATTTAGAATTTACTTAAAAAATTAAATTATGGCAAAAGAAAGCTATCCACGGTATTTAGATATGATAATTGATGGACAATTCAAAGGTTTATACTCCTGTAGTTGTCACATGTTTGATACTTATGAGGAATTACGAAAAGCAAATCTTCAAAAATTTGTTCCTGGACAAAAAGTAAAACACCGACACAAAGAAAAAGAAGGGATTATTGAAAGCATTGAAGGGAAGTATGCGTATTTCAACCACAAAAGTCCTCTCTGCGGAACAGCACACTTCGAAGAATTAATTTTAATTGAATAATTATGATACTAGGATTTAGCACACAAATAAACGGTAAACCAACATATTTTGTAGAGAAAATTTGGTTAGGTCTTTTCGATGGCCATTTTAATAAACTATCCTATTTGCGCTTTAAAAACGAAGCAATAATGAATAAAGTGGATTGGGGTATTAAGTATGTAGAAACAAAAAAAATTCACACAATCCGGGAAGACCCAAAAGACCGTTGGAAAAAAGGAAACAAAATTGATTTCTTTATCAATGTTCGCAAAAAAAATATGTTTCGATTTGCTCCGGTTCTGGTGGTGGTTAGTACTCAAAAATTTGAAATAAAATACCACACTAATACCTTTTTAGTATATATAGATGAAAAATTATTCTTTTTTGGTAATAGAGATTTTACAATTAATGAGTTTGAAAACTATGAAGGAATGTTAAAGCTAGCGCATAACGATGGTTTTGAAACAATTCAAGATTTCTGCACTTATTTCAATGAAGATTTCATAGGCAAAATTATCCATTGGACAGATTTAAGATATTGATTACGGTTTCCCGTAACATTTACAAAAAACAACCTAATACCTTTGAAATATGAAAGATGAATACCACGAAAAACAGAAATGGGATATAGTTTTTGAACACCAAAGAATTAGAAATCATCATGAAGCAAACTATTGGAAAATTATTTTAGAAAATCAAAGAAAATATAAAATGAAGGAAAGAATACTTTTTATTGTTGCATTAGTGCTTTTCATTTTGCTTTTTTACCTGTTGTGTGATATTTTTAATACATTTGGATTATAAAATAAAAGAATGCTTACAGAGTTAGAAGTCGATAAAATAAGAACAATATTCTTTTATATTGTGCCAAATGCACTCCGGCCTATTCAGCATTATGATTCATTTAGAGAGATTAGAACCGATACAATTGTCGGAATTCCAAGTAAGATAAGAGGTCTTTACGATTCAGTTTATATGGACATTGAAAACATTACGCCCTGGCAGTTAAAAACGTTCAAGAAAAGAGTTGCAAAAGACATTCCGGGTAAAGGTTATATTACGGAACATGGAGAAATAACGAGATTAATTTTTAATTAAACAACCAATAAAAAAGAAGATAATGAGCAAAAGTATTTATGAATTAAAATTAAACGAATTTGAAGTAATTAAAGAAGTTAACTTAGCTGGTACTATTATCAATACTGTTGTTATTAGAGTGCCTGGCGGTTGGATTTATAAAAGCGAAAAACAAATTAATGTAGGAGATCATAGTGCCATTACTTCTTCAAGTGTCTTTGTTCCTTATAGCAATGAATTTAAAGAAAAAACAACTCCATCACTTTCAGAACCACTTGTCGGCTAAACTATGAAAAAACTATTACTAATTACATTTTTTATTTGTTCCTTTTTACAGGCACAGGATTTGGCTTATATAACAAATTTAAAGAACGTTTCTTCTGAAACTGAAGCTATAAATATCAGTAACGAAATAGCTTCTTTGTCTAATATCAAATTGAGATTATTAAAATCTGAAGAGATAAAAGATCAAAATATATTTGCTGTTAGATATGTACCGGAAGAGTTAACAAATGTCCAATACGATGCTTTGGATGTAAGCGAGCAAAATAACTTTTTAACTGTTTCGTTTGCCTATTTAATTGATGGTGAAAATAAAGCCTTAGAAATGTCGGGAACAAAAAAATTAAATTTTCGTAGTGTAACCGGAAAGTATTTACAAATTTTTGGATTTTGGAACAAATATTTTAAACCAGATGCCGACAAAGAAGCTTTATTAACAAATAGCAAACAGAAAAGGTTGGATGTTCCAAGTAAAAAAATAAGGGCATCATTTGATGAAGATCAATATAATAGATGGATGCTAAGGTCTATGTAAATATTAAGAAATAAGCATTATAAAAACAAAAAAGCCCAGCTAAAAACTGGGCTTTTTTTATGACTAAAAGTTTTATATTTTTGTCACATGTCCAGAGATATAGAACTACAAAACCGTAAAAAAAAAGAAATACTTGCTTATTTTAATAAGTTAAGTAATGAAATTGAATATGGTGTAAAGAAATATACTATCGCTTATTGTACAGCAGCAACTGCCGAAAAGTTTTTTTTAAAACCAAAAACAATTGAAACTTATCTTTATCGATAAACTATAATATCTTCATATAGGTTACTTTGATTTCCAACAGGCGGAACGATCTCCTTAATAACTTCTGTGTCCATTTCCTCAAACTTCAAATTTTCGTAAATTTCCTGAGCTGAGTCGTCAATCATCGATAATTCATAACGCTGTACGTATAAAATACCCGCACCACCAGTTTCAACAGGATTAAAGCCAGTACGGCGCATATTACTGTAGTAATTCCCAAATGTGCCATGAAAACATGCGTTTATTTTAGTAAGCAAGTCTAAGAAATCTAAGGCTTTTTGTTGTTTTTTACTTCCTTTTCCAGTGTCGGCAAATGTTTCATAAAATAAATACACATCCACTTGAAGCCGTAAATCTTGTATTTTTTCTCCCTGATCCTCGGTAAGCAAAACCCGGTACCCAAAAAATACAGCAGGAGATTTAAAAGGATGC
>Ga0308157_10008268_pt1 | contig 11878 bp, 8 predicted proteins | sample PhyBR1_FD_201035 | JGI IMG/M metagenome (GOLD analysis project Ga0308157, IMG submission 201035) | Phyllosphere microbial communities from UC Gill Tract Community Farm, Albany, California, United States - DLSLB.R1 | ecosystem: Host-associated > Plants > Phyllosphere > Unclassified | place: USA...
TATAGGAGTTGGGTAAGTATAGCCCAAACAAAGTAGCCTTGCTTGGGGCTGGCCCTCTTAAAAGGCCGTCTCAGTATTCAAGCGGTAGCGTTCTGCGTACTACTACTGAGGCGGTGGCGCGACGTTTGTGCGGTGGGTTTCCTGAGGTGTTTGATGAGGGGGTTGAGCCGCTTTTGAACATACGATTGAATCCGGCTGATCTGGACACATGTAGGATGTTTGATCGGGGATTTGATGACCATGACCCATGCCACAAGTGTTGATACCGCGTCGGCGCCGCAAATCCTGACGATCGATGGCAAGAGTATCCACGACATCGCCTCGTTTTATGACGAGATCAACCGCGTCTTCATGGTGGGTGAGGATTGGCGGCTTGGCGCCAGCCTGGATGGCCTGGATGACATGCTATACGGTGGCTATGGAGTCCTGCACGGCAAGGCCCCGGCAATCGTCGTCTGGGACGATATGGACAGCAGCCGTAGTGCTCTGGGCGTCGAGGCGACCCGTGCTTACTATCTCGCAAAGCTGGATCAACCGCAGCTATTCAAACCTGGCCCGATTCACGCGGCACTTGCGCGCCTTGGGCAGGGCGGGCCAACGTACTTTGATCTGGTGATGCAGGTGTTTGCTGATCATCCGAACATCACGTTGCGGGCGGCTGAAAATTGATGTCTGCTTTGGCATAGGTAAGACAGGTAGGCGAAATAGCTTTGTACCGGGCTGATGGCTTTCGGCTTGCCTGAGGATGGCGATGATCTGCCTGTCGGTAAACTGGCACGTCTTCATTTGGAGTTTTCTGTGTCTTGAGTAGAAAACTACATTTCTAGTCCCGCTCCTTTTGTGAAGGCATCGCCATAAATTCAAATCGCGGATCTTATCAGAAAGTTGCCGCTTTTCGGAACTCAAAAATCGCTTTTGCCCATTTCAGGCCGATACCGAACATTGTGGACACTGCGCATATCGATATCAGCAGCCACGACACCTCCGACTCTACCAATTTCTTTCTATGGAGATTGTGGCCTCCCACCGTGTCGAACTCAATCACGACATCAACTGCAGCCTTCAGGACGTCAATTCGGGCAGAATCATCACTACCCAGATTTGTTGGCTTAGACATATTTTTTAGTCGGTCGCGAGCTGTCCAGTATCCCATAATGTCCTCATCACTTTCAATAATACGGAAAGCGATGTCACATGCAACCCAGATGTTTTCCATTTCAGGCGTTGGCCGGGTCATTGACTGGTCTAGCAAGCAGGTCATCTTGACCAGATTCATCGAAGCAACTCTAGCCAGGCGCTTGTTTTCTTCAACTTGGCTGGCGTCATAACGAATCTCAGAGTCGATGTGAGCCCTCGCTGCAAAGGTTAGCAGGCCAATGACGCCAACGGAAACCAGTACTTCCGACAACAATGCTTGCCATCTTCTGGCCCGAGGCCTATTCTGAGTCAGAAAATAGGCGATAAAAGCGATGCTTAGGATTATGGTAAGGCCCACTATTAGTGCGTACTTAGGATTCACCAACATCCAAAGAAAGCTGATTTCAACCCGCATAGTTGTCTTTTATTGAGTTACTTAATTTACTGAATTTCGCATCCGAACACCTTTGCTTTTGGCCCAAAATTTTTCCGGATGACTAATCGAAGAACCGCTGACGGGTCCGCCGGCGTTTTTACCAAAGATTGACCAAACTAGGCTTCATAACTTCACGGCGTTAGTCCTCGCGGTAAGAAGACAGAAAAATTTCTCGTGAAATGCTGACTGAGATTACTGGCTTTTTTTTAGACATGCGTTGAGAGCAGCAAAGCTGCCGATCGTTATCCCACACATAACGATCGGTTCATCTGTCAGTAGTTTCAGTGCCATGGATGGAGCAATTAGATCCAAACAATTTCACTAACATAATTTCCAGTCTGACTAATCTAATCCAGGTTAGCCAAACATAATCTTGATTTCTTAAACAGCTGTAGGCGGCTAATAAAGTCTGCCACAGTCAATATATATAAATCAATAACTTAGCCGCTGTGCTAGTCCATCTAAACAAAAATAAAGTTTGCCACAACGGCTAACTCAGCAGTTGATAGCGAAATTTTTCCACTAATATAGTGTGCCACAACTTTTGTGCCGCTCAGGAACTTATTTCTCTCAGGAGACCCGGTGCCGCTTTAAGCTCATATGGCCAGCGTTGACAAAACCTATTTTATGTCACGTCTGATCGAGACTTGAGGCAACGGTGCGCTCGACTAGTTAGCCGAGCGGCTGCGCGCCATGTGCGGCGCGCCTGCGCGAGCCCGGGTCCGGGTGTTCCTGTACCCGGACGGCGTCCCGGTCGGGGAGTCGATGATCGTACCGTGGAACAGCCGAGGCAATGTCGCGGCGGGCCAGCGGTCTCGACTAGACCGCAGTCATCGCTTTGGTGGACGTTAGCAGCTCTTAGAGATCCGGGTTTCGCTTGATTGGTCCGGACTTGCGACTGATCAGGCCCTGAAGCGGCACTGCTTATTCCTCAGAAGGCTCCGCGCGAGGATGAATCTTACTTGAGCGCGCGATGGAGATCCTTCTTGATTGGGCGGAGATGTTGGGACGCGGCGTACCAGACGCTCTTTTCTCGCGTCATCTCTGTAAAGGCCAGTTTCATCTTTTCCATCATCTGATGCTGCTCCATTTGCGCCGCCAAGACTGCATGCTGGCTTCGAATGGCCGATGACTCAAAGCCAGACTCCGGGCACGCCGGCATAGCTTGAAAGGCGCGCTCCACCAGATCGCCCTGGCGCTGTCCGCCCCGTTTATCAGCGCGAAACCCGGCACCGCCGGAGAAAACGGCGAGCCGCAAGCAGCGAGGAAGGTAGAGGCTCTGGTCGTGATCCGAATCGCCCAGGACACAGATTAGATGCAAGAACCCGTAGATACACATCGACGGCTCTTTGCCTTTCTGGATTCCACACAGTTCAGCAATCTCATCCTTATGAAGCCAATCCCAGAGCAGGCCTCCGCCAATGTAGTCAGCGTGCGTCTCTTGTCCCAGCGATGACTGCGTCACCAGATGCCCAACGAAGACGTGATTCAACTCGTGCCCGAACGCAGCGAGGACCGCAACAAGGGTCGATGCGATGAGGTAGTCAGAGCGTTCCTTCGGCGGCAAATCGCCTCGGGTCGGCGTGATTGCAAGTAGCTTGGCGACGAATGAGATCGGAATCGAGACTCGGTAGGCCTGTCCATCCTCCACCTGAGTCGCCATCGGCAGCGGGCTAACACCGGCAGTTAGGGTGGGGAACAGGTTAGCCTTGAGGTGCCCGGGAACCGGAGCGAGGGCGATGCGGGCAGCGTTGCGCATGGCCTTGTCAGCTACCTTGCAAATTGTCTGGATAACGTCGAACTCGAGATCGCTAAGGCTTGCGCCTGCGCCCATGCGGAACTGGTCAAGATTCGACTCGAGTTGATCTTTTGATGGTTTCAGGTTCGAACTGCTCATGGAGGTCTCAAGTTCCTTGTGATGTGATCGACATGCTCGTTAGATCTACCGACCGTTCCCTCATCAGTTCGTCAAGGAACACGTATCGCAGCCGGGTAGGCGTCTGCTGCCGAGGCCATTCCTCGTTTCGTAGGTAACAAAGACCAACTTAACTTCGCTCAACAAGATCGATAAGGCGCAGATAGCGTGAATCCGATCTCAGATCAGCTTTAGTTTCCGCAATCAGTGCTAGCACCTTCGGTAACTCATACGGCGGATTGGTGAGGACCTGAGGTGTGGTTCTATTCATCAAATCAAGCGTCGCTTCAGGGAAGAGCGCGGTAATTGATTTTTCACCACTAATCTCTCTCGTGAACCGATAGAACGGATGCTCATTGTTCTCCACCGGCACCAAGAACTTCTTCACCGCTTCATAAACCGCCGGGAAGCGATCGCCGGTGTCATCAAGTAGGGCAATCCACGCTCTCATCGATGCAGAGGTCCTATATTGACGTTCCCTCGGCCAGTCGTTGTTGATCAGGGGAACAACATGTTTAGCCCAGCCGTCCTCGTTTTTCTGTCCAACTAAACCTAACCAGAAAATGAATCGATTCCGAGTTTCGTCGGACATCGCACGCAACACCGAACGCATCTCGACTCGTGAGAGACCGCCCTGTTCATTCTGGTGAAACACCCGCATAAAGCCAAGCCATTGGGCGGCAATGTTCGAGAGCTCGCGATCCCATGAAAACGTCTCGACCCGCGGAAAGAGCTGAAGCAAAAGCGGTTTGATGGTCTCTGCCAGTGGCGAAGAAGGGACCTGCCTGCTACCAAGAAACCCGTTCCATGCGGGTTCGGCTGCTGGATGATCAAATGCTAACATTGAAACGAGGCGTTCTCCTGTCCAGGCGGGATCGACAGACATGAGCCAGTTAAGATTCCTGCATGCTACCGACACGGCATGATCTGAACCCTCACCTGGTGCCCCAAGGAGGCGCTCAAGGCGGGATTTAATGTGGTCAGGAATCAGTGATTCCCCGTCCTGTTTGTCTTCGGGCACTGCGTGAAAAAGAGCCGCGACACACATGCCGATAGGACCGTTGATCGCATGGTCGAATGTGCGCCGTGACTGTCGTATGACTCTTCCACTCTCATGGACTTCGCCGAGACTGCTCCTCGTTGCAACAGATCCAGAAGCCAGCAGTCCATCGACAATGTGGTCGTATACTGCCCATCCAAGATCACCATCAAACTCAAGTAGCGCGACTAAGTTCTGCTCAAGCCATCGACCTAAGGTATGGCGCAGTTCGGTGATAGCCGCACATGGTAGCTGCGACACCCGGTTCAGGAATACTCGTCTCAGCCTGGGCGAGATGTCCGGAGGAAGGTCGTTAATCATGGACGACCAGAACGTCTCTGGGTAGTGGTTATTTCTCCCCGCAATCGTTAGGGCAGACAACGCCTTTCGAGGATTGGCCTTCACTAATCCAGTGAAGGGCCGTTTCTCAGTCAAGCTAGCAAAGTCACGCTTCAAGTCGTCACGTGCCCTGGCGATTACCTCGTTAACGGGGAGCTCCATGAGTACATCCGGTTTATCGTCCGTATTGACGCACCCGCCATAAGATCCCCGTTCGAGTACCGTCGAGGTCGCCCAACTGTCTGTCCATTCAGGAATATCTCTAATCTTCTCGGCAAGCCGTTTAGTGCGATCAGCCGTCAGTTCACAGCCTTGTAGTTCAAGATACCGAGCGTATTTGGCAGCACGCGCGTCCCGTAGCCTCGGGAATTCCTTTTCAGACCAATGCGGAAGTTGATCGGGGCCGGCTAAAATGCGCTCTGTAAGTTGATCCCGGCTCGCCTGAGAGAAGTCTCCCCATCGGTCCACTAGCAGGAAAAGAAGCTCTCGGGCCACATTGATGTTCCAAAATGCCTCCTGAGCTAAGGACAATACTTCTTTGGCAACATCGTCGGCCTCAAAGACGCTCGCTTTGCTGAATGCATATAGCTTGAGCTTATTGAAGAAGAACTGATCGGTCGCAGGCCAAGTCGTTGCATGTGCATGCGCCAGTTCTGGCCACTTGGCAGCCATTTGGTCAAAAAGTTGGATGAACCAGGTAGCGATCTCAGCGGATTCGGTGATGCGCTCTCTCCCGTCGACCTCGCGGTCCGGATAGCAGGTCGGCGTCTCGAAGTAAACGGTCTCAATATCCGCTAGTAGCCCTGAGGCGATGATTAACTGCTCCTCCAGCATGCCAAATACCTGTGGCAATACCTTGTCGGGGACGTCTAAGTCTTCGTTATGACGGTCGAGGAAAATGACTTCGAACTGACCCAGATCGCCAAGACGGACCTGCTCCCAAGAAACCGTCGGAGGTCTGGACTGGTCCAACCCATATGGCGGTTTGATCTCTAATCGCGGCGGCGTAGCTCTCCCGAACTCTCGTAGAACGCTCGCGGTCCACCCGTCCGCATTGACCCGCTTCTTCAAGTTGAACCATTCGCCATTCCACTGCCGACTGCGAGGGTCTCGATGGTATTCGAGAATGAGGTTCCAGATATGACGAGCACGCTCGTTGAGGGTTTCCGAATGTTCTACTTGGAAAGCGAACTGTTGCAGTAGTCGTGGATGAAGTCCGTTCTGCCGAATGGCCCACCAAGCCAGTACAGGACTTTCCATCGACTTGGCGATCCAGGTTGTAAGATGCCAGAGCCTTTTCGGGATTGCCTCGAAAGCGCCTCCTAACCGATGAGCGTTATGCGGGCTATCGTCTTCGTCGCGCCAGACAAGGAGATTGTCGTTGCTAACACCTTGCTTGCGATCTTCCTGTGGGATATCCCTTAGATCGTCATCGAGCCCGTAAGCTACCCAAGGATTGAATACCTCTGCATCGTCGCCATAGCCTCGGGTTTGTCTGCCTGACCGGACATTCGCATCCAATACACACACCCATTCCGGATGAGGTGCCGGATCAACCTCTGAGAACAATTTCGCTCCCTGCACTGTACGAAGGACATGAGCAACCTGGCCACGCTCATGAGGGGTCATATCTTTCGGGTCCTGCTGACATTTTGCGATTATGGATGAGCGCCACTTGCGCGGATCGTCAGCCCGCTCTGCCCAAGATTCCATGCTCTTCCACAAGTCTGCGTGATTGGCATAGGCTATGGCTGTGACACCTCGGTCACGCCACTTTGCTTCTATTTCCTCAGGCAGTCCACGGTCAAAGGCGTAGAGTCTAGAGCGGTCATACAGTCCGTCATGGTTGAGACCCTGAAGAAGATACTTGATTGGTGGGTCTTCTGCCTGATAGCCAACTAAAACGACGGTATATCGTTCGAGGAGGTGCCGGATGAAGTTCGTGGCCCATCCCTCTGAGAGATAAGCACGTCCAAAGTCTGCGCTGCTCAGCACGTATGGATGACTTTCAGAGGTTGCATCTACCAGTCGCCCATGCAGATATGTGATCCCCTCTATCGCTGATCCGAAGTTCAGGTCTGGAAACGCAGGGGGCTCATGCAGATCCAGGGGCTCTTCCTGCGGTCCTGTTTCGAACAGTCGGTCGAAGTTCGTCGTGACAATCTGCGGCATGCCCCGCTGACTCGAAGAAATCCGCTTGATCAGACTGTGCTCATGTCCAAAATCTTTGATTTCCAGGGGGGCACTTAGCAGATCTGTAACCAGGGCGTTAACTTCATCCTTTCCGTACTCAAGATGTAGGAGATTAAAAATTTGGTCGAGCGGCACATTCGCTGCAGATTGTTTGTCCTGTTTGTCCAACCATGGCCGAAACGCGGTCATGATGTCTGAATCGGCAGGTGGATCAAAGAACTCTACGACGTGCTGAGTGAGGCCGACAAAGGTAGGCATTCCAGACGGAAACGAAACTCCAGCCCCGCACAAAAATACAACGCGACCAGCATCACAGCGCTCCAAGAGGATATCCGGTATGGAAGGGCCGTCAGAATGGAATCTCATGAGATCAATTTATCGATGCAGATCTCAGATTCTACTGTCGGATCGGCAGTTGTGCCTGCTTCGACAGTAACTCACCAGTACAAGCAAATAAACCTGCAACGAAGCAACATGAGCGATATCTGACCTTGTTGAGCAGCCGGCGTACTCGTCCTGCATCCGGACAAGGACTTGTACAACTGATTGCTTGATGCGACGCGTCGCAAGTTCTGCCTTGTTACCCGTTTGCGGCTCGACGCCGCCCTGTACCATCCCGTTCCCGAGCGGGCACCCGGCGCGCGCGGACGACCGCGGCGCAAGGGGGCGCGATAGCCAACGCTGAAAGCGATATCGACCTCCGATGCCACGAGTTGGCGCGGCGTGACGCTGTCTCAATGGTATGGCCAGGGCGATAAGGCTGTCGAGATCGCCACTGGCACCGCCGTCTGGTACAGCAAATCCTTGCCGACCGTGCCACTACGCTGGGTATTGATGCGCGATGCGCAGCACAAGCTGGCCCCGGCGGCCTTCCTGTGCACTGACCAAGGCGCCGACCCTGAACAGATCCTGTGCTGGTTCATCCGCCGCTGGCAAATCGAAGTTACCTTCGATGAGGCACGCGCGCATCTGGGCATGGAAACGCAGCGACAATGGTCCGCCCGCGCCATCGCCTGCACCACGGCGGTGATCCTGGCGCTGTGCTTGATCGTGGCGTTGACGGCCAGGCAGCTGGTACCACAGGAAAGCCTGATGACCCGGCATGCCGCGTGGTATGCGAAAGACAGTCCCACGTTTTCTGACACCATCGCCCTGGTCCGACGCTCGTTATGGAGCGGAGGGATTTACGGCGGGTCGGTCAAAGGATGCGATATGGTGAAAATACAGCGCGCTTTATTCGACCGCCTCACGGAAACTGTCTGTTACGCTGCGTAGATGGACAAAGTCGAGCTCAGTATGCCACCAACTGATGTGCTCATACCCGAGGAAGAGCAGCCGATGGCGTTGCGTCGTGTGCGGACCCTTGATTGGATCCATCGTTTTCACAGACTACGCATCCGTCATGAGCGGTGAGCATACGTCCACCAATCGTTCCTTTCGCTCGGCTACCCTCCCATTTGTTGAAGGTAAGTTGCTCTTACTTGCTACAATACCAACAACCTCGTACACTGAGCCATTCGAAGTCCGCTATCAGGGCCAGAAGCGGACCGTTGTGCCCCTGAGCCCGAATGGCTCCCTCAACAAGTTATCGAACAGTTGGATGCGGTGCTGTAGTTGATGGGAGCTCCACGTTTTCACCTTGGCGTTTTTCGATATCTGCATCCCGAACTTTGGAAGGGCTGCTCGTGTCCTATTGCTTGAGGGCCGACATAAGCAAATGTTGGATATTGTTGACTGGGCGGGGAATCTGCAGAGTTCAGTTTGCAATCTGGGAGTTTTATGAAGAGGCGCTTTAAAAGCGAGGCGGACATTGCCCGGTTTATCAAGGACGGGTATGGCCAGGGAGAAGGATCGTCATACAAGCCTTGGCTTAGGGTTCAGGATGTTTCTTCACTCGGCCGGTCACGAAAGACTCCGAGTTTCAAGACAGGCCGAAAACACCACACCCTATCGGATCTCGAATTTTTCTATCTGCTGCTTCTCGAGTTTTCCGATGAGGTAGTGGATATCCGGGAGCAATATCCGTTGTTTGCCACACCCAGGGCGCGCGATATTGCCGCGGAAATGGGAATTGCCTACCCCAAGTACCCGAAAACCCAGTTACCGCTTGTCATTACCTCGGACTTTGCCCTTACTCTTCAGGTTCCCGGGGAAAAGACGCGACTTGCAATCAGGACCTGCAAGTATGAGAAAGAACTGGCTGACCCTGAAAAAGGGCCACGCGTTATCGAGAAACTCGAACTGGAAAAGGCAATCTGGGCTGAGCATGGGGTTACCGACTGGAAAGTATTCACCGATCGGTTGATGAATCCAACTCTGATGTATAACCTGGATTGGCTGCACGATTCGGCTTGGATTGACAAGACGCCTGCAACGGAAGAGCAAACGCTGCAGTTCATCGAAGCTGCCGTGCACACAGCGGATGGAACGAGGAAGCTCTCGTCCGTGATTCGTTCGGTCTCGACAATGGCTGGCCTACCCTACAGTCCCGGTGCTTCGCTTTTCAGGTATCTGGTATGGAACAAGTTCATTCTCACCGACCTTTCCGCTACAAAGCTCAACCTTGCTTTACCTTGCCCAGTTTTGAGGCGCGGGACAGCTGTTCAGGCTGACATGACCGTACCAAAGGTAGCCTGATGATATTGGTCAATCAAGTTGTCGAGTCTGTGCTTCTTGAGGAGCCTTTCGAGAAGCCTGCACGTGTCCTCTGGGTTCGCCGGGACCTCGATTTAATTACGTTCCTTACTATTCCGGAAGGAGAAGAGCTGAAGACGCCTTGATCGATGTCGCTCCGGGAAGCCGAGTCGATGATGAACGGCGGGACGCTGCGCCTCACGACTGTACGTGTTCCCCCCTTCATGATGAGAGTTGAAGAAGAGCTCTCCGAAAAATCAAAGAACGTCAGGGATAGACGCTGGGCGATAGTGGCACCCTTGCTGGAAGGGCCTGACAAGGAGTATCTCTATTATCCGGGCGCACTAAGCAAAATTGTCTCTGCCTATGCCAAGAAAATCGGGAAGGACAGAAAAACCATCTACAGGCACTTGTGTCGCTATTGGGCCCTGGGAATGTCGCGTAATGCATTTCTCGACAAGTACGAGAATTCGGGCGCGCCAGGCAAAACGCGAGAGTTCTCAAACGATACAAAGCCTGGCCGTCCTCGCACCTTTCTGGGCGAAAAGTGTGACAGCTCAGCAAAACTACTGACTAATAGCGATAAAGAAATCATCGCAGTCTCCTACGCGCTTTATAAGGACAACAAGGTAAAGTACATCAGCGACGCATATACCAAGATGCTGAAACGTTTTTATCGGGCCGAGCATCCGGCGTCAGGTGATGTGGATGATGGGCGCCCGCTTCAGCTCATGAGTGACATTCCCAGCGATAGGCAGTTTGCCTATTGGGGCAAGAAAGCTTTTGATGAAATTGTCGTCCATCGCGGCCGGAAGGGTGAACGAAAATGGGCGCTCGACCATCGCGCCCTTGTCGGCACTGCATACCAAGGTTTGAGTGGCCCTTGCCATCGTTTCGAGATCGACGCGAACATTGCGGACATCTACCTGGTAAGCCGGTTCAACCGTAATTGGATCATTGGCCGCCCCGTCGTCTACGTTGTCATTGACGTATTTTCCCGAATGATCGTCGGCGTTCACGTCGCGCTCGAGGGACCAAGCTGGAACAGCGCCCGGCACGCCCTGTTCAATGCGTTCACCGACAAGGTTGGCTTCTGCGCTTCTCATGGCATCTCGATCCGGCCTGAAGAATGGCCATGCCACCACCTGCCACGCGAGCTGGTGGGTGACCGAGGCGAGATGATTTCACAGGGTCCTGAAAGCATGGCGGACGCCCTCAAGATCATCCTGGCCTTGCTGCCACCGTTCCGCGCAGACTGGAAAGGCACGGTCGAGAGTACTTTCCGAATAGTGAACAACCTGACCCAGATACATTGGACGCCAGGGGCAGTAAGGACGCGGGAAAAAGAGCGGGGCGAACGGGATTACAGGCTCGATGCTACGCTGGATCTGCAGGAGTTCACGGCGATCGTGATCAAGGCCGTCCTGCACTACATCCACCATAGCCGGAACTCCAACAGGCTGACGAAAGAGATGATTCAACAGAACGTCGAGCCTACGCCGATCGCTATCTGGAACTGGGCGGCTGAGCTGGGCATCATCGAGCCGAACGTGCAGCCTCGGGAGAGCATTTATCTCCATCTTCTGCCCAAGGCCAAGGGATCCATCCGTGCCGGTGGAATTTATTTCAACGGCATGGCCTATACCAACGTACTCGACCCTTCCGGCAAACGTTCGGCCTTGGCACGCGCAAATGGCAGGGAGCAGATCGATATATGGTATGAGCCGTTTGCAGACCACATCTGGATCATGGACGAGGAGAAATTGTTTTTCAAATGTCCGCTCCGCGCTTCGGAAGAACGTAATGTCGGGATGCGGAGGGAAGAAGTGCTGGACATGCTGGCGATTACGAATGCAGTGTCGATCGAGACAAAATACGAGGAGCTGAACAGCAAGGTGCAATTGGACGATTTCATTGAACGCACGATCTCTACCGCTGCCGCGGAGAAGGCGGAAGCCGAATCGCCATCGTCCAAGGCCGAAAAGCTTCGGGACATTCGCGGGAACCGGCAAGTCGAACGTGACGCAGAACGCGTGATGACAGTAGAGCGCTCGCCGGTAGCCCCGGAAAAAAACACCCCAGCCAACGAAGCGGAGCGACCGGTCTCAGGCAGCGTCAGCGAATATGCCGGGGATCGCGGCGCCGAGGTGATCAGCTTGTTGAGCCGTGCAGGAAAGCTGGGAGA
>Ga0308157_10008272_pt1 | contig 11876 bp, 11 predicted proteins | sample PhyBR1_FD_201035 | JGI IMG/M metagenome (GOLD analysis project Ga0308157, IMG submission 201035) | Phyllosphere microbial communities from UC Gill Tract Community Farm, Albany, California, United States - DLSLB.R1 | ecosystem: Host-associated > Plants > Phyllosphere > Unclassified | place: USA...
GTGTCACCGCCGTCGAGGTACTCGCGATTCGTCACGTCGAGTTCATCTGCCAGCCATGCTCCCGCGGCCCCGAGACCGAGGGTGACTTCGTAAGAGCTCGTCGTCGACTCACTGACCGACATCGGCGGATGCGCTGCCGGTTCCCAGGAACGGATGCGCCCCAGGGCGAAGCGGCGGGGTGCTCCGGCCGAGTAGCACCAGGCATCGACGTACCAGTCAGCACCAGGTACGAGCCGGGTCGGGGCGATGGTCCGGGTCGTGAGTTCGTCGCGGGAGCCGACGTAGTAGTCGATGCTCATCGCCGTGCCTTCTTCGACAGCCTGTCGCAGTGCGGTCAGCAGCTCTTCGTCGGCATCGATGGGGCTGACGTCGACGGCGGTGCGCAGGTTCTCTCCTGCCGCCACACGCAGTTTGGATGCTGCTGTGGCCACGGCTTCGGAATCGAGTCCGGGCAGGGAAGAGAGCATATCGAGCGCGAGCACGAGGACGCCGGCTTCCTCGGCGCTGAGCCGCACGGGCACGGAGACCTCTTCGGCGTTGGAGATGAATATCTGCCCGCCTTCCCAGGAGGCGTCGATGAGATCATCGGGCATATGTCCGGGTCGACCTGTGACGAAGAGCAGCTGCAGATCGTCGATGAGGGTGTCGGAGTCGATGCCGAAATAGGCGGCGGTCTCTTCGAGGTCCGCTCCCGGATGCGCGTCGAGGTAGGGCACGAGGCTGAGCAGCCGGGTGAGGCGTTCACGCGCTGAGGACACTGGTGCCTCCCAAGCGGTTGAGCGAGTCCCGAATCGTTTCGCGTCGGCGGTCGACGGCACGCACGAGGTCGGGCGGATCGACCACGTCGACGGCGTCCCCGAAGCCGACGATCTCAGCGGCGAAGCCCTCGACATCGGAATACCCGATGATCACGTCGTCTCCGTCGCTGCGGATCTGTCGACGGCGCAGCGGATCGGCCCGGTGCGCACGGATGCGCAGCGTCGCCTCGGCGACGACGGCCATCTCGGAACTCGACTGCAGCGCCAGCTGCGGGGAGAAGTCCTCGGGAATCTCATAGTCGCCGGGTTCACGGCCGCTGAGCTTCGCGATCCCTCCCTCAACACGGGAGAGCCGGAAGGTGCGGCGAGCTTCGCGATCGAGATCGAAGCCGAAGAGGTAGACGCGGTCACCGCGGCTGAGCAGCGCATAGGGTTCCAGACGCACTTTCCTCACGCTCTGGCCGGGTTTGTGGTAGCGGAAGCCGACGGCTTCGCGGGCGTTGATGTGGTGAAGGGCCGTGGCGAAGTTCGCGCTGGCCAGCCGGTGCGCGGCGGTGCCCGGGTCGACGCTTCCCGGTCCGGCGGCGGACTGGCCGAGGTCGATGCCGAGAGCACGCAGCTTCGTCAGCGCCTGAGCCGAGGACTCCCCGAGTTCGGTCTCCGCCCAGAACGCGGCGGCCACGGTCACGGCAGCCACCTCGGCGGGGGTGAGATCGACGTCGCCCATCGCATAGTCGGCGGTGGAGATCCGATACCCCGTCTCCCCCGCATCGCCATAGGCATCGTGTTCGGCCCGGGTGGCGATGGTGATGCCCATGTGCCGCAGCAGCTCTTTGTCGCGAGAGAATTTGCGATCGAAGGCGACCTCGTCGAGTCCGGAATAGCCGTCGATGGCGCTCATCAGCGTCTTGCGCGACACCCAGCCGCGGGAAGCGCGCAGGGCGATCAGCAGATTCATCAGACGTTCGGTCTGCTGTCTCTGTCTGCTGGTGCGGGGTGTATTCACGATTCCACCGTAACCTAAGCCGGGCGATAGTCTTGGGACCATGATTCATTGGCGCAAAGGAATCGTCGCAGCGATTCGCTCCACCCGGCCAGGATACACAGAGGTCGAGGTCGAACTGGACGAGGCCGTGCCCGGCACCGATGTGAGATCCATCCGAGCGGTCGCCTACACCGATGCCGTCGGGCAACCGCAGAACCGGGACACCGTCATCGTCAATGTCTCGGCTCTTGCGAAGCGCCTGGGCACCGGTGGCTTCGGTCTCATCGTCGCCCTACCCGATGCGCTGCCGGCAGATCCCCCGGACGGCCCCGGTCATCTGGTCAAGGACCGCTATTCGCCGTTGCAGACGATGGTCCTCGGCGTCGACGATCAGGAGTCGCAGCATCATTCCACCCTCGCCGAGGCGGACAGCCTCGGTGGCATGCCGGTGGTCGTGGCCGATCTGCATTCGGCTCTGCCCGCGGTACTTGCCGGCATTCGCGCCGTCGACCCGTCGTTGTCGGTGGCTTATGTGCTCAGTGATGGTGCGGCTCTGCCGGCCCCGTTCTCTCAGGCCGTCGCCGGACTCAAGGACGCCGGCTGGCTTCAGGGCGTGATCAGCACAGGTCAGGCCTGGGGCGGAGATCTCGAAGCGGTGACCATCCACACGGGACTGCTCGCGGCCAAACACGTGATGGGTGCCGATATCACCATCGTCGCTCAGGGGCCAGGGAACCTGGGCACCGGCACGAAGTACGGCTATTCGGGACTGGTCACCGGAGAGCACCTCAATGCCGCCGCTCTGCTCGGCGGGCATCCGATCGGTCTGCTGCGGATGTCGAACGCCGATGCCCGCGGCCGCCATTTCGGTATCTCCCATCATTCGCTGACGCCCTTGAGTGAGATCGCACGACCGGGGATGACCGTACCGGTGCCCGATTTCTCCACCCTCACCGAGGCGGAACGAGCCGAGATGGACCCGGATCCCGGTGTCGTCGCCGAAACTGTGGCCGAGCAGCTGCATCGACTCCGGAAGCATGATCTCGTCGACATCGATCTGATGGGGCTGTGGGAAGCGCTGCGCACCTCACCTGTGGGTCTGTCGACAATGGGCAGGAAGCTGCCCGCCGATGCTGCGTCGTTCCTCGCAGCGGCCGCCGCTGGACGCTGCGCCGCCGGGCTCGCGCGCCGCTGACCGCGTCGAACACAGGTCAGCGCCTGATCTCCTCAGAATCCCCCTCCGCGTCGGCGAAGACAGATGTGGCCGGGTTCCGAAGAACCCGGCCACAGCCGTCTCAGTCAGGATCAGCGTGTGCTGATGATCCGGCTGAGTCTCAGCGCACGTTCTCGAGGTCGCAGACGAAGATCAGCGACTCTCCGGGTTGGATGACTCCGCCTGCGCCCTGATCGCCGTACGCCAGGTGCGGTGGGATCTGCAGGGTGCGGCGTCCGCCGACCTTCATGCCCTGGATGCCCTGGTCCCAGCCGGAGATGACCATTCCGGATCCGAGGCGGAACTCCAGCGGGGTGCCGCGGTTGTACGAGGCGTCGAATTCCTCGCCGGTGGAATGGGCGACTCCGACGTAGTGCACGCTCACGGTGTCGCCGGGTCCCGCCTCGGCGCCGGTGCCGATCACATCATCGGTGATGATGAGCTCGGTCGGGGCGTCCCCGCCGGGGAAATCGACTTCGGGCTTCTGCTTGCTCATGTGTTCCTCCTGGTGTCGGTTCTGTTGAGATATCGGACGTTCTCAGCCCTGGGCCGAGAGGATGTCGACGACGAAGATCAGGGTCGCATCACCTGGGATGGACGGTTCGCTGCCCTGTTTGCCATACCCCTTGTCCGGCGGGACGACGAGGACGACCTGGTCGCCGACCTTCTTGCCGACGAGCCCCTCGTTCCAGCCGTCGATGACCTGGGCCTCGCCGACCGGGGCGACGACGAAGGGCTGTCCGTCCTTCTTCCAGTTCGAGTCGAAGGTCTTCGATGTGTCGTCCCAGAGCCAGCCGGAGTACTTCACGGCGACGCTCTGGCCCTTCTTGACCTCGTCGCCTTTGCCTTCGATCGTCGTGTACGACTCGAGCTCGGTCGGCTTCTTGCCCTTCGGCTTCGAGATCGATGGGGCGCCGTCGTCGCCCCACTTCACGGTCACAGGGTTGTCCGACTGATCGGCCTTCTTCCCCTCGGCGCGAGTCAGCGGCTTCTTCGTGTCCTCGATGTCGATGACGTAGACGAGCGTCTGCGACGCCTCCCCCTGCTGGGCGCTGCCGTTGAGCGACATCATCACGCGGGAACCGACCTTGACGTCGATGAGTGCGTTGTAGAGGTCTTCGGAGATCTGGGACTTGTCCATGGGGAATCCGGCGGCGGAGTCCGAATCGTAGCTGGATTCGACGGTCTTGCCGGTCGTCCCGGAGACCAGCGTCATCTGTGCCGTGACCTGCTCGCCGTCGGCGACCTTGTCGCCGGTGCCCTCTTTGAGCACCTTCTTCTCGGTCTTGTCCATGACCAGCGGTGCTTCGAAGCTGACCTTGGGCTTCTTCCCCATCTTGCCGTCGACGGTGATGTCGTCGAGGCTGGTCGACTTCGCGTCCTGAGCGGCCACCGACGGCGGAGGCGTGGTCGAGTCCTCTGACTCATCACCCTGCCCGCAGGCCGAGAGCAGCAACAGGCCCGCCGCGATGGCGCTGAGCACTTTGGTGCGCACTGGTTTCCTTTCGTCACGCCGAGGCCGCGCCCGGGTAGGGGCTCGACCGAATCACAGGGCGATCTTACAGGCCCGCGATGAGTGTTTCCGCCTGCGGGTGAGTCGTGGCGAACGGGTCCTTGAGTGCGACGGCTCGACCGGATTCGTCGTTGAGGCGCAGGTGCACCCAGTCGACGGTGTAGTCGCGACGGGCCGCATGGGCTGCGCGGACGAATTCGCCGCGGATCGCCGCCCGTGTGCTCGCTGGCGGTACGTCCTTCGATCGTTCGGCTGCCTCGGCGGGGACGAGACTCTTCGCCATTCCCGCGGCCTCGAGCTTGGGAAACAGCCCCGTCGCGGGCGTGATGTCGTGGAAGGCGATGTCGAGTCGGTGGATGCGCGGATCGGCGATATCCGTGATTCCGCGCTGCAGCGACCGTTCGATGAGGGTGCGTTTCATCACCCAGTCGATCTCCGTGTCCACGGTCGAGAAGTCCTGCGATTCGACGGCGGTGAGCATCCGCGTCCACAGGTCGATGACGTAGTGGGCCAGATCATCATCGCCGAGGCTGTGCTCCCCGGACTCCACGATCCGCTGTGCCCGATCCCGGTAGTCGCCGAGCAGTCCCAGCGGAGTCGTCGTGGTTCCGTCGGTGCGTTCGAGCACGACCCGTCCCGTGAGATCACGGGCGACGAGCCTGATATCGCGCACCGGGTGGCGCAGCCCGTTCTCCGGGATCCGTGCGCCCTGTTCGATGAGGTCGAGCATGAGGACTGCGGATCCGATCTTCAGCGCCGAGGTGGCCGTCGACATCGAGGAATCACCGACGATGACGTGCAGCCGCCGGTACTTCTCCGCATCGGCGTGCGGTTCGTCGCGGGCGTTGATGATCGGACGCGACCGTGTCGTCGCCGATGACAGTCCTTCCCACATGACGTCGGACCGAGCTGAGAGGCCGAACATCATCTCCGAGCGGTCGGCTTCCTCATCGGGGGTGAAGGCCGAACGGCGCGGGATCACGGCTCCGGCACCGACGAGCAGCTGACGCGAGACGAGGAAGGGCAGCAGGACCGTGGTCAGCCGGTTGAAGTCGAGGGTACGGCGGATGAGGAAGTTCTCGTGGGACCCGTAGGAGTTGCCTGCCGCGTCCGTATTGTTCTTGACCATGTGCACGCGTCCGCCGATGCCATCGACTTCTAGCGCGGTTTGGGCCTTGTCCAGCAGGTCGATCATCAGACCTTCGCCGGCTCGGTCCTGGGAGAGCAGGTCCCCGAGATCATCGCATTCGGCGGTCGCATACTCCGGATGGGATCCGACGTCGAGGTAGAGGCGCGACCCGTTGGGCAGGAACACGTTCGACGACCGGCCCCATTCGACGACAGGACGGAAGAGATACCGGGCGATCTCCTCGGGGCCGATGCGACGTCCGTCGGGGTCGGCGGTGTGGGCGAGTCCGTATTCGGTTTCGAGCCCGTAGATGCGTGCCATTCAGTCCTCCCGCAGTGCGCTCATCGCCGCGTCGTCGAGGCGGCGGAAGGTCCGCTGCTTCGTCGTCGTGCGGTCGAGGACGGCTGCCTCGAGTGCGTCGGTGGCCAGGATCGCCTGGGTCGCGGCTCCCAGTGCGGTCACACCGTGGTTGAATACTTCGCGCAGAGTCATCTGTGAGCTGCGCACCCCGGCCAGGGATGCCGTGATCGCATCGGCCTGACCGCCGATGGCCACATGTTCGGTCTCGTCGATGACGGATCCGTCGTAGCTGAGCCGGTAGAGCTGGTCGGTCTCCGGTGTGAGTCCGAGTTCGGCGACGACGAGTTCGACCTCGAACGGCTTCGACTCGGTGGTGAAGACGCCGGCCAGCGTCTGTGCGTACGCGTTCGTCAGTCCGCGAGCGGTGACGTCGGTGCGGTCGTAGGAGTATCCGCGCAGGTCGGCGTAGCGGACTCCGGCTTGGCGCAGGGTCTCGAATTCGTTGTACTTGCCGACGGCGGCGAAGCCGATGCGGTCGTAGATCTCAGCGATCTTGTGCAGCGTCGGTGACGGGTTCTCCGCCAGCAGCAGGATGCCTGTGTCGAAGCGCATGACGACGACGGATCGGCCGCGGGCGATGCCCTTGCGGGCGAAGTCGGCCCGGTCCTTCATCAGCTGTTCGGGTGAGACGTAGAACGGTGCCTGACTCATCGACGGTCCTTTCGCGGTAACGGTGCCGCAGTCATCACCGGGCGGTGGCCGTGCGGCGGGCGACGACCTCGGTGGCGGTGTCCAAGACGGAGGCCGAATCGACCTCGGTGACCCCGTTCTCGAGGTCGACGGTGAAGATCGTCGGGGCGATCTGCCGGACGAAATCCGGTCCGCCCGTCGCCGAGTCGTCGTCGGAGGCGTCGAAGAGGGCTTCGACGGCAACCCCAATCGCCTGCTCGTGGTCGAGGTCGGCCCGCCACAGCTTCTTCAGCGCCCCGCGGGCGAAACCGGAACCGGAGCCGATGGAATGGAATCGGTGCTCTTCGTACTTTCCGCCGGTGACGTCGAAGCTGAAGATCTGACCCTGCGGTCTGGATACGTCGACTCCGGCGAACAGCGGGACGACGGTGAGTCCCTGCAACGCCAGCCCGAGGTTTCCGCGCAGCATCGCAGCCAAGCGGTTGGCTTTGCCGTTGAGCGAGAGACGGGCGCCTTCGATCTTCTCGTAGTGTTCGAGTTCGAGTTGGAAGAGCCGGATGAGGTCGAGTGCGACCCCGGCGGTGCCGGCGATGCCGATGACGGAGTAGTCGTCGGCGGCTTTGACCTTCTCCATCGAGTGCGAGGCGATGAGGTTGCCGATCGTCGCTCTCCGGTCACCGGCCATGAGGATGCCCGAGGCGGTGCGGAAGCAGATGATCGTCGTGCCCTCCGGGGACTGTTCGGCCAGATCCCGCACACCGGGGTGCGGCAGCGCTTCAGGCGCCGAGGAGCGGGCGAGTTCGACGAACGAATTGCTCGTCGAACTCAAGAATGCAGGAGGGAATCCTGCCATCTCATTGGCCGCCCTTCTGCACGAAGTTCTTGACGAACTCCTCCGCGTTCGACTCGAGCACACCGTCGATCTCGTCGAGGATGGAATCGACGTTCTGAGTGTTGATCTGTCCCTGCACGGCCTCCGGCGGATCGACGGGGGCGTCTCCCCCACCGGACGATTTGTCTCTCTGGACCTGTTCCTGCGAGCTCATCTCACACTCCTTCAGTCGTTCTTCGAACTCAGTCTATCCACTCCGAGTGCCTTGAGCAGGCCCTCGGCGGTTTCGATTCCCTCCACCCGATCGGCAAGCAGCTCACGGGTGCCTTTGAGCGGTTCGTGCATGGGCAGACGCACCACACCGAGGGCTCCCGCGTTGACCACGAGCGAGTCCCAGCTGGCGGCGACCAGATCCTCGCCGAGGCGGCTGACCGCCACGGAGCGCAGGAACGCGCGGGTCCCGTCGGGTGCGTTGACCACGGCGGCTTCGACCTCGGCGTCGGTGGTCATCCGACGGATGCGGCCGGCTCGTTCGAGCTTGTGGAACAGTCCCTTCTCCGGGCGCACATCGTGGTACTGGACGTCGATGAGGGCCAGCTTCGGATGGTCCCAGTCGATTCCCTCACGAGAACGGTAGCTCTCGAGCAGCACCCATTTGGCGACCCAGTCGATGGAGTCGGCCAGGGTCGTCGGGTCGGTCGAGAGCCCATCGAGGAATCGGCGCCATTCGGCGAGCACCTCGGCAGTTTCGGCATCCTCGGCATCGGCGTGTTCGAGGCACGCGGAGTAGAAGGCTTCTTGAATCTCCAATGCCGTTGTCGTCGTACCGTCGCTCAGCGCCAGCGGAGCCCTGAGGTCGAGGTCGTGGCTGACGTCCCACAGTGCCTGCAGGGCATCGGCGAGTTCGATCTGCGGTGCCAGCCCGGCCTCGATGAGTCCGAGGACGAGGGAGGTCGAACCGAAGCGGACGAACGTCGCAGGCTCCGCCAGGGTGGCGTCGCCGATGATCACGTGCAGCCGGCGGTATTTCGCGGGATCGGCATGTGGTTCGTCCCGGGTGTTGACGATGGGACGGCGCAGGGTGGTCTCGAGCCCCACTTCGGCTTCGAAGAAGTCGGCGCGGGACGAGATCTGGAAGCCCTTGCCCTCGCCTTCGCGACCGATGCCGACCCGTCCGGATCCGCACAGGATCTGCCGGGTGACGAAGAACGGGACGAGGCCCGCGACGATGTCGTCGAAGTCCGTGGACCGGTCGACGAGGTAATTCTCATGGGTGCCGTAGGAGGCTCCCTTGGAGTCCGTGTTGTTCTTGTACAGATTGACCGGTTCCGCGCTCTTCTCGAGGGTCCGCACCGATTCGAGGGCGACGAGGTCGCCGGCCCGGTCGAAGGTGACGATATCGCGTGGAGTGAGGACTTCCGGGGACGAGTACTCGGGATGAGCGTGGTCGACGTAGTAGCGGGCACCGTTCTCCGTGACGACGTTCGCCAGGTACTGGGCTTCGACGTCGTCCTGCGGGATATGGGTCAGCTGCGAGGAGTCGGCGTCGGCGATGTTCATGAAGAAGCCGCGGGCGTCGGCCAATGGAGACTCGGTGGCGAAGTCCCAGAAGTTCTGGGACGACTTCAGTCCGCGCGGCCCGGCATAGGCGTCGACGACACGCGCCGAGTCCCGCATCGGGTTCGCTCGCGGATTGCCCGGCTGGCTGAGGCCGAACTCCGTCTCGGCTCCCATGACGCGCCTGACTCTGAGCATCTGATTCTCCTCCAAGGTCTAGACTCGGGGACGTGGCAACGAAGAAATCTCATCTCCCCATCGCACTGATCGTCGACCTCATCCTCGTGGTTCTGTTCACGATCGTCGGTCATTACACACATTCTCACAATTTCGATCCGCAGGGGCTGATGACCACAGCGTGGCCGTTCGTCGCAGCCCTCGTCATCGCCTGGCTGCTCACGGCCGTCTGGGATCGGCCGATCGCTCCGTTGGCCACGGGAACCGGGGTCTGGGCTATCACCGTCCTCGTCGGACTCGTCCTGCGCGGTGTCACCGGAGCCGGCGGCGATCCGGGGTCGTTGCCGGTGAGCTTTATGATCGTCGCGACGTCGCTCAACCTCATCACTCTGGTCGGTTGGCGTCTCATCGCCACGGCCGTCTCCGGGGGTTCGGGCCGCCGCAAGCGCAGCCGTTGAGCATCTTCCCCTTCGGCACTGTGCACGGCCGGTAACGAGACGAGCCCGCCGCTTCCGTCAGCTGACGGAAGCGGCGGGCTCGTCGTTCTTACCGGACCCTTCTCAGACGAGGTCCGAGTTGGGCCGCACCTCGGCGATGTCGGTCTCGTACGGCACTGTCGGGGCTCCCCTGGTCGTGTCGAGGTGCATCATCCGCAGATGAGTGACCCGTTCACCCTTGCGCCCGGAGATCCGTGCCCATTCGTCGGGGTTCGTCGTGTTCGGCAGGTCTTCGTGTTCGCTGAACTCTTCGGCGATCGCATCCTCGAAGTGGCCGGGGCGCAGGCCGCGCTCGCCGGTGTCGAGCAGCGATTTGATTGCCGCCTTCTTCGCACGGTCGACGATGTTGTGGATCATCGCGCCGGAGGCGAAGGCCGAGAAGTGGAGGATTTCCTTCGACCCGTCGGCGTAGCTGACCTCGACGAATTCGTTCTCCGGAGTCTCTGCGAACATCCGTTCGACACAGCTGTCGATGAGTGCCGAGACCGCCTCGGCGGGGGTGTCGTGGCCGGCGAGCACGCTCGAATGCAGGGGCAGCTCCGCGGTGAGGTACTTCTCGAAGATGTCTCGGGCCGCTTCGGCGTCGGGGCGTTCGATGCGGATCTTCACATCAAGCCGGCCGGGGCGCAGGATCGCGGGGTCGATGAGGTCTTCGCGGTTCGACGCACCGATGACGATGACGTTGTCGAGCTGTTCGACTCCGTCAATCTCGGTGAGCAGCTGCGGCACGATCGTCGTCTCCACGTCCGACGACTTGCCGGTGCCGCGGGTGCGGAACAGTGATTCCATCTCGTCGAAGAACACCACGACGGGGAAGCCGGCCGACGCCTTCTCGCGTGCCCGGGCGAAGATCAGGCGCAGCTGACGTTCGGTTTCGCCGACGTACTTGTCGAGCAGCTCCGGACCTTTGATGTTGAGGAAGTAGGTCTTGCTCGTGCGGACCTTTCCGGTGCGGTCGGCCAGGGAGTTCGCCACGGCCTTTGCGATGAGCGTCTTTCCGCAGCCGGGAGGGCCGTAGAGCAGGATGCCCTTGGGCGGTTTGAGTCCGTGTTCGGTGTAGAGCTCGGGATGTTCGAAGGGCAGTTCGACGGCATCCTTGATCTGTTCGATCTGGTCGGCCAGTCCGCCGATGTCCTGGTAGGTGATGTCGGGGACTTCTTCGAGCAGCAGCGAGGAGACCTCGGGCTTCTCGACGACCTGCAGCGCGTAATGGGTCCGGGTGTCGACGATGACGGCATCGCCGACGCGCAGTCCTGCGTCGACGAGGCCGGCGGCGAGGGTGAAGACCTGCTCGTCATCGCCGGGAGCTCCGACGAGGATGCGCTGGGAGTCGACGAACTCACGGACGTTGACGACCGATCCCACGGGTGGGAACTCGCCGGTGCCGATGATGACGAGGCCTTCGGACAGGAGCACATCGGCTCCGGCTCGCAGCGTCTCGGGTTCGATTTCGGGGGCGACGGCCACGCGCATGCGTCGTCCGCCGACGATGACATCGGCCGTCACTGCGTTCTCGCCGAGCGCGATGAGCGTGCCCCAGTTGTTCGGCGGCTCGGTCAGGCGCCGAGCCTCTTCCTTGATCCGGTTCAGCTCATCACGGGCCGTGCGCAGAGTCTTCGACAGTGCTTCATTGCGTTTGCCCGCTGTGTAGAGCTGCTGGCGCAGGGACGCGGTGTCCTCGCGCAGCTTCTTCACCTCGGTCGTGGTCTCTGTCATCGATCCTCCTTCGGCCCTGTGCTGTTGCTGGTCGGGCTTTCTGTGACATCTGTGGGCTGCGCATCTGCGGAGTCCTCGGGCTCGGTGCGCAGGCGTCTGCCGGCCTCTCGCATCACCCGGCGCAGCTTCTTGCCGTGCGCGGTGCGGGTGCCGATCGCCGCCTCGGTGACTTCGGGCTCCGTCCACGCCGCCACATCCTCGGCGGCCGCGGTGGCTCCCTGGGGGCGTTTCTTCTTCTCCAACGGACTGATGCCGTCGGCCATTCGGCGGGCCATGATGAGGAACCCGGTGTGGGCGATCATCCGGTGGTCGGGCCGGACGGCGAGTCCGTCGACGTGCCAGCCGCGGACCATGGCCTCCATGGACTCGGGTTCGGCGAACCTGCCGGAAGCGCGCAGGGCTTCGACGAAGCGTGAGAGCTGCGGAACGGTGGCGACATACGCGATGACGATTCCCCCGGGTGTCAGGGCTTCGCTGACGGCCTCGAGCGTGTTCCAGGGGGTGAGCAT
>Ga0308157_10008276_pt1 | contig 11875 bp, 10 predicted proteins | sample PhyBR1_FD_201035 | JGI IMG/M metagenome (GOLD analysis project Ga0308157, IMG submission 201035) | Phyllosphere microbial communities from UC Gill Tract Community Farm, Albany, California, United States - DLSLB.R1 | ecosystem: Host-associated > Plants > Phyllosphere > Unclassified | place: USA...
CTTTGCTAGCTAATACAGCAGAAATAGCAGCTGTAAGAGTAGTTTTACCATGGTCAACGTGACCAATAGTACCAATGTTCAAGTGTGGTTTGTTACGATTAAACGTTTCCTTTGCCATGATTTAAATTATTTATTTATTGTTTTTATTCAAATTTTCGGTGTGCAAATATAATGAATTTTTAAATACCAAGAATCTTTTTATTAAAAAAAATCAATATTTAAATCCCAAAGAATCACAAACCGCACATTTTAATGTATCGAAGTGCAAATTTACACAAATTTCCGGATTGAAAAAATCCTGACAACGTGTTTTGTATAAATTATGGAGTATGTATTTAATTATGAATACCATAAAAAAGTTGAAAAGATTTTTTTTATCAAAAGAAACCGTCAACATCTTTTTCTCGTAAATACTATGTAAACCATTAAAAATAATATTATGAGAAAATTACTACACCTTTGTTTAGCATTATTTGTGATGAACGCATTATCATCATGTGATAACTCTGAAGAAATGATGATGACCGAAAATATGGTTCAGGGCCCCGATCTGAAAGCCTTCGGGATCACCTCAGCGAATGAGCTGGTTTCCTTTAATGCTAACAATCCTCAACTGTTTACTTCCAAAACAGCCATTACCGGGATTACTTCAGGCGAAAAGTTACTGAGTATAGACTTCAGACCTGCTACAGGAGAGCTGTATGGTTTGTCCAACGCGAGTAAACTTTATATCATCAACACTTCTACGGCGTCTGCCAGAGCAGTGGGATCCGCAGCATTTTCTCCTGCTATTGCAGGCAGTATCGCTTCGATTGATTTTAATCCGACCGTTGACAGAATCCGCATGGTGAGCAATACCGGACAGAATCTCCGTTTACATCCTGAAACGGGTGCCGTGGCTGCTACCGACAGCAATATCAACGGAACCGGAAGCCCTTCCGTTACAGGAATAGCGTATACCAACAGCAAAGCAGGGGTTTCTAGTACTGTTTTATACGATATAGATCCTGTTTCCGGAAAATTATTTAAGCAGGATCCTCCTAATAACGGAACCTTAGTGGAAGTCGGGAATCTGGGGGTTACATTTACAGGACAGGCTGCCTTTGATATCAAGCACGACAACAGTGCTGCTTTATTGGCTTTAAACAATAATTTACATCTGATAGATCTTAATAACGGGAAAGCGATTGCTATCGGTACTCTTCAGCAGAGCATTATTGACCTGGCCATTCCTACTGAAGCGGTAGCATATGCGATCGACAATTCGAATACGCTTCAGATATTTAATCCCAACAGCCCGATGCCGGTTTCAAAAGCAGTAACGGGATTACAAAGCGGTGAAAATATCCTGGGAATCGATTTCCGGCCTTTGAACGGTCAGCTGTATGCCTTAGGAAGTTCAAGCAGAATATATACTCTTAATCTGGGAACCGGAGCAGCAACCGCTGTTGGAAGTTCTCCGTTTCCGACATTACTTTCCGGAACCGATTTCGGATTTGATTTCAATCCTGCAGCCGATAAAATCCGGGTGGTGAGCAACACCGGTCAGAATCTCCGCTTGGATCCTGTCACCGGAGGAATTACAGCAGTAGACGCAGTGATCAATCCTGCGGGAGCAATGATCAGTGCGGCGGCTTATACCAATAATTTTGCAGGAACTACGGCCACTACTCTATTCGTGATTGATCATAATACCGATAAATTATACCAGCAAAACCCACCTAATAACGGAACATTAGCAGAAACCGGTTCTTTGGGAATCAATATCACCAATGCCAATGGTTTCGACATAGGAAGCATGAGCCAAAAAGCATACCTGATGGCATCCGTAGGAGGGTCTACAAAAATATATTCTGTTAATACTGCCACAGGAGCGGCAACGTCTGTTTCGGATTATCCGAATCCGGTTAAAGCTTTTGCGGTAGGATTGGGATTTTAAAAAACTCATAATTTATTTTTTCAAGAGGAAGCCCGGAAAACGAATGTTTTCCGGGCTTCAATTAATATAATATAAATGAAAGAAACTAAATCTGTTCAGATTTTTTCGTTCTGTTAAAAATCCAGAAGATAATCGGAAAGATCAGCAGTGTTAATACCGTTGCTGTAATTAATCCTCCGATAATGACGATGGCAAGCGGTTTCTGAGATTCTGATCCGATCCCTGTTGAGAGCGCTGCCGGCATCAGTCCGATGGAAGCCATTAATGCAGTCATGATTACGGGACGTGTTCTGGATTTCACTCCGTTGAATATGGCATTATCCAGACTTAATCCGTCCTTGACATTCTGATGAAACTCTGTGATAAGAATCACACCGTTCTGGATACAGATTCCCAATAAGGCGATCATCCCAACCCCTGCCGAAATCCCGAAGTTCATGCGGGTTAAGTGCAGTGCGATAATTCCACCGATTAAAGCAAAGGGTACGTTTGCCAATACCAGGAGAGAATCTTTCATATTTCCGAAAAGGATAAACAATAAGAAGAAGATTCCCAGGATGCTGATCGGCACCACCTGTGCCAGTCTTTTTGATGCCCGCTGCTGATTTTCAAACTGACCTGTCCATCCAATGGAATATCCATCCGGGAGATCTATGGTTGCTACTTTTTTCTGGGCATCGGCAATGGTCCCACCTAAGTCACGGTCACGAATGGAGAACTTAACCCCGATGTACCGCTTGATATCATCTCTGTAAATAAATGCTGCCCCGTTATCTTTTTCAATGGTACAGATTTCTTTTAACGGAATTTTGGCGCCGTCCTGGGTAGGAACCATCAGGGAAGCAATATCATTTTCGTCCTTTCTGTACTCCTGGGAATAACGTAACCGGATCGGGAATTTTCTTTCTCCGTCAAACATTTCTGAAGCGGTCTTTCCTCCAAATGCCATTTCCAGCACAGACTGTGCATCATCCGGCATTACTCCGTAAGCTGCCATTTTATCTCTGTCCAGCACTACACTTACTTCCGGCTGACCGATATTTTTAATGATACCCGGATCTTTTACCCCTTCCACGCCTTTTATTTCTTTTAAAACCTTCTCAGCCAGTTTATCGAGGGTCTGTAAATTGTCTCCGTAAATTTTAATTCCGTTTTCGGCTTTAAAACCGGCTACGGCCTCGGCCACGTTGTCTGAAATAGGCTGTGAATAGTTAAAAGTAATTCCCTGGTAGGTTCTGAGCTTCCCATCAATTTCTTCGATCAGCTCATCATAGCTGATCTTACGTTTCCAGTCGTCTTTGGGCTTAAGATTTACGGCAAACTGTACAAATCCGAATCCGTTCGGGTCGGTACCGTCATTACTTCTTCCGGTCTGGGCAAGCACATCCGTCACCTCTTCAAAGCTCATGATATCTTTCTTCAGAAGATCCGCAGTCTTTAATGATTCTTTTAATGATGAACTCATCGGCATTTCTGCTGTGATCCACAAAGAGCCTTCATTGAGCTGCGGCAAAAATTCTGTTCCTAAAAATTTTCCTGAAAATAAAGTAACTGCCAGAAAGGCAATAGAGACGACCAGACTTATTTTTTTATGTTTAAAAGTAAAGTTGAAACCTTTTAATACGATCCGGTCCCAGAAATTGACAAAAGGATTGTTTTTCTCTTTTACATTTTTATTCAAAAGAATGTGGGAAAGAACCGGCACTAGGGTGAGCGTAAAGATCAGGGCTCCTACTAATGCAAATCCTAAGGTAAAGGCTAATGGAGAAAACATTTTCCCCTCTACTTTCTGGAATGAGAAAATAGGGATCAGTGAGGTGATAATAATTAACTTTGAAAAGAAGATCGCTTTCCCCAAACCGGTTCCGGTCTGCTTGATCCACCCGCCTTTAGCCATTTTATTGAACTTCTCCTGACCGTATTTCAGTGCTTTATGATCCAGCATGACGAAGAGGCCTTCAACCATAACGACGGCTCCGTCGATGATAATTCCGAAATCTACCGCTCCCAGAGAGAGCAGATTGGCGCTCATCCCGGCCATTTTCAGGCATAAGAACGCGAACAATAACGACAGCGGGATAATAATGGAAACAATTAAAGTCGTCCGCCAGTCGGCCATAAAAATCAATACGATTACCGTAACCAGTATAATGCCTTCCAGTAAGTTGTGCATGACGGTTTCCGTGGTGAAGTCCATCAGGTTGTCACGGTCATAGAAAGTAACCATTTTTACATCTTTCGGAAGAATCTTTTCGTTAAGCTCTTTAATTTTGGCTTTTACCCCTACCAGGACTTCACGCGGATTTTCTCCTTTTCTCATCACGACGATTCCTTCTACCGTATCTTCCTGATGATTCAATCCGGCCTGCCCTACTCTCGGTAAGGATCCTTCATGAACATCGGCTACATTTTTTACCAGTACAGGGTTCCCGTTATCGTTCTCAATGGTAATATTCCCGATATCTGCAATAGATTTTACGAGTCCGATCCCTCTTACGACATAAGCCTGTCCGTTTTTTTCGATCACATCACCGCCGACATTGAGGTTACTCTTCGTAACCGCATCGTACACCTGCAACGGGGTCAGATTGTATTTATCCAGGGCTCTCGGATCAATGCTTAATTCAAAAACTTTATCCTGGCCTCCGAAGACATTAATGTCTGCGACGCCGGGCACTCCTCTTAAAGCACGGTCGATGACCCAATTCTGAAGGGTTAATAATTCCCGGGAATCTTTGGTTTTACTTTCCAGCGTATACCGGAAAATTTCACCGGTAGGTCCGTAGGGTGGCTGAACTTCGGGGTCTACCTCATCAGGAAGGCTTACGGTTCTTAATTGGTTATTGACCTGATTTCTGGCAAACATGTCATCCACCCCATCGTCAAAAAGAATTTTCACAATAGAAAGACCAAACATGGTGGTACTTCTTACACTGGTTTTCTTCTGCACCGGACTCATGGCCAATTCGATGGGCGTTGTGACAAAACGCTCTACCTCTTCCGCGCTTCGCCCATTCCATTGGGTAATAATTACAATTTGGGTATTGGTAACATCGGGAAAGGCCTCAATAGGCATATTTTTGAAACTTATAAAGCCCGCGACCGCCAGAATAGCTACCCAAATAAAGGTAAATGCTTTATTTTTTAACGAGAAAGCAATTATATTTTTAATGAATTTATTCATAATAGAAATTAGATTAGACTTCAGCTATTATGCTAATAACTAAATGTTTAATTGTTGGGACAATCTTAAATAAAGATGTCCATTGAAAAAAATTGAAGTTTTTTGAACCATTACGTTTCATTTAAGGAGCAAAATAATTAAGCATCTGCAGGAGAATGAGGTAAGCGGAAGGCTTAAAAATCCTCAGATGTTTTTTCTTACTTGTTCTTAATGTTCAAATTACATTCAAAAAAAGATTAGCTGTTAAGGGAACGGTAGATTAGCAGCTGGTTGTTCGTGATGACCTGTTCTCCTTCCATCAGGCCTTCGGACACATAGGTAGTATCTCCGACCTGTTTTAAAACTTTTATTTCTTTCACCTTTACATCGGTGCGGGATTTATAAACCACCACAAAACTTCTGTTGTCATCAAAAATTACAGCCTTGGAAGACACCGCCAATGCAGTAATACTTTCCGGGCTTGAAACTTTGATGGTGGCTTTACTCTCAGGAATGAGTAATCCGTTGGCATTGTCCAGAACCACTCTGGCCTGCATGGCATTGGTTTCCGGATCGATGATCTTAAATATTTTATCAATTTTTCCGTCAAATACTTTGTCCGGATAAGACAGGGTGGAAACCTGCGCTCTCATTCCCAGGCTGATTTTATCAATATCAGATTCATTCACATTCATAATGGCCCAGACATTGGTGGTATTGGCCACATCGAAGATATTTTCACTTCTGTCACTTCTCAGCTGCATATCTTTATTAATGTTTTTCTGAACGATGTATCCGCTGATCGGAGCTACCACACTGTAAATATTCCCTCTCTTCACCGCATAGACCGTACTTACCGCATTGGCTCTCTGCATCTGGTCCTGGGCTTTCTGCAGCTGGCTTCTGGCTTCCAGTACATCTCTCTCCGTGTTCAGTTTTCCTTCATAGAGTTCCTTCGCTACACGCAGATTATTCTGGGCAACCACCAGGTCGGTTCTCGCGTCACTTACATCTTTCTGAACTTCTGCCAGCTCCGTACTCCTGATGGTAGCCAGCACCTGCCCTTTTCTCACATGATCTCCCAGCTCCACATTTACACTCAGAACATTTCCTCCCACCAGCGGATAAACATCGATATAGCTGTTTTTATCAGCCGATATTTTTCCGTAAAAATTATAATGGTCTTCTACATATTTTTTCTCAACTTTCGCGAGCGCAATAGAGCTCAGCATCGTATTGCTCAGTTCGAAACCTTTTTTTGCCTGCGGGGCCTTTTCCTCCTGTTTTTTTGAGCATGACAGGATCGACAGTGCCACCATTACCGGAATGATATATTTTTTCATTGTTTAAGTTTAATAGAAGATTTTTGTTTGTACGAGTTGATTCAGTTGTTCTGCCGATTCCATAAGTTCATTTTTCATATCATAGATCTGGAGTGCCGTTTCCCTGTAGCTGTCCATGAAATCCGCAAATTCAATAAGACTTACGTTTCCTTTTCTGAAATTGGACAGCATGCCATTATATACGAGGTCCATATTATTAAGATCTGCGGTTCTGATCTCAGTGAGCTGATCATACTGCTCTTTCCATATCTTATAGGCAGACTGGACTTTCGTTTCAAGGGTTAATCTTTGAAATTCTGCGTTTTTCTGGTTTTGCTGAATGGCATAATTGGCTTTTTCAACATTTCCTTTATTGGATTTCCACAGAGGCAAGGGAATGCCGAGCATCAGATTGACTTCGTTTTTAAAAGTTCCGCTGTTCTGATCGTATTGTGCTCCGACATTCAGGTCGGGTACGTTTAAGGATTTCTGCCACTGTGCATAGAGCCTGCTGTTGTCAATCAGTTTCAGATTGTATTGGTAATCGGCATTATTTTCAATGGCTTTTCTTTTCAGCTCGGTATCATCTCCAAAAGGTTGTGATATCAATATTTCTTTAGCTTCCGCTTCAGAAAGCTTCGGTTCGATGTCCTCGGCAATCCCTGTTAAAACTTTAAGATTCTGTTCAAACTTCAGAATGTTTTTATTGATTCCTACCTTATCGTTCTTCAGCTGAATGACGATACTGCGGAGCCTCACTTCATCTTTAAGCGAGACATTTCCTTTTGCCGACTGCACTTTATAGGCCGTCAGAAGGTCATTCATATATTCCAATTGTCTATTGGTATTCCCGAATTTCAGTTTTTCGTAATAAAGATTAAAATAGGTCGTACGAAGCTGGGCTCTCAGGTCAACAAGAAGTTGGGAAAATTGAAGCTGAGCCAGTTCTTTATTCGATTTTGCAAAAGCAATTTCGTTTTTTTTCTTCCCGCCCATATAGATCAGCTGGCTGATTTCGACGCCTTTGGCCTTTCCTGCATCAAAAGCTCTTTTTCCTTCAGGATTATAAGCGTTGATATATCCGCTGGCCTGCGGAAGTTCCCAGATTTTAGCCTGGAGAATATCTGCATCGGCCATGTTAATGTTATACTGTTCCGCGAGCAATTGAAGATTGTTGCTCTGAAAGGCCTGTTCACAATCTGAAAGCGACATGTGCTGCTGTGCCGTCATCAGAGAGGAAAAGACAACAAACAGCCCAGCAATTTTGTTTATTTTCTCAATTTTCATGAAACAAAAATGCCCTTCTGCTATTAAAATGCTCTTAAAGAATACTTAAAAAAAAATTAAAATTTTACTCCAAAGGAATATAAGATATTGATTGCCTTTAATTTAAATAGATACAAAAATGTTCTTTTTAAGAATATATAAGCCTGTTTCTATTTATTGAAGATCACGCTGAACTTATTCACCCAATCTTCCGGTGAGGAATAGCTGATCTTCGCGCCGTGGTATTCCAGGATTCTTTTAACGATCCGGAGCCCGAGCCCGGAGCCTGAAATATTCTGAGAATGATTTCCCCTCATAAAGGCTTCAAACAATTTGGCCTGCTCCTCTGCCGGAATAGTTGTCCCGTGCGAAATGACATCTACGGTAAGATGGTCATTGGTTTCGGTAATGAGAACATCCACGCCTGTGTCATCAGAATATACGGCTGCATTTTTAAATAAGTTAATAAATACAATATCCAGTAAGGACTGCACGCCTTTGATCGTCAGCAATGCATTGTCAGACGTATTTTCAGAGATCAGAAAATCCATTTTCAGATCGGGATAGCTCTTTTCCACCGCTTCAAAAGATTCGAAAATAACTTCATCGATGCGTACTTCTTCATAAATGGTCTGGATATTCTCTTTATCAAACTTGGTGAGGAGAATTAAAGAATTTGTGAGATCCGACAATTGATATACATCTTTCTGAATCTGTTTTAAGGATGTAAGTGTTTTGGGAGAATGCTGCTCGAGCTTAATTAGATTTTCCAGCTGGAAAGCCATTCTTGTGATCGGTGTTCTTATTTCGTGGGAAGCACTTGCCGTGAAGTCTTTCTGTGACTGGAACACGTCATCCAGCCGTTTGATCATGGTATTAAAAGACTGGGCCAGGACATTGATCTCGTCATTGGAATCGCGAACGGGAATCTGTGTCGTCAGTTTATGCGCCGTAACTTCCGAAATTTCCTGATTCAGTTCTTCCAGAGGTCTCAGAAACTGCCCCATGAAGTAATAGCTGAAAAAACCGATCAGAAGCGTGCTCATGACATAGGAAGTAATCAGAAGATATTTAAGATATTCCAGTTTAGATTTCCCGTTGGTATCAAAAGCACTGGTGAGAATATAATAATTTTCACCGTTAATGGTCCGGAGGGCTGCATATATTTCGGGAACTGTTTTTTCGGTATAGATGATCTTTTTTTCGTCAAGCTCCTTCAGCAATGCATTGTCCCAGGTTACATTCCTGTCTTTAATGGTGCTGTAGATCAGTTCTTTCCGGCCGTTAAAAATCAGGATGGTCTCATTCAAAAGGATATTATCCGAGTTTTCATTAAAGAACACGGGCGCCTCTTCTTCGAAATCTTTGGACTTGGCAATAAAATGGGAAGTAAACTCCAGTCTCTGCCGGAATCTTTCTTTGAACTCATCTCTTCTGAAATCGTTAAAAGACATATAAATGATCACCATCACAATACCGAAAAGCAGTGAAAAGGCAATGCTGAGATTAAGGGCTATTTTCCGTTTTAAAGACATCTGCTATAATGGACTTAAATAATATCCGAAACCGGAACGGGTATGAATAAGCTTCACTTTGAAATCTTTATCAATCTTCTTTCTTAAAAAGTTGATATATACTTCTACGGTATTGGTGTTGGTATTAAAGTTATGTTCCCATACATGTTCCGTGATCTGCTGCTTGGAAACCGTTCTTCCCTGTGCTTCTGCAAGGTAGGCCAGCAATTGAAATTCTTTCAGGGTAAGCGCAATCTCGTTTCCTGCCCGGAAAACTTTCTGCTCAGTTTTATTGATGATGAGATCATCGATCCTGATAATGTCCTGGTCTGTAGCATCTACCGGTGCTTTTCTTCTCAGCAGGGAGTTCATCCGCAACAGCAATTCTTCAAACTGAAACGGCTTCACCAGATAATCATCCGCCAGCCTGGTGAATGCATCTTTTTTATCGGAAAGATCTCCATAGGCCGAAATGATAATGATGGGGGTATTTTTATCGAATGACCGGATCGTTTGGCACACATCCAGACCGTTTATTTTCGGAACATTGATGTCCAGCAGATATAAGTCGTAGGTATTATTTTTAATCTGACGGATAAAGGTCTCGCCGTCGTAGATTTTATCGCATGTAAAATTATTCGACTCTAAAAATTTACACAACTCTGCTGAGAGAATCAGGTCATCTTCCAATAAAAGAATATTCATCACTATTTATTTTATACGAATTTAACGAAAATTTTCATGACTCTATCCGGATTATGGAGTACGGATCAATAGTTTAATCAAATTTTAAGCTAATCATATTCGTCATTTGGACATTCAGTTCTTCAGTATGCTGATATGTTTGCAATAATCTTCAATTGGCTGTACTGCTATTGCGACAGTTTCATCGTCAAAGGAAGGATCCGTTAATTTCCGTGCTTGTATTTTTAAACTTTTTATTGCGTGATCAGTACAGGAATTGGGTTTTATTTTTTTCAGCTCATTTAGTAAGAGCGGAGTCAGGCTATCCAGAACGGGGCGTACTTCAGTAGCCAGATCAGGAGCAGGATCAAATGGAGGCTGATTCCCGGCTGTCCATTTTTCATGAAGCTGTCTTTGTTTTAGTTTCCCGGCCTCAAACTGTGCCTGAAAGAAATCATGGGCAAAATCTGTATCGATAAGCAGTTTTTTGGCTTTTATCTCAACGGTATCTAAAATAATCTTTTCCCGGGCTGGATCGTCGATCGGAGCTTTGGTGTTCCACTTGCTCTTTGCCACCAGAGGAGCAACCTGAAGTCTTCTGTTGATTAATTTTAACAGTGCTTCTTTTTTATAGGGATCGGAATACTGATCCTGAACTGAACACGAAAGGAGACATAGCAGGACACCTGCTGTCAGGATACGAAAAAAAGATTTTATCATCATCATTGAATTTTATTCAAAAATAGGAAAATCTAAACATCTGGAATCAGCAATGGAATTCAACCTGGAGATAGGCTGAGATTGATAACCTGTTTATCTTATTTGGATGATGTTTCGAAGTACTCCTATGCGAAGTTTAGGATCAGTATCAAAACTTGGGGAGAAAAATTAATAATTGTAATTTTACCAGATGTCATCTGAGAAAGAATTATTAAAATTACTGTTACCGGAGTATCTGGTTGAATACTTTGATATAACCCATTTTGAAGAAAAAGAAGGACTGCTCCATCTTTATTTTGAAGAAAAAAATACTGTTCCCAAAGAACTTTCTTCTTTGCATCTACAATCCAAAGGTTTTCACGAAGAAATCACGGTTAATGACTTTCCTCTCCGTGGAAAACCTGTAAAACTTCACATCAGACGCAGAAGATGGACCGATATAAAATCTGGTAAGATCCTGCAGAGAGACTGGAATCTCATAGCCGTTGGAACCCGCATGACAAAGGACTTTGCGGAGTTCTTAAAAAAAATCAGCCGATACTAAAGCCCTTCCCTTAGAAACCATCGGTCAGATGTATGGTGTACAGGGAAAGACATTCCGCAGGCAATACAAAAAATCATTAAGCGGATTCAAAGACTGGCTTCAAAAGCCCCATGCAGAAGATTGGATTCTTTATCCTGAAAATTGCTCCTCTTCTCTGTCTCTGGATGAAGTTGCTCTTTCCCAGGGAGAATTATACACGGTTCTGACTTCCAAAACAGCAAAAGGCAGGAAAGGCAGTATTGTTGCCATTATCAAAGGTACACAAAGTGAAACGGTCATTGAGCAGCTTGTGAAAATAGACAGGAAGCTTCGCAAAAATGTAAAGGAAATTACCCTTGATATGGCCGGGTCTATGAAGCTCATTGCCAAACGCTGTTTTCCTGATGCTATTAAGGTCATAGACCGGTTCCATGTTCAGAAGCTCGCCATTGAAGCTCTTCAGGAATTAAGGATCAACTACCGTTGGGAAGCTATAGAATGGGAAAATAGCCTGCTTGATGAAGCAAGGAAAAACAGGGAGCCTATTGAGATAGAAACGTTTGAAAACGGTGATACCCGCAAACTGCTTCTGGCTAGAAGCGGATCAGTATCAAAACTTGGGGAGAAAAATTAATAATTGTAATTTTACCAGATGTCATCTGAGAAAGAATTATTAAAATTACTGTTACCGGAGTATCTGGTTGAATACTTTGATATAACCCATTTTGAAGAAAAAGAAGGACT
>Ga0308157_10008281_pt1 | contig 11873 bp, 10 predicted proteins | sample PhyBR1_FD_201035 | JGI IMG/M metagenome (GOLD analysis project Ga0308157, IMG submission 201035) | Phyllosphere microbial communities from UC Gill Tract Community Farm, Albany, California, United States - DLSLB.R1 | ecosystem: Host-associated > Plants > Phyllosphere > Unclassified | place: USA...
GACCATGTATTTACCCAAGTACCCAAGCTGCGGATCGAAGACTGGACCCGCTAGTTTTCCCGCGAGCGTATTAGCGGATTGAGTAGGTGTAGAAGAAGTCGTCGTCGCGCTCCCAGCCTTCGCCTTCGTACAGCGCCTGCGCCGTGGTGTTGGTGAGCGAGGTGGAAAGTCCCAGGCGGATGGCGCCCACTGCGCGCGCGAAGTCGATCGACGCCGACAGCAGCCCGGAGGCGACGCCCTTGCGACGTCCGCCCTCGTTGACGAACAAGTCGTTCAAGACAAAGATCCGTCCAAGCGAAACGCTGGAAAAACTCGGATACAGCTGGGTGAAGCCGACCGGGTTGGCGCCGTCATGGGCGATGAACAGCACCGATTCCCCATGCTCGAAGCGGTCCAGAAGGAATTGTTTGGCCGCCGCCACGTCGCTCTCCTTGCCGTAGAACTGGCGGTAGCCGTCAAACAAAACGGACAGGGCTTCGATGTCGGCCAACACGGCCTGGCGGATGCTGATGTTGCTCATGCGTTTCTCTTTCGTGAATAGTTAAAGTTGTTGAGGGCGGTGTGCCCATTTATTTGGCTGCCGCATCCTTGACTCCCCGGAACCCGATGCCGCCGGAGCGGTCCTTCGAGGGCGCCATGAGCAGGTATTTTCCGTGTTCATTGAGCTTGTAGGCTTGCGGGAAATACCAATACGAGTCTTGCGGCTGGTAGTAGCTGCCGCCGCGCAGGATCGCCGCGCGGGTATGTTCGTCGGCGAACTCGTTAGTCCATTGCCAGACGTGGCCAATCATGTCTTCGACGCCAAAGGGACTGGCGCCTTGCGGGTGCTGCCCGACCGGCTCGGGCGCCGGCAGCTCGCGCCCTTTTGCTGGCGCGGGAACCATGGCGGCATTCCACGCATTCCCCCACGGGTACAGGCGGCGGTCGCCGCCTTGCGCGGCGTACTGCCATTCCCATTCGTTCGGCAGGCGCTTGCCCGCCCAGCGCAGATAGGCGCGCGCATCCTCCAGCGACACCCAGGTGACCGGCCGGTTTTCATCGCCGGCTTTCGGGGCGCCATCGACCCAGTGCTTCAGGAAGTTGTGCGCGTCCTTCGGGCGATACGCCGTGGCGCTGACGAAGGCCTTGAACTGCGCGTTCGTCACAGGATGCTTGTCCATGTAGAACGGCTTGATCGTCAGGCTATGCACATGGCCCCGCCGCGCAACGCTCTCCCACGGATATTGCACGTCCAGCCCCGGCTTGTTTTCGCCCTCGATTTCAATGCCGTGAACCTGGAAGTCGAAAACCGCTCCCGGTATCCTGACCATGCCTTCGGGCTGGCTGGCGGCGGGCGAGGTGGCTTCAACCGGCGTCATGGTCTGCGGCAGCGGCTTCCACTCAGCGGAGTACGACTGCAAGGGCCGGGCCGCCTGCAACGCCAGCCGTTTCAAGGTGGCGTCCAGATTGGCGACGTTCGCATCGCGATCGACGCGCAATACGGCGCCATAGCCGTGCGCCTCCATCGGCATGCTTAGTTCGGCGTAGCCGTCGCGGACCAGCGGCTTGATCTCCTTTCCGTTCCACAGGTCGAAGTAGCGCTGGCCCGGCTGGTGCGCAACACGCATGATGCGCTCGTCTACGTTCCAGTCGGTGCGATTGATGATCGTCCACAGCGTGCTTCCTTGCAGCGGAAACTCGCTGGCGTAGACGCCGTAGTGCAACGTCGGCACATGCGGCACCCAGCCGGCGCTGACCAGATGATCGGGGAATGCGCGGTAGATGGTGGCGATGCGGCGCATGGCCTCGCCGTCGCGCGCGGTGAACTGGTTCCACCAGCCCCAGACGTTCTCCCAGCTTTCAATGCCGACGCCGTTGAAGAAGGCGTCCTGCAAAATACTGGTGCGGTCGGTGGCCCAGCGGTCGCACACGTGGACCATGTGGCGCGGCTCCATCCACTTCCACTTGCTGACCAGCGGCACCAGCGGCGTCGTCCAGTAGCCCCAGCTTTGCTGGTTGTAGGCCAGCATGCCGTCGTCCTTGAAGGCGAGCTCCGGCTCCAGCGCGACCGGATGGCCGGTGGCATCGGAGGCGGTGCGGTAGGCCAGCGGCAGGCCGTCCATGGTGTCGCCGTTGATGCCGTCCGCGCCGATCTCCGCCATCAGCGCCGCCGTGGCCTGGTGCATGGTGGTGCCGACGTCGCGCGAGCCGGTATCCCACGGCATGGTCGGGAAGAAGACCTTCACCCCGCGCGCATGGAAATCCTGGATCAGCTGCCGCACGCCGGCGATGCCGCCGGGCAGGTCGCGCACCATGTCCCACTGGTTGCGGTTGTCGACGCCGATGTTGGGATAGACCGGCCACAGCAGCACACTGTCGATACCGCCGTAGCGCCGCTCAAGGTCGTTCAGGTAGCGGTCGACGGTGTAGCGTCCGGCGACCGGGTCGTACAGGTAGCGGTCCTCGACCATCGCCTGCGGCTGCACGAAATTGCGCTGGGTCCAGCGCAGCTCGGGGCGGCGGTACTGCGCGTCATCGTAGCCGATGGCGGCCAGCCGATCGCTGCGCCAGGTGCGCATCGCCGCCAGCCATTCCGCGTGCTTGCCATTGGGATCGCGCTTCCAGTTGTTGAGGCGGGCGAGCCAGTCCACCTCGCCGATGTCCTGCTGGTCGGGCCCCAGCAACTGGCTGCCGCGCACCTCGACCGCAACTGGCGCCGCGCCTGCCTGCGCGATGAGCGCGCCCGATAACAACGCCGCCACGGCGGCTGGAATTATTTTCATCAGTTTTTGTGATAGTGGAGGTGCAGTTCGAACTTCCAGGTGACCAGCCGCAGCAAGGTGATGCAGGCCGCGCTGGCCCACAGCGCGAAGTCGTCGGAGACGTCGGTGTATTGCAAGCCGATGTACATCCAGCAGCCGAAGAAGGCGCAGATGGCGTAGGGTTTGCCGTCGCGGAAGACCATCGGCACCTCGTTGCAGACGATATCGCGCAGCACGCCGCCGAAGATGCCGGTGATCACGCCCATCATCGAGGCGATGAACAGCGGCATGTGCGCCGCCTGCGCCTGCGACACGCCGGCCACGGCAAACAGGCCGAGGCCGATGGCGTCGGCGATCACGATCAGGCGTTCGGACAGGATCTGGCGCAGTGTCCGCATCAGCGGCGCGGCGACCAGCGCGAGGATGAAGATCAGGATCGCGTATTCCTGGTGCAGCACCCAGAACAGCGGCCTGCGGTCGAGCAGGATGTCGCGCAGCGTGCCGCCGCCGAACGCGGTGATGAAGGCCACCGTGAACACGCCCACCACGTCCATGCGTTTGCGGCGCGCTTCAACAAAGCCGGAAAACGCACCCACCAATATCGCGACAACTTCGATCACGGTGATCAGGGAAACGTGCGGAACAGGGACGTGCTTCATGTAGGCGATCGGGCAAATTGACGATGCCATAGGTTAACATGACAAACCGACCACGTGTCATGAATCTGCTGCCAGCCGCCGTTGCGCGTCCAGCAGCGTCACTAGCCGCTCGACGTGTGACTCCGCCGCCACAATCGACTCCTGCAGCCGGGCGTCGCCGAACTCGTCGAATTCGACGGCCACGCCATGCACGTCGGTGATGCCGATATAGCCCAGCGCCGTGGTGATGGATGCTTCGACGTGGTTCATGTGGGCGATGCGCTGGCCCTCGCCGTAGCCGTAATCGCCGCGAGAACTGAGGATGACGAACGATTTGCGGTCCTGGTCCAGCAGCGGCCAGTAGGGCGCGCCGGTGCGGCCGCGGTCGAAGCCGAAGGTCCGGCCCACGCGCACGATATTGTCGATGTAGGCCTTGAACTGCGCCGGCACGTTGAAGTTATACATCGGCACGCCGGCCACGATGACGTCGGCCGCGCACAGTTCATCGATCAACTGGTCGCTTTCCTGCAGCACCCCGTCCATCCACGGCAGGCGCTGCTCGGGTTTGGTGAAGGCGGCGTGTATCCATTCGCCGGTGACGTGCCGCGGCGGATGGGCGCCCACATCGCGATAGATAACGGTGCCGTCCGGATGCGCGGCGCGCCAGCGGGCGACGAAGTGCGCGCTCAAGCGCCGGGTGTGCGAGCCGAACGGCTGGTTGGCGGAGCTGCCGGGGCGGGCGCTGGAATCGAGGTGCAGGAGTGTGGTCATGGTTAGCTTGCGGTATGCTCGTGGGTTGTCGAGCACTGACTATAGGCCGCGCCGCCAGACCCGACAAACCAGCTGTATTGATGCCAGACGAATTGGATTCACCCGAGGACATTCCATGTTTCGAGCTTTACCGGTTATCGCATTGCGCACCTTCGAATCCTCGGCGCGCCACCTGAGTTTCAAGCTCGCCGCCGAGGAGCTGGCGGTGACGCCGGGCGCGGTCTCGCATCAGGTGCGGACGCTGGAGGAGTGGCTGGGTGTGGCGCTGTTCGACCGCCTGCCGCGCGGCGTCCGCTTGACGCCCAAGGGCGAGAAGCTGTTCCACTCGCTGCATTCGGCGCTGGCCGACTTGGCACAGGTGACCAGCAGCCTGCGCCAGGTGCCGGTGGCCGGCCGCCTGACCGTGACCACCCCGTCGTCGTTCGCCGCGCTGTGGCTGGTGCCGCGCCTGGACCGCTTCTACGCCCGGCACCCGGAAGTCAATCTCCGGCTGGACACGTCGACCACAACCATCGACCTGCAACAGGACGCCAGCGTCGATGTCGCGATCCGCTACGGCGGCGGCCCGTATCCCGACCTGTACAGTCCGGGCAGCATGGTCGAAACATTCGGCGTCTACGGCGCGCCGGGCAGGGTGGAAGAATGGATGGAGCAAGCGGCGCCGTCGCTGATTTCGGTCCACTGGAACAAATCCACGCTGTACCGCGACAGCTGGCGCGCGTGGTGCGACGCGGCCGGCAAGGACTGGCTGCCGACGCTGGCGCTGAGGGAATATGCGGAGGAGATGTACGCGCTGCAGGCGGCGATCGCGGGGCAGGGCCTGGTGATGGCCAGCTCCATCCTGGTCGCCGACACGGAGCAGAGGGGATTGTTGAAAGCGGCATGGCCGGACATACCAATCCCCGGCGGAACCTACACGGTGTTGTGCGTGCCTGGCCGCGAACGGCACCCGCCGGTACAAGCTTTCTTCGATTGGCTGCGCAGCGAGTGGAACACCGCCGCGCCGTAAAGCGTTAGCGCACCGGCTTGAGCGCCGCGCGCAGCAGCACGATCAACGCGCCTTCGCCACCTTCGGACGAACGCGCCTGGCAGAAGGCCACGACTTCCTCCTTCTGCACCAGCCAGCTGTGCACCATGGACTTGAGCACAGGCTCCTGGCCCCGCGAGCCGAAGCCCCGGCCATGGATCATGCACACGCAGCGGTGATTGCGCATGGCCGCCTTGCGCAGGAAATCGCCGATGGCGTCGCGCGCGTCGTCGCGGCGCAGGCCGTGCAGGTCCAGCTCATCCTGCACCGGCCAGTGGCCCTTGCGCATCTTCTTCACCACGTCCGGGCCGACGCCGGGCGCCGCGTAGTTCAGCGCCGGATCGTCTTCCAGGTAATGATCGACTTCGAACAGGTCGGACAAGGACTCGCGCAGCACCGCCGCATCGTCCTCGGCCTGGGTCAGCTTGCGGGCCGGCGCGGCGGCCGTGGCGGCCGACTTCGGCAGCGACGGAACGTAGCGGTCCGACACCGGCATGCGCTTGACGCCGCCCACGCTGGCCTGGAAGATATTCGCCTCCACGGCCCGCGTTTTCTCCTGCTTGACGCGCTCCGCCTCGGCGGCGGCGCGCGCATCCGCCTGTTCCTTGAGCTGCTTGGCCAGGGATTTCAGGTCGGCGAAGTCTTTCAAGCCCACGACTTACTCCTGGCCTTCGAGGTAGCGCTGGGCGTCCAGCGCGGCCATGCAGCCGGTGCCGGCGCTGGTGATGGCCTGGCGGTAGATGTGATCCTGCACGTCGCCGGCGGCGAACACGCCCGGCACGCTGGTCGCGGTGGCCATGCCCTCGGTGCCGGTCTTGGTCTTGATGTAACCGTTGTGCATGTCCAGCTGGCCTTCGAAGATGCCGGTGTTCGGCTTGTGGCCGATGGCGATGAACAGGCCGTGCACGGTCACGTCGGTGACGGCGCCGTTCTCGGTCGAGGCGATCTTGATGCCGGTCACGCCGCTGTCGTTGCCGACCACTTCCTGCAGCGTGTGGTTGTACTTGATGACGATCTTGCCTTCGGCGACCTTGGCGTTCAGGCGGTCGATCAGGATGGCTTCGGCGCGGAACTTGTCGCGGCGGTGGATCAGCGTGACCTTGGTGGCGATGTTCGACAGGTACAGCGCTTCCTCGACGGCGGTGTTGCCGCCGCCGACCACGGCCACTTCCTGGCCACGGTAGAAGAAGCCGTCGCAGGTGGCGCAGGCCGACACGCCCTTGCCCATGAACGCCTGTTCCGACGGCAGGCCCAGGTACTGTGCCGAGGCGCCGGTCGAGATGATCAGCGTATCGCAGGTGTACTCATGGCTGTCGCCGATCAGGCGGATCGGCTTTTCCTGCAACTTGACCGTGTGGATGTGGTCGAACACGATGTCGGTATTGAAACGCTCGGCGTGCTGCAGGAAGCGCTGCATCAGGTCCGGGCCTTGCACGCCCATCGGGTCCGCCGGCCAGTTTTCCACGTCGGTGGTGGTCATCAGCTGGCCGCCTTGCTCGACGCCGGTGACCAGCATCGGCTTCAGATTGGCGCGCGCGGCGTAGATGGCGGCGCTGTAGCCGGCTGGGCCGGAGCCAAGAATCAGTACACGGGCGTGTTTAGGTGTGGTCATGGGAGGCTTCTTAATATGTTGGATTAATCCGAATTTGGGGGCAATTTTAGTGACGGCAAGGGCGGCGGCAGGGCCGCCGCTATTGCATTCACGCAGGCAATACAAGATTATAGTGCAAGCAGCCGATCAGGATGAATCGTCGGGCCTGTTGGGGCCCTTATGCCTTAGAATAGCCATATCTGAATTTCCTGACCGACAAGATTGCAACACCTTTATACCTATGAGCAGTAAAAAAGTTCAGGAACGCATGCCAAAAGCCACTTCCTCCGGTTCTTCCGCCTATACCCGCACCCCGACCGAACGCCAACCCCTGCCCAATCGGCTGGTGCGGCTGCTGTCGGAGGCGCGCTGGCTGGCGCTGGCTGTGCTGGGCCTGTATTTCGTGCTGATCCTCATCAGCTACGACAAGATGGATCCCGGCTGGTCCCACGAAACGCTGGTGCCTAAAGTGCACAACCTCGGCGGGAGGGCGGGCGCCTGGCTGTCCGACCTGCTGCTGTATATCTTCGGCTTCTCGGCCTGGTGGTGGGCGTTCTGCCTGCTGCGCATCGTCTGGCTGGGCTACCGCCGGCTGACGCAGAAGTATGTGCTGTCCAAGGAACCTGATCCGGAACACGCCCAGGAACCGCTGATACGCGGGATCGGCTTCGTGCTGCTGTTTATCGGCAGCGTCGGGCTGGAATACCTGCGCATGTACACGCTGCACGTGCAACTGCCGCGCGCGCCGGGCGGCGTGCTGGGGCAGTTGATCGGCCATTCGGCCCACGTCGCGTTCGGCTTCACCGGCGCGACCCTGCTGCTGTTGCTGCTGTTCGGCCTGGGGCTGAGCCTGTTCTTCCACGTCTCGTGGCTGACCTTGGCCGAGCGCATCGGCGGCGGCATCGAGATGATGATCGACTGGTTCATCCAGCGCTACCAGTACCGCGAGGACCGCCGCCAGGGCGAGGTCGCGGCGGTCAAGCGCGAGGAGGTGGTGGTCATCGAGCGCGCCAAGCACGTGGAGAAGCATCCCGTGGCCGCGCCGCCGGTCAAGATCGAGCCGCAGGTGGTGGCGGTGGTCAAATCCGAGCGCGTGGAGAAGGAGCGCCAGGCCAACCTGTTCCAGGACCTGAGCGGCGACAGCGCCTTGCCGGCCCTGTCCCTGCTGGACGAGGCGGCCGAGGTGCAGGAAACCGTGCCGATCGAGACGCTGGAATTCACCAGCCGACTGATCGAGAAGAAGCTGTCCGACTTCGGCGTCGAAGCCAAGGTGGTGGCCGCTTATCCGGGCCCTGTGGTCACGCGCTACGAGATCGAGCCGGCCACCGGCGTCAAGGGCAGCCAGATCGTCGGCCTGGCGCGCGACCTGGCGCGTTCGCTGTCGCTGACCTCGATCCGTGTGGTCGAGACCATCCCTGGCAAGAACTACATGGCGCTGGAGCTGCCGAATCCCAAGCGCCAGATCGTGCGCCTGAGCGAGATCGTCGGCTCCAAGGTCTACAACGACAATCCGTCGCCGCTGACCGTGGCGCTGGGCAAGGACATCGCCGGCAAGGCCGTGGTGGCCGACCTGGCCAAGATGCCGCACTTGCTGGTGGCGGGCACCACCGGTTCCGGTAAATCGGTGGGCATCAACGCCACCATTTTGTCGCTGCTGTACAAGTCCGACCCGGCCGACGTGCGCATGATCCTGATCGATCCGAAGATGCTGGAGATGTCGGTGTACGAAGGCATCCCGCACCTGCTGGCGCCGGTGGTGACCGACATGCGCCAGGCCGGCCACGCGCTGAACTGGGCGGTCAACGAGATGGAGCGCCGCTACAAGCTGATGTCGAAGCTGGGCGTGCGTAACCTGGCCGGCTACAACGCCAAGATCGCCGAAGCCAAGAAGAAGGAAGAACACATCCCGAATCCGTTCAGCCTGACGCCGGATTCGCCGGAGCCGCTGGAAAAACTGCCGACCATCGTCATCATCATCGACGAGTTGGCCGACCTGATGATGGTGGTCGGCAAAAAGGTGGAAGAGTTGATCGCCCGTATCGCGCAAAAAGCCCGCGCGGCCGGCCTGCACTTGATTCTGGCGACGCAGCGCCCATCTGTGGACGTGATTACGGGCCTGATCAAGGCCAACATCCCGACCCGTATCGCGTTCCAGGTGTCGTCGAAGATCGACTCGCGTACCATTCTGGACCAGATGGGCGCGGAAACGCTGCTCGGCATGGGCGACATGCTGTACATGCCGCCGGGCACGGGCTTGCCGGTGCGGGTGCACGGCGCCTTCGTCTCGGATGACGAGGTGCACCGCGTGGTCAAGCACTTGAAGACCACCGGCGAGCCGGACTACATCGACGGCATCCTCGAAGGCGGCACGCTGGAGGGCGAGGGCGGCGGTGCCGGCGGCGAAGCGGGCGAGGGCGGCGGCGAGGCCGATCCGATGTACGACCAGGCGGTGCAAGTGGTGCTCAAGAACCGCCGCGCGTCGATCTCGCTGGTGCAGCGCCATCTGCGCATCGGCTACAACCGCGCGGCGCGCCTGCTGGAACAAATGGAAAACAGCGGAGTCGTCTCCGCCATGCAATCGAACGGCAACCGCGACATCCTGGTGCCGGCCGCCAGTGCTGAATAAAATAGGATAAACCGTATGATGCGTTTCAAGAATATCGCGGTATTGACCGCCGGCCTGCTGGCCGCCACCCTGGCCCAGGCCAGCGCGCTGGAGCAGTTCAAGACCTTCGTCGCCTCGACCAAGGCCGCCAAGGGCGAGTTCACGCAGAAGCAGGTGAAGAACACCAACGGCGAAACGCCGAAGGCGTCCAACACCGCCACCGGCACTTTTGTGTTCGCCCGTCCAGGCAAGTTCATCTGGACCTACGTGAAGCCCTACGACCAGGTGCTGCAAGCCGACGGCGACCAGCTGTTCATCTTCGACAAGGACTTGAACCAGGTCACGGTGAAGAAGCTGGGCGACGCGCTGGGCTCGTCGCCGGCCGCCATCCTGTTCGGCAGCAACGACCTGGAGAAGAATTTCACGCTGTCGGAAGCGGGCACGAAGGATGGCCTGGAATGGCTGAAGGCGGTCCCGAAAGCCAAGGACACCAGCTTCGAGCAAATCACCATCGGCCTGCGCAACGGCTTGCCGGAGGCGATGGAGCTGAAGGACTCGTTCGGCCAGACCTCGGTGCTGTCGTTCCGCAAGATCGAAAAAAATCCGGCGCTGACTGCGACGAGTTTTAAATTCGTCATGCCGAAGGGCGCCGACGTATTCAATAATAACTAAGACGTAACCGCGCGCCCCTGCTGTCGCGGGTGTCGACGCCGCAGCCGCGACGCTGCGGCGTTTTTCCTTTTAAAGATCATGGCAGATTTATTTTCCACCGAACCGCGCCAGCCGCTGGCCGAAGCCCTGCGGCCCAAGACGCTCGACGACGTCATCGGCCAGCATCACCTGCTGGGGCCGGGCAAGCCGCTGCGCCTGGCGTTTGAATCGGGCCAGCCGCATTCGATGATCTTGTGGGGCCCGCCGGGCGTGGGCAAGACCACGCTGGCGCGCCTGACCGCCAACGCCTACGAGTGCGAGTTCATCGCCTTGTCGGCCGTGTTCTCCGGCGTGAAGGACATCCGCGCCGCGATGGAGCAGGCCCAGCACAACCTGGACATGGGCAAGCATACGATCCTGTTCGTCGACGAGATCCACCGCTTCAACAAATCGCAGCAGGACGCCTTGCTGCCGTATGCCGAGTCCGGCCTGGTCACGCTGATCGGCGCCACCACCGAGAACCCTTCGTTCGAAGTCAACTCGGCGCTGCTGTCGCGTTCGCAGGTCTACGTGCTGCATTCGTTTGACGAGGCCGAGCTGCGCCAGCTGGTCGACAAGGCCCGCGCCAAGGTGCTCACGCATCTGGAGTTCGACGAGGCCGCCATCGACACGCTGATCGGCTACGCCGACGGCGACGGCCGCCGCCTGCTGAACCTGCTTGAGCAGACCAGCACCGCCGCCAACGCCGCCAAGACCAACAAGATCACGCCCGAGTTCATCCAGAACGCGCTGACACTGAACGCGCGCCGCTTCGACAAGGGCGGCGACAATTTCTACGATCAGATCTCGGCCCTGCACAAATCGGTGCGCGGCTCGAATCCGGACGCCGCCCTGTACTGGCTGTGCCGCATGCTGGACGGCGGCGCCGACGCCAAATACCTGTCGCGCCGCATCGTCCGCATGGCGTGGGAAGACATCGGCCTGGCCGACCCGCGCGCGATGCAGCTGGCCAACGACGCGGCCGCCACGTACGAGCGGCTCGGATCGCCGGAAGGCGAGCTGGCGCTGGGGCAGGCCGTGATCTACCTGGCCATCGCCGCCAAGAGCAACGCCGGCTACAACGCCTTCAACCAGGCCATGGCCTTCGTCAAGAAGGACAAATCGCGCGAGGTGCCGGTCCACCTGCGCAACGCGCCGACCAAGCTGATGAAGGAACTCGGCTACGGCCACGAATACCGCTACGCCCACGACGAACCGCACGCCTACGCCGCCGGCGAAACCTACTTCCCCGACGACATGCGAGAACCCGGCTGGTATCAGCCCGTACCGCGCGGCTTGGAAATCAAGATCGGTGAGAAGCTGGCGCAGTTGAAGAAGTGGGATGAAGAAGCAGGGAAGAAATAAGAGAAGCACCCAATCGGGTGTTTTTTTATTTCCGGTTGAGCGGCGAGGGTTCCTTGCCCGCCATGGGATATATCAAAACGCCCTGATGCAACCAAGTCGATGATGGGAGCTCTCGCGGTGGAGGTCCGCCGCGAGCTACCGTCGGACGTTCGCGGCAATTTCACCCCCCACTGACAATGCTGATGCGTTTTTCATCATCGAGTAGGCCATGAAGGAATATCGGATTTCGGCGGAACTGTGCTGCCTCGCGCTGGTAGGGCAGGCGACGGCAGGGGCGGTGCGGTTTGAATGCCCTCAAGAATTGCCGGCGGCGTTGGTCAAGGTCGATAGCCCATGGCCAGGCTGGAAGACCTTTGTCGGCTCTCCGATGTACCTCAGCGGTGCGGCGCCCGCTGATGGCCCTCCCGAGCGCTTGGGCATCCTTCGTGGCGAGGATGGTCCGAGA
>Ga0308157_10008283_pt1 | contig 11872 bp, 8 predicted proteins | sample PhyBR1_FD_201035 | JGI IMG/M metagenome (GOLD analysis project Ga0308157, IMG submission 201035) | Phyllosphere microbial communities from UC Gill Tract Community Farm, Albany, California, United States - DLSLB.R1 | ecosystem: Host-associated > Plants > Phyllosphere > Unclassified | place: USA...
GGTAAAGAAATGGTGCAGGACTCACTGCTGTCTCTCGAAAACCATCCGCATAAACTTTTGATCAAACTCGACAGTACAGATGGCGATACAGAATGAATTCGAAGCTAAGCGCTCCAAAACATTGCGTTGGGGCTACCTCTTTGCGGCGGTGGCAATTATCGTATTTGTGGTTTTCCTCGCCAGGATTTTGGTTCTGCAGAATACCAATGTACAGGCGATCAAAGACGATTATATCAGCAAAAATTACCGTGAAGCAAAGCTCATGGCTGCGCGCGGAAACCTTTACGCTGCGGACGGTTCTATCCTTGCAACTACGGTGATGCGATATGATGTGTATATCGATTTTAAAACTATTAAAGACACCGCTTACACCAATAATATCGGTCCACTTACAGATTCACTTTCCACAATGTTCGGAAAGCCAAGAAGCTATTTTCGTGACCGGCTCGATCAGCAGAGAAAAGCTCAAAATCAGTACTATTCACTAGTAAAAGGTCTTGATTTCGATGAATATGACCGCATCCGAAAATTCCCGATTTTCAAAAAAGGTAAAAATAAAGGAGGATTCATCGTTGACCGGAACTTCAAACGGGAACTTGCAACCACCCAAATCGGGGCAGGCACCATAGGCATGGACAATGGCGTTTCGCAATCTGGTCTTGAAGGCGCGTTTTCGAAATATCTCCGCGGCACAGACGGGACCCGGCTCGAACAGCGTGTGAACTCAAGCCAATGGAAACCGATCGATTATTGGAAAGTAAAAGAACCCGTTGACGGACAGGACGTTTATACAACAATCGATCTTCGAATTCAGGATATCGCCCATTCGGCCCTTGAGAAGCAACTCATCAATTTTGATGCAGATCATGGCTGCGTGCTCGTGATGGAAGTAGCGACAGGTAAAGTGAAAGCGATGGTAAATCTAAAGCGCACCGAGCCCGGAATGTACGTAGATTCTTACAATTATGCACTGAAAGACGCTACTGAACCTGGTTCTACATTTAAAACAGTTTCGCTTCTGGCGGCAATGGATGATGGTTTTATTGATGACAAAACTACTGTGAACGTGGGCAACGGCGTATGGACTTACGCAAAGCAGCGTATTTCCGACGGACATGGCGGTGGCGAATATGAGATTGCAGACGTCCTGGCGAAATCGAGTAACGTAGGTTCGGCAAAACTTATCACTCAATATTATGCGGATAAACCTCAGGTTTTCCTTGATCATCTCAAGCGTTGGAAAATGTTTGATAAAATGGACATTGAACTGCCGGGAATTACCAAACCTTACATCGTAACACCTGAAAATAAACGTTGGAATGCCGCTACCCTGGCATCACTGGCGTATGGCTATTCTTCGAGGTTTAATCTTCTGCAGCTTACCACTTTTTATAACGGGATCGCCAACAACGGAACGATGCTGAAGCCTTTGTTCATCGATAAGATTCTGAAAGACGGACAGCAGCTTTATGTCGCTAAACCGGAAGTAATGGTAAAAAAAATGGCTTCAAAAGAAGCGATTGCAATGATGACAGGTGCGTTGACAAAGGCGGTGGAGAAAGGAACGGCAAAAAGTATCTTCACACCAAACCTGAAAATGGCGGGTAAAACCGGAACCGCACGTTTTGAATACTGGAAACCGGGCCCTCCGAAATATCAGGCGAGTTTCGCCGGATTTTATCCTGCAGACAACCCGAAATATACGTGTATTGTCATGATCAATCAGCCGGACAATTCGAAAAGTTTTTACGGATCCACGGTTGCAGCGCCAGTATTTAAGGAAATAGCGGGTAAAACATTCCTGAAAACTCCACAGAATGTAGAGCCTGAGCTCCTTGTTGACAAAAAAGTGGATCTGAGCCGCATGGTTGCCCCAAATGTGAAAGTAGCCGTGCGCGGAAAGCAAATGCCCCGCGTCGTCGGACTTATAGGTAAAAACGTGATTCCACAGCTTGAAAATTTGGGCTATAGAGTTGATTATAAAGGCGTCGGAAGAATCATGGAGCAGTTTCCGCTTGAAGGAACTGTCATCAAGAAAGACCAGAAAATTTACCTCAGTTTACAGAATTAAAGCCCGCATACAGATATAATGACATTAGACCAATTAATATTACAGGTTCCGTATCTCGAGATCGTTGGTAAAACGGATCGGGAGATCGCAGCGCTCGTTTCAGACAGTCGCCAGACCGGTCCGTCGACATTGTATGTGGCAGTGCAAGGCACGCTTGCGGATGGACATGATTATATTAATGCAGCTGCAGATAAAGGCGCGGAGGCCATCGTCTGTGAAAAACTTCCGGGCGAAATCAATGCTGACGTGACGTACATCCTTGTGCAGGACAGCGCCAGGGCTTTGGGCAAACTTGCAGCTAATTTTTACGGAAATCCATCGGAAAAACTGAGTCTGATCGGCATCACCGGTACAAATGGAAAGACATCGGTCACCACGATGCTGTTTGATATTTTTAAAAATTTAGGCTTTAAATCCGCCCTTATCTCAACAGTAGAATATAGAATTGCGGACAAAATATTGCCCTCGACACACACCACGCCGGATGTTATCACTTTAAATAAACTGCTTTCGCAGGCTGTAGATGCAGGCTGTGAATATGCATTTATGGAAGTTTCCTCGCACGGCATTCATCAGCGCAGAACGGAAGGTTTAAATTTTAAAGTCGCCGGTTTTACCAATATTTCACATGATCATCTAGATTATCACCATACTTTCAGCGAATATCTTAAAACCAAAAAACAGTTTTTTGATAACCTCTCGCCTGATGCTGTAGCCATCACCAATCTAGATGATAAAAACGGATCGGTAATGTTGCAAAATACGACGGCTAAAAAGAAATCCTATGCGCTGAAAACAATGGCAGATTATCATGGGAAAGTGATCGAGGCAGATTTTAATGGGATGCTGATGAGCTTTCAGGGCAAGGAGTTCTGGACGACTTTTAGTGGGAAATTCAATGCATACAATCTTCTCCTGGCGTACGCCGTGGCGGTGGAATGCGGTTTCGATACGGAAGATGTGCTTAAAGCAATATCCACTTTAAGCCGTGTAAAAGGAAGGTTTGAAACACTGAAATCAGACGGCGGAATCTTTTTCGTCATCGATTATGCACATACGCCCGACGCACTCGACAATATTCTGGAATCCATCAACGAGATCCGAACAAAAAACGAAAGGTTAATTACTGTCTTCGGTTGTGGCGGTGACCGCGATCATGAAAAACGTCCCGAAATGGGGAAGATTGCTACCCGGAAATCTACACTTGCGATCATTACCTCAGACAATCCACGGACAGAAAAGCCTGAAGATATCATTAAAGAAATAGAATCCGGTGTAGAACCGCAAAATTACAGCAAGTACACCTCTATTCCGGACCGAAGGGACGCAATCAAGATGGCGATAAAATTCGCTGAGCCTAAAGATATCATCCTGATTGCGGGCAAAGGCCACGAGAATTATCAGGAAATCAATGGCGAACGCGTTCATTTTGATGACAAAGAAACCGTGCTCGAACTCGCACGCATGATGTCCAAGTAAAATATTTAATAAAAACAAACCGATGTTATATTACCTCTACGAATATCTCACCAGCCACGGAATTCACGTTCCGGGACTCGGTATGTTCCGTTTCATCTCTTTTCGTGCAGGCATGGCAGTTTTGCTGTCGCTGGTGATCGCATTGGTGTTTGGTAAAAAAATCATCAATTTCCTGCGCCGCAAGCAAATGGGTGAACAGGTAAGGGATTTGGGTCTTGATGGCCAGAAGCAGAAAGAAGGTACCCCGACGATGGGTGGTCTCATCATCATCCTCGCAACACTCATTCCAGTGATTCTTTTCACGAGGGTTCTTAATATCTACATTGTATTGCTTATTATTTCTGTGATTTGGATGGGTGCAATTGGTTTTATAGATGATTATTTAAAGAAAATCAAGCAGAACAAAGACGGTCTCAGCGGTAAGTTCAAGATAATCGGGCAGGTTGGTTTGGGTCTGATCGTCGGCATCACGATGTTTTTCCATTCGGATATTACCGTGAAGAGAAAATATGCAGACGCTCGGGAAGTCAGCCGAAACAATGTGGAGAAAAATTTCCTTCCAACCGAGAAATCGACAGTTTCTACCGTGCCTTTTGTTAAAAATAACGAGTTCGATTACAGTGGATTGCTCTTTTGGATGTCTCCCCAGGAAGCCGAGGAATGGTCGTGGATTGTTTTTATCCCGTTCGTGATCTTTATCGTAACCGCGGTTTCGAACGGAGCCAACATTGCCGACGGAATCGATGGTTTGGCGGCCGGCGCAAGTGTGGTCATACTGCTTACGCTTGCATTCTTCGCCTACCTTTCCGGTAACATCATTTTTGCAGACTATCTGAATATTATGTTTCTGCCAAATATGGGCGAAACTACCATTTTTGCGCTTGCACTCGTGGGTGCAGTGATAGGTTTCTTCTGGTATAACACCTACCCGGCGCAGGTTTTCATGGGCGATACCGGAAGTTTGATGCTGGGCGGTGTCATCGCTGTGCTGGCTATCATTTTAAGAAAAGAACTGATGATCCCGGTGTTGTGCGGAATTTTCCTCATTGAGAATATTTCGGTGATGCTGCAGGTGGCCGTCTTCAAATACAGAAAAAGAAAATATGGGCTGGATTATGCGCAGAACAACAGACTGTTCAAAATGGCGCCGCTCCATCACCATTACCAAAAAGAAGGTTACCACGAAAGCAAGATTGTGAACCGCATGATCATCATGGGGGTTTTGCTGGCAATTATCTGTCTGATAACGCTTAAAGTACGTTAAGCAACAAGAAGCAATAACGGTGGATAAAAAGGATAAAAATAAGATGAAGATTGTAGTTTTAGGCGGCGGAGAAAGCGGTTGTGGCGCGGCATATTTAGCTCAGAAGAAAGGGCTGGACGTCTTCCTGTCCGATAAAGGCACCATTAAAGAAAACTACAGAACGTTTTTGGCGGAATCCGGAATCGAATTCGAAGAAGGAACGCATGACGAAGAAAGAATTCTGTCCGCAGACTGGATCATCAAGTCGCCAGGAATTCCGAAAAAGGCAGCAATCATGCATAAGATTCACCAAAAAGGGATCCGTGTTTCCTCGGAAATAGAGTTCGCATCAGAATTTACGGATGCAAAGATCATTGCGATCACGGGTTCAAACGGAAAGACTACGACAACTTCGCTCATTTATCATATCCTGAAAAATGATGATTTGAAGGTAGGTTTAGGAGGAAATATCGGAAAAAGTTTTGCAAAACAGGTCGCGGATGAAAATTTCGACTATTATGTGCTCGAAGTAAGCTCTTTCCAGCTCGATGATGTGCAGAATTTCAGACCGTATATTTCACTGCTTTTAAATTTAAGCCAGGATCATCTCGATCAGTACAACTACAATTATGAAGAGTATGCGCTGGCAAAATTCAGAATAACTAAAAATCAGGAAAACGACAATTTCTTCATCTATAATAAAGATGATGAGATGAGCCAGAATCTTCTGCAGAAGCTCGAAATCAAGGCTAGGATGATTCCGTTTTCAATCAAGGAAAAAATGCGTGAAGGCGGTTATCTTACCAACCAAAAAATGGTGGTGAGGCTTGAAGATGAGTTTGTGATGGATATCTCGGAACTCTCGCTCGTCGGAAATCATAATGTAGCGAACAGCCTTGCTGCGTCGACCGCCGGAAAGATTCTGAATATCCGCAATGAAAGTATCCGCCATTCGCTGATGACTTTTCAGGCGGTGGAGCACCGTTTGGAGCAGGTTGCAGATTTTGGCGGCGTGAAATACATCAATGACAGCAAAGCCACAAACGTAAATGCCGCTTATTATGCGCTTGAAAGCATGAAGCAACCAACTGTCTGGATCGTTGGCGGCGTAGACAAAGGCAATGATTATGCTGAAATAGAAGACCTCGTAAAAAAGAAGGTGAAGGCGATCGTGTGTCTGGGTCTAGATAACCAGAAGATCATTGATTTCTTTAAAGATAAAAAAGAACTCATTTACAGTTCTTCGAGTATGGAAAAAGCTGTGGATATTGCCCATTCGCTGGCTCATAAAGGAGATGCTGTGTTGCTTTCGCCGTGCTGCGCGAGTTTTGATTTGTTTGAGAACTATGAAGACCGCGGCAATCAGTTTAAAAATGAAGTATTAAAAATAGAAAAGGCCGCAAACTAACGACATGCAGGAAAAAGAAAACAAATATGAACTGCTGAAAGGCGACAAAGTGCTGTGGAGCGTGATCCTGCTGATCTCGTTCTTCTCGGTGTTTCCCGTGTATTCGGCGAGTTCTAATTTGGAATATATCGTAAACAGCGGAACCACCACTTCGCACCTCATCAAGCACGCGGGTTTCGTGGTCATGGGTCTTGCGATAATGCGTATGATGGGATCTTTCAAATACGAATATCTCGGTAAACTCAGCAGCATCGGGCTGGTGGCCATGGTCGTGCTTTTGGGAGTCACGCTTTTTACCGGTCAAACCATTGACGGAGCGTCGGCTTCGCGATGGCTGAAAATTCCCGGCACGCCGATCTCGTTCCAGCCGTCGTCTTTCGCGTATCTTTTCCTCATCATTTATCTGTGCCGTTACCTCACCAAAAAAATCAAGAGAGAACGTCAGACCTGGGAAAACCTGCTGTTCATTTTCGGGCCGGTGCTGCTGGTTTTCGGACTTGTAGCTAAAGACAACGGTTCAACGGCTTTAATGATTTTAATAGTTTCACTAGCTGTAATGCTGATCGGTCAGCTCAATAAAAAGTACATTTTCGGTTTCGTGGGAATCTCCACGTTAGCTATTGCGGTTTTTATGTTTGTCGCATTAAAGACAGATTTAATAGAAAACAACCGTGTACATACCTGGATGAGCCGTGTGGAAGTTTTCATGAACTCAAAACAGCCTAACCAGATCGAAAGTGAAGTAGATAAAGCCAAAAATTATCAGGTAATGCAGGCGAAAGCCGCGATCGTACATGGCGGAATTGCCGGTATGGGTCCGGGTAAAAGCGCGCTGAAGCAAATGCTTCCGCAATCGGCCTCCGACTTTATTTTCGCAATCATCGTAGAAGAATATGGTTTTATCGGTGCATTCGTACTCATCGGATTATATTTAATAATGATCATCCGAATTGTAATGATCGCGAGTAAGATGCCGGCATTTTTCGGCAGCCTGCTCGTGCTGAGTTTAGGTATAATGATTTTCGTACAGCTCGCGGTTAATATAGCTGTAGCCGTAAACCTCATTCCGGTGACGGGTCAGCCATTGCCGTTAATAAGTTACGGTGGAACCTCGATGCTGGTAACATACATCCAGCTCGGAATCATCCTTACCGTAAGTTCCAGAATACAGATTTACGATGAAGAAGGCATGGGCAAAAAGCAGAATATAGCAGAGATCAACGATATCGCATAAATTTTAAATTAAGGCGAAAAGCCGGAATTATGAACAGAAAACTGAAAATATTAGTGAGCGGCGGCGGAACAGGTGGACACATCTTTCCCGCGATTGCCATTGCTGACGAGCTCCGAAAGAGATTTCCGGATGCCGAGTTTCTGTTCATTGGCGCAAACGGCAAGATGGAGATGGAAAAAGTTCCGCAGGCAGGCTACCGGATTCTTGGTCTTAATATTTCGGGCTTTGATCGCGGAAATCTGCTTAAAAATGTCAATCTGCCATTCAAGATAGTATCCGCGCTGGTGAAGATGAGGCATATCATCAACGTTTTCAAACCTGATTTTGCCATCGGAACCGGTGGATTTGCAAGTGGTCCGGCGTTGTTTGCCGCGGCTTTTTCGGGTGCACCGATCTTCCTGCAGGAGCAGAATTCGCTCCCGGGCAAAACGAATATGTTTTTAGCCAAAAAAGCCCACGCAGTGTTCACAGCCTATCCAAACATGGAAAAGTTTTTCTCCGAAACCAAGACTTTATTCCTCGGAAATCCTATCAGGAATACGATCGTTCAGGATTTAATTGATTCTGCGACAGCCAAAGAAAAACTAGGTTTGGATCCACACAAACTCACGATACTTTCGGTCGGAGGTTCATTGGGTTCACGTACGCTGAACAATGCCTGGAAAGCCAATCTTCAGAAAGTACTCGATAAAGATTATCAACTGATCTGGCAAACCGGAAAGACCGACTATCAAACGATATATCACGAAATCGAAAGCCGCCAGTGCCGTAATCTGCAAATCGCAGAATTCATCAGCAACATGCATCTTGCGTATTCGGCTGCTGATGTGATCGTTTCGCGCGCGGGTGCAATCTCGATTTCTGAACTGGCGATGGCCGGCAAAGCTGTGCTGTTGGTGCCGTTTCCGTATGCCGCGGAAGATCATCAGACGAAAAATGCGCAGACGTTGGTAGAAAAAAACGCCGCACGAATGGTAAAAGATTCAGAGATGGAGGCCAAATTTTGGTCAACGGTGACCGAAATTACCGAAAATGAAAATCTACGCCGAGAAATGGCTGAGAACATAGCGTTTTTTGCAAAACCAAATGCCACAGAACAAATAGCTGACGAAATATTGTCATCACTACAAATTAGAGCTTAAGAACTGAAATGAAAACTTTAGAATCATACCAGAATTTTTACTTTGTCGGCATCGGCGGCATTGGCATGAGTGCACTGTCGCGCTATTTCCACGCGGCTGGCAACAGGGTTTTGGGCTATGATCGAACGGTAACAAAACTCACGGAAACGCTGGTATCAGAAGGTATCACTATTTCTTTTGTGGATGAAATTGGTGATGATATTCGCGCGTTGAATCCTGAAAATACTTTGGTGATCTACACGCCAGCGATTAAAAAACTTGGCATTTTAGATTATTTTAATGCAAATGGTTTCACAGTCCTTAAAAGAGCTAAAGTTTTAGGGCTGATAACAGAAAATACCGTCAGTATCGCCGTGGCCGGAACACACGGAAAGACTACTACATCTTCGCTGATGGCGCATTTGTGCAAAGTGGCTGATTTGCCGTTTTCTGCCTTCCTTGGTGGCATCGCCGAGAATTTTAAATCGAATTTTGCCTACAACGGAACCGAGATTTCGGTGATGGAAGCGGATGAATATGACCGAAGTTTTCTTCAGCTGTCGCCGGATTGGGCCGTGATCACATCTATTGATGCAGATCATCTCGATATCTATGGCGATACGGCCACGATAGAACAGGGCTTCCGCGATTTTGCGGCGCTGGTGGAAAGTGACCGTCAGGTTTTTGTACGGAAAGGCATCGATATCGGTCGGCCTGCCGTAACCTATGCGGTAAATGAGCCTGCAGATTATTACTCAGACAACATCCGCGAAGTTGGCGACAGGATTTCGTTCGATTTTCATTCGAAAAATTCCGCGGTGACCACTTTCGAATGGGAAATTCCGGGGATTCACAATGTAGAAAACGCTACGGCTGCTATCGCATTGCTCCAAACTTATGGCGTATCAACTAAAGTTTTGCAGCTTGGAATTTCCAGTTTTAAAGGCATAAAACGCCGTTATACAAAACACAGATTTTCGAATGGCAAAATCTACATCGATGATTATGCGCACCACCCAACGGAGCTGAAGGCGGTGATTGGTTCGATAAAGACTTTCTATCCTGAGAAGAAACTTCTGGTGGTATTCCAGCCGCATCTTTTCAGCCGTACACGTGATTTTGCTGACGCTTTCGCCGAAAGTCTGGAAACTGCAGACGAACTTTTGCTGCTGGATATCTACCCGGCGCGTGAACTGCAGGAAAATTACGTAGGAGTGACATCAAACTGGCTAGCGGAAAGTATCAAGCTTAAAGAAAAACAGGTTGTCGGCCTCGCCGAAACATTTGAAAAAATAAAAGAAAAAGATTTCGACGTGCTGCTTACAGTGGGCGCCGGAAACATAGATACGCTGTACGATGATATAGTAAACTGGCAGAGTAGTCTGTCTAAAGTTGACGCAAACGGATGAAAAAGAAGTTCAGAATATTAAAGATATTAATTACCGTAATCATCTTTGGATTTTTGCTGAGCTTTTCATTGAAGAGATTCAACAGCAAACCGATGGAAAAAGTTGCGGTAAATATGATCAATACTTCGCAGCCCGTGTATTTCATCGATGAGAAAGACGTGCGCGAAATCGTGCGGAAATCTAATCGTTCCGGCATCGTAGGTGAGATCAATATTCCGGAACTCGAGAAGAAACTCAACAGTTTGCCGGCTGTGGACAGCGCTAATGTATATTTAAATCTGAACGGAAACCTGAATTTGGACATCAAACAGAAGGTTCCGGCCTTCAGACTCACCAAAGGTGATGAGGATTTCTATGTGGATGAGAACGGTGTGGAGTTTCCGATATCGAAAAACTACTCCTTTCCGTGCATGCTGGTTTCCGGTAATGTGCCGCGCGAAGACTATACAAGTATCGCCGAACTGGTGCAGACCATTGAAAAAGACCCATTCGGAAAAAAGTTTTTCATCGGGATCTCAAAAGAAAAAGGCGGTTATAATCTGCTGACAAGCCAGGGCAACTATAAGGTTGAGATTGGTGACCTTGATAATATTCCTCTGAAAGTAAAAGGTTTTAAAGCATTTGTAGAAAAGTTTTTGGTTTACCAGCAACCTGAAAAATACACGAGAGTTTCGGTAAAATACAGTAACCAGATTGTAACGACGCTGAACCCACACTTTGCGGAAAACGACAGCATCCTGAAAGTGGGCAACCGCGAACTTGCAAAGATTCCGGGGCAGTCTGCAGCGAATTCAGGTCGGGAAAAAAAGCCGGAAAGCAGCGCTTCAAAGCCAAAAGCGAAGGAAAAGAAATCGAACACATGATGAATAAAAATTTAAATAATTAAAAAAAATCAAATCGGCATAAAATGGAAAATCACGAGTATTCAGTAGGCCTCGACATCGGTACCACAAAGATTGTGGCCATCGTCGGCCGCCGAAACACACACGGTAAAATAGATGTGCTGGGTGTGGGCACAGCAAGAAGTCTTGGGGTTCACAAAGGTATTGTGAACAATATTTCGCAGACAATTCAGTCAATTAGGGCAGCAGTGATGCAGGCACAGGCCAGTTCTGGGGTAGAGATCCGCAAAGTCACTGTAGGTATCGCAGGCAAACATATCCGTTCGCTGCAGCATTCCGACTATATCATGCGCGAAAACCCAGACCAGTACATCACAGAAGACGACATCGAGAAACTGAAAGAGCAGGTAAAAAAGTTGGTCATGCTCCCGGGCGAAGAAATAATCCACGTACTTCCGCAGGAATATAAGATAGATTCGGAAGGTGAAATTCACGAACCTATAGGCATGCACGGAAAGCGTTTGGAAGCTAACTTTCACGTGGTGGTAGGCCAAATGGGCAGCATCCGGAATATTGCGCGCTGCGTAAAAGAAGCGGGCCTCGAGATGGAAGCCTTAACTCTGGAGCCGCTTGCGTCATCGGAGGCCGTTTTAACAAAGGAAGAAAAAGAAGCCGGCGTTGCGATCGTAGATATCGGTGGCGGAACTACAGATATCGCCATCTTTAAAGACAACATTATCCGTCACACTTGCGTGATTCCTTACGGTGGCGGCATCATCACAGAAGATATCAAAGAAGGATGCTCGATCATTGAAGCGCATGCTGAGCAGCTAAAAGTAAAATTCGGCTCTGCGGTGCCAGAACTTGAAAGAGACAGCACCTTCGTTACCATTCCTGGACTTCATGGCCGTCCGGATAAGGAAATTTCATTAAAGACTCTTGCGCAGGTAGTGAACGCGCGCGTGGAAGAGATCCTGGAGATGGTAAACACTGAACTGAAAGCCTACGGAGCCTTTGAACAGAAGAAAAAACTGATCGCCGGCATCGTGCTTACAGGTGGTGGTT
>Ga0308157_10008285_pt1 | contig 11870 bp, 11 predicted proteins | sample PhyBR1_FD_201035 | JGI IMG/M metagenome (GOLD analysis project Ga0308157, IMG submission 201035) | Phyllosphere microbial communities from UC Gill Tract Community Farm, Albany, California, United States - DLSLB.R1 | ecosystem: Host-associated > Plants > Phyllosphere > Unclassified | place: USA...
GCGCCGGACGAAGGCGGCTCGAAAGGTGTCAGGCCCGAGCGGGCCGTTACTTCGCGGCGAGCGCGCCCCAGGCGTGCCAGCGCTCGACCTCGACGACGGCCGTCCAGCTGTCGCGCTCGCGGTCGCCGTACGCCGAGCCCGTGTAGTGGGTCGAGATGCGGTCGACGTCGGCGAGGTCCTCGTCGTGGCGGAACTCGACGACCTTCCCCGATACCGACACGTGCGAGTACCAGTCGTCGCCGGCGAAGATCGTCAGCGCGACCCGCGGGTCGTTGCGCAGGTGCTTCATGCGGGCGCGGCTCGCGTCCATGTTGAGCAGAATGCGGCCGTCGGCGTCGTACTCGTACCAGGTCGCGGCGGTCGAGAGCTCGCCGTCCGGCCGGATCGTCGCGACGACGCACTGGTTGGGCTTGCGCAGCGCCTCGGCGAGATCGGCGGGAATCGGGGTGCGGGGCATGCGCTTCTCCTTCGTCGTGCGGGCGTGTTCCTCCACCCTACGGTTCCGGATGAGGGGGAGGGCGGGAGCGGCGGAGCGCGCCGCCGCGTCGCTAGGCTTGCGGCATGGATACGACCGTGACGCTCATCATCGCCGCAGTCGTGCTCGCGGGGCTGGCGGTCGTGCTGATGACCGCGCGCGGCGGCAAGCGCGCCGCACGGCCGCAGGTGCCGATCGCCGAGCTGCCGCCCGAGAAGGTGGTCGAGATCGACGGCCTGGTGCTCGGCGGACGCAAGATCGAGGCGATCAAGGCGCTCCGCGAAGCCACGGGTCTGAGCCTCGCCGACGCGAAGGCAGCGATCGACGCGTGGGGAGCGGGCGCGGGGGGCGCACCCGCCGCCCAGACGGCCGCCTCGCACGGAGCCGGCACTCTCGATTCGGCCCTCGTCGCCGAGATCGACCGTGAGATCGCGGCGGGCAACACGATCAAGGCGATCAAGGTGCTGCGCGACGGCACCGGATGGGGCCTGAAGGAGTCGAAGGACCGCGTCGACCGCTGGGTGCCCGGCCAGGGCTGACCCGCCGGAAGACCCGCCGGAAGACCGCTGGCCCGGCGTCGTCCGAACCCGCTCAGCGGCTCCCGCGCAGCCGCCGCTGCAGCGAGCGCGCGAACGGCGCGAGGCGCGAGGCGAGCTCGGCCGCCGCCTCGGGCGACGGATAGCGCGAGCGGGGAGCGGTCGCGTTGATCGCGGCGCGGGGCTCGCCGAGCCCGTCGACGACGGCGAACGCGACGGCCATGAGGTCGCGGTCGGCCTCGCCGACCTGCACCGCCCATCCGCGCCGCCTCGTGCTGTCGAGCTCCGCCTCGAGGTCGGCCCACGTCTGCAGGCGCGACGCCGCCGGCGCCTTCGGCAGCGTGAGCGTCGGGTAGCGGCGCTCGAGGTCGTCCGCCGGCAGACAGGCGAGGAGCGCGCGGCCCGCCGCCGTCGCGTGCGCGGGGAACGTCCGTCCGATCGGAGCCGAGACCTTGATGACCCCGTCGCCCTCGAGGGCCTCGACGAAGCGCACGCTGCGCCCCTCGAGGATGACGATGCTGACGGTCTCGCCGAGCTCCCGCTGCGCCTTCGCGAGCACCGATGCCCCCGCGGCCTGCAGCAGCCCTGCATGGGAGGCGCCGAGCGCGAGCTCGTGCAGCGCCGGCCCGACCGTGTACGCGGAGCCAGCGGTGTCCTGCCGCGCGTAGTCGGTGGCGCAGCACGTCGCCAGCAGGCGGTGCGCCATCGACGGGCTGACGTCGAGCTCGCGCGCGACCTCGGTGAGCGAGACGACGCCGCGCTGACTGAGCAGCTGGATCACCCGCAGAGCGCGCGCGGCCGACTGCAGCGGCGCTTGCTCGTAGTTCCCCACAGCGGAAACTCCTTCCGGGTATGACCCCGATAGTAGCGGGAAGCGAGGGGGCGCCGGACCCGCGCGGATCCGCGGGTTTCCGCCCAGAGGGAAGGCGCTCCTGCGCCGTTGCCACGGCTGATGAGCGCGTGGTGAGATCGGCTCAGCCGAGCACGCCGTCGTGGGCCTTCCGATCCGCGGCGCCGCGCGCCGTTCATCGACACGACAAGGAAGTTCACTGATGACTCTGGTGACAGACAACGACGTTTCCGCCCAGCTCTCGCAGCTCGCCCAGCGCGTCACGATCCTCGAGGCGCAGCAGGCCGTTCGCACCCTGCAGCACCAGTACGGCTACTACCTCGACAAGTGCCTGTACTCCGAGGTCGTCGACCTGTTCGCCGACGACGGCGAGGTGTGGTTCTCGGGCGGTCGGTACGCCGGCAAGGAGGGCGTGCGCCGCCTGTACGTCGGGCGCTTCCGGAAGCGCTTCACCGACGACCTCAACGGGCCCCGCTTCGGCTTCCTGCTCGACCACCCGCAGCACCAGGATGTCGTCACGGTCTCGGAGGACGGCCTTACGGCCCGCGGCCGCTTCCGCTCGATGATGCAGGCGGGCCTCCACGACGCCGCCAAGGCGACGTTCCCCGGCACCGTCTCGATGGACCAGTGGTGGGAGGGCGGCATCTACGAGAACGAGTACGTCAACGACAACGGCACGTGGAAGATCAAGCTGATCAACTACCGGCCGGTGTGGCACGGCGCGTTCGACGAGGGCTGGGCGCACAAGGAGCCGACGCAGATGTTCTCGTCGAACCTGTTCCCCGAGGACCCGCTGGGCCCCGACGAGATGATCGAGGGCTCGTACGACTTCTTCCCCAACACCGAGGTGTTCCCGTTCCACTACCCGCACCCGGTGACCGGCGAGAGCGTGGTGTCGGAGGACGACGACGCCGCCCGCCATGCGTGACGCCCTCTGGCCGGAGCACGACGGGCTGCCGCTCGCCGTCGCGGTCGGAGCCGCCGGACGAGGGGAGGGACGGATCGCCGTCGACGACCCGTCGACGAGGCGGACCATCGGATGGTGCGAGCCCGCGGACGCCGCTGGCGTCGACCGCGCGGTCGACGCAGCCGAGCGCGCCTTCGCCTCGTGGGCGGGCGACCCGGCCGTCCGTGAGGCCGCCATGCTCCGGGGTGCGGCGGCGATCGCCGATCGCGCCGAAGAGCTCGCGGCCATGATCGTGCGCGAGGTCGGCAAGGCGCGCTTCGAGGCCGACGGCGACATCGGAGGGGGAGTGCACCTGCTGCGCACGTTCGCCGCGCTCGCCCCCCGCGCGGAGGGCCTCACGGATCTCACCGGCGAGGAGGGCTCCGGCAGCGCCGACGAGGTGCTGGTGCACCGCGTACCCGTCGGCCCGATGGCCGTCATCACGCCGTGGAACACCCCGGTCTACCTCACGCTCAACTGCGTCGGGCCTGCGCTCGCCGCCGGCTGCACCGTCGTCGTGAAGCCGGCGGAGGCTGCCCCTCTCGGCGTCACCGCCGCCCTGCGGCTGCTCGCCGAGCAGCTGCCGGACGGCGTGCTCCAGGTCGTGCAGGGCACGGGACCGGATGCGGGAACCGCGCTGACGGGGCACCAGCGCATCCGCGGCGTGCTGTTCGTCGGCGGGGTCGCCGCCGGCCGCGCCGTGCTCGCCAGCGCGGCTGACACGATCAAGAAGGTCTCGCTCGAGCTGGGCGGCAACGACCCGGCCCTCGTGCTCGAGGACGCGGTGATCGACGACGCCTCGGTGACCGAGATCGTCTCGGGCGCCTTCAGCGTGAGCGGGCAGGTCTGCTTCGCGATCAAGCGCGTCTACGTGCACCGCTCGCGCCACGATGAACTCGTGCGAGCGCTCGAGGCCGCCGTCGATCGGCTGGTGATCGGCCCCGGCGACGGCAGGGGAGTCCACCTCGGCCCGCTCACGACCGAGGCGGGCTTCGCGAACGCCGTCCGGCTGCGCGACGACGCGCTCGCCGCGGGCGCGCGCGTCCACGAGGGCGGGATCGCGGCCGACGGCGCCGACCTCGCGGCCGGCCGATTCGTCCGTCCGGCGATCGTCACGGGCCTGCCGCGCGACCACGAGCTGGTGCTGGCGGAGCAGTTCGCGCCGCTCCTGCCCGTCATCGCCGTCGACTCGGACGACGATGCCGTCGCCGAGGCGAACCGCACCGAGTTCGGGCTCGCCTCGTCGGTCTGGTCGAGCGACCCGGAGCGGGCGCGCCGCGTCGCGCTGCGCGTGCAGGCGGGTAACACCTTCATCAACGCCCACCGGGTCGGCGCGAGCGTGCCGATCGTGCCGTTCGGGGGCGTCAAGCAGTCGGGCCTCGGCCGCAACCACCTGATGCACGCCGTCTCGGAGTGCATGGAGGAGCACGCGGTCGTCCGCTACACCGACCCGGCCAGCCAGATCCGCGGCATCGAGCCGTGGCTGTCGGCTGCCGGCACCGACTGATCACCCGAGCGGCGCGCGGGCGAACGACACACCCGCGCGGCGCGCGGTCGAACCACAAGACAGCGGTCGAACCACAAGACAAAGGGGTCTTCATGAACATCGAATCCAGGATCCGCGACGGGCGGATGACGGGCTTCCAGGCCGTCACTGTCGTGATCTGCATGATCGCGATCGTCTCCGACGGCTACGACATCCTCGCCACCGCGCTCACCATTCCCGCGATGACGCAGGAATGGGCGGTCGACCCGGTGCTGCAGGGGTATCTGATCTCCGGATCGACGGCCGGCATGGTCATCGGATCCGTCGGCCTCGCGCCGCTCGGCGACCGGTTCGGGCGCCGCCCGCTCTCGGTCATCGGGCAGGCGCTCATCACGATCGGCATGGCCGCGGCGTGGCTCGCCCCCGACTACGGGCTGATGCTCGCGGCGCGCGTGGTCACGGGAGTCGGGATCGGCGCCGTCACCGCCGTCATGGCGGTGATCGCCGCCGAGTACGCCACGCGCAAGTGGCTCGGCTTCACGATGGCGCTGTACTCGGCCGGAACCGGCCTCGGCGGCTTCCTCGCCGGGATGATCGCCGGTCAGGTCATCGGCGCGTACGGCTGGAAGACGATGTTCCTGATCGGCGCGATCGTGAACGCGGCGATCCTCGTGCTGTGCGCCACGGCGCTGCCCGAATCGGTGCAGTACCTCGCGAAGGGCACGAGACGCGACAGCCTCGAGCGCCTCAACAGCCTGCTGCGCCGCATGCGCCGGGAGCCGATCGATGCGCTCCCCGCCGCCGCGGAGCAGGCGAACGTCTCGATGTGGGGCGTCCTGCGGATGCTGCTGTCGAAGCGCCTGCTGACCGTCTCGCTGCTGCTCGCCGTCGGCTACTGCTGCCTGATGTTCACGATGTACGTCAACCTGGGGTGGACGCCGCAGCTGATCACGGCGGCGACCGGCGACGAGTCGCTCGGCCTCACGTTCGGCACGCTCGCGCCGTTCGGCGGCATGGTGGGCGGCCTGCTGTACGGCGTCGTGTCGCTCCGCCTCGGCAACCGGCTGCTGACGATCCTCGCGCTTGGTCTCGGAACGATCGGGTCGGCGCTGCTCGGGCTCACGCTCGCGATGAACAGCACCATGCTCTGGGTGCCGCTCGTGATGGCGGTCGGGTTCGGAGCGGCGATCGGCGGCTTCTACGCGCTCATCCCCGCCTGCTACGACACGAGCATCCGCTCGTCCGCCGTCGGCGTCCAGATGGGTCTCGGCCGGCTGGCCGCCGTCTTCGGGCCGATCGTCGTCGGCTCGCTCGTGATGTCCGGATGGCCGGAGGCCGGGGTGTTCTTCGGGATCGCCGCCCTCCTGCTGGTCGCGCTCGTCGTCACGATCCCCGTCCGGATGACCACCGCGGCCGCCGCCCGCACGCCCGTTCCCCTGCCGTCGCCCGCCGCGGCGCAGGGCTGATTCCGACCGGAAGGACACCGCCATGACTCACCAGGACAGGCCGCAGGACGACGCGCTCGCCGAGCGCATCCGCTGGACGCGCGTCGAGCCGAAGGAGCCGATCCCCGAACCCGACGTCTGGCCGATGGTGCGCTTCCCCGAGACGCGCGATCCGTTCGACGCCCCCGTGCGCGTGGAGGCCGATATCCAGGGGCTCGAGTGCGTGCAGGGCGAGATCCCCGAGCACCTCGACGGCACCTACTTCAAGGTCGTCTGCGACAGGCAGTTCCCGAAGTTCGTCGCGGAGGGGCCGCTCGGCAGCTTCAACGACGACGGCATGGCGATCTCGTTCCGGTTCCGCAACGGGCGGGTCGACTACAAGAGCAGGTACATCCGCACGCCGCGGTTCGAGGCGGAGCGGCAGGCGGGCAGGGCGCTGTTCGGCCTCTACCGCAATCCGATGAGCGACCGGCCGGAGGTCGAGGGGATGCCGCGGGGGCTGGCGAACACCAACGTGTTCTACCACGCGGGCAAGCTCTACGCCTCGAAGGAGGACTCGCCGCCGATCATCATCGATCCGGAGACGCTCGAGACGGTCGGCCACTACGACTTCGAGGGGTCGCTGACCTCCCAGACCTCGACGGCGCACCCGAAGATGGACCCGCGCACGGGCGAGATGGTGTTCTTCGGCTACGCGGCCAAGGGCGAGACGACTCGCGACATCGCCTACTACGAGGCCGATGCCAGCGGCCAGATCATCCACGAGACGTGGTTCAAGGCGCCGTACTCGTCGATGGTCCACGACTTCTGCGTGACGCAGAACTACGTGATCTTCCCGATCATCCCCATCCGGACCGAGCTGCAGTGGCTCGAGCAGGGCGAGTCGATCTTCCAGTGGGATCCGGAGGAGAGGACGTACCTCGGCGTGCTGCCGCGCAAGGGCAAGGGCGAGAGCATCCGCTGGTACTCGGGCCCGAACCGCTTCGCGAGCCACATGATGGGCGCGTACGACGACGGGCGGCACATCTACATCGATACGCCGGTGGGGGAGTCGTCGTACTTCCCGTGGTTCCCGATCGTCGACGGCCGCGCGCACGATCCGGAGACGTCGAAGGGATTCCTCTCGCGCTGGACGATCGATCTCGCCGACGAGTCGCGCACGTTCACCGAGCGGCGCCTGTCCGACATCCCCTCGGAGTTCCCTCGGATGGACGACCGCTTCGAGACCCTGAAGTACACCTACGGCCTGATGGGGCTGACGGAGCTCCCGGGGCACGATGCACCGGGCGGCGGGTTCCGGTGGATCTCGTCCGTCGACCACACGACGGGGAAGCAGAAGATCTACTACCCGGGCGACCACGCGTCGGTCGGCGAGCCGATCTTCGTGCAGGGCAGCGAGGACGCCCCCGAGGGCCACGGCTACGTGTTCGTCGTGGTCTCGCGCCGCGACATGATGCACTCCGAGCTCGTGCTGCTCGACGCGCAGAACCTCGATGCGGAACCGGTGTGCACGCTGAAGATCCCGCTGCGGATCCCCCGGGGGCTGCACGGCAACTGGGTGACGGCCGACGAGCTCGCCGGCCGCGCGTACTGACCACGAACGACACAAGGAGACCGACATGACGCTGGAGTTCTCGCCCCACTACCGACGGATCGCGACCGAGGAGGCATGGGCGTCGCCGCGGATGCTCGACGTGTACCGGCGTGAGCTCGAGGGCGGCCACATCGACGATCCCGGGTTCCACAGCCTGTGGGGCTACTACCTCGGCTCGACCGAGCGGGCCTCGACCCTGATCGAGCGCATCGTCGACACCGACGACGGCCGCCTCGCCGCGATGGACGCCGCGGGGGTCGACCAGATGGTGCTCGCGACCACGGCGCCGGGCGTGCAGGCGCTGCGTCCGGAGGTCGCCGTCCCGCTCGCCCGCGAGATCAACGACGAGCTCGCCGACGCGGTCGCCGCGCACCCCGATCGCTACGACGGGCTCACGGCGATCGCGCCGCAGGATCCGGATGCCGCGGCCGACGAGATCAGACGGGGGCACGACGCGCTCGGCTTCCGCGGGGTCATCCTGAACTCGCACGCGCGGGGGGAGTACCTCGACGACCTGCGCTTCGATCCGATCTTCGCGGCGGCCGAGGAGCTGGATACCCCGATCTACCTCCACCCGACCACGCCGATCCCTCGGCTGGCCGAGCCGTTCATCGAGGCGGGGCTCGACGGGGCGATCTACGGCTTCTCGGTCGAGGCGGGCCTTCACCTGCTGCGCCTGATCACGTCGGGGGTCTTCGATCGCCACCCGAAGCTGAAGCTCGTCGTGGGGCACCTCGGCGAGGCGCTGCCGTTCTGGATGTGGCGGCTCGACTTCATGCACGCGACGTCGGTGCGCTCGCAGCGCTACGACGCGATCAAGCCGCTCGAGCTGCCGATCAGCGGCTACCTGAAGCGCAACATCTGGATCACGACGAGCGGCATGCCGTGGCATCCCGCGGTGAACTTCGTGCGCGAGGCCGTCGGCCTCGATCGCCTGATGTTCGCGTGGGACTACCCCTACCAATGGCGCCCGGACGAGGTCGAGACCTTCGAGGCGCTCGACTGGTCGGTCGACGACAAGCGCCGCTTCTTCCAGATGACGGCGGAGGACGTGTTCGGGCTGACGCCCAGGGCGCCCCGAGGCGCGTGACGACCGCGGGGCGGTCGGCCCCGCGGCACGCGCGGGTACCATGAGCCCGATGTCGGACGAAGATGTCAGCGCACCCCGGTACAAGCTCGAGTCGGTCGACCTCGCCCTGCGGCTGCTGATGCTGTTCGAGCGGCGGGCGACCACGCGCGTCACGACCGCGGCGCGCGACCTCGGGATCGCGTCGTCGACCGCCCACCGGCTGCTCACGACCCTCGCGCATCGGGGGTTCGTCGCGCAGGACAGGGTCACGAAGGAGTATCGGCTGGGGCCGGCGGTGTTCGAGCTCGGCGCCGAGAGCCCCGCGACCGTCGACCTGCGGGGCGTGAGCGAGCCCCACCTGCGCGACTGCGTCGTCCGCCTCGGCGAGACGGTGAACCTGCTCGTCCGCGAGGGCGACAGCGTGCGCTTCGTCGCGGGGTTCGAGAGCGACCAGCGCGTGCGCACGCACGTGCTCACGGGCACGCTGCTGCCGGCGTACGCGACATCCGGCGGCAAGCTGCTGCTCGCCGACCTCCCGCGAGACGAGCTCAGGAAGCTGTACCCCAGGGGGCTGCGCAAGCTCACGCCGCAGACGAAGACGTTCACCGAGCTCGTCGACGAGCTGGCACTGATCATGATGCGCGGGTACGCGATCAACGACCAGGAGAGCGTCGCGGGCCTGACGGCGCTCGCCGTGCCGCTGCGCAATCGCGCCGGCCAGACGATCGCGGCGGTGGCGATGTCGGCGCCGAGCGCCAGGATGACGCCGGCCCGCGTGCGCGAGGTGGTGATCGCCCTGCGCGGCTGCGCCGCAGCCGTCCGCGGCGCGCTCGCCGAGCGGATGCGCGCCGATATCGCGCCGTAGGCGGCGACCTTTCTTCTCCGCGGAATCCGGACGGCACGCGTGTTGTCCGGAGCGCCTCATGCTCCCAGCCTGAGATCGCGGGGCCGCATCGCCGATGCGGGGCACCGCGGAGGGAGAACCATCAATGAAGATCGACGCTTTCTGCCACCTGCTTCCGAAGGCCTACGCCGATCGGCTGTTCGCGATCGACGACAGCCCCGTCGCCCGGAACATCCAGAAGCGGGTGAGCGGCATCCCCGCCCTGATCGACATGGACGTCCGGTTCGGGTTCATGGACGAGTTCGGCGAGGACTACCGGCAGATCATCAACACGGCGGCGCCGCCGCTCGACGACCTGGGGCCGGCTGATCGGACGGCCGAGCTGGCGCGCATCGCCAACGACGGGATGGCGGAACTGGTCCGCGATCACCCCGACCGCTTCGCCGGCTTCTGCGCCGCCGTCTCGCTCGCCGACGTCGACGGCGCGATCGCCGAGGCCGAGCGGGCGTTCGACGAGCTCGGCGCCGTCGGCGTGCAGATCTACACGCACTTCCAGGGGGGGCCGATGGACCAGGAGCGCTTCTTCCCCTTCTACGAGGCGGTGGCGCGACGAGGCAAGCTCATCCAGGTGCACCCGTGCCGCGACTCGAGCTGGTCGGACTACAAGACGGAGGAGCGCTCGAAGTTCGAGATCTGGTGGACGCTCGGCTGGGAGTACGACCTCGCGGCGTTCATGTCGCGGCTCGTCTTCGCCGGGGTCTTCGAACGCATCCCCGGCATCAAGATCCTGATCCACCACGGCGGCGCCATGATCCCGCACTTCGCCGGTCGCGTCGGTCCCGGCTGGGACCAGCTGGGCGCCAGGACGCCCGCCGACCAGGAGTCCGACATCACGGGCTACCCGCTGACGCGGCGGCCGATCGACTACTTCAAGGAGTTCTACGTCGACACCGCGTACTTCGGCGCGGGCGATCCGATGCGCACCGCGCTGCGGTTCTTCGGCGTCGACCGGACGCTGTTCGCATCCGACTCGCCCTTCGACCCCGAGAAGGGGCCGGGCTACACGCGCTCGACGATCGCGAACCTCGAGGAGATGGACATCCTGAGCGACGCGGACCGCGAGGCCATCTATCACGGCAACGTCACGCGGCTGCTCGGCCTGTGACGTGCGGCCCGGCATCCGCCGGGCCGCACACGACAACGAAGGGGGAAGACGATGACGTCTCTCAGCACCACGCGCCGCGCGGCGGCGATGATCGCCGCCGCGGCAGCGGCGGCAGCCCTCGCCGGATGCTCCGGCGGATCGACAGGAGACGGCTCGGGCGGCGACTCCGGCCCGGAGAAGTCCTCGCTGACGGTCGCGATCAACCCGTCGTCGCAGTTCGCCCCGCTGTTCTACGGGCTCGACTCCGGCATCTTCGAGGACAACGGCCTCGAGGTCGAGATCGTGCCGCAGACCGACGTCGCGGCGATCATCTCGGGCGTCGCGAGCGGTCAGTACGACTTCGGCTTCGCGACGGTGGTCCACGTCGTCACGGCCAACGCGAACGGCATCCCGATCAGGGCGGTCTCGTCGATCGAGGGTCAGGTGACGCCCGATGACGAGGGCACGATGACCGTCGCCGCCGCGGGCAGCGGGATCGAGGACTTCGGCGACCTGGAGGGCAAGAGCGTCGCCACGATCGGCCTGTCGTCGCACAACACGCTGACGCTGCGCGAGCTCGTCGACATGGCGGGCGCCGACCCGATGTCGATGGAGATGGTGCAGATGCCGTTCGGCCAGATGGCCGCAGCGCTCGAGAACGGCGACGTCGACGCCGCCGTCATGCAGTGGCCGTTCGCGAACGACGCGCTCGACGCCGGCGGCACCCCGCTCGGCTACAACAACAGGGAGCTCTTCTCGAACACGGCGACGACGCTGTTCAACACCTCCCAGTCGTTCATCGACCAGAACCCGAACACCGTGCAGGCGTTCTCCGACTCGATGATCGCCTCGATCGAGGCGGCCAACGAGGATCCGGACGCGGCCCGCGCGACGCTCGTCGACGGGCTCGACATCACGCCGGAGCAGGCGGAGGTCGCCCGCTGGAACATCGGCGGCGACCCTCGCCTGAACCTCGTCGGCTTCGAGAAGGCGCAGGAGCTGCTCGTGAAGTACAGCGAGGACGATGCGGCGAAGGCGGCGCTCGAGGACCTCGACGTGTCGACCGTCGTCTGGCCAGGGGCGCTGGAGGAGTGATGCGCGCGCACGCGCAGAGAGCGAGTCCGCGCATCGGAGGGACGAGGCGATGAGGAGCACCTCGGAGAGGCTGACGACCTGGGCGCTGCCGCTGCTCGCGGTGCTGGCGGCCCTCGGGCTGTGGCAGCTGGTCACCGCGACCGGGGTCGTCAGCCCGTCGCAGTTCCCCACGATGACCGACTCGCTCGCCGCGCTCGGGGCCGACCTCCTGACCGCGAAGCTGTGGTCGGCCGTCGGCTCGACGCTTCTCGCCTGGCTGATCGGCATGCTGATCACGATCGCGCTCGGCCTCGTCGTCGGCACGCTGCTGGCGTACAGCGACGTCGCGCACCGCAGCGTCGCGCCCGTGATCGAGATCTTCAAGGCCATCCCGTCGATCGCGATCC
>Ga0308157_10008287_pt1 | contig 11866 bp, 7 predicted proteins | sample PhyBR1_FD_201035 | JGI IMG/M metagenome (GOLD analysis project Ga0308157, IMG submission 201035) | Phyllosphere microbial communities from UC Gill Tract Community Farm, Albany, California, United States - DLSLB.R1 | ecosystem: Host-associated > Plants > Phyllosphere > Unclassified | place: USA...
GCCGCTGCTGGTCGAAGCCGCCAACTACGAGCCGCGCAACCGCCCCTGGTACCAGGGCGCCATGAAGCGCCAGGGGCGCAGCTTCACGCCGGTGGCGGTGCTGGAGTCGGGCCGCCAGCTCGGCCTCGCCCTGGCCCAGCCCGTCTACGGGCCCGACGGCGGCGCCCTGGGGGTGTTTGCCGTGGACCTGCCGCTCAAGCGGCTGAGCGACATGCTCCAGGGCATGCGCATCAGCGCCCACGGCACGGCGTTCCTGGTCGACGAGCAGGGGCTGCTGGTGGCCACCTCCACCGGCGAGGCGCTTTTCTCCGGCATCGGCCCGACGCTGCTGCGCCACAAGCCCGCGCAAAGCCGCAATGCCGTCCTGCGCAGCGCCTACCGCGAGGCCGAGCCCAGCCTGGGCAAGATGCTGGAGTCCAGCGTGCAGCGCGCCGCGTTCCTGCGCCGCGTTCCCATGGGCGAGGACGCGCTGATGGTGACCCTGCAGCCTTTCGGCGAGAGCCTGGGCGTGCGCTGGAGCCTGGTGGTGGCCGCGCCCGAGAGCGACTTCACCGCCGCCTCGCAGGCGGCGCTGCACAAGACGCTCTGGATGGCGGGGGCCATTTTGCTGCTGGGCGCGCTGCTGGCCGTCACGCTGGCCTGGCGCCTGGGCCTGCATTTCAGGCGCCTGGGCGAGGCGGCTGGGCAGATGGCGCAGGGCCAGGTGCCTGCGCTGCAGCCCAGCCGCATTGCCGAGGTGCGCCAGCTCTCGGCGGCGCTGCACGACAGCGCCAGCGAACTGCAGCGCAGCCGCGCGGCCATCGAGGGGCAGGCCCTGGCCCTGCACGAGGCCAACGAGACGCTGGAGCAGCGCGTCGCCGAACGCACCGCCGAGCTCAACGCCTCGCGCGAGGAAGCCCTGGGCTCGGCGCGCGCCAAGGCCGCCTTCCTGGCCGCCATGAGCCACGAGATCCGCACGCCGCTCAACGGCGTGGTCGGCATGACGACCCTGCTGGCCGACACCGCGCTGGACGCCGAGCAGCGCGACTACGTCCACACCATGCGCATCTCCAGCGACCAGCTGCTGGGCGTCATCAACGACGTGCTCGATTTCTCCAAGATCGAGTCGGGCAAGCTCGAGCTGGAAAACGAGCCGCTCAACCTGCTGGGCACCATCGAGGAGGCCTGCGACATCGGCGCGCCGCGCGCCCGCGAAAAAGGCCTGGAGCTCTTGGTGGACATGGGTGACGGGCTGCCCGGCTGGGTGCGCGGCGACGTCACGCGCCTGCGCCAGGTGCTGCTCAACCTGGTCAACAATGCCGTCAAGTTCACCGAGCACGGCCAGGTGGTGGTCTCGGCCCATGTGCTGGAGGACTTCAAGCCGGCGCAGGGTGCGCTGGTCGAGTTCCGCGTCAAGGACAGCGGCATCGGCATTCCGCCCGAGCGCCAGGCGGCGCTGTTCCAGTCCTTCGTCCAGGTCGATTCGAGCACCACGCGCAAGTACGGCGGCACCGGGCTGGGGCTGGCGATCTGCAAGCGGCTGGTCAAGCTGATGGGCGGGCGCGTGGGGCTGGAGTCGGTGCCCGGCCAAGGTTCGACCTTCTGGTTCACCGCCCGGCTCGGCCATGCGGACATGCCCGAAGTGGCCATGCTCACCTCGCTGCACCTGGTCAGCCTGGCGGGCAAGCGCGTGGCCGTGGTGGACGACACGCCGCTGAACCTGCGCATCCTGGACAAGCAGCTGCGGCGCTGGGGCATGGAGCCGGCGCTGTTCGAGCGCGCCACGCAGGCGCTGGCCTGGCTGGCCCGCCACCCGGTCGATGCGGTCATCAGCGACATGCACATGCCCGAGATGGACGGCCAGAATTTCGCCCAGCTGCTGCGCCAGCGCCTGCCGGCCGTGCCCATCGTGCTGCTGACCTCGGGCACCATGCCCAGCGGCGAGGCGGCGCGCCTCTTTGACGCGCGGCTGCTCAAGCCTTACCGCCAATCACAGCTTTTTGACGCGCTGGCCCGCGTCACGTCTGCCGAGGCTGCTATCGAAAGCGTAGCAAAGGCCGGCCCGGCCGCCGCGCGCGACCAGTGCATCCTGGTGGCCGACGACAACGCCATCAACCTCAAGGTCGCGCTGGCCATGCTCGCCAAGCTGGGTTACGAGGCGGCCACGGCCGTCAACGGCAGCGAAGCCGTCGAGCGCGTGGCCGCGTCGCTGCGCAACGGCACCGGCGAGACGCCGCGCCCCTACGCGGCCATCTTGATGGATGCCAACATGCCGGTGATGGACGGCTTTGCCGCCACGCGCCTGATCCTGGCGACCCATGGCGCGGCTGCCCCGCCCATCATCGCGCTGACCGCCTCGGTGCTCGAAGAAGACCGCCAGCGCTGCAAGCAGGCCGGCATGGTGGGCTTTTTGCCCAAGCCACTGCGCATCGACGAGCTGTCCGACGCGCTGGCCTGCCACGCGCGGGCGCCCAAGGCCGGCGCCCGGCCAGCGCCCGGCGTCGGCGCCGCCGAGGCCGCGCCGCCGCCCCCCGGCGGGCCGGGCGCGGCGCAGCCGGACCCGGGGCTGGTCGACTGGCACCGGCTGGAGCAGTTCAGGGAATTCGACGACGAGGTGCTGAGCATGACGCGCGAGGTGGTCACCCTCTTCGTGCTTGAAGCGCCCCAGCGCCTCGAAGACATCGAGGCGGCGCTGCAGGCCTGCGACAGCGCCATCCTCTCGCGCACCGCCCACGCGCTCAAGGGGGCGGCCTCCAATGTTGGCGCGCAGGCGCTGAGCGAGGCCTGCCACACGCTGGAGCACAGCTGCCTGCAAGGGCACTGGCCCGATGACGCGGCGGCCCAGGTGGCGCAGGTGGCGGCGCTGTCCCGGGCCAGCTGCGCGGTGCTTAAAGAGTGGGTCGAGACGCAGCCCGCGTGACGCCCCCGGCCCGCCGGCGCCCGGCGGGCGTTGTTGCACTGCAACATTGCTGCGGCCCGCGCCGGCATGCATTGCTATTTTTTCAATAGCAAGCAATGCTTGTCCGTATTGGGCAGGCAGCCTGTTGGATGCCTTTTCAGTGCCGCTCCGACGCGGCTGGAGGCACGGCTTGCCTGGCGCCGGCAACGTTTAAAATTCAGGGATAACCCTTATATTTGACCCATGGTTCACCCGGGCATCCTTTTGAAAGCATCCTTCGACGCAAGCCGGGCGTTTTTTCGCCCCGCCCCTCTTGCAGGCGCGTCCGCCGCCCCGGTGTCCGTCATGGTGCCGATCCGCTCCATCGGCCCGGGCCATGCCGAGCGCATCGCCGTGCACCTGCTCGCGCTCAGCCCCGAGGACCGCTACCTGCGCTTTGGCTATGCGGCCAACGACGAGCAGGTGAGGCGCTACGTGGACGGCCTCAATTTCGAGCGCGACGAGATCTTTGGCATCTACAACCGCAACCTGGCGCTGATTGCCATGGCGCACCTGGCGTTTGCCGCCGACCCCGAACTCAAGAGCTGCGCCGAGTTCGGCGTGTCCGTGCTGGCGCACGCGCGCGGCCGGGGCTACGGCGCGCGCCTGTTCGAGCGCGCCGTGGTGCATGCGCGCAACGAGGGCGTGCAGATGATGTTCATCCACGCGCTGAGCGAGAACACCGCCATGCTGTCCATCGCCCAGAAGGCCGGCGCCACGCTGGAGCGCGACGGCGCCGAAACCGAGGCCTACCTCAAGCTGGCGCCGGCCGACATCGACTCGCGCGTTGCCGAACTGCTCGAAGAGCAACTGGCCCAGGCCAACTACCGGCTGAAGGTGCAGGCCCGGCAGTTCCTCGATTTCCTGGCCATGCTGCAGGAAATCCGCCAGGGCGTGCGCGCCAGCCGCGACCGCATGAGGAAGTAGCTCCCACGCTCCCCGCTGCGTGTGGTTCGCTGCCCTTGCAGGGCGCCATGCCGCCAGAGGCGGCGCATCTTCAGACTGTTCAAGCCCGCGCAGGCGGGCTCGGAGCCGTAGCCCTCAGCCCCGAGGGGGCCGTTGCGCCTGCAGCCCGGCGAAGCCGGTTCCATGGCCCCTGCTGGCGAGAAAATGCCCGCCTCCCGCGCATCCGGGTTAACCAGCACGCTGGCGCATCGTCAAAAAATTCGGCTATCCTAGGCCGCTTCTCCACTACCGACCGCCCTCCCGTGTCCGATGTCCCCCCCAGTCGGGCTGCCAAGCCCGAAGACAAGCGCGGCTTTTTGCAAAAGCTCGCTGAAATGCTCCACCCCGGCCCGGACTCCAAGGACGAGCTGATCGAAACCCTGGTGGAAGCCCAGGACAACGAGGTGATCGGCCAGCAAAGCCGCGAGATGCTCGAAGGCGTGATCCGCATGGCCGACATGACCGCCGGCGACGTCATGGTGGCCGCCCCGCGCATGGACCTGGTGAACATCGACGCGCCGTTCGACGAACTGCTGCACCTGGTCATCGACACCGCGCACTCGCGCTTTCCGGTGTACGAGGACGAAAAAGAAAACATCATCGGCATCCTGATGGCCAAGGACCTGCTGAAACTGCAGCGCGCCCCCGAGCTCAACATCCGCGCGCTGCTGCGCCCGGCGGTGTTCGTGCCCGAGAGCAAGGGGCTCAACGAGCTGCTGCGCGAGTTCCGCGGCAACCACAACCACCTGGCGGTGGTGATCGACGAGTTCGGCCGCGTCGCCGGCCTGATCACCATCGAGGACGTGCTCGAGCAGATCGTCGGCGAGATCGAGGACGAGTTCGACATCGAGGAGGACGCCGGCGACATCTTCGCCCTGGCCGACCAGAGCTTCCGGGTGAGCGGGGACACCTCCATCGAACGGGTCAACGAGGCCTTCGAGGTCACGCTGCCCGAGACCGATTTCGAGACCATCGGCGGCCTGGTGGCGCACGAGATGGGCCACGTGCCCAAGCGCGGCGAGCACTACGCGCTGGCCGGCTTGCAGTTCACCGTGCTGCACACGCGCGGTGGCGCGGTGCGCTGGTTCCGGGTCTCGCCGGCCACCGCGGCTGCCGCGCCAGCCGTTTCCGCCACGTGATGCCGCCCCTGCGCCGCCCGCGCCGGCAACGCGCGGGATGAGGGCTTTAACGCCCGCGCGCCCGGGCCCGGCGCGCTTTCAACGCCACACGCCGCCGCCGCGCAACCGGCTGGCTTGGCTTCAGCTGGCCATCGTGCTGCTGGCCGGCGGCCTTCACGCCGCCAGCATGGCCTGGCCTTTTCCCGTGGGCGCGGCGCTCCTGGGGCTGGTGCCCGGGCAGCCGGCCGGCTGGCTGCAGCTGCTGGCCTTGGCGCTGCTGGCCGGGCAGCTCGACGGGGCGCGCACCTGGCCGCGCGGCGCCTGGCTGGGCGGCCTCTTTGCCACCGCCCTGCACGGCGCCACGTTCTGGTGGCTGTTCATTTCCATGCATGTCTATGGCGGGCTGGCCGCGCCGCTGGCGGTGCTGGCGGTGGGGCTGCTGGCCGCGCTGCTGGGGCTGCTGTACGCGGCGGCTTGCGGGGTGTTTGTGGCCCTGGCCCCCGCTGGGCTTGCCGCGCGTGCTCTCTTTTTTGCAGCAACGTGGCTGCTGGCCGAGCTGGCCCGGGTGCAGGTGTTCACCGGCTTTCCGTGGGGGGAGGGCGGCTACGCGCATGTGGACGGCTGGGCGCGGCCGCTGGCTTCCTGGGTCGGCGTGCACGGCCTGAGCTTTCTGGCCGCGCTGCTGGCCGCCTGGCTGGCCTTTGCCCTGCTGGCGCCCAAGACGCGCTGGGCGAGCGCGCTGGCCGCCGCGGCCCTGGGCGCGGCGCTGGCTGTGGTGCCGGGCCAGGGCGGCGACGGGCCCGAGGCCGACCCGGCGCTGGCCCGGCCGCTGGCCGTCACGCTGCTGCAGGGCAACATCCCGCAGGGCGAGAAGTTCGAGCTCGGCACCGGCGTCGCCACCGCGCTGCACTGGTACGGCGAGGAACTGGACCGCGCCCGGGGGGCGCTGGTGGTCGCGCCCGAGACCGCGCTGCCGCTGCTGCCCGACCAATTGCCCGAAGGCTACTGGCCGGCGCTGCGGGCGCGCTTTGCCGCTGGCGGCCAGGCCGCGCTGATCGGCCTGCCGCTGGGCGACCATGCCAGCGGCTACTCCAACTCGGTGCTGGGCTTGAAGCCCGCGGCTGCGGCCGGCCCGGACGCGCCGTTGGCGCCGCCCGTGCCCTACCGCTACGACAAGCACCACCTGGTGCCGTTCGGCGAGGTGATTCCGCCCGGCTTTCGCTGGTTCATCGACCTGATGAACATTCCGCTGGGCGACTTTCGGCGCGGCGCGGTCGGCCAGCCGTCGTTCGAGTGGCAAGGCCAGCGCCTGGCGCCCAACATCTGCTACGAGGACCTGTTCGGCGAGGAGCTGGGCGCGCGCTTCGTCGATGCCGCGCGCGCGCCGACGGTGTTCGTCAACGTCAGCAACATCGCCTGGTTCGGCAACACGGTGGCCATCGACCAGCACCTGCAGATCTCGCGCATGCGCGCGCTGGAGTTTGCCCGGCCGATGATCCGCGCCACCAACACCGGCGCCACCGTCATCATCGACCACCGCGGCGCCGTCACGCACGCGCTGGCGCGCCACACCCGCGGCGTGCTGACCGGCGACGTGCAGGGCCGCAGCCGCATCACGCCCTACGCCTGGTGGGTCGGCCGCCTGGGGCTGTGGCCGCTGTGGGCGCTGGGCCTCGGGGCCGGGGTGCTGGCCTGGCTGGCCAGGCGCCGCCGCCCGGCCGGCGCCGCGCCCCGGCATTGACCGGCGGCGGGCCGGGGCGCGCGGGCGCACAAAACGCCACCGCAAAGCGCACACCGATGGCGTGCTTGTTGCTAAGCTGGGGGCCCTTCCTGGGAAACAACCCTCAACTGGTGCAACAACACTTCATGCAAACGCAACTGCAACTGAACCTCTCCAAACTCGTGGCCGGCCTGGGGCTGGCCGCGATGGCTTCCCTGGCCATGGCGCAGGCCGCCAAGCCCAACGTGGTGATCCTGGCCACCGGCGGCACGATTGCCGGCGCCGGCGCCTCGGCCCTGAACAGCGCCACCTACGCCGCCGCCAAGGTGCCGGTGGACAAGCTGCTGGCCGGCCTGCCCGAACTGGGCAACGTGGCCAACGTGCGCGGCGAGCAGGTGGCGCAGATCGCCTCCGAGAGCTTCAACAACGAAACCCTGATGAAGCTGGGCAAGCGCGTCTCGGCGCTGGCCAAGCAGGCCGACGTGGACGGCATCGTCGTGACCCACGGCACCGACACGCTGGAAGAGACGGCTTATTTCCTCAACCTGGTGGTCCACACCGACAAGCCCATCGTCGTGGTCGGCTCCATGCGCCCGGGCACGGCGCTGTCGGCCGACGGCGCGCTCAACCTGTTCGACGCGGTGAGCGTGGCCGCCAGCAAGGACGCCTCGGGCAAGGGCGTGCTGGTCACGATGAACGACGAGATCAACAGCGGGCGCGACGTGGCCAAGCTGATCAACATCAAGACCGAGGCCTTCAAGAGCCAGTGGGGCCCGCTGGGCATGGTGGTCGAGGGCAAGAACTACTGGTTCCGTGCGCCCGTCAAGCTGCACACGGCCCAGTCCGAGTTCAACATCGACGACTTCGAGGCGCTGGCGCCGGTGGAGATCGTGTACAGCTACGGCAACGTGTCCACCGCCGCCACGGACGCCGTGGGCAAGTCCGGCATCAAGGCGCTGATCCACGCCGGCACCGGCAACGGCTCGGTGGCCGCCGCCATCGTGCCGGCGCTGCAGGCCGTCCGCGCCCAGGGCGTGCAGGTGATCCGCTCCTCGCGCGTGCCGGCCGGCTTCGTGCTGCGCAACGCCGAGCAGCCCGACGACAAGTACGACTGGGTGGTCGCGCACGACCTGAACCCGCAAAAGGCCCGCATCCTGGCGGCCGTGGCGCTGACCAAGACCAGCGACAGCAAGGAGCTGCAGCGCATTTTCTGGCAGTACTGAGGCGCGGGCGGCGCGCTGGCTGCGGCCGTCGCCCGGCTTTGCCAAGGCCTTCGGGCGCAAAAGCCCCCGGCGCTGCCTGCGCGCCCGGGGCTTTGCCCGTGGCGGTGACGATAATAGGCGGCTACACCTTTTGGTCCCCACCCCATCCTTATGCTCACTTTCCAGCAAATCATCCTGAAACTGCAGTCCTACTGGGCCGACCAGGGCTGCGCCCTTTTGCAACCCTATGACATGGAAGTCGGCGCCGGGACTTCGCACACTGCTACGTTTTTGAGAGCACTCGGCCCCGAGCCGTGGAAGGCGGCCTACGTGCAGCCCAGCCGCCGCCCCAAGGACGGGCGCTACGGCGAGAACCCCAACCGCCTGCAGCACTACTACCAGTACCAGGTGGTGCTCAAGCCCGCGCCCAGCAACATCCTGGAGCTGTACCTGGGTTCGCTCGAAGCGCTGGGGTTCGACCTGAAGAAAAACGACATCCGCTTCGTCGAGGACGACTGGGAAAACCCGACGCTGGGCGCCTGGGGCCTGGGCTGGGAGGTCTGGCTCAACGGCATGGAAGTCACCCAGTTCACCTACTTCCAGCAGGTCGGCGGCATCGACTGCAAGCCCGCCACGGGCGAGATCACCTACGGCCTGGAGCGCCTGGCGATGTACCTGCAGGGCGTGGACAACGTCTACAACCTGGCCTGGACCGACGGCCTCACCTACGGCGACGTGTACAGGCAAAACGAGGTCGAGCAATCAACCTACAACTTCGAGCATTCCGACGCCGAGTTCCTCTTCACGGCCTTCAACGCCCATGAAAAGCAGGCGCGCCACCTGATCGAGCAGCAGCTCGCCCTGCCGGCCTACGAGCAGGTGCTCAAGGCCGCACACAGCTTCAACCTGCTGGACGCGCGCGGCGCGATCAGCGTGACCGAGCGTGCGGCCTACATGGGGCGTATCCGCAACGTCTCGCGCCTGGTGGCGCAGAGCTATCTAGAGAGCCGCGAGCGCCTGGGTTTCCCGATGGCGCCGCGCGAATGGGTCGAACAGATGAAGAAAACCGCAACGACGACGAAAAAGGGCGCCTGAACCATGACCACCGACAACCTTCTGGTCGAGCTCTTCGTCGAGGAACTGCCGCCCAAGGCCCTGAAAAAGCTGGGCGACGCCTTTGCCGGCGTGCTGGCCGAACAGCTCAAGGCCCAGGGCCTGACTTCGGGCGACACGCAGGTCACGGCCTACGCCTCGCCGCGCCGGCTGGCCGCGCACATCAGCCACGTCTGGCGCAAGGCCGAGGACAAGGCCGTGCGGCAAAAGCTGATGCCCGTGGCCGTGGGGCTGAACGCCGCCGGCCAGGCGACGCCGGCCCTGTTGAAAAAGCTGCAGGCCCTGGGCGCCGACGTGTCCGACCCGGCGGCCGCCGTCGCCGCGCTCCAGCGCGCACCGGACGGCAAGGCCGAGGCGCTGTTCTACGACAGCCTGGCCACCGGCGCCACACTCGACACCGGCCTGCAAAAGGCACTGGAAGACGCAATTGCCAAGCTGCCCATCCCCAAGGTGATGAGCTACCAGCTCGAAACCGACTGCGAGCTGCCCGGCTGGACCAGCGTCAATTTCGTGCGCCCGGCGCACGGCCTGGTCGCGCTGCACGGCAGCGCCGTGGTGCCGGTGAAGGCGTTGGGCCTGAGCGCCGGCAACAGCACGCGCGGCCACCGCTTTGAAGCCGCCGTCGACCCCGTCGTGCTGGCGGACGCCGACAGCTACGCCGTGACGCTGGAGGTCGATGGCGCGGTGATCGCCGGCTTTGCCCCGCGCAAGGCCGAGATTGCGCGCCAGCTGGCCGAGGCGGCGGCCGAGATCGGCGGCGGCGTGCGGCCCATCGAGGACGACGCGCTGCTCGACGAGGTGACGGCGCTGGTCGAGCGGCCCAACGTGCTGGTCTGCGAGTTTGAAAAGGAATTCCTCGATGTGCCGCAGGAATGCCTGATCCTGACGATGAAGGCCAACCAAAAATACTTTCCGCTGCTGGACGCATCGGGCACGCTGACGAATAAATTCCTGGTGGTGAGCAACATCAGCCCAGAAGATGCCAGCGCGGTGACCGGCGGCAACGAGCGCGTGGTGCGCCCGCGCCTGGCCGACGCCAAGTTCTTCTTCGACCAGGACCGGAAAAAGACGCTGGCCTCGCGCGTGGACAGTCTGGACAAGGTGGTCTACCACAACAAGCTGGGCAGCCAAGGCGAGCGGGTGGAGCGGGTGCGCGCCATTGCCAAGTCGATGGGCGAGCGGTTGTTTTGCGCCATTGAGCTGCGCAACGAGGCCTTGGTCTCGCTCGAAGGCGAAATGGCCAAAGAGTATCTACTCTCGTGCGTGGACACAGCGGCCTTGCTGGCCAAGACCGATCTGGTGACCGACATGGTGGGCGAGTTCCCGGAACTCCAGGGCATCATGGGCGGCTACTACGCAACCAACGATGGGCTGTCGTTCGAAGTGGCGCGTGCCATTGAAGACCACTACAAGCCCCGCTTTGCGGGCGATGAGCTGCCGCGTGAAAACGTTGGCGCCATCGTGGCCATGGCTGACAAACTCGAAACCCTGGTGGGCATGTTCGGCATCGGCAACCTGCCCACGGGCGACCGTGACCCCTTCGCGCTGCGCCGCCACGCGCTGGGCGTGATCCGCATCCTGATCGAAAAAGACCTGCCGCTGGACCTGGGCGCCTTGATCGCTGGCGCAGTGCCCGCTTTTGGCGACAAGATTGCCGATCCCACGGCGGCGCTGCTTGACTTCATCTACGACCGCCTGGCCGGCTCCTTGCGCGAGCAGGGCTTCAGCGCCCACGAGGTCGATGCGGTGGTGTCGCAAAAGCCGCAGCGCCTGGGCGACGTGGCCCGGCGCCTGGCGGCGGTGCGCGCCTTTGCCGCGCTGCCCGAGGCGCCCGCGCTGGCCGCCGCCAACAAGCGCATCGGCAACATCCTGAAAAAAGCGCAGGAAGTGGACGCGCACGTCAGCGAGCTGCTGCTCAAGGAGCCCGCTGAAATCGCCCTGTACGCGGCAATGCAGGACGTGGTGCCCACCGCCAACGCGCAGTTCGACGCCGGCGACCACGCCGCGTCGCTGCAGACGCTGGCGGCCCTGCGCGCGCCGGTCGATGCGTTTTTCGACGGCGTGATGGTCAACGCCGAGGAACTGGACCTGCGGCTGAACCGCCAGGGGCTGCTCAAAAGCCTGCACGACGCCATGAACCGCGTGGCCGACCTGTCGCGCCTGGCCGCCTGAGGCCCGCGTTGCCCGCCGTGCCGCCCATGGAGTCCCCACAACCCGCCGCCCCCGCCGGCGCCCGCCCGCCCGCCGCGCGCGCGCCGGGCGGCTGGACCGCGCAGCACACCGCCTGGCTGCTGTTCGCGCCGCCGGCCTTGATGGTCGGCGTGCGCTGGCTGCTGCAGCTGGCCGAGGACCGCCAGGGCGGCGAGCCGGCGCTGGCGCTGGTGCCGGTGTCCACCACCGCCAGCACGCTGGAGCTGCTTTGGCCGGCGGCCGTGGTGCTTGCGCTGCTGGCGGCCGCAGGGCTGGTGGTTCGCCGGCTGGGCTGGCGCCGCGTGATGCCGGTGCTGGGCGGGGCCTGGGCGCTGCTCTGGCTGGCCGGCACCGGCGCCCTGGTGCAGCGGCACCTGAACCGGCAGGGCCTCTTCCTGGATGCCGGCGTTTCGGCGCCGGCCGCCGCACCGGCTGCGTCCGCCAAGCCCGCCACGCCCGTGACGGCGCGGGTGGTCACCAACCAGTTCAAGCTGCCCAGCCTGCACGGCCTGGGCGGCACCGAGCTGGTGCTGCAGGTGCAGGGCCTGGCGGTGCCGCACCGCCTGCTGATCGACGACCCCAAGGTGGCGCCGCTCAAGCCGGGCGACACGCTGGCGCTGCAACTGGTGCCGGGCCGCTTCAGCGGCCTGTTCGTCACCGC
>Ga0308157_10008288_pt1 | contig 11866 bp, 7 predicted proteins | sample PhyBR1_FD_201035 | JGI IMG/M metagenome (GOLD analysis project Ga0308157, IMG submission 201035) | Phyllosphere microbial communities from UC Gill Tract Community Farm, Albany, California, United States - DLSLB.R1 | ecosystem: Host-associated > Plants > Phyllosphere > Unclassified | place: USA...
AGGTCAATCGGCGCTTCCTGCAAAAGTTCCGCGAAGCCGGCGGCGTAGCCGCTCCCTTTTTCCCGTCCCGGATTCCGTTCATCAACTTCAAAATGAATTACCGCAATCACCGCAAGCTGGTCATCATCGACGGCTCGTGCGGGTATATCGGCGGATTCAACGTCGGTGACGAATATCTCGGCGAGGTCAAAAAGTTCGGCTATTGGCGCGACACGCATCTGCGGATCGAAGGCACGGCGCTGATCCAGATGCACGCGATCTTCCTGCATGACTGGAGCCTGTCCGTGAAGCAGAAGCTTCCGGAGAACTTGTTCCTGAGCGTGACCCGCCCGTTCACCGGCAGCGTCGGCGCGCAGATCATCTCCAGCGGTCCGGATCAGAGCCGGGAGACGATCAAGCTGGCTTACATCAAAATGATGGACGAAGCGCGCGACTGCATCATGATCCAGACGCCGTACTTCATTCCGGACGAGAGCATGATGACCGCGCTGAAAATGGCGATCCTGTCCGGGGTCGAAGTCCATCTGATGATTCCGAAGGTTCCCGATCACAAAATGGTGTACTGGGCGTCTTATTCGTACCTCGGCGAACTGCTCGATCTCGGCGTCAACTGCTATCTATACAAAAAAGGCTTCCTGCATGCCAAAACGATGGTCGTCGACGGGCGTCTCGCCTCGGTCGGAACCGCCAATATGGACATCCGCAGCTACAAGCTGAACTTCGAAGTCAACGCCATCGTCTACGATTCGCAAAAAGCCGGCGAGCTGGAAGCCCTGTTCCGCAAAGACATGGAAGACAGCGAGATCCTGACCCTCGAACAGTACAAACTGCGTCCGCTGCTGCGTAAACTGCTCGAATCGTTCACCCGCCTGCTCTCGCCGATTCTGTAACCCCCTTCATATCCGGTAAAAAATCCGCTCGGACGCGCCTATACGGCGACCGAAGCGGATTTTTTGGCGTATGGAGGCGGAAATCGGAGCATCGCCGCCTCAACCGGCGCCAACGCCCCGTCAAGCGCGGCCGCTCGATCTTCTATCCGTTTTCCGATCGATCGGAGCCTCCGAACCTTCGGCTTTCCGTTCGAAGAAGTTAGACGCCGCCGCCCGGTTGAACCGGCCGTTCGATCTTGAACAACCGCCCCAGCTCCGCATATTCGCTGCCCGCAAGCCTTGCGACCGGACGCAGATTTTCGGTCAGCACATAGCCGTGCTCGGCGTCGTAGATCGATTCGTCCAGCTGAAATCTCAAAATACGGGCAATCAGCAGATCATGCGTGACCCGTCCGTCATCCGACTTAATGGGCAGATGCGACTCCAGCCGGCATTCCAACCGCACCTTCGCTTCGGCAATGCTCGGCACGCTTACCGCATCGCTGTCGATCAGCGTCAGCTTCGTCAGATCGATCTCGCTTTCGCCCGGCGGCAGCATCGCGGCCGTCCGGTTCATTTCTTCCACGAGCGACTCGTCGCAGATATGCACGACCAGTTCGCCGTGCTCCGTCACGTTGCGGGCCGTATCCTTCATCTGTCCGTCCGGACGACGTACCACGGATATCGCTACCAAAGGCGGGTCCGAACTGACCATATTGAAATAGCTGAACGGAGCCGCATTGACGACATCATGTTCGCGCGAAAACGAAGTCACCCACGCGATCGGACGCGGCACGATCGTGCCCGTCATCAATTTGTACACGCGCTTGCTGTCCAGCTCCTGCGGATTAAGATTATGCATGAGAAACCTCTCTTTCGTCTCTATAAATAGGCTTGTATTCATAGTCCTATTGTAAACGTCGGCGGCTATTTTGTCAGGCTGTGTCCAAAGGATATGAATCTTATCCCAGCAACGTGACGTTCACCTTCGGATTTTTTGCACAAAATGACGTTCCGATCCCGCTGATTTGTGCATTGAGCAAGCTTACGATTTCTTTTATGCTTATAAGCGTTGATAATGATTATCAATAACTACTTACATAAACAGGGGGATTCATCAGATGCGCAAGTTTGAACTTCAATCCATTACGACGAGAAAAATTATGGGTCTTTTCGCTGTCGGCCTGCTCGGCGCCGCAGTCGGCTGCTCTTCTCCGGCCGCAACAACGGATGCGGCCGCTTCGGCCGAAACCGCAGCGCCGTCCGCGGCAGCCGAGACGACGGCTGAACCGGCTGCCGAAGAAAGCGGCACGGTCAGCTATACGGATTACACAGGCCATACCGTAGAAATTCCAGTGAATCCGCAGCGCGTGATCTACTACGGAGAGACGCTAGGCGATTTGCTTGAGCTGGGCGTAACGCCGATTGCAACTTCCACGGCCGAACTGGAAGAACGTTTGTTCAGCAGCGAAATTCCCGATATCGAAGACATCGGCTCGCCTCCCGATCCGGAAAAATCGCTTTCTCTTTCTCCGGATCTGATCATCACGGGCAATACGGATGAAAAGCTGCTTGAATCGCTGTCCAAAGTCGCACCGACCATCACCTTCAATACGTTTGCAACGCTTGAGGACCGGATGAAGGATCTGGGCGTTATTTTGAATAAGAAAGACGAAGCGGCGGCATGGATCGAACAATACAACACCGCTTCGGCCGAAATGTGGAAGACTTTGCACGAGAACGGCGTAGGCGAAGACGAGACGGCTTCCGTGTTCACGTTCTATCCAGGCAACCGACTCTTCGTTATGGCAGGTACGGGCTTGCCGCAAGCCCTGTATCAGGAGAACGGATTCAAAGCTCCTGCGGCAACGCAGAAATTGATTGATGAAGGCACGGGCTTCTTGGAGATTTCGCCGGAACTGCTGGAAGAATACGCGGGGGACCGGATCTTCATTTTGAATGCCGTAGCCGAAGAAGCGCAAGAATCGACCGAAGATTTGCTGAAGACCGAAATTTGGAAGAACATCCCTGCCGTTCAGGCAGATCACGTTTACCGCCTCGATATTTTGAAAGCAAGCAGCGACGCGTACACCCTCGAAGCGTTGCTGAAGACTATTCCTGAATTGATCGGCGTACAATCGTAATTGAAGAGTTTAGCCGGTCATCACAAAGAGGCTTTCCGATTTTCATTGGAAAGCCTCTTTTCATGCGTTACAATGATAATAATTATCAATTGGATTGGAGGAGCTTCTGCATGTCCCGTAAAAAAGATTCGCTTGCTTCTTTGAAGATCGGCGTGCCGCCGCTCCCTGCGCCCTCCGAGAAGTCTGCCGCCTTGCATGTTCATCTGCTGAATCAGGAACGGCTGAATAGCGAACATCGAATCATGCTGGCCGCTTCGCCTGTTTATCGACTCCTGTTGGTTGCCCGCGGATCGGTTCGTATTCATAGTGAAGGAAAATGTTTTCAAGTCGAAGCCGGAATGGCGATGCTGTTGCCTCCCGATGAATTTGCCGAGCTGGAGCCGACTAGGCATGAAGATGAACACGTACCTGTCTGTTTTCGATTCGATTTTACCGCTGCCGATTTATCTGAACCCAAGCCGATTCGGCCTTTCGGTCTGCTGCCCGGCTTCCCTGATGGATTCGCCGAGGCTTCTGCGCAGGTGCTTGAACTGGCCGAGGAATTATACAGCCTGAGGTTTGCACGCACGGCCTCCGTCCGAAACCGTCGTCAGCCCCTTTTCACCCGGATCATGACGCTGCTCGCGGGCAATGAAGAATCCGCGCCGATTCCTGTCGATGCCGCACGAGCGGTAGCAGATAGCCTCTCCGAACTGGAGCATCGATTGGCGGAAGACTGGACGGTAGCGCGTCTGGCCGAAGCCGCCGGATTACCCTCGCGTCAATACGCGTCTGTATTCCGGTCTATTACGGGCCTTTCCCCGCTCGAGTATCTCAATGAACTGCGCATTGAACACGCAGTACGCTTGCTCAGACGCGGAGACGGCCCTCTTCGCGAAGTCGCATCGAGAACCGGGTTTCGCGACGAATACTACTTTAGCCGAAGATTCCGTGCCGCTACCGGAAGCTCGCCGGGACGCTATGCCCGCCAGGGCGGCGGAACGCTTGCGGTACGAGACTCGCTGCATCGCCGTGTGTTTGTGCCTGCCGAGCCCAAGCGCATTTTGTATTTGGGCGAATCGGTCGGCGATCTGTTGGCTCTCGGCATCTCTCCGATCGGCGGACGTTCCGCTCCCTCTCGCTTGGGATTCTGCGGTGAGCAGTTGGATCGATTTACCGAGCTGGCTTCCGATTCCGATATGCGCGGAGCGGCCGCCGTACGTCCGGACCTCATTATCTGCACCCGCATGGACGAAGAATATTGCCGCAGATGGTCGAAGGTAGCCCCTGTGCTGGCTCACAACTCTTGGGGTTCGCTGGATGAACGCATGATGCTGCTCGGGAACTGGTTCGGCCGCGAAGAAGAAAGCGAGCGCTGGCTGGAGCATTACTTCGAGCAGGAACGCGAGATGTGGAATGGTCTAGGTCACGGAGTTAAAAAAGAAACGGCTTCGGTGTTCACGTTCGAACGCAATCGGCTTTTCGTCATGGGTCGCGTTGGCCTGTCAGCCCTGTTATATCACCCCGACGGCTTCCGCCCTGCCGAATCGCTGCTTGATCCGCTGCGCCGCGGAGACGGATATGTCGAGATTTTGCCGGAAAAAGCGCATCGCTACGCTGCGGATCGTGTTTTTTTGTTACTCCCTTCTACACCGGAAGAACGGAAATCGACAGGTGAATTCATGCGAGGTCCGTATTGGGAGCAGCTGCAAGAGTCGGCTTTGCGCGGCGTGCATGTCATCGAATCCGCAAAATGGAACTTTATCGACGCCTACAGCCGCAGCCGCTTATTGACGGACTTGCCGGATTTATTGGGCGGAACACGTTAAACGATGCAGGTTACGCGACGCGTGCAACCTGCAATTTCTCCAAATCCAATTCTGCATTTTGTCCATTGCCCGCGGTTCATGGAACGATTATGATACTTTTTAGTGATAATGATTATCATTATTCGAACTTTAGACAAAAGGGGACTCTTGCATGTTTAAATCAAACACGCTTTTCAGGCCGCTTATGCTGCTTTCATTGCTGACTGTGCTGTTATCGGGATGCGCAGGCGCTCCGTCCGCATCGAGTACGGAAGCGGCGACACCTCAAGCTTCCGCACCAAATCAGACAGAGCCTGCCGAGAGCAGCACCGAGCTTTCGATGCGGACGTATACCGACCAAGCGGGCCGCAAAGTCGAAATTCCGGTGAATCCCGAACGAATCGTATACATTGGCAGCAATCCAGGCGATCTGCTGGCCATCGGCGTCAAGCCGATCGGCGCATCGCTTAGCGTGGTCGCCTCCCAGGTTGCTTATCCCGATCTGCTGGAAGGAATCGAGGATGTCGGTTATCCCTACTCGCTCGAAAAAATCGCGGCATTGTCTCCGGACCTGATCCTGTTCGACGATTGGAATATGGATGAATTCGAAACGTTGGAAAAAATCGCGCCGACCGCAGTGATCGGTGCCGATGACCCCATCGACATGCCGGAACGTCTAAAAATCGTGGCTGATCTCGCCAATCAAAAGGATGCTGCCGAGAAATGGATGACTGCCTACGAACAAAAAGTCGAAACAGCCAAAGCTGCGCTCAACCTGCCCGACAACTCGACCGCTTCTTCGTTGCTTCTGCTCGGGGAAACGATGTATATCATGGGCAACCAAGGCTTCAACCAAACGCTTTACGGACGTCTTAATCTGACACCGACCGACAATGCGCAAAAGCTGATGGATCAGGATGAACGCTTTATCGACGTATCCAACGAGTTGGTTCCCGATTACGTCGGAACGGAAATCTTCCTGCTGACCAGCACCGATGCCGAAACGGCCGCAACGCAAAACGCCCTGATGAACAGTTCGGTATGGAAAACGATTCCCGCCGTTCAACAAGGCCGCGTGCATATTATGGACAGCAAATGGAACTTCGATGATCCGGTAACCAGCGAACGGTTGTTGGACGAGTTGGTCAAGACGATCAACGGAACGAACTGATCCGAAGTCCCGCACCGGGCAAACGGATTGCCTAGCTCTTGGGCACCCGGGCGTGTTCTCACCAGTGACGTAACATAAGATTGCGACTTTAATACGCCGCTTTAATCCGCCTGCTCGGCTATTATCGGCCGAGCAGGCTTTTTTTACTTTCCCGCCTTGCCATCCAATAAGACTTGATCAAAATCTTCGACGCAAAGGAGAGCAAGCCGATGACAGACGACCCGAGCCTTGAACCTGACAACGGCTTTCATATCCGATGGCTGGGACGATCCTTGCATGTTTCGCCCTCGATAGCAGAGCATGCCCATACGCTCGATGTATGGGTTGGAAACCCGTATACCTTTCTATTGGGAGCACCGTACCCAGATATCCGCGAGCATTCCGGACAAGCACAGAAATCCGGCGAACGTTTTGCATTTTTGGTGTACGGGAACGAGCAGATCGAACCGACCTCCGCCCCTATCCCCGGCCTGATCTACGATGCAGAAATCGAGCTGAACCCCGATATCGCCGCTCCCTTGATGGCGCAACTTCGTGCAAGTGCTTCGGTAGGCGCTGCTGAAACGCTAAGAAGGCAGATTGCCTCCCAGCAGCTGTTGTTGGCATTGATGGAATCGCATCCGGTTCTTTCCGCCGACGAAAGCGCGGAAGCAGCCGTTCGCGGCACCGTGGATGAACTTCATCGCCGTTTTCGGGAACCTGTAACCGTCAGCGAGTTGATTCGCCGTTCAGGCGTGGGACGCTGGCAATACGGAACTTTATTCAGACAGCTCACCGGCCTGTCGCCGCTGGAGTATTTGAACGTCATCCGATTGGAGCATGCTCGCAAGTCGCTGACGCAAACGGATGATCCGTTACGCGAAATAGCCCGAGGGTGCGGGTTTCGCGACGAGTATTATTTCAGCCGCCGTTTCAGTCGATTTATGGGCGTGTCGCCTACCGCGTATAGGCAGCTTTCGAGGCGTCGAAACGAAAGTTTTCGTTTTGTCGGGCCACCTGCGCCCGAACGCCCTTCCCGCATCGTGACATCAGGAGGTCTTGTAGGCGATCTGCTTGCGCTGAACTTGAGGCCGATTGCCGCTACGCTGGCCGTCGTACGCAGCCAACTTTGTTTTCCGGACGAATTGAACGACATGGTCGATCTGGGTATTGTGCCCGATTCCTCTACGTTGGGCCGACTGACTCCCGATCTTGCGATTTTCGAGGCGGAAGGCCATGAGTGGCTGCACCGCATCGGAGAGTTATGCAGCGCCGTGTCAATCGAGAATTTCGTCCCGCCCGATGAACGGCTGAAGCTGATCGGAAGTCTAACAAGCCGTGTCGAAGAAGCCGCTTCATGGATCTTTTCGCATGCGCAGGCGCTGGAACGGATATGGCACTCGGCTTGCTTGCAGATAGGCGAGACAGCTGCTTGTTTCGTCTTAATGGATACCCGATTGTACGCGATGGCTGGACAAGGTTTGGCCGCTACGTTATATCGAACAGGAGGCTTTACCCCTTGTCCCAAAATCGACCGAATGATCCAAGCAGGCGTAGGTTTTCGGCATGTGCCGCTGGAAGAACTCGGTGACTATGCGGCAGAACGATTTTTCATCATGTACGACTCGGACAACAGCGATACTGAAGCCGGCGAAGCAAGCCGATTGCTGCAAAGCGGAATATGTCACCGCTATGCCGATCGGGTCCATCTGCTCCATTCTCATTGGAATTTCGACGATGCCCGGACGCGCGGCAAGCTGATCGAAGCTTTGCCGAAGCTGCTACAGGGCGGTGCTTTAACGGAATGAGGCCTGAACGAATTCCACAACCTCATCCGAAATCTCCAAGCCGTGCGGGTGATGCCCGCCATCCGGCTTGACGATTCGTGTAATGCGTCCGCCCAACTCCCGATAACGCTGGTCCAAACGGTCCCCGTTTTCCTCCAAAGGCACGGCTTCGTCTGCCCCGCCCGCGATTAACAGCAGCGGAATATCGGCTTCGGCCGGAATACGCAAAAGCTCCAGCAGCCGCTCCGTGACTTGTGCAGCACGTTCCGTCACGGTATCGGCCTCTACAGACGCCGGACCCGGGTTCTGCCGCTCTACAGAAATCCCGTAAATATCCAGGCAGTCTCTCCATTCGTTCGGCGAACCTGTACCTGCGCCGAGTCCGCCCGGCCAGCTTGCAATATCGACAACCGGCGCATCTACGTACAACGCGCGGACATGCTGCGAATACGTCTCGGCGTAACGGATCGCGTACAGCCCTCCTCGGCTAAAACCGAATAACGCGGGCTTGGCATCCAACCCAAAACGACGAACCGCATCATCGCGAAAATCTTCCATCGCTTCGGCGGAGAAAGGAGATCCGTACAAGTCGCTCAACCGAATATACCCGATATGCCAGCCCTGCCGAACCAGCTCCAAATCCGCATTCATGAAATGTCCGAAAAATTCAGTGCGCCAAATCCATGGACGACCGGGCGCAGCCGATGCAGGCTCAACGAGCAGACAAGCCCGTCCGTTCCGAACATAATCGCGGCGCACGAATCCTTCCCATTCCGATACTCGTTCATCCAGCGCGCCGCCTTCCTGCTCTGCTGCTGTGCGAATGCCGGGTAAATGCTGTTCCGCCAGTATTAGCGCTTCATCCAGCGGCAAAGCTTCGAGCTTGTACGGATTAGTATGCCCTACGTGTTCGCGCCAGGCCGCTTTCAATAACTCGCGGCGCTCCGTCGCCCGATGCAAAAATTCACTATCCGCAAATAGCCACTCCGGCATCTTTTCCCATTCGATACGAAAGATCCGCCGCAAGATCGTATGGGCAATCACCGCATGCCCTTCCGGTTGGGGATGAACGCCGTCTCCATAGCGGAATTTCGGATCGGCTGCGCGTTCAGTCGCGATCCATTCCAGCAGCGGACGACGAATATCGACCGTTTTGATTCCCTGTTCGCGTCCATATTGCAGCAGCCAATCCGCGTAGCGTTCCAACACGTCGTCGTAGCGCTCATAAGGTTCTTCGAACGAATAATCCGGCATTCCGTCCGGCTGCAATCGTCCGTTCACCGAAAAAACATCAAACGGAGGCGGTGTCACCAGAATCGGTAGCGCTCCGGCAGCCCGGATCTTCTGCACAGCTCTGTCGATGCCACTGCGATAAGCGGAAAAATCCTCGTCGGACAACGGTTTGTATACGCCGTCGTTCATCCCGTAACAAAGGAATACCCAATCCGGCCTGCTCTCTGACAATGCCCGATCCAAACGCTCATGCACGCACGGACGAGGAAATGGGTGTGCCGCTTCCTGCGTACCCGAAGCGGTCTCGCTGCTGACGCCGAGACCGATCCACTCAAGCTGACTTTCAGGCATGTATTTCAAAAAAACAGCGTCCAGATCACGAATATAAGTCCCGTTCTCCGTGATGCTGTCGCCCATGAATAGAATTCGCTTGTGTTTGGGTAAAGCTTCGACTTCTTGCCAATATCCCATCATGTGAAATCTCCTTCTCTTTCTCCTACAATCCATTTTATGCTTATATGAAGCGTTTTCGAAAAAAACGGCCCCCGCGTCCGAACTCGACGCGGAAACCGTTCTGCAATCACTTTACAACAGTAATGCAAAAAAGTCATGTGGTTTTTTTCAATATCTCTAATTTATAACTCGATTTCCGCAGCGCGAGCATTTGATTCGACCTGCTCTACCGTTTTGCAGCCCGGAATCACGCAGCTAACGGTCGGATTTTTCAAGCACCAGGCCAGCGCCCATTCTGCCATGCCAACGCCTTCGGGCACTTCGGTGTTTTGGATTTCCTGCACTTGTTTCAGTTTCTCGTCGATATCGGCGCGGTCGCGACCTTTGCGCACATTATCTTCGAATACGGCTCCAGGCTTGTATTTTCCGCTCAGGAAGCCGCTTGCCAGCGGAACCCGCGCCAACACGCCGAGGTCCTGACGCTCGCAGGACGGAAATACCCGTTCTTCCGGCACGCGGTCGATGCGGTTATACACGACCTGGATCGCTTTGGCATTCACTTCGGTCGCTTTATCCGTTTGGTACAGATTGTCGTTGCTGCCGATCGAAATGCCCAAATTGCGGATTTTGCCGGCCTGCACCTGCTTGTCCAGCATGGTCCACAGTTCGTCGTTGTCGAACGCTTCGTCCGAACCGGAATGGAACTGATACAGATCGACGTAGTCCGTTTTCAAAGCGCGAAGCGATTCTTCGAGCTGGGTGCGGATCTGATCGACGTTCCAGGCATTTTCCCATTTTTCGTGCCAATGATGGCCGAACTTGGTAGCAAGTACCCAATCTTCGCGACGATCGCGGGACAAAAAGTCGCCGATGAACGTCTCCGACATATGATGAGGCCCGTAGCATTCCGCGGTGTCGATCAAGTTGATGCCCAATTCTTTCGCGCGGATCAGGATTTCGTCGGCGTCTTTTTGCGTGTAGTCTTTGCCCCAGTCGCCGCCGAACTGCCAGGTACCTACGCCCACGACGGATACGTTCAAGTCGGTCTTGCCCAGTCTTCTGTATTTCATTGCTGTTCACCTCTTGGGTTAGATTGGGATCGATTAACCGCTAAATCGGTTTCGATATTTCGGTAACGCTTCCATGATAGGCGAAGCGTTCATTTTTTTCAATGGCGGGGAGGAAAACCCTGTGGGCTGCGAGAGAAATTGCAAGCATAAGCTTCCGAAGTGCATTTCTTCGAAATGCTTTACAAGACGCTGTCTCACGCAGAAAGCTTACAGCTTTCCGCGTTCAAAGGCGTCTTTCACTGAATTTCTCCCTCCGCTGGTATAGGGTTGAATGGGATTCAACAGAAAGACAATACGAAACAAATAAAATGATAAAAGATAACTTCTTGCTTAAATGCACGGTTTGGCATTTTGTATAAGAAAAACCGCTCTCCGGAAAGAGAGCGGCTCGGACGAAGCGATGGTTTTGAGTTTTGAGTTTTACATTTTGCTTTTGCCGAGCAGGTACAGGAAGTAAGGCGCGCCGATGACGGCGACGACGACGCCTGTCGGGATATCGGTCGGCTGAAGAATCCAGCGGCCGAGAGTGTCGGCGACAAGGACAAGGAGCGCACCGGCCAGAGCCGAAACGGGCAGCAGGATCTGGTGCTTCGGTCCGACGAGGCGTCGGCCCAAATGCGGGCCGATCAGGCCGACGAAGCCGATGCCGCCGCTGACCGCGACGCAGGCTCCAGCAAGGCCGACAGCCGCCGCCAGGAGCAGCAGTCGTTCGCGTTCGATCGACGTACCCAGTCCGGTTGCCGTCTGATCGCCCATGTTCAGCACGTTCATGACTTTGGCTTTGTAGAACACGAACGGCAGGAAAATAATCAGCCATGGAAGCAAGGCTACAACGAACTTCCAGCTGGTGCCCCAGATTCGGCCGGCCAACCATGAAGCGACGAATTGATATTCTTCCGGGCGAAGACGAAGCGTAAGCACGATCATCGCCGCGCTGATGCCTGCCGCAACCCCGATGCCGACAAGTAGCATCCGGGTAGGAATCAGGCCTTCGCCTTTTTTATAGGACAAGACGTAGATCAATACCGCTGTTGCTCCGGCTCCAATCAATGCCAAGATCGGAAGAAGGAATACCGAACCGCTTACGGTGGAAGAAAAGAACGAGACGTACAGCATGACCATAAGACCCGCACCCGCGTTAACGCCGAGGATTCCGGGATCTGCCAGCGCGTTGCGCGAAAGTCCCTGCATGACGCAACCGGATACGGCCAGACCCGCGCCGATCAGAATCGAAATCACGATGCGGGGCAAGCGGAATTCGAACAGAATCAGATGCTGCTGCGCCGTTCCTCCGCCGAACAACGTCCGAACCACTTCCATTGGAGACAAACGGATAAAGCCGGTATTCATGCTGATAATAAACGCTACGATAA
>Ga0308157_10008289_pt1 | contig 11866 bp, 10 predicted proteins | sample PhyBR1_FD_201035 | JGI IMG/M metagenome (GOLD analysis project Ga0308157, IMG submission 201035) | Phyllosphere microbial communities from UC Gill Tract Community Farm, Albany, California, United States - DLSLB.R1 | ecosystem: Host-associated > Plants > Phyllosphere > Unclassified | place: USA...
GGAAGCCTGCTTTGCAAAGCTTCCACATCATGTTCGGCGATGACAGAATGCCTATCGCTGAACTATGAAAAAACGCTCGGACACACTTTAATTTACAGTCTCTGGCATCGCCATCTGACGTCAGGCTAGACTACTCTGATGCAATGTTCGGGAGAGACACCTCGTGGAGTTACACAACAAGACTATAATCGTCACGGGCGCAAGCAGCGGAATCGGTGCGGCAGCAGCTCAATTGTTCGTAGACGAAGGAGCCAATGTGGTTCTCGGTGCCCGGCGAGCACGAGAACTTGAAGCTATTACAGAAGGTCTCAATCGGGCAAATGGCAGAGCCGTGTTTTTGGCTGGCGACGTGAAGGATGAGGCCTACGCCGCTGCTCTTGTAGACCTCTCCAAAAAAGAGTTTGGTGGGTTGGACGGCGCATTCAACAATGTCGGAATTGTGGGCGAAATGCAGCCCGTTCCGGATATGAGCCTCGGCAATTGGAGCAACGTGATTTCAGTAAATCTGACAGGTGCATTCCTGGCCGCCAAGGCGCAGATACCAGCAATGAGGGTACGCGGACAAGGCTCCATCGTTTTCACTTCATCATTTGTTGGGTTTAGTAACGGTGGCATGTCTGGTATGGGAGCTTACGCGGCGTCTAAAGCAGGATTGATCGGTTTGGCAAAGTCGCTGGCATCAGATCATGCGGCCGAGGGCATACGTGTTAATACCTTATTACCAGGCGGTACGGTCACACCAAGTGGGGGAGAAGGAAATCGGGACGCTCTGAAGTTCATTGCCAGCCTGCATCCCATGAAACGGATGGCAAGTCCCAGAGAGATTGCGCAGGCTTCCTTGTTCCTTCTTTCAGATCGGTCTAGTTTCGTAACCGGGAGCCCATTAATCGCAGACGGCGGAATGTCCGTGAGGTTGACGTAACGACGGTAAGAAACGCTCCCAATAGCTATGACCGCACTATTGGGAGGCGGGGAGTACTTAATATTACGGCCAAGCGAACTACTGTGCAAATCTCTCGCCGATCGCAATCGAAACGGCTTGCCAAACCGCGTCCACTGCAGCAGCGGAATGGCTCACAGATCAATTCAAATTGCCCTGTTATGTAGTTCATAATGCAGGGCGAGTTGAGCAAGATAATGCGCTGGTGATCGTTTAACATCCCCAGACGAAAACCTCGTTCTCGTCTTAGCGCCTCAATTGGCAATAACTCATTGAGTTTCGCCAATCAGATTTACTGAGATCGCCTTCCTTCACAACTGCCCCCCGAAAGTTGCTTTGGTTCAGATTTAGCTCAACGCGTCAGTAAGGTGCACCCCGAATTTTGGTAGTATAAGCGTTTTCATTGAAACTCAGCTATTGGCAATTCTGCAGGATGTACTACATTCTTAAAAAAAAGCACAGGATCATTCTGTCGATTCAAAAGCCGCTTCGGTAACACATCAATTATGCACTGGCTCGATAGTATCACACTTAGTTGCCGTAGCGCCCGGAAAGGCGTGGGGAATCAAATTCAGAACACGGGCTTGACCCGTCGCAACATAGTCTGGGAGGACACTATGATGAGGTTTATCACCACTCTGGCGACGACACTTGTTGTCTCGTGCGCTGCTTTCAACGCAAAGGCGCAAAACTATCCCGACCGGACGATCACAATGGTCGTGCCTTTTGCGGCTGGTGGGCCGACCGATACTGTGACGCGACTTGTTGCGGAATCCATGTCCAAGGACCTCGGACAACAAGTTATCGTCGAGAATGTCGGCGGCGCAGGCGGAACACTTGGCGCAGGGCGCGTTGCAAGCGCTGATCCTGACGGCTATACGCTACTGCTTCACCATATCGGAATGGCTACGAGCGCCACTCTCTACCGCAAGCTCGCCTATGATACGCTGAACGCGTTCGAATATGTCGGTCTGGTCACGGAGGTTCCTATGACCATCGTTGCGCGCAAGGATCTTGAGCCAACCGATCTCAAGGAACTGACCGAATATGCCAAGGCCAACAAGGATACCGCGACAGTCGCCAACGCTGGTATCGGCGCAGCTTCGCATCTTTGTGGCATGTTGTTTATGAGCGCGATTGACACTCCACTTGTCACAGTTCCTTACAAGGGGACCGGTCCCGCCATGACTGATCTTCTCGGCGGCCAGGTCGACATCATGTGCGACCAGACAACCAACACCACGAAGCAGATTCAGGCGGGTACAATCAAGGCTTATGCGGTAACCTCACCTGAGCGCCTTGAGGTGTTGAAAGACATTCCGACATCAAAGGAAGCCGGTGTGGACGGCTTGGAAGTGGGTATCTGGCACGGTATCTATGCGCCTAAGGGAACCCCGGACGAAATCACCGAACGCCTGTCGAAATCACTTCAGGTTGCCCTTAAGGACGAGAACGTTGTTGGCCGTTTTGCCGAACTTGGAACAGAGCCGTCTTCTGAAGCCGATGCCACACCAAAAGCATTGAAGTCCAAGCTAGAGTCCGAAGTTGCGCGCTGGAAGCCGATTATTGAAGCAGCCGGACAATACGCGGACTGATCGTATAATAGGCAATTAGGGTTTGGGTGAATATCCCTTGATTGCATTTCCGCCGTTCGCAAAAGCCGCAGCAAAGTACCCCTGACCTCACTTGCCGGGCCACCGGCGCAGCCCTTTCAACGGCAAATCCGAAAGACGATAGGCCCATGACCGAGCCTTCAAGTAAATTTTCGATAGATACGGCCAACGGTTTGTGCGGTGCGCTCCTCACCATGACCGGCGTTTTTTTTGCCTATCAGTCGCTGACTCTGGACCTTGGTACACCGCTGCGCATGGGGCCGGGATATTTCCCGCTTGTCCTTTCTGGTGCACTGATAGTGCTTGGACTGATTGTTTTTGTCCAGGCGACACGTCTCTCCGGCGAGCCGATAGGCCCAATTGCATGGCGCGGCCTGCTCTTCATACTGCCGGCGCCGATATTCTTCGGCTTGACTGTGCGTGGGCTCGGCTTCATACCGTCACTGTTCCTGACATGCCTCATTGCTTCTTTCGGTTCGTTGCGCATGAACCCGTTCACAGCGATCATTCTTGCTGCTGCGGTAACGGCATTCTCCGTCATTGTTTTTAGCTATGCGCTTGCACTTCCCTATCAACGTTTCGGACCCTGGTGGCCGGTTTAGAGAGCGCGGATATGGATCTTTTTGGCAATCTTGCGCTTGGTTTTTCGACCGCATCGACGCTTGCGAACCTCGGTTTCTGCCTAATCGGCGTGTTACTTGGCACATTGATCGGGGTCCTTCCAGGCATCGGTGCCACGGCAACCATCGCCATGCTTTTGCCGATCACGTTCCAGATCGGGGATCCGGTATCTGCGCTGATCATGCTTGCGGGTATCTATTATGGAGCCCAGTATGGCGGTTCGACCACCGCAATTCTCATCAACATGCCCGGAGAATCCTCGTCTGCGGTGACGGCCATCGACGGCTATCAGATGGCGCGGCAGGGCCGCGCCGGTGCAGCACTAGCAATCGCAGCAATCGGTTCGTTCTTTGCAGGTACTGTCTCCACCTTTCTGGTCGCAATCTTTGCTCCTCCACTCACCGAAATTGCTCTCAAATTCGGATCGGCTGAGTACTTCTCGCTAATGGTCGTCGGACTGGTGTCCTCCGTCGCGTTGGCGCACGGTTCGATAATTAAGGCTCTTTCGATGGTCGTTCTGGGACTTTTGCTCGGCCTTGTGGGGACCGATATCTATACCGGTACGCCACGTTTCACGCTCGGCATCACGGAATACGCTGATGGCCTCAATTTTGTCGCTGTTGCCGTTGGCGTATTTGGTATTGCGGAAATTCTACGTAATCTCGAAAACGAACATTCGCGCGAATTGCTGATGGCCAAGGTCACAGGATTGATGCCGACGCGAGATGATTTCAAGCGCATGACGGGACCAATCCTGCGCGGAACTGTGATCGGATCCGCCCTCGGTATTCTGCCTGGAGGTGGAGCTATTCTTGCATCATTTGCATCATATACTGTGGAAAAGCGTATATCCACGACACCTGAGGAATTCGGCAAGGGCGCAATTGCAGGTGTTGCAGGGCCAGAATCCGCTAACAATGCGGGCGCGCAGACATCCTTCATTCCAATGCTAACACTCGGCATTCCTGCCAACCCTGTTATGGCGCTGATGATCGGCGCCATGATTATTCAGGGCATCGTGCCGGGCCCGAATGTTGCAACCGAACAGCCAGCATTATTCTGGGGCGTGATCGCATCCATGTGGATCGGCAATCTTATGCTAATCATCCTGAACCTACCGCTGATTGGTCTATGGGTGAAGCTCCTAACCGTGCCTTACTATGTGCTGTTCCCGATTATTATGACGTTTTGTTCCATCGGCGTTTATAGTGTCAATTCCAATGTCTACGATCTCTTCGCAGTCGCATTTTTTGGCTTCATCGGCTATCTTCTCACCAAACTGCGTTGTGAACCTGCTCCCCTGCTATTGGGCTTTGTTCTCGGTCCATTGTTGGAAGAACATCTGCGTCGCGCCATGATCCTGTCTCGCGGAGATCCTGTAACGTTCGTCACCCGGCCGATCAGCGCCACTCTGCTTACCCTGGCGGCAGTCGTTCTCGTGGTTGTGCTGCTTCCATCGGTACGCAAGAAGCGCGATGAGGTCTTCGTCGACGAGGGATAACCCGGCTTGAGCCAAGAGCTGATCATGATACTGTGGTTTTATATAAGAAGTGATCTTGAACAAGCGTTCCACGTTGTCAGTCTATGCGTCGCGAAACTTTTTTGCCTTTGACTCACCCAGCCTTATACTTCGTCAAGACAGATGGAATGTGAGTCCGATCAATCCTGGTATGTTCGTACAACTGACAGTGGAATGTGAATGGCCGCAAAGCGAAATTCCACCGCAGGATTCCTCGTCTCATCGGCAGCCAGATTTACAAGAAACAGGATAATCTCTATGAAGCCTCGACGTCGCTCGATCGGCCCCTGTCGCCGTTATCCCATTGCCTGTTCATAGTTCATCCGCCAGGGCGATACCCAAAAGCGCGGTTGTGTTGTGCGCGTAGCCATTGCTGCGCTTTGCTTTAAATGTATCAACCCAGCTCGAGCTGAGTGAATGTGGCGTAGATTGCAAACTTCCCTCGTACGGAACGTTCTAGCGAATGCTGAAAACTTCTGGATAGGGGGACGAGGCGACACATCATCACATCTGCGTCGACAACAAAAAACACGTGTCTTGCTGAATCTACGTTTTCGCTTGAAGCGGGCAAAAACTGAGGAAAGTGAATGCCGTCGGATGTCGACAATGCGCTAGAAATGCGTTGCCAGATCATCGCTATGTAGCAGATTGGATGGCCAGAAGGTTTGCTAATACCTTCTTTTGCCTCAAACCATTCCCGTTTTATGTCGCTCGTATAGACGAGGGTCAGCTTTTGCGGCCAACCCCTGACGGGGTAAGACTCGCCCGCATTTTTTGCAAAATTCGATTTAGTTTTTCCATGCGAGGGCAGGCACTTTCACCCGCAAGCGGCAAAAGTGCGCCATCACTTAAATATGGCAAATAGAATTTTGCAAAAAATGCGGGCGAGCTGACCGCAGCAGATCCATCGTCTCTTCGTGCGCCATCGGGAATGGTCCCGAGCAACCGAAGGAAACAGAACCATGGCCACCACAATCGCAACCCTGACGCAGAAGACTGACGGTACTTTCGAGGGCGTCTTCGCCACCATCCGGGTCAATGCCCCGATCGCCATCGTCCCGAACGCTACCAAGGTCAGTGAAGAAGCCCCCGATTTCCTGGTTATTCATCGCCTAAGCGGTTTCGAGATTGGCGCAGGATGGAACCGTATCGCCCGTCAGACCGGTGAAGAGTACGTCTCCATAAAGCTGGAAGCCCCGGAAATTGGCGTGCTCTTCGGCAACCTCGCGCAAGCCCCGGGCGGTGATCCGGATAGGAAAGTCATCCTCTGGAATAACCAGAACTGAACCACGAATGGAGCCGGTCCCGAATTTCGGGGCCGGCTTTTCTATGTAAGGTCCGGCTGTATCTGCACTGACAGTGGAACGAGAGCAGGTGTCGAACCTGCTTTCGTTCTTCTTATGACGAACAATCATCAGCAGAATGGAACCGGTTCTGATCCAGTGATTTTGTCTTGTATCCCCGTGCTCATTTTATCCGTAGCAGATCGAGGAACATTGACACTGCTTCTTCTTCCCGTTTGAAATGATGTATCTTTGTTTGTCCGGTTGCGCCGATACGATCCCATCTGCGTATCAGAAAGGGAGCCTGAACAGGGTAGTCTCGATAGACAGCACATAGGAATGCGCGATGGCATATGTTCGGGCGGGCCGCCTTCGACGATGGGATGCTGTGCGCTTCGCTTATGGAGCCGGCAAGCGATCTGGCCCATGCGGATAGCGCTCCTCCCGCGTGATGAGATACGCTGTCCCATGAAAGTCGCCCACGTCATGGATCTGTGTTTGCCCTATTTATCGACGGTGAATAACTCATTAGAATACGAGAGTTTGCGCTGTGAGCTTGTCGATGGCGCTTCTTTGAAACTGAGGGTCTAAGCGCCGTGTTCGACGAACGACCAAACATCGACGCGCATGCAGGGTTGCAGAACCTGCTTTGCCTGTTTCATCCGGTCGTTGATGTGTTAATGATCCGCGGATCATCACGCTGCCCATTGTGTTTGCGGCTTTCGTCAAGACCGAAGTCGCCCATGGGGTGCCTTATCGGTTGTTCCTTTTGATGACTGTTGGCTTTGTTGGAATATCGATGGGTTATTCGAGGTTCGCTGATTGGTTCGCGCTGCCCGGTGCTGAATCCTGCAGCACTCAGTTGCTGCCCTCCGCTGCGCTCACAATATTCAGTGACTTTTATGTTTCCCCGCTTTGACGAACCGGTTGACTTCTGCGGCCTCGTCCATTTCCTTTCGCCGGAAATAGATCGCACGACCACACCGGATCGGACTATGGCCCTTTACGATGATGATCTGCTCGTCATTGGGCTGCATCTGAAACTGTAACATCTCCGTGCTCAGACACAGGGGATCGGAAAGCGATCTCGCCCAAATCCTGCAAGCGTTGATATTCTGTTGTTGCGGGTGACAATCTCGCCAGTTCCAGAAGTCCGCCCAGCAGGAATGCCCGATCGACATTTGATAAACCCGCACGAATGACGATACTACCGAGCAGGAATTTCTCTCGGGCCACTTTTTTGCGATCAGTTGCCATGAGGAGCCTCCGCCGCCGCTCCAATCTCGCCATTTGTCTGTTTATGCGGCCAAGCTGTTTCCCCATTGGTCTTCTTTGTTGGCGCTTTAGGAAATCGCGCGGCGATCTCTTCGAAGATGCGATCGATGTCCTCATCGCTTAGTTCCATTTCTGCTAATCCTGCCTTTGTTGCAGCACGCGCAAAGCGGTCAGCCGATTTGACTATCAAGAGTTTTCGACGTTCACGCAGCTTTTCGATTTGTGTGTCGATATCGGCTATCGAAACTTTGGCGGCCATCAGTCGGCTTCCTTCTGTAGGGCAAAGTAGTTGGAAGCTTAACTGACTAGAAAACGACAGTCAAATAAGCTAGCCTGCATAGGCCTCCTGAACGTCACTGCGGCTATTTCGTCATGGATCATCTTTGGGAAAGGCGGCATCGGCCCTTGGGTCCGAATGATTTGAGGGCGCAATATACGTCGCTCGCGCGACGTTTCCTGGAAGGCGAGGAGATCGGTCGTGGCGATCATGTTCATCAGAGCGCAGGTAATCAGCAGAAGCGCGGGGCGTAGCGTCGTTTCGGCGGCCGCATATCGTCATCGCGCCCGGATGTTGGACGAACAGGCTGGGACCTCTTTCAGCTATCGTGGTGGCGCCAGTGAACTCAAGCATGAGGAGCTCGCTTTACCAGATGACATTCCCGCCTGGCTGCACAAGGTCATTGATGGGAAGCCGGTTGCTGCAGCAAGTGAGGCTTTGTGGAACGCGGTTGATGCGTTCGAGACGCGGGCGGATGCACAGCTTGCGCGTGAACTCATCATCGCACTGCCGGAGGAACTGACGCGGGGGGAGAACATAGCCCTTGTCCAGGAATTTGTTCGGGACAATCTGACTTCAAAGGGGATGATTGCTGACTGGGTTTATCACGACAAGGACGGCAATCCTCACATCCATCTGATGACGGCCTTGCGGCCGCTGACCGAAGAAGGGTTTGGGGGAAAGAACGTGCCGGTGCTTGGGGGTGATGGTGAGCCGCTCCGTGTGATCACGCCGGATCGACCGAATGGAAAGATCGTTTACAAGCTGTGGGCTGGCGACAAGGAGACGATGAAAGCCTGGAAGATCGCCTGGGCGCAAACAGCCAATCGGCATCTGACGCTTGCTGGCCATGACATTCGTCTTGATGGACGCTCCTATGCTGAGCAGGGCCTTGATGGAATTGCCCAGAAACATCTTGGGCCGGAGAAAGCGGCGTTGGCACGCAAGGGTATTGAGATGTATTTTGCACCGGCGGCCCTTGCCCATCGACAGGAGATGGCTGATCGGCTCCTGGCCGATCCCGGCTTGCTGCTGAAACAACTTGGCAACGAGCGCTCGACCTTTGATGAAAAGGATATGGCGAGAGCTCTGCACCGCTATGTCGACGATCCATCCGATTTTGCCAATATCCGTGCGCGGTTAATGGCATCGGACAATCTTGTCTTGTTGAAGGCACAGCAAGTGGATTGGCAGACTGGCAAGGTGACTGAACCCGCAATATTCACCACGCGCGAAATTTTGCGCATCGAATATGACATGGCGCGCTCGGCGGAAGTTTTGTCACAGCGCAAGGGGTTTGGGATTGCGGACGCAAAGATTGCGAGGGCTGTCCGGAGTTTTGAAACGGCTGATCCGAACAGGTCTTTGGTGCTTGATCGTGAACAGGTTGAAGCCGTCCGTCATATTGCTGGTGACAGTGCCATTGCTGCTGTTGTTGGACTGGCAGGTGCCGGCAAGTCGACGCTTCTTGCCGCTGCCCGTGTTGCCTGGGAACATGAGCATCGTCGTGTCTTCGGAGCAGCTCTTGCAGGAAAGGCTGCGGAAGGACTGGAGGAGAGTTCTGGTATCAAATCGCGAACCCTTGCGGCGTGGGAACTTGCCTGGGAAAATGGTCGTGATCTGCTCAAACAGGGCGACGTGTTGATCGTTGATGAAGCCGGTATGGTGTCCTCGCAACAAATGGCGCGCGTGTTGAAGGCGGCAGAGAATGCTGGTGCGAAGGTGGTTTTGGTCGGTGACGCGATGCAGCTTCAGCCCATCCAGGCGGGTGCTGCTTTCCGGGCCATAGCGGAGCGCATTGGCTTCGCTGAGCTCGCCGGTGTTCGCCGTCAGCGAGAAACATGGGCACGTGATGCCTCACGAATGTTGGCCCAGGGCAAGGTCGGCGAGGGGTTGGATGCCTATGCGCAACACGGGCATATATTCGAAGCTGAGCGGCGTGGCGAGGCCATAGAGCGTATTGTCGCTGACTGGAGCAAGGCGCGCCAACAAGCAATTGCGACCTGTGTTGCCGCGCGAAACGGCGGACGACTGCGCGGCGATGAGATGCTCGTGCTTGCCCATACCAATGAAGATGTAAAGCGGCTCAATTTCTCCCTTCGTACTGTGATGAACAGGGAAGGCGCGTTAACAGAGGTTCGAGAATTCCGGACCGAGCGGGGTGTCCGCGAATTTGGCTCTGGTGATCGGATCATCTTCCTTGAAAATGCTCGTTTTGTTGAAAAGCGTGCAACCCGCCCTGGTCCACACTATGTCAAGAACGGCATGCTCGGCACGGTCGTTTCCACCGGTAGCAAGCGCGGTGGCCCACTGCTTTCAATCCGTCTCGACAATGGAAGCGATGTGGTCCTTAGTGAGGACAGTTATCGCAACATTGACCATGGCTATGCGGCGACGATCCATAAATCGCAAGGGTCGACCGTTGATCGGACCTTTGTGCTCGCCAGCGGCATGATGGATCAGCATCTGACCTATGTGTCGATGACCCGCCATCGTGATCGGGCTGATCTTTATGCAGCGCGTGAGGACTTTGAGCCAAAACCGCAATGGGGCGGGAAATCGCGTGTTGATCATAGGATGGGTGTGACTGGGGAACTGGTTGAGACGGGCGTGGCAAAGTTCCGGCCGCAGGATGAGGAAACGGAGCAAAGCCCCTATGCCGATGTGAAGACCGATGAGGGGACTATACATCGTTTGTGGGGCGTCAGTCTGCCCAGGGCCTTGTCCGAGGGTGGGGTGTCGAAAGGCGACACGGTTCTTTTGAAAAAAGACGGTGTGGAAATCGTCAAGGTCAAAATCCCTGTCATAGATAAGGAAACCGGACGGAAGAGTTTCGAGGAACGCGAGGTCGAGCGGAACGTTTGGACGGCAAAACAACTCGAAACTGCCATTATACGAAGTGAGCGGATTGAGCGTGAAAGCCACCGTCCGGAACTGTTTGGGCAACTGGTTGAACGTCTTGGCCGTTCAGGTGCAAAAACCACAACGCTCGATTTTGAGAGTGAGGCTGGTTATCAGGCGCATGTTCGCGACTTTGCCAGAAGGCGCGGGATCGACACGCTTGCCGGGGCTGTGGCGGGAATAAAACAGCGTGTCGAACAAAAGCTGGCGTGGCTTGATGAAAAGCGCGGGCAGGTGGCGAAACTCTGGGAGCGGGCGAACGTTGCGCTCGGTATTGTGATCCAGCGCGAAAGAAGCGTTTCCTATAATGACGACCGTTTTGAAAACCTTGCAGCACGAGCACCTGAAACATCAGAGCGGGGCGGCGGTGGGTCATATCTTATTGCACCCACAACCCGGTTTGCACGTAGTGTCGAGGAGGACGCCAGACGTGCTCAGCTTCACTCGGATCGCTGGAGGGAACGAGAAGCCATTCTTCGGCCTGTATTGGAGAAGATCTATCGCGATCCTGACCGTGCGCTGGCCAGGCTCAATGCGCTTGCGTCGAACAGGCACACAGAACCCCGCCGCCTTGCGGAGGATCTTGCGACCACGCCGCAGCGTCTTGGTCGCCTGTTAGGATCGGATCGCCTCGCTGATGGCCGTGCTGCCCGTGGTGAGCATAAACAAGCACGCGCTGCACTGTCAGAACTCAGCCCTCTCGCGCGTGCTCATGCGACACAATTCCGGCGTCAGGCCGAAGGCTTTGGCCTTCGCGAGAAGCAACGGCGAGCGCATATGGCATTGTCGATCCCGGCGCTTTCGAAACCGGCAATGGCGCGCCTCTTAGAAATCGAAGCGGTCCGCAAGAGCGGCGGGCCTGATGCCTACAAGACCGCCTTTGCCTATGCCGTCGAGGATCGTCTGCTGGTTCAGCAAGTGAAAGCCGTCAATGAGGCGCTGACGGCGCGCTTCGGCTACTCCACTTTTACGGATAAAGTGGATGGGGTTGTTCAGCGCAATAGGCTTGAGCGCATGCCGGACGATCTTACCCCTGAACGTCGAGAGAAACTGACACATCTGTTTGGCGCTGTGCGCCGCTTTGCTGAGCAACAGCATATTGCTGAAAGGAAAGACCACAGGAAGTTGGTTGCAGCTGCCAGCGTTGAGCCTGGCAAAGAGAGCACTCTGCGTCTTCCGATGCTTGCAGCCGTGACAGAGTTCAAAACGCGCGCTGAAGACCAGGCTCAAACGAGGGCGCTCGCAGCAAACCATTACAGACACAATCGCGCAGCCCTGGCCCAAACAGCGTCCAGCATCTGGCGTGATCCAGCTGGCGCCGCGAGCACGATTGAGGGTCTGATCCTGAAAGGCATTTCTGGCGAGCGGATCGCTGCGGCTGTGGCAAACCATCCCGAAGCCTACGGCGCGTTGCGCGGTTCTGAGCGCATCATCGAC
>Ga0308157_10008290_pt1 | contig 11866 bp, 14 predicted proteins | sample PhyBR1_FD_201035 | JGI IMG/M metagenome (GOLD analysis project Ga0308157, IMG submission 201035) | Phyllosphere microbial communities from UC Gill Tract Community Farm, Albany, California, United States - DLSLB.R1 | ecosystem: Host-associated > Plants > Phyllosphere > Unclassified | place: USA...
CGCATTTCAAGGGTAAAAATTTTAAAGATGTTCTGGTTGAACTCGCTATTCATGACAATGTAGTCGTAGATATTGGTAGTTCAAATATCGAGACAACAATCAGTGAAATGCGAAAGCTCAAAGGCTCACATGAAGATTTTGATTTTTATGTTGTTCCTACCGTGCCAAGTCAAAAGCAGCAAATCGACACAATGCAGACTATCGCGCAACTGCTCGATATCGGCATCCCTGCTAATAAAATCCGCATCATTTTCAACATGGTTGACCAGGACGAAACCGTAGAAAGCCTATCCCAAAATTGGCTACCTACTGCAAAGAACTCGGCCTGCAAACTGAGTCTGTTATCTATCAATCTGACCTGTTCCCAATGCTCAAAGACTTGAGTATCCGCGAAGCGGCAGAAATGAATGAAACCATCAAAACTAAACTAAAAGCAGAAACTGACACCGATGAAAAACGTAGATTAGCGTCGCTGCTTGCTGCATCTCGGCTGGCCGTTGGTGTTGAAGACAATCTGAATTCAGTTTTCCAAAAGGTGTTCCATGAATAAGCAACCAACAAAGTTGTTGGACGCTGTTCATGCCGAAATGCTGACTGAAATACTTCAGATTTCAAAGTCACTTGAAAAGACTACCGAAGCTGTCAATGAACATCGGATAAATTTGGATAAGCAAATCGAGAGTTCAACAAAACATTTTGATGATCTGTTCGCAAAGTTCACTGGTTTAGCTGGTGCATTGAAAGAAAAAATAGGAAAAGAAAAAGAGGCACATGCATCGTCAATGAATCGTGCCTTGGCTCCTTTTACAAAATATTTTTGGTTGCTGATCGCTTTATCGGTATTCACAAACCTGATTGCACTCAGCGCAATTGTGGTTCTTCTTCTGAAGTACTAACGCGCTATCGCTTGTTACCGTGGCCTTTTTTACAAAAGACCACGGCCTGTTGTAGGAATTTATCAATTTACATATCAGTTTACTTTTTCGTTTACTTTTAGCCAAAAACAAGAGATAATTTATTTAACAACATTAGGATTAAAGAAATGAGTGTTGATCTACCACCTGACTGCCAGAACGCATTAAATGCACCAGTGATGCAACAGATATTCCATGTTGAATCATCGAACAATCCATTTGCTATTGGAGTTGTTCGTAATAGGTTGGTACGTCAGCCGCAAAACCTCGATGACGCTGTAGCTACAGCAAATTACTTACAACAAAGTGGCTATAACTTCTCAATTGGAAAAGGCCAGGTCAACAAAACGCATTTCGCCAGATTAGGGTGGGACGACCTAACTAAAGGATTTGATGTCTGCAATAACGTAATTGCTGCGCATCAGATTTTCAAAGACTGCTATGCATCAGCCTTATCCGCTGGTTATCAAGAAAATTCCACTGGCTATACAGCAACCCACGCTGCGTTGTCTTGTTATTACAGTGGCAAGCATGCCTGGGGAACTTCCGTTCCAGACGTCGCAAGGTATGTAAATGATGTATTAAGCGTAAAAACAGCATCCAACACAGAAGCACCCAAAAACGAGAAGGGCAAAGTGATCCCTCTAGCAAATGCAAATAAATCGGCAGTTGTGAAAGTCAAAAAGGTTTCAGTTTCGCGTGGAGAAACTTCGTCACGACTTACCAAAACCAAGCAATCAGTATCAATGATGCTTAATTTTTTTCTTAACTAAAGAGGATATTCAATGAAGAAACAGCCTGTTTCAAAAACACTAAAGCATATCTATGCTGCGGCACTGGTCACGGTGTTTGCATCACCAGCATATGCGCAGCTCGAAAAGGGCACAACCATGTTGAACACTCTTCAAACGTGGCTGGTTTCCATTTCGGCACTCATAGTCACTTTCGCGGTAATGTTTGTCGGTTTTCGTATGGCCTTCCGAGAAGCACAATGGAAAGATGTTGCCCCAGTATTCTGGGGTGGTGTACTAGTCGGTGGTGCTGGCGGTATTGCAGCCATGTTGGTAGGGTAAAGCGATGCAAGACAGAATTTTCAAAGGGGCAAGTCGACCGGCAATGATAGTGGGAATTCCAATCGTCCCGTTCATTCTGCTTTCCGGTCTACATATCATCATCGCAATGTGGCTAATGGTGTTCATCAATATTCTTGCAACGCTCGTTGTATTGCTGATTTTAGCCTTTGAAATTCTGGCCTTGCGCAAGCTATCAGAAAATGATGCTTACCGATTGAATATCTTTCTGGCATGGGTGCGTAACTCGACATTTCGTAGAAACGCAGCAAATTGGGGAACTCACTCAATGTCTCCAATCAATTATAAAAAGAGGGTAGATGAAGATGACGAATACTAAGCGTAACGCGAATCTAGAAGATCACCTTTCAAGGGTGATCCCGTTCTCGAGTTCTCTGACTGACTCAATCGTCACTACCCGCCAGGGCGATTATTTGGCAACTTGGAAAATCCACGGCCTTTCATTTGAAGGTTTAAGTGATGCAGATGCCTACGCAAAAATGCAATCACTCAATATGTTTGTCAGAAGCATTTCTAACGGCAAATTCGCCTTTTGGGTACACCGTGTACGCCGGTACGTATCTGATCGGCTCTCAGTGCCGGAAAATGGCTATGCCAAGGATTTTCTGAACCGATATTACGATGACCTGAGCGAATCGGGAATGATGGCAACTGAGATTTATTTAACAGTTGTATATCGGCCATATCCACAAGGCAAGGGCAGTGGCATTTTCTCCAAAGTAAAACGTGGGATTGAAGACATTCGCGCGGAAAATATTAATGCAATTGAAGAACTATCAGAGATTGATCGTAAGATCGCAGCAACCCTTGATGAATACAATACAAGGTTACTTGGCGTGTACACCCAGGGTAAGCAAGTCTTCAGTGAACAATTAGAATTCTATTCATACTTGATTAATGGTTTCTGGTGGCAAATTCCAGCGAAGGATTTGCCCTTATATAACTATTTACCAACTACGCGGCACCTGTTCGGTGACAAAATTGTCGAGTCACGCGATACATATGGCTCTACGTATTCAACTTTCGTAGACATTAAAGATTATTGCGATTTTTCAAGTCCAGGCATACTCAACACTCTATTGGGTCTGAACTGTGAATACGTAGAAACGCATTCCTTTTCGCCAATGACAAAATTGGATTCGCAAGCGGCAATTAAGCGTCAAAAAAACCAATTGATTAGTAGTGAAGATGATTCACTGTCACAAATCGAAGATTTGAATGTGGCTTTAGATCAACTTGTAGCCGATCATATTTCATTTGGTCTTTATCATTACTCATTGCAGTTAAAAGGCAATTCGGTTGAACAGGTTACAGCAGCGAGAAGCCAAGCTATTGAACTGCTATCAAGCTCTGGTTCTGGCTTCTTAGGGATTCCTATTGACCTTGTTGTAGCAGATGCGTATGCCGCGCAATTACCTTCAAATTTTCGCTACCGTCACCGGGTCGCAAAGCTAAGTAGTCGAAATTTCACTGGGCTGTGTTCTTTCCATAATTTTGCTTCTGGTAAACGCGATAACAATCCATTTGGTGAGGCCGTAGCAATTTTACGTTCACCATCAGAACAACCAGTATATTTCAACTTTCACCATACACCGGCAAATGAAAATTCGTTTGGTAAGGATGATTACCTGGGCAATACACAAGTTATTGGTAAGTCAGGTTCAGGTAAAACCGCGCTCGCCATTTTTCTACTCGCCAATTTACTGAAGTACAAAACCCAAATTGTTTACTTTGATAAAGATAGAGGTGCCGAAATAGCAATCAGAAGATTCGGCGGGCAGTATTTGTCATTAGTAAGAGGGCAAAAGACAGGATTTAGTCCATTCAAACTGGAACCTACGACTGAGAACATTCTATTTTGGGAAGAGCTCGTAATTTACTGCTCAAAAAGTGTAGCGTTGCCACATACTCCAGCCGAGTTAATGCAAATCCATCATGCGGTTAATGCCGTTGCTGAATTGCCTGTAGAAGTGCGAAGTTTTGATACGCTGCTTGAAAATCTTCCAGACGACAACGATAACTCCATAGCTCAAAGGCTTAGAAAGTGGGCTTCTGGAGGGTCGTTGAGTTGGTGCTTAAATAGCGACGAAGATATTGTTCATTTTGAGCCTGGTCGGCCATACGGCTTTGACTATACCGAAGTTCTCGATAATCCAGAAATATGCGGCGCAATCATGATGTACCTCATGTTTCGCGTGGAGAAACTTATTGATGGGCGGAAATTCGCATTTTTCATGGATGAATATTGGAAAGCCTTAAGCGTTTCTTATTTCAAAGATTTTGCGAAAAACAAACAAAAAACAATCCGTAAGCAAAACGGTTTTGGTGTCTATATGACTCAAAGCCCTGAAGATACATTAAAGAGTGATATCGCTCGGGCGTTGATCGAACAAAGTGCAACATTGATTTTACTACCTAATCCCAGAGCAGATTATGACGATTATGTTAACGGTTTCAAACTGACCGAGACTGAATATGAAATTGTCAAAAGTTTGAATGAAAAAGACCGTGTTTTTCTGATTAAGCAAGAACACACTTGCAGTCTTGCAAAGCTGGATCTGAACGGTTTTCCAGAAGACCTAAAAATTATTTCAGGTACTACAGCCAATGTAAATCGGCTGGATAAATTGCGTGAGCGTCTTGGTGATGATCCGGAAGTTTGGCATCAACCTTTTGTTAGCGGTGAATCTTAATTGTAATGGCCATTTATACAGGTGAAATTATGAATATCAAAAAATCATTTCTAACTTTAGCGGTATCAGTTTCCGGCCTTCTGGCCTATGGCACAGCGGTTGCACAAATCCCGGTGACAGATGCGGCCAGTATCGCTTCTCGGGCACAAGAAGCTGCAGCACAAATTGCAAAATGGGTTGAACAAGCGAACCAGATGCAACAGCAAATTGCGCAAGCAAAAGCACAATATGACTCGATCACCGGTATTCGTGGGATGGGTGATTTGCTAAACAACGATTTAGTTCGTCAACAGCTTCCAGATGGGTTCACCGATACATACAACAATCTTGCCAACTTGGGCAGCGGCGGTGCTTCTGCCGGTGCCAGGTCAATCTATTCTGAAATTAAAAAATTTGGTTGTGATCAGCAATTTAGAGATTCAACCTCGATCAGAGATTGTGAAGCGAAAGCGTTGCTAACACCGTCAAGTACAGATTTTGTAAATCAGGCGTTGGAATCTTCACAGAAACGAGTTAATGAGTTGAAAAAACTCATTACTAAAGTGGATCAAGCACCAGATTTAAAGGCAGCTAGTGATTTGCAAAATCGAATCCAAGCAGAACAGACTTTATTGCAGAACGAACAGACAATGATGACCTTGGCATTGAAACAGCAAGAATACCAAGCCAAATTATTGAGTCAAGGACAGGCCGAGGCTGACAGGAAAGCATTTTTAACTAATACTGAAAACCCTTTCAACCAAATTAAATAGGTTTTTTGAATGAAAAAAGCATCATTACTTTGTTTACTCTTGGTCGTCGGTCTGGCTGGTTGTGGCGAGGATACCAAAGACGTTGCTTACTGGAAAGAAAATATTCCTGAGCTAAGTAAAAAACTTTCTGAGTGTAAAAACGATCCAGCTAAAGCCACTACAGACGGAAATTGTATTAATGCGAAAGCAGCGAAAATCGAATTTGATAAGCAACAGTTTTTAGGCAATCCTAATCCACTAAGTGAATATCAAAAGCAGCATAACAATTAAACTGGAAAGATGATCTTATGTTTCATGTATTTGAATCAATCTCTACAAAGCTACTGTCTGCCTTTCTAAGTTGGGTATTTATACCTGGCGTACTTATGACCTGGGTTGCTCCTCCAATTCTTGCGGGGCTTACTATACAGATCATAATGCAAGGTTATGGCATTATGCGTGGCCAAGGAGGACAAGATCATCTGTTGGATGTGTTTTTTAAATCGTTACGTGCATTCTTAGTTGTTACTTTATGCCTGACAGGCGCTGCGTATTTTGACAACATAATGGGTTTAGCGAACGACTTAAAAGACGGGTTATTGAATTTGTTTGCACCATCAGGTGGTGCAGGCAAATCTGCTTATGCAAAACTCGATAGCTCTGTTAATGAAGCAATAACCGCATTTAAAAAAATATGGATACTTGGTGAAGAAAAAATTGATATATCCATTTCTAACATCAATTTAATCGGTCTTTCTTATATTGCTAGTGGCATAGTTTTACTGTTTTGCTTTGGTTGCTACGCGATTGTCGCTGCTGTCAATCTTCTGATTATTGATTTTTCACTTCATTTTATTTTTGCAGTTGGGCCTCTTTTTGTAGCTTGCTATGCATTCCAAGCAACATCTGGATTTTTCAACACATGGGTAGTCGCAGTTCTTAAATATATATTCACAGCGATAGTTATTGTCGCAATCATTGGCCTGGGAACTGACATTCTTGGTAATTATGCCGCTCAACTTAAAGGTGTAAATGACACCACTGATTATATTTCGCTCGCTGTAGGAGCATTTGGTGCTACCGGTATCCTTATTTTTCTTTCCATGAGAGCAGCATCCCTTGCCGCCGATATGGTAGGTGGTGCAGCAATGAATTTAGTATCAGCTACACCGCTCGCAAAAAAAATATCAAACACAGTTAGTTCAACTGTTAGCAATACCACACAAGGAGCGGCACGTGCTGGCGCTTATGGTGTTGGCCGTGCATCTGGTGCCCTGGCTAATACTCAAGTAGGGCAGAGATTCGCAGACGCAACGTCTGGTGCTCGTCAAACAGCGTCCTCGGTCGGTACAGTAATTCGAGTTATGCAAGGCAAAACGGGTGCTGCCTACAGCACACCAGAAAGACGCGCCGCAATGAATAGGCGCGCTGGTAATGTCAGAGGAGCATATAGCTCCGGATATAACGACTCAAATAGATCTGGCATCGGTACGGTAACGAGGGGCTAGGTCATGCATATAAATTTCTAAGACTCCGAAAAAATATAAATTCAATCTAATTTTTTTAAGGAATTTTCATTATGAAAATTTTGTCAGTAGCCCTTTTTTGCCTTTTTTTCATAGTTGGCTGCTCATCACCGCCAAAAGTAGGCTTTCCAACCGGCGATTCAGCTCGTATTCCAGTGAATCAGATTCAGAAAAGTCCTGCCCAAATAATTGAGGATTGATTATGTTCAACAAGACAAAGAACCGTGGCGGCCAACGGCCAGAACCAGAAATGCGTAATTTAAGTTGGGAACATTCTTTAGTGTCCAACGAAAGAAAATCGAAAAGAACAGCATGGCGTGCGTTTTATGCACAAACCGTATTGTCGATAACTCTCGGCATAGCGATTTTTTTTCTGTTGCCTTTGAAAACTGTTGTGCCTTATGTGATAGCAGTTGACAAAATAACAGGGGAAACTTCAGTTGTCCCGACATCAGAAAATTACACAACTAACAATGTTTTGAATGATAAGCATTGGGTAAAAGAGTTTTTGATCAGTCACGAGCGATACAACTATAAGTTGCTTCAATATGATTATGACAAAATCAAAATTCTAGCCGGTGATACTGTTTGGCGTGATTATTCGTCAAAATTTAACGGTGAAAAAGCCCTGGATAAGGTCTATGCCGACAACATCGAAATTACCCCGAAGATCCTTTCAATAACAATTCAGAATGGCGGCATTGCTACTGTTCGTTATGAACTGGCAACAACTGATCGCCGGCAAGCAAACTATGCTCCAAAGGTGCAGCGCAAGGTAGCTACGATGCGTTTCAGCTACGAGAAGAAGTTATTCCAGACGGAATCGGATGCCATAGATAACCCTCATGGGTTCACTATATCTGCCTATCAAACTGATTCAGAATTCGTAGGGGAATGACAATGAAACTCAAAACATTACTACTTGCGGCTGCTATTGCTATGTCAGCGCCAGCAATGGCAAATAGCAACTTTAATGTTGTTTACGACAATTCTAAGCGGATTCAGACTGTCACCTATAGCGATAACCTAGTTATTAAGGTTGCTGGTTATAAAAATCATCCCTCCGTTATTGTCTTTGGAGAAAATGAAACCATTAACAATGTTGCCGGTGGAATTATTGTTAATTGGGAATTGTTTAAAGAAGGTCGAAATTTGTTTTTCAGGCCACTTGATGGCGCTAAGGCAGCCACTGTCATTGTCTCAACTGACAAACATGATTATGTGATCGATCTTTATCCTTCCGGTGGCAACGTAAAAAATCGTGTCTCCAAAATAATCATGAAATACCCTGAGAAAAAGGGTGATTCAGACAGCGCCGGAACTGAACAAGATTCACCGCCAATGAATAGCGGAATCCAGAATTTCAACTATTCAATGGAAATTGTCAAAGAAGATGAAAATTTCCGACCGTTGGAGGTGTTCGATAACGGTACGTTTACGTATATGAAATTTGATAAAAACGTTGACGTTCCAGCCATATATAAGAGCACTCCCGGCTCTGAAAATGAATGGTTGATAAATTCCCATAAAGAAAATGGTTATATCGTCCTGCACGGTGTAAGTCCGCTTTGGAATTTAAGAATAGGGGATTCATTGATCGGGGTCTTTAATGACTCATATAAAGCCAAAGTTTCGCGTGGAGAAACTCAAAACGATAGCAAGGAGAATATCTATGGAAACTGATAAAAACCAAAATCCCCAAGAGTCTGAAAAAGTGTACTACGACGAGCCTGAAGGTGTAGAAAATGAAAAATACACTTTCGATTCTGAGAAAGAGAAACGAAAAAATAATGTATTGGTAAAAGCGATAATTTTTCTGGTTATTTTGTGTCTCGTTGTTATCGGGGCTGGATTATTAATTAAGTACATGCTTGACAAAAATGCAGCTGAGCGTGAAGCAAGACAACGTGAGAACGAAAATGCAGCAAACGTTGAAAATTCAAGACGTGGCCGTGAATTTTCATTTCCTGAGCCAGTGCCCCAGGTTGCAGAACCGGCGCCCTTGCCTGTACTTCCACAGACCGATGAACCAAAGCCAATACCCTTGCATAACAATGGGTCTACGCAAGCAAATACAGGCGCTACGGGACAAAACCCTCCGCCAGCACCTAAACCAATGATGCTTGGAAAAGAAGAAACGGAACTCTTACCGACAACGATTGAAGGTTATGCAAAGCTCGAAAAAGCACCATTGACAAAGACAGAACAACGCAAATCCGCAAAGATTGGGGATCGGTCGAAAGTCATCACTCGGGGCAGCAATATTCCTTGCATTTTGTTATCGCAATTGAATTCAAATGTACCAGGCCAAACTTCCTGCGTTATTCCTGAAAACGTATATAGCAACAATGGCAAAAGATTGCTTATTGCCAAAGGCTCCAAAGCTATAGGTGAGTATGGTCAAACATTACAAAATGGGGATAAGCGAATCGGTGTTATGTGGCAGCGGATTGAAACTACCGATGGTTTCGTTATAGATGTAGATAGCCCTGCAACAGATGGTGTAGGCACAATGGGCGTGGGTGGCTATGTTGAAAATCATTGGGGTGAGCGTTTAGGCGCCGCATTACTGCTCTCATTGATTGACGACAGCGTAAGTTATGCCATTGCCAAGGAAACTCAAGGGTCAGCAGGGCAGCAAGTCTATGGTGAAAGAACAGGCCGCCAATCTAAAGAAATGGCTTCTAAAGTCCTGGATTCGACAATCAATATACGTCCAACGCTAGAAGCTAATCGCGGCGCACGTCTAATGATTTTTGTTAACAAAGATCTATGGTTTGAATCATGATTACTGAACAACCAACCTCAGTGGTGCACTTTCTTAAACCATTTCAGCCATTTTTCGAGGATGAACAAGTTACTGAAATTGTAGTTAACGAACCCAACATTGTTATGTCACTCAAGAATTCAACATGGCAATCAAGCAGGGTAGAGCAGGTGACAACAAGTCATCTGACAAAGTTAGGTGTTGCCGTTGCAAAATTCTCTAATCAAAAGTGGGATGAGTCAAACCCACTTTTATCGAGCTCGATGCCGGATGGTTCACGTATCCAGCTAGTTATGCCGCCAGCAGTTGAGAAAAATAGGATTTCGTTAACTATCCGTAGACCTTCACAAGTTGATCTTGATCTTGATGACTTTGACAAACAGGGTTTATTCAACGACATAGCAGTATCACGATTTGAAACGAATGAAAAAGAGAATGAGCTCAAAAAACTGTTATCCGATAAAAAGTTTAAAGAGTTCATTAGAAAGGCAGTTATCTATAGAAAAAACATCATTTGTTGTGGTGCGACTGGATCAGGAAAAACAACGTTCATGAAGGGAATCGTCAAAGAAATTCCCTTACATGAACGTCTAATCACGATTGAAGACGTTAGAGAATTATTTCTACCACATCAAAATCAGGTCAATTTGCTGTATTCAGCTACTAAATCCGGTAAAGCAGACATTGATACACAAGACCTAGTAAAAAGCTGTCTACGTATGAAACCTGACCGTATCCTGCTAGCAGAAGTACGCAGCGAAGAATGTTTGTATTTCATCCGTACCGCCGCTTCAGGCCATCCAGGCTCTATCACGTCATTACATGCTGATAGTCCAATGCTTGCTTGGGAACAACTTGTGATCATGATTAAAGAATCACAGGCTGGCAGCAGACTTGATAATGAAATGATTCGTCGGCTCCTGTTTATGACCATCGACATAATCATTCATTTTGAAGAATTTAACGGAAAGCGGCGAATCACCGAGATTTACTACAATCCGGATAAAAAATACGAGTTGATGAAATGAGTAAACCAAAGATAATCTTCGCCATTTTATTCGCTCTTGTTTCTTTGGTTCTTTATGTCCTGATAGCCAGTTTCATAGCTGGGTATGTCCTCTTTATTGTGTTCAAACAAATCCCTGTCAACATATCGTTCTTCACAATATATGATGCGTTTCAAACCTTTCAAGAACCTCACATAAAAAAGGTATACATTGCCCTTGCAGTTGGATATATCGCTCCAGCAGCCGCATTTGTAGCCATGTTGTTGACTGGCAAAAAAGGCCCTGAACTTTACGGTAAAACTCGCTTTGCCAATCGCTCTGATCTTAATAAAGAGGGTTTTTTGAATAACAAGGGGATCATTCTTGGCCGTTTGAAAAAAGATTTTTTAAAACTCCCAGGCTATGAGTTCGTCATGTTGGCCGCTGCAACAAGGACAGGTAAGGGTGTAGGGTTCGTTATTCCAAATTTATTAACCTTCCCTGACAGTACTGTCGTTCTGGATATCAAAGGTGAAAACTATCAAATAACATCACAATTCCGGAAAAGGCATCTGAAAAACAAAATATATTATTTCAACCCTTTTTCTGAAAATAGCCATAGGTGGAACCCACTTTCTTATATATCGGATGATGAAAAGTTTCGCGTCAACGATATTATGAATTTGGCGAATATGATTTTTCCATCCAATTCCGGCAATGACAATGATGCTTTTTGGAATGATATGGCTCGGGACTTTTTCCTGGGTGTCGTTCTATTGGTGTTTGAAACCCCATCACTGCCAAACACACTCGGGGAAGTGGTTAGACAAGCATCAGGAAAAGGGCAAAAAACCGTTGATTATCTAAACTCTGTCATTGCGCTTCGTAAAGAATCAGAACTACCGCTGTCTAACCGCTGTGTGAACGCCTTAAATCGTGTTCTAACGGGTTCTGAAAACTCCATTGGCAATATCTTACAAACCTTCAATGCCAAACTTAGCCGTTGGGAAAATGCCGTTGTCGATAAAGCCACAAGTGGCGACGATTTTGATTTGCGTGAAGTTCGCAAAAAGAAAATGAGCATTTATATACATATTGATCCCGCAAATATTGTCCAGGCTGATTTTCTGATTAATTTATTTTTTACTCAATTAATCA
>Ga0308157_10008291_pt1 | contig 11865 bp, 10 predicted proteins | sample PhyBR1_FD_201035 | JGI IMG/M metagenome (GOLD analysis project Ga0308157, IMG submission 201035) | Phyllosphere microbial communities from UC Gill Tract Community Farm, Albany, California, United States - DLSLB.R1 | ecosystem: Host-associated > Plants > Phyllosphere > Unclassified | place: USA...
CGCTATCCGCGTGAAAAGGTGCGGGTGACGCGTTCGAGGTGGGCGCGCATCGCCTTGCGCGCGGCGGCCGGGTCATGGGCGGCAATCGCCTCCAGGATGCGGCGGTGGTCCTTGAGCGTTTCCTGGCGCAGTTCCTCGGTCTGGAAGTGCTCCTTGAGCTTGTGCCACAGGCGGCCGCGCTGGTCCCACAGATAATTGAGCGAGCCAACCAGCGCGCTGTTGCCGGTGGCGCGCGCAATCGCCAGGTGGAAGTTGCGGTCGGCCTGTTCGTTGCTGGAGTAGTTGGCGTGGCTCTGTTCCATCTCGATCACAGCCTGCAGGATGGCGTCGATGGCGCTGTCGGTGGCCACGCGGGCGGCAATGGCAGCCACCTCGGATTCGATCAGGCGTCGGGCGGACAGGACCTCGAACGGACCGGGGCCCACTTCCGGCAGGTCGGCGGGCGCGGGGCGCTCGCTCACATACACGCCGGAGCCGCCGCGCACTTCGATCACGCCACCGAGTTCGAGCGCGATGAGCGCTTCGCGCAGCGAGGCGCGGCTGACACTGAGGCGGGTGGCGAGGTCGCGTTCGGACGGCAGGCGCTCGCCGGGGGCGATGTTCTCGGAGCGAATCAGTTCCTGGATACGGTCGGCCACTACGCGGTAGAGCCGGGCTTCCTGGCCATGCTGTTCGGAAAGTGCGGAAGTTCTCTTCTGCATCTGTTGTCTCGTTTTATGTTGTGGCTTTGGCATCGCCATCTGGTCAGGCCATTCTAAGGTGGTCTGACCAAATTGGTCAACGCGGACTAGCCAAATAGTTTTTTAGCTGGCATACTCGGATCGTCAAATAGCGTCCCGAGTACCGTGCTGGCCCCCTCAAAGTTTGATTAAAGCACGGGAAAATGCGGGTTGCAAGGGCGTGGCATGTCGCCACATGAAAAACTGGGCGGACCAATACTGAAATTGGCCTGACCAATTTGACCGCCGAAAAAACAACGTTAGCCGGGCAGAGACTCCCGGAAAGGAAGCCGAAATGACGCCACCGTCCAGCACCGCCGCCGTGAACAACACGCCACGTTACATCACCATGCATGACGACGACAACGTCGCCATTGTCGTCAACGACGGCGGCCTGCCGGCCGGCGCCGTCTTCGAGAACGGCCTGACCCTGCTCGAAGCCATCCCGCAAGGCCACAAGGTGGCGTTGCGCGACCTGGCCAAGGGCGACGAGGTGATCCGCTACAACGTCACCATCGGCTTTGCCGGCGAAGATCTGCCGGCGGGCCGCTGGCTCAACGAAGGCAACGTGATCATGCCCGGCGCCCTGGGCCTCGAAGGCCTGCCCATCTCCACCCGCGCGCGGCCCAAGGCCGAACCGTTGGAAGGCTACACGTTCCAGGGCTTCCGCAATCCCGATGGCAGCGTGGGCACCCGCAACATCCTGGGCATCACCACCACCGTGCAGTGCGTCTCCGGGGTGGTGGAATTTGCCGTCGATCGCATCAAGAAGGAATTGCTGCCCAAGTATCCGAACGTGGACGACGTGGTGTGCCTCGAGCACACCTACGGTTGCGGCGTGGCGATCGATGCGCCGGGCGCCGAGATCCCGATCCGCACCGTGCGCAACATCGCCCTGAACCCCAATTTCGGCGGCCAGGCCATGGTGGTGAGCCTCGGTTGCGAAAAGCTGCAGCCCACGCGCCTGTTCCCCAAGGGGTCGATCCCGATCCAGAACGAAGGCGGCGCCGATCCTGCGCTCGTGTGCCTGCAGGATGGTGAGCACGTGGGCTTCATGTCGATGATCGATTCGATCATGCGCCAGGCCGACGTCAACCTCAAGCGCCTCAATGCGCGCCAGCGCGAAACCGTGCCGGCGTCCGAACTGGTGGTGGGCGTGCAGTGCGGCGGCAGCGACGCGTTCTCCGGCGTGACCGCCAACCCGGCCGTCGGTTTCGCCACCGACCTGCTGGTGCGCGCCGGCGCCACCGTGATGTTCTCGGAGACTACGGAAGTGCGCGACGGTATCGATCAACTGACCTCGCGCGCCGAAACGCCGGAAGTGGCAGCGGCCATGATCCGCGAGATGGCATGGTACGACCGGTACCTCGAACACGGCGGCGTCGATCGCAGCGCCAACACCACGCCAGGTAACAAAAAGGGCGGCTTGTCCAACATCGTCGAGAAGGCCATGGGCTCGATCGTCAAATCGGGCAGCAGTGCAATCAACGGCGTGATTAGTCCGGGTGAAAAGCTCAAACAGAAGGGTTTGATCTACGCCGCCACTCCCGCCAGCGATTTCATTTGCGGTACACTGCAACTGGCTGCAGGGATGAACGTTCACATCTTCACCACCGGTCGCGGCACCCCTTATGGCCTGGCCGAAGTCCCGGTGATCAAGGTGGCCACCCGCAACGATCTGGCCAAGCGCTGGCACGACCTGATGGACATCAACGCCGGCCGTATCGCCAGCGGCGAAGCCACCATCGCGGACGTGGGCTGGGAGATGTTCCAGCTGGTGCTGGACGTGGCCAGCGGCCGCGAAACCTGGGCCGAAAAATGGAAGCTGCAAAATGCGCTGGTGCTGTTCAACCCGGCCCCGGTGACGTAATCGCGGGCCGCCGTGCCAGTGCATATCGAGACAAAAATTTATACATAAGAGACTATGACTAAGCCATTCAAACGTTTGCTGCTGACCGGCGCCGCCGGCGGCCTGGGTAAGATTCTGCGCGACCGCATCAAGCCCTGGGCCGATGTGGTGGTGCTCTCCGATATCGCCGACCTGGGCGAAGCCCGCGAAGGCGAGGAGATCATCCAGTGCGACCTGTCCGACAAGGCCGCCGTCATGCGGCTGCTGGAGGGCGTGGAAGCGGTGCTGCACTTCGGCGGCATCTCCACCGAGAACACGTTTGAAAACATCGTCCAGGCCAATATCATCGGCACCGCCAACCTGTACGAAGCGGCGCACAAGCACGGCACGAAGCGCATCATTTTCGCCAGCTCCAACCACACGGTGGGCTTCTACCGCAACACCGACTATATCGACGCCACCGCGCCTACCCGCCCGGACAGTTTTTATGGCGTGTCGAAGTGCTTCGGCGAGCAGCTGGCCAGCTACTACTATGACCGCACCGGCCTGGAAACGGTCTGCCTGCGCATCGGCTCCTCGTTCCCGGAACCGGCCGACCGCCGCATGATGGTCACGTGGCTCAGCTACGACGACCTGGTCGAAGCGCTGCGCAGCTCGCTGTTCGCCACCCGCGTGGGCTTCACCATCCTGTTCGGCACGTCGAACAACGACGTGGCCTGGTGGGACAACAGCAAGGCGTCGCACATCGGCTACCGTCCCAAGGACAGCTCGCAGCAGTTCGACGGCAAGTTCCCCGACAGCGGCGTATATCCGGATCCGAACAGCTCCGTCACGTACCACGGCGGCGCCTTCGCGCTGGCGCCGATGCGGTTCAAGGACTGATCTTCCCCGGTTCGGTGCCGTGGCCTGAAAACCTGCTGCGGCACTGTCCGGGGCTGACGCCCAGCTGGCGCTGGAACACGCGCCGCAAATTCTGTTCTTCTACGTAGCCGCTGCTGGCTGCGATGGCCTTCAAAGGCAGCGTGGTTTGTTCAAGCGCGCGACATGCCGCTTCCAGCCGCATCGCTTCCACCATTTTTGCCGGCGTGCGCCCCATTTGGGCGACATAGCTGCGGGCAAAGGTACGTGGCGTCATGCCTGCCTGTTCGGCCAGCCGGTCCACCGTCAGATTGTCGTGCAGGTGGTTTGCTACCCAGGCATGCAGGCTGTCGAAACGGCCGCCTTGTCGCGCCTGCGCCGCCAACGGCACGCTGAATTGCGATTGACCGCCGCTGCGCTTGATGAACATGACCAACTGGCGCGCGGTTTCGATGGCGATATGATGGCCGTAGTCTTCTTCGATCAGCGCCAGTGTCAGGTCGATGCCGGCGCTCACACCAGCCGAGGTCCACACCGCGCCATCCCTGATGAACAGCTTGTCCGCGTCGATGTTCACATCGGGATGCAGCGTTTGCAGCCGCGCTACCCATTCCCAATGTGTGGCGGCACGCTTGCCGCGCAACTGGCCGGCGGCCGCCAGCAGGAAGGCGCCGGTGCACACGGAGCACAGGCGGCGCACGCGCGTGGCTTGCTGCGCAATCCATGCAACCAGCGCCGGTGGGGCGTAAAATTCCTGGCCCTTGCAGCCGCCGGGCGCAATCAGCGTGTCGATCGCCAGGTCATCCAGTGTCGCTATGCTCACCGTCATCACTGCCAGACCGGCGCTGGTGGTGATCAAGCCGCCGTCGGCAGAGGCGACGATGATCTCATAGAGCGGTGAACCGCCGCCGCGATGGCGCTTGCTGGCCGTGGCCAATGCCTGCAACGGACCGCTCAGGTCCAGCAGGTTCATGTCGTCGTAGGCCAGCAGGACGATGCGCAGGGTTGAATGGGAAGGCAAGGCGTCTCGGTATCGGGTTTTCAGCGATAGAGAGGATACTCGAATTCCAGTGCCACGAGAAAGGCGGTACGGCGGCCATAGCGCTCGGCCACCGCGGCCAGTGCGCGGTCCAGCGCCTGGCCTGATTTTGCCTGGGAGTTCACCGTTGGCGCCGGCAGCAGCGGAGGTGCATCCGCCGCCGACTGCGCGTAGTCGGGCACGATGGTCAGGCCGAAGCGCGATACCGGCGGCGTCGACGTGCTGGCCACCGCATACACGCGGCTGCGCTTGGAGCGTGCCCATACATCGGCCGTAAAGGCCATCTCGATTTCGTCCATCCCTGCGGCGACCTGCAAGCCGATGCGGTCGGTCCCGTGGAACCACTGATTGGTGTAGCCGGTGATGTAGGCGCTGAGGTTGACGCCGAGCCGGGGCTTGAAGATATCGCTGTTGTGCACGGGGCTCCAGTCATCGATGCCGATGTCCTGTGCCAGCGCGGCAGCGCGATCCTGGCCGGCGATCGCTTCCATCAGCGCCAGTGCGGTGGGCATGGCGGCGCTGACACCAGCGCTGGACACCACCTTGGCGTCGGCCACATAGCGGATATTGCTCTGCCATTGGGTGTCCGGGTAGTGTTGCTGGCGGTATGATGCCGTGGCCCAGTGCGCGGTGGCGCGCCGGCCTCTGAACAACCCGGCATTGGCCACGACCAGCGCACCGTCGCAGATGCTGACCACGGTGGCGCCGAGGGCGCCCTGGGCGGCAATCCATTGCACCAACGCGGCATCGTTCGGTTGCGTCACGGCGGGCACGATCACATAGTCCGCGCCGGCGGGAAAACGTTCGTCGAATTGCGCAATGGTCGCTTGCGCCTCGATGGTCAGCGCGGGGCGCATGTGCAGCGGCCCCGCCTGCGTGGACACGGCCAGCACCTCGGCCGCACCGGAGCGCGCCAGCACGCCGTAGGGAATCATGAAGTCGGTCAATTCGGTGCCGGCATTGAGGCCGACCACGGCCACGACCGGCATGGCGCGGCCGAACCGGTCCTGGTATGACGGAATGACGGCGGCTGTCGCCAGTTGGCAGCACAACAGCAGGAACAGGAGCAGGGAGCGCATGGGAGTACCGGTGATGGACAATGCGTCGATTATCCTTGTCCCGCGCCGATGCCAAATGACATAAGACGGTCAATTCCTGCCACCATGCAGCAGGTGCTACGCCTGGTGCAGCATGATGACCGCGTTGTATACCGCATGCACCAGCATCGGCGCCAGCAGCGTCTTGCTGCGCTCATAGGTCCATGCGGTGCACAGCCCCACCACGAATACCGGCAGCATCGAGATCGGCGGATGCACCACCGCGAAGATCGCCGCGCTTGCCGCCACGGCCTGCCACACGGGCAGCGACCGGCGCAGGCCGCCGTAAATCAGTCCGCGGAAAATGAACTCTTCGCACAGCGGCGCCGCCACCACGGCCAGCGCGATGAGCCACAGGCGCCCACCGGGCAGCAGCGTGCCGGCCGGGATGTCCACGTGCCAGTAGCGCAGCGCGTACAGGTACGCCAGCGCCACGGCACAGGCCAGCGCACACGGCGCCGCCGCCACCCGCACCGCCTGCAGCCATTTCGCGCGCCAGGCGATGACCGGTACTTCGGTGGTCTTTGCGCGCCAGTAAATAAACCGCATCATTGCGTACACCAGCAGTCCGGCCGCGCCGAACGCCACCGTCATCACCTGCGGCGTGGGCGCCGCTTCGCCGCGCATCATGAGCAGTGCAATGATGGCCTGCACGATGAAAAAACCGGTAGCGGCGATCAGGCCGTCCGATGCCGACACCCGCGCCGGCGGTGACGCGCCGGAGTCGAGCAGATAGGGCAGGGCATCGCGCGCCTTTTGCCACAGCGCCAGCGCCAGCGCGGCGCTCAAGACCATCACCACCAGCTTTTGCGACCATACACTGGTGTAGATGGACCACGTATAAAAACTGGCCAGCAGCATGAACAGATAACTGTACGTGGGGCGGATGCGCTTGTGCACTTCATTGGCAGTGGGATCGCAGGCAAACACGCCCAAAGCCACGGCAATGGTCGAATAAATCGGTATTCCCGCTACCACGATCAGCAGCAATACCAGCATGTGCCAGGTAAGCTGCGGGGCGGAAGCGGCGGTGATGGCGGCAATGGTCAGAGGGTACGCCAGCGCCAGTACGCTCCACAGCCGCGCTTTTTCCTTGAGCACGCTCTCCACGGAGCGCGGCACCGTGTACAGCAGCCAGAGCGCATTGCCTTCGTTGTTCAGGGTCTGGAACGCCGACAGCATCAATACGTACACGCCAAGGCCGAACGCGATGGCGGCGGCCACCAGCGGCGTTTGTCCGAACTGGCCGATGGTATCGAGCTTGCCGTTGAAGACCAGCTGGCTCAGCACCATGACCAGCGGCAGTACCAGCGTTTGCACCAGGAAGTTGCGGTCGCGCACCAGCAGGCGCAACTCGCGCCGCATCACCGGCGACAGCGGCAGGTGCATGCCATCCGCCGCCGCCGCAGTGCCACCTGCAGCATCGACGGCTTGTTTGCGAGCGCTTTCGCGCACGCCGGAACCCACTACGCCGTGGCGCAGCTGCCACCGCATCAGCGCCACGCCAGCGCCCATCAGCAGCGCCAGCTGCCCCACCAGCAGCGCCGCCAGCGCTGCCCCTTGCGCCAGGGTGGACGCCTGCAGCAGTTGCAGCAGCACGCCCGGCGGCAGCCATACGCCCCACGCGGGAAAGCTGCGGGTCCAGTCGATGACGAAGCTGCTGGCCCCCGGCATGCCGAGCGCAATCACCAGGTAGATCAACGGCGCATTCAGCAGCGAGAGCAGCGCCTGCAGGTTGCGCAGCTGCGACGCGGGCAGCCACAAACGCAGGCCGGTGTCGATCAGCGTATGCAGCAGGGCGGCGAGCGGCAGCATCATTGCCGTGGCCAGCAAGGCCAGGGGGACGGCGGTCCACCGGTAGCCGGAATACCAGGCGATCATGAGATAGGCAGGAAACAGCGCATACATGCCGGACAGGTTGCTGGCGCTGCGTTCGAGCAGCCGTCCCCACAGCAGCGTGGAGCGTTGCACCGGCAGGGTCACCAGCCATTCCAGATCGCTGTCCGGTTTTGCCAGTTCCTTGCCGGCCAGCGGCAGCAGTACAGCCATTGCAAACAGCGCGGCCAGTACCATCGACATCGCGGTGAGCAGCGCCGGATCGAACGGCGCCGCGTGCAGGTCGGCGGCGGCCGCGTCGAGGACGAAGTGCTGGGCGTGGCGCGCGGTCGGCTGGGCGCAGGCGCATTCCACCAGCCGGCACTGCAGGTTGAGCAGCGTGGTGCGGGCGATGGACACACAGCCGAACAGCATCAGCAGCGCTACCGCCAGCGACACGACCCACATGCCCGAACGCTTGCCGCCGTTGGCGCTGCGGGCCACGGGCTTCTTCTTTTGACGGGCGAAGGCATTGCCGATCTGGTTGAACTGGCGCCGCAATCGCAACCTGGTCATCAGCCACACGGCGCGCGCCGGCGTTGGCAGGGGCGTCATGCGGCACTCATGCCGGATCGCCGTTGCCGGCTTCGTCGGTGATTTTCAGGAACACGTCTTCGAGCGAACCGCTGCTCGACGCCTCGGCGCGGATTTCGTCGAGCGTGCCGGTGGCCGCCAGCTGGCCACGGTGGATGATGGCCACGCGGTCGCACAGTTTTTGCGCCATGTCCAGCAAATGCGTGGACACAAAAACGGTGACGCCGCGCGCGGCGGCCGCCAGCAGCAGTTCCTGCACGTCGCGCGCGGCGCGCGGATCGAGGCCGTTGATCGGCTCATCGAGAATCAGCACCGTGGGGTCGTGGATCAGCGCGCAGGCCAGGCCCAGGCGCTTCTTCATGCCCAGTGAGTAGTTGACGGCGTAGTCTTCGCCGGCTTCCTCCAGGCCGAAATCGGCCAGCAGCCGCGCGCTGCGGGTGGCCGCTTCCGCGCGGCTGAAGCCATGCATCTCCGCGACAAAACACAGGATCTCGCGGCCGCGCAGGTAGTCGTAAAACACCGGGGTGTCGGGCAGGTAGCCCACGCGCCGTTTTACCTCGGCAGGATCGGCATGGCAATCGAGGCCGTCGATCAGCACCCGGCCGGCGCTGGGCACCAGGATCCCCATCATCATGCGGATGGTGGTGGTCTTGCCGGCGCCGTTAGGGCCAAGGAAGCCGAACAGCTCGCCGCGCCGCACGGCCAGGTGCAACGGCTGCACGGCGTGGAAGTCGCCGTACGTCTTGGACAAGCCCTGGAATTCGATCATGACTGCGCCGCCGTCAATGCGCGGATTTTTGCACCAGCGCGCTGCCCACGCCATGGCGCCAGCCTTCGCTCACCGCCGTCACGGTGCCGTCCGGGTTGAACACCAGCGCATTGGCGGCGCCGATTTCTTCCGGCTCCGCGCTCCAATGCTGGCCGCGTTGTGCCAGCGCCTGCGCCGCCGGCAACGCGGCGTAACCGGGTTCGACATCGGTGGCCGCGCCGTTGCGCTCCGACAGGCGCGGCGCATCCACTGCCTGCGGCATCGGCATGCCCAGGTCGATGTGGTTGAAGATGGTTTGCAGCACGGTGGTAATGATGGTGGCGCCTCCCGGGCTGCCGATCGAGAACGCCGGCTTGCCGTCCTTGAACGCCAGCGTGGGCGCCATGCTGCTGCGCGGGCGCTTGCCCGCTTCCGGCACGTTGGGCGCGGGACCGGAAAAATCGAAGTCGGTCATCTCGTTATTGAGCAGGAAGCCATAGCCCGGCACCACGATGCCGCTGCCGCCCCACGATTCGATGGTGTAGGTGTACGAAACGATATTGCCATCCTTGTCCGATACCGTCAGGTGCGTGGTATGGGCGCCCTCGGCCAGCAGCTTGGCGCTGGCGGGCCGCAGCGGCACGCTGGGATCGACCTGGAACGGATACGGATCGCCGGCGGGCGCATGCAGCGTGGCGCGGGCCGGATCGATGGCCTCGCGGCGGCGCGCAGCGTAGTCTTTGCTGAGCAGACCGGCCACCGGGGCGTCGATGAATTCCGGGTCGGCCAGGTAGGCGTTGCGGTCGGCGAACGCCAGCCGGCTCGCTTCCAGGTACAGGTGCTCGGCCTGCGCGCGCGGCATGGCCTTCAGGTCGTAGCCTTCGAGGATGTTGAGCGCCTCGGCCACCGCCACGCCGCCGGAGCTGGGCAGCGGCATGCCGTAGATATCGTAGCCGCGATAGGTGCTGTGCACGGGCAGGCGCAGCCGCGCTTCGTAGTTGGCCAGATCGGCCATGGTCATGTTGCCGGGGCGGATGGTGACGCCGGCGGCCACCGTGGGCCGGTTGACGGCGTCGATCACGGCGCGGCCCAGCTTGCCCGCATAAAAAGCCTTGACGCCGCCGGCGCCCAGTTCGCGGTACGCGCGCGCCAGGTCGGGGTTGCGCAGCACGGTGCCGGCCGCCGGCGGTTTGCCATTTTTGAGGTACAAGGCGGCAGTGGAGGGAAACTTGCCGAACTTGTCCTGGTTGATGCCCACCAGCCGGGTGAAGTTGGCGTTGACCGCGAAGCCGTCGCTGGCGACGGCAATCGCCGGCGCCAGCACCTGCTTGAACGACATCGAGCCATAGCGCTCGAGCGCCTCGTGCCAGCCGCGCACGGTGCCGGGCACACCGACCGACATGCCGCTGGCCACCACGGCATCGAAATCCAGTGGCTTGCCGTTCTCGAGAAACACGGTGGGCGTGAAACTGGCGGGCGCCGTTTCGCGGTGGTCGATGGTGATCACGCGCTTGTCCCGGGCCAGGTAAATCACCATGAAGCCGCCGCCGCCAATGCCGCAGCTGAACGGATCGGTCACGCCCAGCGTGGCGGCAGCCGCCACGGCGGCGTCGATGGCGTTGCCGCCCTGGTTCAGGATGGCGATGGCGGCCTTCGAGGCCGGTTCGCTGATGGTGGCCACCGCGCCTCCAGTGCCGGTGGCCACCGGCGTTTTGGCCGCGGCCGGCGGCAGTGCCAGCGTGATGATGATCGAGGTAATCAGGAAGGTGCGGGCTTGGCGCGGACGGGACATCGGGCAGCTCTCGGGTGGGGGAATACCACCAGCTTAACCGATTTGCAACGCCAGATCACGTGGGCTTTGGTGGCGGTGGCGTGTTGCTCACGCGGATGGTGACCTTGTAATCGGGAATGATGTCGCTTTTGGGCGGCACCGCCTGCGGCTCGACGCCGGCCAGGGTGAACGTCAGGCCATCCTGGCGCACGCTGGGGGTGCCGTTGGGCATGCTGTCGGACAGTACGAAGCTGGTGCTGGCGCCGTCGGCGCGCGTCAGGCGGAAGCTGTAGCTGATGTAGCCGGCCCACACGCACACTGCGCCTTCCCGGCAGCGGCTGTCGTTGACGCGCTCGAGCCGCACCACCGGCGCGGCCGGCGTGGCATTGCCGGTGCCCGCGGCGGCGGCTGCAGCCGGCGTAATGACGGCGCTGGCGCCCTGGGCCAGCACGTAGGTGGTGGCAAACGGCGCGGGTGCGGCAGCACGGCTGCCAGACGCGGAACCGCAGGCATACAGCGCGGCCATCAGGACCGTCAGCAGGGGCAGTACGATCAGCTGGCGCAATATCGATTTTTTCATCGCGACCTCTCTGGATAAAACGGTTGAAAAGCTTAACAAAACGATCATGAGTGTGTCGCACGATAATGATCGGCAAGCGATTGCCCGGCGCTTGCTGCCTGCCGATGCAAACTAAGGCCACGCAACAGCGCCAAGCTGCGTAGAATGTCGGCACTTAGCAATCCACACTCATATTCAGGAAAACATCATGCGCAAGACCGAACTGGCCAAGGCCGACGCCAAAAAAATCATGGGCAAAATGTCGGCGGGACACGCGTCCAGCTTTGGCAAGGCACCGGAAGTGGTCGACAAGCGCGAACAGCGCCGTCGCGATCAGGCGCTGGGCCTGGTACCGTTTGCCGTCAAGTTGAATAGTGAACTGGTTCAACAGCTGAACGCGCAGGCAACCGCGCGTGGCGTTGACATGAATCAGCTGGTGGGGGAATTGCTGGCGAAAAGCCTGGCGGAATAAGAAGCTGCAGCCCCGTAGCGGCGCGCGCTACGCGGGCGTTACTGCGGGGACCGAACTCGATGGGTCCGGCCCCTGCTGGCGCATTACACGTACGCCGCCAGCGAACCCTTCATTTTCTTCAGTGCCGCCGATTCGATCTGGCGGATGCGCTCGGCCGATACACCGAACTCTTCGGCCAGCGTATGCAGCGTGGCGCCGGAACCGTCGTCGTTGGCCAGCCAGCGCGCTTCGACGATGCGGCGCGAGCGGGCGTCGAGCTTGCCCAGCGCCTGTTCCAGGCCTTCCGATTGCAGGCGCGTGACTTGTTCCGCTTCCAGCACCTTGGTCGGTTCCGACTGCTCCGA
>Ga0308157_10008292_pt1 | contig 11864 bp, 10 predicted proteins | sample PhyBR1_FD_201035 | JGI IMG/M metagenome (GOLD analysis project Ga0308157, IMG submission 201035) | Phyllosphere microbial communities from UC Gill Tract Community Farm, Albany, California, United States - DLSLB.R1 | ecosystem: Host-associated > Plants > Phyllosphere > Unclassified | place: USA...
CGTTCACGCCCACGGCGTATTCAAAGGCATTGTTGGTACGCAGACTTTCCTGACCTTCTTTACCGGTAATGTATTTGATGAAGGCCTGCGCCTGCGCTTTGTGTTTGCTGGACGCCAGCACACCACCACCAGAGAGGCTAACAAACGCGCCCGGATCCTGGTGTTTGAAGTAATAGAGTTTGGTGTTTTTGCTGTTTTCGCCCGTTTTGGACTGATCGACAAAGCGGTAGTAGTGATAGATCACGCCGCCATCAATCTGGCCGGCATTGACCGCTTTCATCACGGTGCTGTTGCCTTTATAGGCAACGAAATTGGCTTTCATCGCCTTGAGCCATTCCAGGGTAGCCTGCTCGCCTTTCAGGGCCAACATTGCGCTCACGATGGCCTGGAAATCCGCGCCTGACGGTGATGCTGCCCAGCGGCCTTTCCACTCGGGTTTCGCCAGATCCATCAGCGATTTAGGCAGCTGCTGTTCGCTCAGTTTTTCCGGGTTATAGACAAACACCGTGCTGCGGGCGGCGATGCCGATCCAGCGACCGTGCGCCGGACGATATTCCGCCGGTACCTGCTTCAGGGTGTCTGCCTCCAGCGGCGCAAACAGGTTGGCATTATCCACCAGCACCATTGACGGCGAGTTCTCGGTCAGGAAAACGTCTGCCGGAGATGCGCTGCCTTCCTGAACCAGCTGGTTACCCAGCTCGCTGTCATCGCCGTTACGCAAAGTCACTTTGATGCCGGTTTCTTTGGTAAAACCGTCAACCCACGACTTCACCAGGTTTTCATGCTGCGCGTTATAGACAACGATACCTTCGTTGTTATCAGCGGCAACCGATTGTGTAGAAAGGAAAAGTGATGAAGACAACAAGGCAAGCGAGAAACAGGACAGCAGGCGAGAATTCATGAACATATCCTTAATAGACCAACGGGAGTAACCACTCATAGCTTTGTGGGAGAGGATTAAATCATACAACAACGCTAATGATAATTAGTATCAATCGAGTTTAGACGTAAAAGTGTAAAATTTCTTTATTGCAGGTTTTAGAATGATAAAAACCCAAATTTTAATCCGAGATAATTTTTAGATTAAGAAAGCCTTAAGCCTGCCCGCAATGAAATTAATTAGCCTTCTATTCATTCTGACGCGAAGTGAAATTTGTTATTTACGCGCCCGGCATATATAAAAAAGCCCCGATGTTTCGGGGCTTTTTATGCTTATCCAGAAGTAGCCAAATTATAAGGCTACTATTAAAAAACGCATCACGTAGCCGCGTGAGGGGCATACATCGGATAGGTGAAGAACAATAAATGCACGCAGTTCAGCCCAAAATGGAATAACGTTGCAACCCAGAGCCTGCCGCTCCACATCCACGCCAGGCCGTAAATAATACCGGCGAAGCTGGCAAAAATAATCAGTAGTAAACCGCCGCTATAATGCATCAGCCCAAAGATGACTGAGGCAATCAACAGCGCGACAACAGGATGAATAATCCGGGACAAGCGTTGCTGCAGATAGCCTCTGAACAAGGCTTCCTCGGCCAAAGAGACGAAGAAAATATTCGCAAGGGCAAATTGAGCGAACCATTCTGGCGCATGCGGCTCAATTCTCAGTCCACCCAACGCAACAGCAAGAAGTAACAGAGCGGGTATCGCAAGAACCAATATTCCCCAGCCGACCTTGCCCGCTTTATAGAGGGGTTTTGCTACGAATAACGTTGGCATGCACGTAATTAAAAAGAACGGCACCACTGCCTTGTCCATATTAAAGTACATACTGAACGGTATGCTTTGCGGACCAACGACGACAGCATCCAGCACTTTGGGGTTATGGAAGCCCGGGATCGCATGCAAAACCAGGGCAACGGCGATGACCACGCACAGGCCTTCGACCAGATAAGTATATTTATTATTTTTATTACGGAGCCATTCAACAACAGACCAGCCAACAACGATTGATGCAATAACCAGCAGCGCCGGGGCGTCAAGAATGCTCTGTTTCCAGCCGAGAAATGCCGTTAACCCCAGCATCAGGTAAGCCAGGCTTTTATTAAGGGAAAGTGCGGCAAGCGATGCTGCGAGTAGATACCACATAAATGTCCTTCATGACCGGTATGAACAACAGTGAAAAGGAATGTCGTGCCGGAGGCATCCCGTGGGGAAGCCATAAATATGGTGCCGACTACCGGAATCGAACTGGTGACCTACTGATTACAAGTCAGTTGCTCTACCTACTGAGCTAAGTCGGCGTTGGTCCGCCACCGGAGCCTCGAACCCCGTACTACAACATCCTGGTTGTCGCTCTTCCCGATGAGCTAGTGGCGGTATGGTGGCCCTTGCTGACCGGTCGATGATGGAACAAAGGTACTCACCGACAGGCTATAGAGCCGGGAGCAAGATGATACACATCCAGAATTAACCATGCAAATCCGACGGTTAAATTCAGGCACAGGGTGAAGGAACGGTAGTGGCTGGTAGGTCTGGGGAAGAATTGCGCTGAGACTAAATGGCACGCCCTGTAGGATTCGAACCTACGACCTACGGCTTAGAAGGCCGTTGCTCTATCCAACTGAGCTAAGGGCGCACTGAGAAGAGTGAACTTCGCGGCGGTGAAACGCGAAGAATTATACGGTCAATGGCAGGTGAGTCAATGCCTTTTCAGTTTTCTGGCCTGATTAGGGCTAGTCGATTGTAAATATGGCTGTTTTTTCTCCATCCCCCCGCTTTTCTCCCGTACAATTTCGTGCTGCGAAAAGGCTTAGTTGCATTTAAGTAACGCCTGCTGTTTTCCTGTACGTCAGCTCGTCACACTAGAGCCTGGTAACCCGGCCCCCTGGAGGCTGACAGACAACAGGACAATGGAGTGACAGCGCAAAACCCGATCGATACGCCCCCCCGGTTGCAGTACATTTCTCAGGACATCGTCGGCATTAAGCTTGAGCCTATCGTCGCCCTCGCCTCCTTGCGCCTGGTGGGTGTGGAGGTACTTAGCGTTCTGTCAGACACGCGGCACAGCGAGGATTTTTTTTGCGATCGGTCTGCAGGCTGGTCGATAACGCTGCTTGAAGCGCAGCTTGCCGCGTTAAAAAATACGCCGCACGGTCATAACCTTTTTATTAATCTGCCGATAACCGTCCTGACAGAGCCTGCGTCTTTTCAGCGGCTTATCAGGTTGTCAGCCGCGCCGCTCAGTATTGAGATTGTCGACCTCGCGTCCTTTTTGGCGCTGCCCGTCGCGCAGAAGCAGCGCGTCATTCAGAATCTGCTGCAGCTCAGAAAACAGGGACACGCAATCTGGCTGGATGACGTGGATGAAGTCTTAGCGCAGTCGTTTTTAGCCTGCCGACTCCCGTTAAGCGGCATCAAAATAGATAAGGAAGCATTCTGGCGTTTACGCGCTACCCCTGCGCTGAGGCAACTGGTTTCCCTTTGCTTTCAGCTTGCCGGGAAAGTGCTTATCGAAGGTATTGAGACTGAACGCGATCGTACCTGGGCACTGCAGGCAGGCGCAGATCTCGGCCAGGGATATTACTGGCCGTCCTGGACATGGCCGGAGGATTAAAACGCCATTTCCAGGAGGGAGACCATGCGAATGACAGTGCGCCGTTACCGGCGGCGGCGTACCGGAAGTGATGCACTGGGATTTACGCGCTCACCTTTTGCTCCCCCCTTTTTCGACCGGCTCGAATTTTTGAGCCAGTCCATCAGCCAGCCCCGCAAAACAGACGCTCCGTTTATCATTCTGGTGACGGAGGATCACTTCCTGCGCACCGGTTTTCTCAACGGGCAGTTTCCCCTGAGCAGCTGCTGCGACTACGCCACGCTGGACGACGCCCTTATCGCCCAGACGCAGTGGCCATCAGCCCGTCTGGTCGTGGATATTGAGAGCCGGTCCACGGGGCTTCTGGAAAAACTGGATCAGTTGAGAAGGCATAGCCTGTTTCCTCCTTTCCTTACGCCCTGGCTGTTAATTCGGGCCGACAATTACGACACCCGCCTCTTCTGCAAAGCGGCCGGTCCCTTTCATGTGCTCGAACGTCAGCTGAACGCCGTGGCTCTCCAGCACAGCCTGCTGGATACCAGCCCCCCACAGGGTTCCGACAAAGACTGGTTCTCTCGCAACGAATGGCCCATCCTGCAGGAGCTCTCACGGGGCAGGACATTGCGTCAGATTGCCCTTATGCAGAATCGTCCCTATAGCCGCATTATTTATCGTCTCAGCTGCATCCTGCTAAAACTCGGGCTAAGCCATCGCCAGGAATTGCTGCATCTTCTTAATAACCTTTCGGACTGCACGTTTTCACTCACGTCCTAACCCCTTATTTCCTAAAGCGGTTTAGGAATTTACTTACCAGTAGCGTTACAGAAATGTTATTTTTTAACATTAAAAACGAAATTACAACTATTCCTAATTTATGGGCGCGAACCTTGTGAAATGCCACAGATTGACTGAACGGCAGCACTTTCCTCCATCCGTTAAGTGAATGCAGAAAGCGTTAATAAGATGATAATGATGTAAAAACAAGCAGCTTAGCGACACCTCCCAGGAGTAAAAAGCAAAGCGGGCAGCATGTTCTCCTGTGCAGCAGATGCCGTTACCCTGGTCGACCGGGGTACTTTCAGATGAAGGCCTGACGGCCTGCGAGGGCAATTTATCACCTCACCGCAGTAGGGTCGCCCCCCGAAATGAGGTGTATTTTTGTTAACAATTGATCAACATACAGAGATATCTGTTATTTTTTGTTATTACATAAAGATGAAAATATGCGGTAAATGGGATAACAGGATATTTCCGCTAATTTTAAAAAAATAGCGATTCAGATCCAGAAGATAATACAAACCCTTAAGCGGATATTAATTTACAGGGTTTTCGGAAAAAACTTACTCTGTATAATAAGATGCGTACCAAATCTGAATAAGAAAAATCTTTTTGCCAACACCAGCCAAATGAGATGACCGCGCTGAGGCATAGTTCTTTTCATTACGTTAACAGGGATGCTTTCGCTCTTTCCAGGGAAATACTACGGTATAGGGATCTGCACATTATATCCTTCCGGCATTTCGAGAGTTTTACCAAACTCTGCATAACGCTTTTAACAATCTGAGGCATTAAAAATGAAACCGGCATCCGTTATCATTATGGACGAACATCCTATCGTCAGAATGTCGATAGAAGTCCTGCTACAGAAAAATAAGAATATCACAGTCAAGCTCAAGTCTGGCGATAGCCATGAAGTCCTTGACTGTATCCGCAATCACCCTATCGATCTGGTGATCCTTGACATTGAACTCACGGGCACGGATGCTTTCGCTTTACTTAAGAGAATCAGAAACTTAAACAAGAACATTAAGGTTCTGTTCCTCTCGTCTAAATCAGAGTTATTTTACGCGGGTCGCGCCATTCGCGCCGGGGCAAATGGCTTCGTCAGTAAACGAAAAGATTTAGGGGAGATCTACAACGCCGTAGAAATGATCCTGATGGGCTATTCCTTTTTCCCGTCGGAAACGCTGAACTTTATAAACCACCTGGGTTCAGGGAAAGGGATGGCAGTAGATATGCCATTATCGAATCGCGAGGTCACGGTATTACGGTATCTGGCGAATGGATTATCCAACAAGGAAATTGCTGAACAGCTACTATTAAGCAACAAGACCATTAGCGCGCACAAATCCAATATTTATTCCAAGCTGGGTGTGCAAAGCATCGTGGAATTAATTGATTACGCTAAAGCCCACGAGCTGCTATAACCTGAATTCACTCCCTGCAGCTTATCTGAGCTGCAGGGAGTGCGGTCAGTGCTAATTATAATTAATCATGAAGGTGGCATCCGCATCAGCCCGTCCGGGCTGAGGGTTATCGGCAGTGGCAATATAATTGGCATAAAATGACAGAATCGCATTTCCCTGCGCATCAACCGAGACCGGCTGGCTGGCCTGCTGAAGCGCCAGCCGCGTTTTATCCGCATCCCTGATCTCAACGGCGACATGGCTTGCAGTACTGGCGTCATTCAGCGCCAGCAGGCCGCTATTGCTTCCGTCGGCTTTACCCGAAAACGTAATGGACGCCGCGCCCGGCGGGCAGCCGGTCAGCTTCAGCGTAAACGGCATCGGCTGCGTGCGGCTCCCGGTGGTGCTGAGCTGTTTCGTGGGCCAGGTGCCCAGCGGGACGGCCTTGTCGCTGTCGCTGCCCTCAGCAACGCAGGTAAAATCGACGATATTGCCGTAGAGCCGAATGTTAATCTCGCCCAACGCGGTGTCCGCCTGAGCCTGCGTGCAAAGCGCAAAGAGCGCTACGGTGAGAAAACGGATCCTGTTTCGCATATCGGCTCCTTAGTCGTAATCCACGCGCAAATACCCGCGCGAGGTGAAGCGCCCTTCCGCTGGCTTATTGCCCGTCACGCTCACCGGCCAGACCCGGATCCCGACCTGCGCCTGCGCGCTGTCGTCGAGGCGGAACGGAATTTTGCTCGTCAGGTTGTTGGGCGTCAGCGGCGCCCCGCTCTCGTTGGCGATGATGAACCCCACATCCGGGTTATCCGACACCAGTACATTATCAGAGACCTTTTCCGCCTCGACGCGCATCGTCAGCATGGCGTTTGCCTCCACGTTGGTGCATTTAATGGCGATGGTTTTGCTTTGCGATGAGACGCCCTCCGGCTTGTTACCCACGCCCGCCTTGCTGAACAAGGAGGCGCCAATGTCGCCGAAATCAAACTCCACCACGTTACCGGCATTAATGGCGCAGCTTTGCGGCACCTGAATGGTTCCGCTGTAGCTGATGGTATAGACCGGCGTGGTTAACGGATCGGAAGAGGTAGTGGTGACGTAAACGCGGAACATGGTGGCACGCGGGATCACCACCATGTTGATAAAACGCCGGGTCACCTTAAGACGGAAGACCAGGCTGGAGTCCTGAACGCCAAACGGTTTGTTTTTGGAGACGTTAGGATGGCTCCCCATCTGGATATAGCTTTTTGGCGGGTAAAACACGCCAGCATAGCTGTCCGTGATTTTCATCGCCCCGTCCAGATAGTCGTTAAGCTTCAGATACTGATAGCCATCGCTGGTCCCCGTTACCGGATAATCGGTCACATAGCTGCGCTTGGTGGTATTCCCGGTCGTGCCCTTCGGGCAGACGGCATTCACCCCTACCCACTGCGATTTCTCGCTGAGCGTCACGACCTGCCCAATCTGGTTATTCGAGCTGTTGAATTTATCCGTCAGGTCGTAATGCACTTCCGTCGGCACGCCGTTTTCATTGACGCACACGGTCGCTAATGCGTTTGTCGCGGGCAGTAACGCCAGCAGCGACAAGGCAAAGAGTTGAGTTTTAATCACAGCCGATCCCCTTAAGTGTGATTGCCTGTTGCAGGCTCTGTTCAGACAAGCTGTAAGGTGCGCGACACTGGGACTGCGCCCCGTCGCCCCACTGGATCAGCAGTTCGCCCTCCAGCGGCAGCCCACTCAGGTAAATTTGCCCGTCATCCCCCACCATGCTCGTCACGCCGCTTTTGGTCTCACGCACCACCGCGCCGAACGGCACCGGCTGGTTGCCGCGCGTTACCGTCAGCAGGGCGCGCACGCCAATGCGGGTATCAAAGCTGGCGCGTACCAGCGCGCCTTTGGTCGGCACCACGCTGCTCACGTTGTTTTCGATATCGGTGTTATTGCTCATGGTGTTGGTATCCAGCGCCACGCGGTTGTAGCGATAGACGGTGGCATACGGCATCACCGCGTAGCCTCGCCAGTCGGTTTTCACCCCGGTCTGGTTTTCAATACTGACGCCCGATGCTCCCGGCGCTTTGATCAGCACGTTGGTGTCGCCCAGCGGCTGGCTGAAGGTCACGCCGTCGGCGTGGCCGACCACCCCGCCAGAGAGCTGCCAGTTGAGATCGTGCTGATCGCGGGAATAGTTGTAGCCCACGCCCAGCGTGCCGTAGGTCGCCTGCCAGTTGGCGCTGGCGCTTCCGCTTGCGCCGTTGGTGCTGGCGTGTCCCTGGGTCACGCTGTAGTTCAGGTTGCGATCCTCCAGCAGCGTTCCGCTGACGCCGGTTTGCCAGCTTGTGTCGCCGTCGCTGTTTCGACTGGCGGATGCCGTAGCGTAGGCGCGGTCAATCGCGCTGTCCCGGCGATAGCCCTGACGGGTAAAGAGGCTGAACGGCACGGATACGTTAAACGACGCGATCCGATCGGTGCCGTCTATCCCCACGGATTTGTTCCACGACCACGAGACGGAGTAGTTGATCCCCTTCACGCCGCCCGCATAGCCCAGCTGGTACCAGAGGTTCGTCTCGTCTGTTCCCCAGTAGGTCTGCTCGCTACCGGAGATATAGACCGAGCCGTAGTCCCCCAGCGACTGAGAAACGTTGAGCTGGAAGCGGCCTTTTTTATTCCACGTCAGGTTGTGATAGCTCTGCACGTCCGGCACATCGTTATCGTTCTGGCTATCGGCATACTGATAGCCCTCCATTGAGCGCCAGGCGACATCGTCGAGGGTGTAAAACCCTTTTGTGGAGTAGCGGTAGCCCAGCAGCTGGAAGTTGGTGCCGAAGCCGTTAAGGGATTTCGCGTAGAGGAAGCGCAGCGACTGCCCTTCATGCCTGCTGTCGTCCGCGAGCTGGCTGCGGGCGTGGGTGATATCAAGCGAGACCGCGCCCCAGTCGCCCAGGTTTTTCCCGGCCCCGACGGCCACCGCGGTATAGCGTGACGCCAGCTGCGTACCGCCGTAGAGCGTGTAACCGTTGGCAAGACCGGTAATCAGGGTGCCCTGAGTGAAGAACGGCGTATCCTGATCGCTGTTACCGCTGCGGTAATCCCCGGCAACGAGGTCATACTTCCAGCGCCCTTCACGCTGCAGAAGCGGCACGGTGGAGTACGGCACGGTATAGCGCTGCTGGGTGCCGTCTTTCTCTTCAACCGTGACTTCCAGGTCACCGCTTGAGGAGGTCGGGTTAAGATCGGTAATCGCAAATGCGCCCGGCTGGACATAGCTTTGATAGATAACGTAGCCGTTCTGGCGAACCACCACTTTGGCAGGCGTACGGGCGATCCCCCGCACGGTCGGCGCGTAGCCCTGCAGGCTGTCCGGGTACATGCTGTCAGACGAGAAGAGCCGCCCACCGCGAAAACCCATGCTGTCGAAGACGTCATTCCCGGTATTGCTGTCGCCCAGCACCAGTTCGCTTTTGAGCGGGATAACGGTGCGCTGCGCCCAGGTGCCAATATTCTGCCACTCGCTGTGCCGCTGCCCGTTATTCTCCGTGTACCGCCATGCGCCGTTGATACGTAAACGCCAGGCGCCATAGTTCAACCCGCTCTGCAGGTTTAGATAATAGCTGTCGTCTTCGCTTCCCCGGTTACCGGTGAAGCTGTAGTTCACCAGCGCGGCGGGAATGCCTTCATCCCACTGTTCAGGCGGAATGTAGCCCCGGGCGCTGTTTTGCAACGCCACCTGCGGCAGGCTGACGTCCAGACGCTGAGAGGCAAAATTGAATACCGTTTCGCTGCCGGGTATGGCCGTGGTCAACGGAACGCAGGTGTCGCCCTGCACCTTAGCCAGCTCGGGAAACGCCGCGACGTTGACGCCAAAGCGATCGAGCATCGCGCGCGTAATGCACGCCGACAAACCGCCCGCCACCGGCGGCGTGTTCTCGGCCTGCTCGAAACGCACGTCCTGGGTACCGATAAACTCATCGTTACGCCAGATATCCACGCGATAAACGCCGGGTGCCTGCTGGTGTCCTTGTTCAAAACGCGACAAATCCGCCACGCTGGCGGTGTCGTCCGACAAGAAGGCCGGGTTGAAATAACTTTCGCTCCAGCCAGCCTGCGGCCAGAGCGCAGCCATCAGCGCCAGTGCAACCGGGCAGTAACGTCCCTGGTGGTTTTTCATCGACCTGACTCTGCTCACAGGTTGACGCTACGCGCCGGGGTGATGGCACCGTAGTCATTCACGCTCTGCCAGGAAAGCGTACCGCCAGCACCGGCTGGCAGCACCTGCTGAGCCGAGCTTTTCGGCGCAACCATCAGGTTATCCAGCTGCTGCCCGCCCAGCTTCAGGTTGACGAGGGTGATGTAATACGGGGAAGCGTTGCTGACTTTGAGATGGCTGCCCGCGCGCTCAAACCGCAGCTGGGAAAGCGCCTCTTCCGGCTGCATCGCCAGGTTGTTCGGGCGCACAAACAGCTTGATGCGTGAGAGGATCGCCAGCTGCAGCACGTTATTGTTTTCCGTTTTCGCTTTATTCACCGACGGGATCGCCTTCACGTTCATGTAAAAGAGCGATTCGCGATCGGCAGGCAGCGCTGGCCCGGCGTAAATAATACGCAGCGTGTTTTCACTGTTCGGCTCGCTGACAAACAGGGGCGGAGTGACGGCAAAGGTTTTTTCTTTTTGCCCGCTCGCATTTTCGATCCACGCGTTAATTAAATAGCGTTCCTGTTTGTTGCTGTTAGTGATCGCCAGCGACGTTTGCTTCGCCTCTGCGGGATAAATAACGCGCGTGGCCCCCAGCGCAATACCGCCGGAAGCATTTGCGCAGGCAGAAACCATCATCAAAATAAACGATAAAAAAAGTCCTGGTTTAATTAGGGTATTCATCACAACCGTACCTTTAATAATGTGTTCGCAGGTGTTATGGATAAATCAACGTAAACCAGACATCCGACTGAATTTTGCCTGGCTCGAGGTGTTCGGAAATAGCCCGATAGCGGGCGCTAAAATGGAACGCGAGCTCGCGGGTATCGATCGGCAGCCAGCTGACGGCCGTGGCGTTTGGGATAATCTGACGCTGCTGTTCGTCAAAAAGCGCCAGCCCCACGCCGCTGCTGACGGGCGTTTCACCCGGCCGCGAGGTCGCCAGAAAGACCTGCGGATCTTCTGCGGGCGTCACGCCCTGAAACTGGATCCCCACGGTGCGCGAAACATCAACGCTGCAGTCCAGCAGCCGCACGGTAAAAGGCACGTTAACCGTGGAAAAACTGCCCACACCGGAAAATGAATTGGTTCGGTACTGCCCCATGTCGATGCGCATATTCTGGCTGTCTGGCGCCACGGCGCAGCCGCCGTTCACCAGTTCACCTCTGAGATGAACCTTGCCACCTTCGATCACCACGGTATGCGCCGATGCCGGGCAAGCCATCGCAAGGGTTAACAGCAGTAGTGTTCCAGTCCTTGTCATCCTTCGTTCCTGGCATTAGCGTATGACGGGCCTCGTCCGTGAGGCCTGAACATCCCTGTGCGGAGGATTTACTCGTATTTCATTACGAAGGTGGCGTCAGCGTTCGCCTGGCCTGGCTCAGTGGTGGCAGCCGTTGATTTGTAACGTGCGGTGAACTTCAGGGTGTTCGTCCCTTCGATCAGCGTCTGCGCAGCAGAGAAGGTCGCGCCGTCTGGGGTCAGAACGCTGGATTTGCTGTCGAGGATTTCGATACCCACGCCTTTCGCGGTGTTGTCGTTGTTACCGGAAGTCACGGCCAGCAGGGTTTTGTCGGTTGGGTCGATCTGACCGGTGAACGCAACAGCGGCAGTTTTGGCAACCAGCGGATCGCAATCATTCAGTTCAATGTTGAATGGAATATTAGAGGTGGTGTCGCCCACTTTGGTAAATTTCGCGGTGCGATACTGACCCAGATTAACGGTCTGCTCGGAAGAATCAGTATTTACTGAACAAGCCGCATTAACCAGCTCACCTTTAAAATGTACGGTACCGCCATTTACGGAAACCGGCGCAGCAGGATCTGCTGCATTTGCGGCACCTGCAACCAGGGCCAAAGTAGCAATAACAGTAGAAGCAATGTTGCTGAGTTTCATGTCTATTCCTTTAAAATGTAAATAACCCTTCCCGCGAATAATCGGGAATAAGAAATACG
>Ga0308157_10008293_pt1 | contig 11863 bp, 9 predicted proteins | sample PhyBR1_FD_201035 | JGI IMG/M metagenome (GOLD analysis project Ga0308157, IMG submission 201035) | Phyllosphere microbial communities from UC Gill Tract Community Farm, Albany, California, United States - DLSLB.R1 | ecosystem: Host-associated > Plants > Phyllosphere > Unclassified | place: USA...
ATACTTCAATCAATTCATTTAATACATCGGTATTGTTTACGATGTTTTCTATGTTGTTGATCACGTTATCAGTGGCATCGATTGTTACCGTTGCTCCTGCTTCGTTTGTATAGGTGTATGTTCCGTCAGGATTTTTTACAATCGTCGTGATTGTTTCGTTTGCCTGAACAATATCTTGAATGTTTACAACATGTGTATCGCCTGCCTGATCTACATAAGTAAACTGCGTTCCGTCGAAATAAACGTTTCCGCCTACATAGGTATCGCCCAATACTTCGATCAATTCATTTAATACATCGGTATTGTTTACGATGTTTTCTATGTTGTTGATCACGTTATCAGTGGCATCGATTGTTACCGTGGCACCTGCTTCGTTTGTGTAGGTATAAGTTCCGTCAGGATTTTGTACGATGGTGGTTGGTATGTTGATTGCCGACAACGGAACGCTTACCGTATTGCCATCAGTATCTGTTAAAACCAAATCCTGGCTTAAAACGGTCAATGAAACGTTAGTTGTGTTTTTGTCTAATGCAACAACATCTGCATCATTAACAATACGCATCCATTTATTTTCGAACCAGTAGTAATAGCCCGGTTTTATATCATTACTGTTTCCCGTATTATATACAAAAAGACTATTTACGTTACCTTGGGTTATTGTAGTAGCGTCTGTAGTTGATGCTAGGTTTACTCGGGGAAACAATACTCCTTTGTTTTCTGACACTATGTCTAGTTGTGCAGATTTATTAGGTGTTAACGTTCCTATTCCTACCTGACTGTATGCGCCCCATGCTCCCACAAAAAAGGCAGCGGTTAGTAATCTTTTTTTCATATCGGTTTAAAATAATTATTATCTTTAAAGCGTTCTTAACGAACAAATCAATCTTTTCTAAATTCAGTAGACTGTAAAATTAGCTATTGAAAGTAAGGTGCTTTATCAAAAACAATCGTAAACAACACATATGTGTTATGGAATAAAAAAAAATAGCACATATGTGCTATTTTAAATTTCTATCAAAACAATAAAAAAAAGATAATCAGGTTTTTAGGGTTTTAAAACTAATAATTAATCTGAAATTTTGTAGATATATACGGCAGCCTGCTTACTAGACAGTAAACCTAAACTAATTCCGGTTTTAAACCCAAAAGCAATTCTATCACCTGCGTTTAATTCAAGGACAGTATCTAATGTTGAACCACTTAAAGGTACATCTGCAAGATTAATAACCAAAGCTATATTTACGGTTAATGCTTCTAAAGGCTTTTCTTCAACAGCTGTTGTAGATCCATTTTTAATTAATCCTAAAAAGCTACTTCCCAGCAAAGCCGCATTAACACCCTGCATACGGAGTTCATACTTTATTTTATAGATTCCTGTTGAGGGTACCACATACTCACCGCTGGCATTTAAAAGACTAGCAGCTCCAATTTGCCGATCTGCCGTTACCAATGGTATTGTATTCCATCCACCTCCTAACGATAACAAACTCCAACTTCCCGTTTTAAACGCTTTAAATACAGTAGTTGTTTTTGATTTAGCAAAATCACTGGCATTGGCAATTTTTAAAACACCGTTTGCATCCATCACCACCACTTTATCGGTAACCAAGGTTGCTGTTTGCTGTAATCCCGCTACTGCCAAAGTATTTGTTGATGTTGTCCCAATTGATGTTGCAGATGTCAGCGCACCGCCCAAAGCAATATTAGCGTTGGTTTTGGTTAAACCGTTATTTGCCGTTACTGCTGATGTAACTTCGGTACTGTTTGCGATGCGGTGCCAGTTAGATCCATCGTTATAATATTGTCCCGGTGTAACAGCGGTGTTTCCAGAGCTTGCAGTTGCAGTATTATAAACGGTCATGCCTGCAACATGTGCTGCCAGCGGACTTGCTAAATTTGTAGCATTTAAAGCAACACGCGGTAACAAAATACCTTTGTTGGTAGATTGTACTTCTAACATGGCACTGGCATTTGGAATACCGTCTGTACCACCAATTTTTACCTGTGCTGTTACAATACTACCATAAAGCATTATGCATAATAATATATAGGCTTTTTTCATAGCTTTCTTTATTTTACTTAAACAATTATAGCTTTAAAAGGGTTGATATATTTTGATCTATAAAACCCATTTTGTAAAATAAACTTATAGATTATGGTGCTGCAGAAAAATCTACCACTACCTTAATGTTGAAATTACCTGCCAATGCTTCCGGAAGCACCTGATACCAGTTACCCGTACCTATTTTAAAGGTAAGTACACCCGACGCATTTAAAGCTACATCGGTAGTTGCCGTATTAATAATATTATTGGTTGCGGCATTGAATATTTTAATGGTAATTACATCTCCAACTTGAGTTCCTGCTGGCGGAGTTAATGATATGGCTGAAACATTTGCGGTTCCTTGAGCTATGGTTGCTGTAAAAATTCCTTTGTAGATCAATCCGCCGTCAATCCAAGTATCGCCGGTATTCACCAATGTTGTGTTGCTGAAGTTATCGCCCAACTGGTTTTTAATTTCTTGTTTTTGCTGTGGTGTAGCGTTTGTAATGGCATTTATGATCGTCTGTGTAATATCTGCAAGTTCTTTAATTCCCGATGAGTTCACGGTATAAAAAGAGAATGCCGGAATTGCCAACTGACCCGCCGAAGCGTCTGCCGCAATGGCTGTTCTTGTAAAATATACGTTTCCTCCCTGACTTAAAAGAGTATTTAAAATTTCTTCGATTGCTGTTCGTACATCGGCATTGTTTTCGATCGACCATTCTACATCTGCCGTTACATCAACATAATTTCTAACGGTTTGGTTTTCTGTTATGTATTCGTACACAATTTTGTCCAACGCTTTAGGATCAGCCGTAACTGCGACATAGGCTGCATTATCTTGACTTTTACCTACCGATGTTATGGTTTCGTTATCGGTTACAATTTTTTTGAATTGATCATTTGCAACGGCATCCCATGTATTTGTAGCGCTGTTCCAAGTTTGAAAAGCCGCATTTCCGCTTCCGTCATCAACAATTTTGGTAACTCCGCTTTCCATGCTGTTTTGCGAAAGGTATTCGATATATTCCTGAACTGTATAATAAGTAGTTGTTGGTGTAATGGTTTTTACTATGGTTGTAGGCGAGCTTAAAATAGCTTCAAAATTAGATGATACGCCCGTTACCATATTAATTGTGAAAACACCTGCCGGCAGCGTTCCGGGTGTCCATGCATTTACTACAGCTTGTGTTGGCGGGGTAACAACACCTGTTGCTGGATCTGTAACGGTTTGCATATATGCTTCGGAAAGAAAGTACTGATTAACCGGAGCGTTTGGTGTAGTAGTTGAAACAAATAATGTTTCCGATTCTGCTCCCCTTACAATATTACCAAGATCGGCAATAATATTCTTCTTGACATAATTCGTTCCATCAAAATAAATATATTCGATTGCTGGTGGGCTTCCTGGTGTAAAGAACATTCCGCCTCCAAACGTATCACCTGTAACAGCCGGAGTAAACAAATCACTAGATGGATAAGCCGTTTGCAGCAAGGTTAACATTTTCTGAACATTTTCCTGAAGCGAAGGAAGATTTCCAATTACCTCATCTAGTTGAGACTGATTAATTACCCGCTCCCAATGTGCAGCAACAGCACCTCTTTCTATAACCCAATAGTAAAACCCAGGGCTAACACCAGTTGCACCGGCTACTGTATTTGTGTTGTAAACAAGTAAACTTTCTACTTCTGATCCTGTAATTGGATCAAAATTTGACAAATCTGTTAAGGATACACGTGGTATCAAAATACCTTTGTTAGATGATGTAACATCTAAATAGGATGCAGTAGCAGGAGATGAAGTTCCAATACCTACCTGTGCATTTGCGAAATAAAAAGAGCCTAAAAGAGCTGCAATTAATGTAATCTTTTTCATAATTGTGAGTATTTAATGGGTTAAGTTGTTTAATTTTAAAAATACCTAATCAATGATTTAACATGTTTTAACTATATATGCATTTATGATTTATTTATAATATTGATAATTTAGTTAAAATTAACAAAAAATAATTACAATTTAAGTTATTTGAATATTATTTTTACCATACAAATAATTAAATGTTTTTGCGAGCGAAAGCAAAGCTGTTGTTTAAAACAAATATTCATTTGAAAACCTCATCTTCGGTAAGCTAACAGTCCATAATTATTATGAAAGAACTATTAAACATTAAAAATACGGCTTCATCACAATGAGAATTTTAAAATAAAAATCTACTTGAAGACTTTCAGAGCTTCAAACAAAAATTGAAACACCAAAATCATTACAATTAAAAATCAATTCGTTGGTGTTAAAAAATAGCTCATCAATTAAAATTTTAGTTAAATTTAGTCGATATATTAAATCAATTTAAAAATATATGATTGTAAGAAAAAGCATTTCCCTTAGAGGAATTTTAGAGTTTGCCGGTCACCATATTTGGTGGCTTGTCTCATATATGCTTCTTGTTGCAGTACTGTATAAAGTGGCAGGTCTGCACTGGATTTCTATTCCATGGTTGCCGGTTTCTTTGGTAGGAACGGCGGTTGCATTTTATGTAGGTTTCAAAAACAATCAGTCTTACGACCGTGTTTGGGAAGCACGAAAAATATGGGGAGCTATCGTTAACAGCAGTAGAAGCTGGGGTATTATGGTGAATTCTTTTGTACGAAATAATGAAAACACTCAATTTTCTGCCGAAGAATTACAAATGATAAAACAACGATTAATTTACCGCCATATTAATTGGTTGTACACATTGCGTGAGCAAATGCTAGTTCCTACACAATGGGAACACGTTAGTTTAAAGCATTTGTTTGGAAAACTGGCGGCCAAAAGAAGAGAAAATTATGGTGTGGGTCAGTTTAAAAATTATCTTACCGAAAAGCAAAAAACGGATTATTCTTTAGATGATGATCAACTGAAAACTGCTGCCAACAAAGCAACACAAATCATCAATTTACAATCGTTAGATATTGCCCAGCTGGAAGAAAAACAAATTCTACACATGCGTCGCCAGTTGGATATGCAGAAATTACTTGTAGATTTCTATGATCATCAGGGAAGATCAGAACGTATCAAAAAATTCCCGCTGCCTCGTCAATACGCCAATCTAAGTTTCCTGTTCAACTGCATTTTTATCTTTCTACTGCCTTTGGGCATTGTAGCCGAATTTGCAAAGTTGGGTGAAGCCGGTGTTTGGCTCATGATTCCTTTCGGAACAATTGTAGGTTGGATTTATGTGGTAATGGAACTGATCGGCGATTATTCTGAAAATCCGTTTGAAGGATTGGGAACCGATATTCCGATGCTTTCCATTTGCAGAACTATTGAGATTGACTTGCTTCAAATGCTTGGCGAAACCGATTTACCAAAACCTATTCAACCGGTGAACGACGTGTTAATGTAATTAATTTCCCCTTTATAAAACAAAAATGCACACATTATTACCTTTTATATTGGCAATGATCGCAGGAATTGTACTGCTAAATATGCTTGCCAAAAAACTAAAAATCGCCTATCCCATATTACTGGTTGTTGCGGGTTTGCTCATTAGTATAATCCCCGGAATGCCTTATATTCAGATAGATCCCGATTTAATTTTCTTTATATTTTTACCGCCTTTGTTGTTTGAAGCCGCTTGGGCAGGCTCATTTAAAGAAATGAAAAAATGGTGGCGAATAATTACCAGTTTTGCTTTTGTGGTGGTGTTTTTCACCGCCTTATCGGTTGCGCTGATTACCAATTATTTTATCCCTGGCTTTACAATTGCCATTGGTTTTTTATTGGGCGGAATTGTTTCTCCACCCGATGCCGTTAGTACGGGCGCTATTATGAAATTCGTTAAAATTCCAAAATCCACAGCTGCTATTCTAGAAGGCGAAAGTTTACTGAATGATGCATCATCACTTATTATTTTTCGTTTTGCACTGATTGCTGTGGGAACGGGACAATTTATCTGGCAAGATGCTGCCATTGGTTTTTTATGGATGGTTGTGGGCGGTGTCGGTATCGGATTGATTTCGGCATGGCTGTTCATTCAGGCTCATAAACGATTACCAACAGATACTTCTTCGGATATCGCATTTACCCTTATTTCGCCGTATTTCATGTATTGGTTTGCCGAACAATTGCACGCTTCGGGAGTTTTGGCAGTGGTTGCCGGCGGATTATTGATGTCTGTAAAAAGACTTTCATTTCTTACCAGTGAAAGCAGAATCAGAGGGTACAGTGTCTGGGAACTGTTTGTGTTTTTACTGAATGGAATTGTATTTTTATTGATAGGATTAGAACTGCCCGATGTTACTGACGGATTGCACGCAGACGGAATTCCGATGATGACCGCCATTGGCTACGGCGTTTTGGTAACCGCTATTTTAATTGCAGCCAGAATGGTCAGTTCGTATGGCGCAATGATTGCTACCTATTTATTCAGACGAAAAAACCTGCCTCACGCTGCCTCGTGGAAACGAAGAATGACCATGCCACTGCTTCTAGGCTGGACCGGAATGCGCGGTGTAGTTTCGCTTGCCGCAGCATTGGCAATACCGTTAAAGTTAGAAAGTGGCGCAGCATTTCCGCACCGCAATTTAATTTTATTCATCACTTTTGTCGCTATTTTATTAACGCTTTTGGTACAGGGTTTAACCTTGCCAATGATCATTAGAAGAACAGGATTATTCAATAGTTTTATCGATGACGAGGGCGAAGCAGAAACCAGACAACAGATGAAAATTGGTCTGAAACAGCACATTCATCAATTCCTGAAAAACAAATACGAAACCGAATGGCAGGGCAATGAATCTATGGCAAAATTTATTCAGCAATGGGAAGAAAGAGCCAAAGCTACTGAAGTAGACACCTGGATGAACGAACGCACAAAAGGCATCTTTCTTGAAATGCTTGAAAGCCAGCGCGAATATTTGGTGGAACTTAATAAAGATCCTAAAATCAACGAAGAAATCATACGCGAGCAATTGTATCAGTTAGATTTGGAAGAAGAAAGATTACGTATTGTTTAATGATTATTCCGTACAGATGCAATTGCTTATTTTGAAAAAGAAGATGTTTTAAAATTATCGAAATGAAGAACATAGAACAAAAAATAGTAGAATGGTTTTTAAGATTTGCATTAAGCATAGGAATGCTCTCTGCTGTTGTCGACAGGTTTGGATTGTGGAGCAAAGAACTATCTGCATGGGGTAATTGGGAAAGTTTTGTAGCTTATACACAACAGCTAAACCCATGGATTCCCGGATCGTTCATAGAGATTGTTGCAGGTATTGTTACTTTCTTGGAAATTATATTTGGTATTGCCTTGCTTACGCCTTATAAAACTTCGCTCATTGCAAAAGCAACGGGGTTTTTACTACTTACTTTCGGACTTTCAATGACAGTTTTCCTCAATATAAAAGCACCGTTAGATTATTCTGTCTTTGTAGGTACTGCAGCTGCATTTGCTTTGAGTGTCCTTGTAAAAAGCAACCAAAAATAGTCCATTCTTTTAGGTAATACAAAATCAAACTATCGACCTTTTTACTACAACAATCTGCCTTTTGGCTACATCCGTTTTTTGATAACTGTTGAACTTTGCTTCAATAAAATAACAGAAAAATGGATTTAAAAAATAGTACTATCCTTATTACGGGAGGAACCAGCGGAATGGGTTTAGAATTTGTAAAACAATTGACAGAAATCGGAGCCAAAGTAATTGTAACCGGACGAAAACAAGATGCGCTGAACGAAACCAAAAAACAGTTTCCAAACGTACATACTTTTCAAAGTGATGTAAGCAATCCGAAAGACATCAAAGATTTGTTTGATACCGTTATAACGCTGTTTCCAGATTTGAATATTATCATCAACAATGCAGGTTTGATGCGCTTGATTGACTTGCAAGACCAATCTCTGGATTTGGAAAACATCAACCGTGAAATCGCTACAAATCTTACCGGAACCATTCAAATGGTGCATCAGTTTTTACCACATCTGCTCAAGCAAAAATCAGCAGGAATCGTGAATGTAACTTCCGGAATTGCTTTTATGAGTTATTCTCCTGCGCCAATTTACAGTGCAACAAAAGCCGCAGTTCGAGCATATACACAAGCATTGCGACTGCAATTACAAGACACGAATATGAAGGTTTTTGAAATGATTCCGCCCGGAGTGAAAACCAACCTGCAAAATGAATGGGTAAAACAACCCAACGAAAGAATGATGATGAATGCTGATGATATGGTTAAAATTGCTATAGACGGCTTGCAGAAAGACAAGAAAGAATTGAAACCATTTATGATTAGAATAATAAAATTGGCAACACGATTAATACCCAATGTGTTGTTAAACTTTGGACACAAAGAATTTAAAGAAATTAAAAAATTGCAAAACAACAAATAACAGCAATTTTGTACATTAGTAAACTCATTAAAAATAGAAAATGGTAAAAAGTATAATATCCTTAATATTGCTTTTGGCGTCGGTTTATCTGGCATTCAAGCACGGTTGGGACACCTTGAATTATAAAAAACATCCCGAATCTTTAAAAATGATGAACGAACTCGGCATCTCTGAAACAATGATTCCTGTTTTTGGAGGAATGACTTTGTTAATCGGTGTTTTGTTACTCATTCCCAAAACTTTTTTTCTGGGAAATATGCTCAATGCCATTTCCATCGTTATTATTATGGCATTGGCGATCAAAGCTGGGAATTTTAAAATGGTGTTAATGGAAATTCCCTTCCTCATCATGCCTTTGGTATTGATCTGGTTGAAATATCCTTTTATCAAAACTGCTTAAAATGGAACCTTTCCGTATAAAATCCATCACAGAAATCCACAGAATAGCCGGAATTGAAAAACCAAACCATCCGCTGATTAGCATTGTAGATGTTTCAAAATTTACGAACGATGCCGATGTAAATGCCGTTATTTTCGATTTTTATGCCGTATCGCTGAAGCGTGGTTGCGACAATTTATTGTACGGTCAACAGAAATATGATTTTGATGAAGGTTTGATGGCTTTTATGGCGCCCGGACAAATCTTGCGTGGTGAAGAAAGTAGAGTTCCTCCTGATTTGAAAGGCTGGATGCTGTTTATTCATCCCGATTTTTTATGGAACACGCCTTTAGCAAAAAAGATAAAACAGTACGAATATTTTGGTTACAATACCAACGAAGCGCTGTTTCTTTCTAACAAAGAAGAAACGATGATGAACGACATTATTGAAAATATTAAAAATGAGTACAATTCTAATATTGATAAATTCAGTCAGTATGTAATTATTGCACAATTGGAATTACTGTTCACGTATGCACAACGCTTTTATGAACGCCAATTTATTACCCGAAAAATCACCAACAATCAGGTTTTAAATCGTTTGGAAGATGTTTTAGAGAACTATTTCGATAATGAAGATTTATCATCGAAAGGTTTACCAACGGTACAATTTGTCGCAGATTCATTGAATATTTCAAGCAAATATTTAGGAAGTTTATTGAAACAATTAACCGGACAAACCACTCAACAACACATCCATGAAAAGCTAATTTCAAAAGCCAAAGAAAAACTATCTACCACAGAATTATCCGTTTCAGAAATTGCTTTTGAATTGGGATTTGAACATTCGCAATCATTCAGCAAATTGTTTAAAAGCAAAACAAATCTTTCTCCTTTGGAATTCAAAAAAACGTTTAACTAAACAACATCAACCCCTAAATGAAAAAGATTATCCCATTTATTTTGCTTTTTTGGTTACTTATAGCTGTCTATTTCTTTTCTGCAGTGCAAACACTAACTCACAATACATTTATTCACTTGGCTTATTGGCTGTTCGATGGCGTATTGTTAGCTGGAATGCTGTATAGTGTCTTCTTTAATAAACCAAAGCTCATTGCTACATTGTTAGCTCCTATGCTGCTATCGCTTATTCCTAAAATTTTGGGATCGATCATTTTACTGATTGAAGACTTTACCCGTTTATTTCGTGGCTTTCCAAGTCGTAGCTTCGCAATAAGCGAATTAGCTGTAATAGTTGCGGGGATACTATTCTTTTTACTCCTTTTTGGCGTTACGCGTGGAAGACATTATTACAAAGTTCGAAAACAAACAATTTATTTTGACGATCTACCTGCTGCATTTGACGGCTTTACAATTACCCAATTATCAGATATACACGCAGGGAGTTTTACCGATAAAAAGGGAGTTCAAAAAGGAATTGATCTTGTAAATGCACAGCAAAGCGATTTAATTCTTTTTACTGGTGATCTGGTAAATAATGAAGCTAAAGAAATGGACCCGTGGATCTCCGTTTTTTCTGAATTGAATGCGCCTTACGGCAAATATTCTGTATTGGGAAATCACGATTACGGTGATTATATCTCTTGGGAAAGTCCACAAACCAAACAAGCCAATTTTAGTAGGCTAAAACAAGTGCATCATGAAATGGGATTTCAATTAATGCTGAACGAATATAAAACAATAGAGAAATCTGGAGACACAATAACGCTCATAGGTGTTGAAAACTGGGGTAAAGGTGGTTTCCATAAATATGGTGACCTTAAAAAAGCAAGTTTAAATGTTACAGACGATGCTTTTAAAATATTGATGTCTCATGACCCTTCTCATTGGGATGCTGAAGTAAGTAAGCATCAGCAACCTATTCACCTTACACTATCTGGTCACACACACGGAATGCAGTTTGGCTTTGAAATATTTGGTTTTAAATGGAGCCCCATTAAATATGTTTATAAACAATGGGCGGGTTTATACCAACATGATAAGCAGTATTTGTATGTGAACAGAGGATTTGGTTTCCTTGGTTTAAAAGGCAGAATTGGCATGTGGCCAGAAATCGCCGTTATTACACTAAAACGTAAATAATATTATTAATCATTTCAAAAAGATAATAAAATTTAGGTTAGAAAAACGATCATTACACTCTTAAATATCTTATTAAACAAGATGTAATTTAACAACAAAAAGCAGGGAATATAGTTCCCTGCTTTTGTTGTTATAGATATTGATTTTATCTTTTGACTTACATCTCCAGAATAATAAACTCCGATCTGCGGTTTGCCTGATGCGCTTCTTCGCTGCATTTCACACCGTCTGCACATTCGTTGATCAATTGACGTTCACCGTAGCCTTTTGCCGTTAAGCGTGATGCTTCGATGCCCTGCGAGATCAACCATCCTCTTGTTGATTTCGCACGTCCGTCTGATAACTTGTCGTTGTATTTGTGCGATGCACGACTGTCGGTATGCGAACGGATATCGATCTTCATCGTTGGGTATTCTTCTAACACCGCCAATACTTTTGCCAGCTCTGCTGCTGCATCCGGACGGATGTTGTATTTGTCCAGATCAAAGTAAATCGGGTTCAGTTTTAATACTTTAAACAAATCGTCGCCTTTCTTCACCGGGGTTTTCACGCGTTCTAAAACCACTGTATACTCGGTTACTCCGCTTTCTTTGTTCATCAGCACAAAGTCTTCTTTGGTGGTATACTCGTTCTTTTCTACCTTTAATCGGTAGCCTTCTCCACACTTGAATTCGTTGTTGAATACATAACCGTCGTTCTGATAGCGGTTGCTTGTTTCCAACTCATTGTACAGTCTGTCGTATAGCGTTACGCTTGCATCAGGGATGATGTTTCTTGTTTTGGAATCTACTGCCGTTAATAACAATCTCTGAATACACTCTAACTGCAACGGTTTGCTTTCGTAAAAGCTGTAGATATCGTCGTTTCCTTTACCTCCGTCACGATTGCTCGAGAAGAAGCCTTGTTTGGTGGTTGGATCAATATAATACGCAAAATCATCTGCATTGCCGTTGATTGGTGCGCC
>Ga0308157_10008294_pt1 | contig 11863 bp, 10 predicted proteins | sample PhyBR1_FD_201035 | JGI IMG/M metagenome (GOLD analysis project Ga0308157, IMG submission 201035) | Phyllosphere microbial communities from UC Gill Tract Community Farm, Albany, California, United States - DLSLB.R1 | ecosystem: Host-associated > Plants > Phyllosphere > Unclassified | place: USA...
AGTTCGTATGTATTGCGCGTGGGCTCAGGCATCGAGATCGTCGATTCCTGGCGTCCAGCTCACTCCTGGCCTACCCCAACCGCGCTTGCGTGTGATCTTCTGTACGGTCTTCCAATCACCGTCTGAAAGGCGGTCGACATACACAATGCCGTCAAGATGATCGAACTCGTGCTGCATGATGCGTGCGCGCCAGCCGGCGACTTCGATCCGCACCGCCGTGCCATCAAGATCAATACCCGTCACGAGCACCCGATCGGCGCGGCGAAGCGCGAAACGCTCACCGGGAAAGGAGAGGCAGCCCTCTGACTCAGCATCGGGGTCCGGGAAGCCGGGCTCAGGTGGAGACATCCACAGCACGGGATTGATGAGTACGCCACGCCACGGGTTCTCGTCGTCATCGACATAGGAGTACGTGTAGATGCGAAGCGGCACGCCGACCTGCGGGGCGGCAAGGCCGACGCCTGGCGCAGCATCCATTGTTTCGTACATATCAGCGACGAGAGTGCGAATCTCATCGGTGATCTCATCGACAGCCGATGCGGGGGAATGAAGAACAGGATCGCCAATGATGCGAATTGGAAGAACAGCCACGCCACAAGCCTAATGGGAGCCATGCGCCCGGTAGTGTTTGAGTGTGAGTGCAGGCGTGTGGATGTCAGAGGCGGATGTCGGCGACCAGCTTGTGGGTGCCTTCCAGAACCCCGCCCTCCTTCTGGGTATTCCGCTTGCCCTGGCTGGTGCCGTGTTCATGTCTCTCGGCGCTCAGTATCAGCACCGCGGCGTCGATAAGGTCGAAAAGCTCAGCGGTGCCGCAGGAACATCGGGCCTCACTGGCGCACAGCTGAAAGGCCTGCTCACAAGGCCGTCATGGATTATCGGCACGGTGATGCTCGGGCTGGCAATCGTCTGTCAACTTGCGGCGTTGTCAATTGCACCCCTGATCGTGGTGCAGCCGCTCGGAGCAATCGCTCTCGTCATGACCACGTTGCTCAATGCCAGGATCTCCGGGCACACACCGACGAGAAGATCGATCACTTCGATATCGGCATGCGTCGGCGGTATTTTTATCTTCGTTTTCGTTGCGGCCATCTTCGCGACAGAGCAGGAGATTGCTGATCGTCAGCTCTTCGTCATACTCGCGATTCTTCTCGTCGTGATCATTCTCCTCGGCGCATGCTGGCTGATTCTGCGTCACCGGATGCGCGCGCTGTTCTACGTTGTCGGCGCAGGCATCCTCTACGGATTCGTCGCAACGCTCGCTAAGGCTGTGATCGAACGCGTGAAGGCCGGCGAATTCGACTGGATCACCGTGGTGTGCGTCATCGCCCTGATCGCTGCCGCTGCCGTGGGTGCCTACTTCGTACAGAGCGCGTACAGTTCGGGGCCGCCTGACCTGGTGATTGCTGGGCTCACGGTCGTTGACCCGCTCATCGCCGTGCTCATCGGGATGCTTGTCCTCGGCGAGGCCGCGGCTGCACCGCAGTGGGCGCTGGTCGTATTCGGTGTCGCGGGCGCGACCGCAGTATGGGGAGTGGTGGGCCTGGCTCGTTACCACCCGCAAGTATTGAGCGAGAGTCAGGAACTCGGAATCGTGCGCGGCAGCGGCGAAACAGCGAGTGCGGGCCCTTCGACAGGCTCAGGGGCCGGTTACAACTCAGGCGCCGGGCATAGCTCAGGGACCGGATACAGCTCAGAAACAGGGAATACCTCAGGTACTACTGGGCATGCCTCGGGGAGCGGCTATGAGCCTGACACGGGCCACTGGCCCGAGCGCGATCAATAGGTCTGATCTATGAGGTCTTCGGAGACTTCAGACGCGGCTGCCTCGTCGACGAAGAAGATCGTGCGTTTACGACCCTTGGCTCCTGCGGCCGGCACATTCGTATAACTTGCGCCAGCCAGCGCCAACCCGAGAGCTGCCGCCTTGTCAGCGCCCGTGAGCACCAGCCACACGCGCTTTGAAGCGTTGATCACTGGGCGCGTCAGCGTGACTCGCTCCGGCGGAGGCTTGGGGGAGTCTCGCACGGGGAGCGCGGCAGCAGCTGTCTCAGTCACTTCGGAGCGGTCAGGAAACAGCGAGGCGATATGGCCGTCGGGCCCGACACCGAGAAAGCATATGGCGAATGATGGCCAAGGATGCTCGTCGTCACTGAACTGCGCAAGTTCTGTGGCATATGCCGCCGCAGCCTCATCGAGGGTGAGCCCGCTGTCAGCGGCAGCGACCTCGTGCACGTTCTCGGCCGGTACCGAGATGTGATCCAACAGAGCTTCGCGCGACTGCACGGCGTTGCGATCAGCATCCGCTCTGGCGACGAATCGCTCGTCGCCCCACCAGAAGTGAACGAGGGACCAGTCAATCTTGCTGAGCTTCGGATGCTCTCGAACGGCGCGAAGCACCGCACCGCCCATCGAGCCACCGGTCAGCGCGATATGCGCCACTCTGCCGTTCTTGGTTCGTGCGCGCACCCGGGTGAGAAATCGATCGGCGACACGTTCTGCGAGGGCGGTCGGGGTCGACTCTACGACGACGAGCTTCTCCGCGGATGATGCCACCATTGCTTCTATTCTCCTGTCTCAGGAGGGCCCAGCTTCTCCCAGCCCTCGGTGATAACTCGACCGTACAGGACGTCAGGATCCAGGCGTCGCAGCTCCTCCGCCAGGCATTCACGCAGGGTGCGCCGGGGCAGATGCAGCTCATGATCGGGCTGACCCGGTTGGGTGAGTATCGCGACGCTGCTCTCGGGGCGCTCCAGCAGAATGTCGCCACTGGCGCGTGTGAGACGCACTGACTTGATTCCGGCTTCCCAGTGCGAGGGGTCCTCGAAGTGCCAGCGCACATCGACGTCCAACGACAGCTGCAGCCACGCAGCAAGCAGAGCCGTGGAGGGTGAGGCCGCCGCGCCGAGAACCTCGACAGCGGTGACAGCCTCATACGGCGGCTGATCAAGTACTGCGGCGAGTTGCTCGCGCCAGTGCGTGAGGCGGGTCCAGGCGAGATCAGTATCTCCGGGTGCATGCGTTACGCCCAACAAAGCCAGCTGTCCACGCACGTCCGGGTGGGTTGCGGCGTCGGTGATGCGGCGCTGGGCGATGCGCCCGAGTGGTGAGGCTGCGGGGTCTGCCGGGGCATCCTCCGGCCACCAGGCGACGACGGGAGCGTCAGGAAGCAGCAGCCCGGTAACGAGGCTCTCCTCGTTGCTCGCCGCATCGCCATAGGCGCGCAATACGACGACCTCACTTGCTCCAGCATCTCCACCGACGCGGATCTGCGCATCGAGATGTGCATCTCCTTCGCCTGTGGTGAGCACGATGACACGCATCGGATGCTCGCGAGAGGCATCGTTGGCTGCATCGATCGCGGCTTCAGCCACACCGTTGCGTGCAGAAATGACGAGTGTGAGGACGCGTCCGAGAGCAACAGCGCCACCCTCTTCTCGCATCTTGACGAGATTCTTGGCGACCTGGCTGACAGTCGTATCGGGAAGGTCGATGATCACGGGCGTCTCCAGACTCGTCCGTCACGGGCAAGGAGCGCATCAGCGGAAGCTGGCCCCCATGATCCCGGCGCATACTGCTCAAGCGGTCCGCCTTCGGCCGCCCAGTACTTCTCGACCGGATCGAGAATCTTCCAGCTCAATTCGACTTCCTCGTGCCTCGGGAACAGTGGCGGGTCTCCGAGCAGCACGTCGAGGATGAGTCGCTCGTATGCTTCAGGGCTGGCCTCCGTGAAGGCGTGGCCGTAGCCGAAGTCCATAGTGACGTCACGAACATTGCTGCCCGCTCCTGGAACCTTCGAGCCGAACCTGATGGTAACTCCCTCATCGGGTTGCACACGGATCACGAGCGCGTTCTGGCCGAGTTCTGCGGCATTGCCGCGACCGAAGAGATGCTCTGGCGCACGTTTGAACACCACGGCGATCTCGGTGACACGGCGTCCCAATCGCTTGCCGCTGCGGAGGTAGAACGGTACGCCGGCCCACCTGCGCGTAGCGATCTCGAGCTTGATCGCGGCATAAGTTTCGGTGATGGACTCCGGATTCATACCGTCTTCGCTGAGGAACCCGTCTACCTTCTCGCCGCCTTGCCAGCCGCCGTCGTACTGTCCGCGTGCCGTCGCGAGAGAGAGATCGTCCGGCAACTGCACAGCAGCGAGAACCTTCTCCTTCTCGGCACGCAGGTGCTCAGCCGACAGGCTGATCGGCTCTTCCATCGCGGTAAGGGCCAGCAGCTGCAGAAGGTGGTTCTGAATGACGTCGCGCGCAGCACCGATGCCGTCGTAATAACCGGCACGGCCACCGACGCCGATGTCTTCTGCCATCGTGATCTGCACGTGATCGACGTAGTTGCGATTCCAGATGGGTTCGTACAGTTCGTTCGCGAAGCGCAGCGCCATGATGTTCTGCACCGTCTCTTTACCGAGGTAATGATCGATGCGGAAAATCGAGTCTGCAGGGAACGCGACTTCAAGGGCCTCGTTCAGCGCACGCGCGGAATCGAGATCATTGCCGAACGGCTTCTCGATGACGACACGACGCCAGTGCTCATCGCCGCGGTTTTCGCCGACAAGTCCGGACTCTTTCAGCTGCGTGGCAACCAGAGGGAACGACTTCGGCGGAATCGACAGATAGTAGGCGTGGTTGCCCATTGTGCCGCGTTCCACATCGAGTTTCTCGACCGTTTCGCGCAGCTTCTTAAACGATTCCGGATTGTCGAATTCGCCGGAGACAAAACGGATGCCCTGCAGCAATTGCTGCCAGGTCTCTTCACGGAACTCGGTGCGCGCATGCTGTTTCACCGCGTCATAGACGACTTTCGCGAAATCCTGATCTTCCCAGTCCCGCCGGGCGAACCCGACGAGGGCGAACCCAGGGGGAAGGAGCCCGCGATTGGCGAGGTCATAGACAGCGGGCATGAGCTTCTTGCGAGACAGATCGCCAGTCACGCCGAAGATCACCAGCGCGCTGGGACCTGCAATGCGATTTAATCGACGGTCGTCGGGGTCGCGCAACGGGTTATGGCTGCGTGATACAGAAACGGACATCGGCGGGGGATTCTCCTACTGGCGCTTACGAGTGAGTGATTGTGAACTATTTTTGTGCGGCTTCAAAAAGCGCGAGAACGTCGGCTGAATCTTCCGTGATGGTCAAGGTGACCACAGGGCGTCCATGCTCGGCGAGAACGCCCGCGTCGCCTGCGGCCTGTGCTTCAATGAGCTGGCCGTAGGTGAACGGCCTTCCGGGGATCTCAAGATCAACATCAGTGCGCTCCAGGATCTGCAGGAACACACCCTGTGCCGGGCCGCCCTTATGATACTGACCCGTTGAGTGCAAGAACCGCGGTCCCCAGCCGAATGTGGTTGGGCGGCCCGAATCTGCCGCGACCAACTCACGAAGGCCCTGCAACTGCGGGAGCTCCAGTCGGTTGACGTAAGCCTGGATCGCAACGTAGCCGTCGTCTTCGAGCCTGGCCCATAGGGCGTCCAGCACCGCCTCAATGTTTCCGGATTCAGCCAGAGCGGGATCGGAAACACGCACCTCAATGCCGTTCTCGATGAACGAGGGCGGCGCCTGCTCTGGTCGCGCATCCAGCAAGCCGCGCGTTGCGCGCTTCGCCGATTCGACATCGGGCTGATTGAAGGGATCGATACCCAGCAGGTATCCGGCGATCGCTGTCGCATACTCCCAGACGATGAATTGTGCACCGAGTGAGCCACTGATGAGGATCTCGCCGTGATTGCGCTCACGCAGGTGAAACTCATTAGCGTCCTCGACCAGACGAACGATCTGCAGGTCTGCAGGCACATCGTCGAGTTCGGGGGAGACGGGGAGAAGAACAATAGGCAGAATGCCGGTGCCCTCTTTTCCTGTCGACTCGGCGACGAGCTGTTCGATCCACTCCGGTAGACCGTTGATATGGGTGCCGTCAGTGATCAGGCCCAGCTTGTCGCGCCGTGGGTTGGTCGCGGCGATCGCTGCGCCCAATCGCAGTGCCGGGTTATCGGCCTGGTCAACGGCAACTTCCAACCAGGTGGCCTCGGCCTCATCGAGCAGCTCTGAGATGTCGACGCCAGCGAGACCGGTGGGCACGAGCCCGAATGCGGTGAGCGCCGAGTAGCGGCCACCCACATTCGGGTCGGCATTGAACACGCGATATCCGTCGGCACGGGCAGCGACGTCAAGCGGCGAACCGGGATCGGTGACGATCACGATGCGTTCTGTGGGGTCAATGCCCACGTCGCGAAACGCCGCCTCGAAGGTACGCTTCTGCGAATCGGTCTCCACTGTGGAACCAGACTTAGACGATACGACCAGCGCGATATCACGCACACCCTCATCAAGTGCTGCCAGGACCTGTGCTGGAGCAGTCGAATCGAGGATCGTAAGCGGCACCCCCGAGCTCTGGCTGATGACCTCAGGAGCGAGCGATGAGCCGCCCATGCCCGCGAGGACGACGCGACTCACACCGCGGGCGCGCAGTTCGTCGCGAAGGGCAGTGATTTCCGCGACCAGCGGTCGGGAAACGGACACTGCCTCCACCCAGCCGAGGCGCGCGGAAGCCTCGGCCTCCGCAGCCTCGCCCCAAAGGCTCGAATCGAACGCGGTGATCCGCGATGCGATGAGATCTCCGACAAGTTCGGGGACGACCTCATCGATCGCGGCCTTAGCCGCGCCCGATACGTGGATGGCGAATGTCATCGCTGGGCTTCCAGCCCCTCTGCAACCTGCGTCAGCAGATCGTTCCACGAGTCGATGAACTTCGTGACACCCTCATCTTCGAGCACCTGAGTCACGTCGGCGAAGTCGACTCCGACCGCAGCGAGACCCGCGAAAACGGTGCGTGCCTCGTCGTATCCGCCGGTAATGGTGTCGCCGGTGATGACTCCGTGATCGAAGGTAGCCTCCAGCGTCTTCTCCGGCATCGTGTTCACCACACCGTCGGCGACGAGCTCGGTGACGTAGAGGGTGTCGGGCAGCGCGGGGTCTTTGACTCCGGTCGACGCCCACAGCGGGCGCTGCAAGTTCGCTCCGGCATCAAGCAGTGCCTTGGCGCGGTCGGCCGCAAAGGTCTGCTCGAACAGTTCGTAGGCAAGACGTGCGTTGGCCAGGCCAGCCTTGCTTCTGAGCGCGAGTGCGTCATCGGTTCCGATGGCCGTGAGGCGCTTGTCGGTCTCCGTGTCGACACGCGAGACGAAGAACGACGCAACAGACTGAATCGTCGACAGATCGATGCCGGCGGCCTTAGCTGTCTCGAGGCCCGTGAGGTACGCATCGATGACAGCGGCGTAGCGCTCAAGGCTGAAGATCAAGGTGACATTGACGCTGATTCCGGCGCCGATGGCTTCGGCGATGGCAGGAAGACCAGCTTTGGTCGCCGGGATCTTCACCAACAGGTTGGGACGATCTACCTTCTCCCACAGCTCTTTGGCCTGGGCTGTGGTGCCAGCGGTGTCGTGCGCGAGGTTGGGGGAGACTTCGATTGAAACGCGGCCGTCGACGTGCCCTGATGCCTCCCAGACCGGGCGGAACACATCCAGCGCAGCCTGCACATCCTGTGTGGTGGCCGCGAAAACGGCCTCCTCTGCGGTCGCCCCCGATGCCGCAAGCGCCGTGACCTGCGCGTCATATGACGTGTCGTTCTGGTCTGTGATCGCGTTCGCGAAGATCGTTGGGTTCGTCGTGACACCGACGACGTTGCGGTTCTCGATCAGGTCAGCGAGGTTGCCTGAGGTGATTCGCGTACGGGAAAGGTCATCGAGCCAAATGCTGACGCCTGCTGCTGCGAGGGAAGCGGTGGGGGTGCTCATGCGTTCTCCTTGATAGTCTCGCGGGCCGCCTCAACGACGGCTTCGGCGGTGATGCCGAACTCCTGGAAAAGGGTCTTGTAATCGGCCGATGCGCCGAAGTGATCGATCGCGACGGAGCGGCCCTTGTCGCCGACAATGCCGCGCCAGCTGAGTGCAGAGCCGGCCTCTACCGACACGCGAGCGGTCACGGCTGCCGGCAGCACGGACTCGCGGTAGGCAGCATCCTGCTCGTCGAACCATTCCAGCGACGGAGCCGATACAACGCGCGCGTTGATTCCTTCGGACGCCAGAGTCTCGCGTGCGGACACGGCGAGCTGCACCTCGGAGCCGGTGGCTACGAGAATGACATCCGGAGTGCCGTTCGGCGCTTCAGCGAGCACATACGCACCCTTGGCAGCGTTGTCGGCAGAGGCGAACACGTCGCCGGAAGCTGCGCCTTCGCCGCGTTCGAACACCGGGATGTTCTGACGCGTGAGGGCAATACCCGCCGGACCCTCGTGGCGGCGAAGCATCTCAAGCCAAGCGACGGAGGTTTCGTTCGCATCTGCCGGGCGCACCACCGCGAGATTCGGGATCGCGCGCAGTGACGCGATCTGCTCGATCGGCTGGTGCGTGGGGCCGTCTTCACCGAGGGCGACGGAGTCGTGCGTCCAGACAAAGATGCTTGGGATGTTCATCAGGGCGGCCAAGCGCACCGCGGGGCGCATGTAGTCGCTGAAGATCAGGAAGGTGCCGCCGAATGCGCGGGTCTGACCATGCAGCACGATGCCGTTGATGATGGCGCCCATTGCATGTTCGCGGATGCCGAAGTGCAGTACGCGGCCGTAGGGGTTGCCAGACCATTCGTGCGTCGACCACTCAGTCGGGATGAACGAGGGCGCACCCTTGATCGTGGTGAGGTTCGACTCGGCGAGATCGGCCGAACCACCCCAGAGTTCCGGAAGTTCAGCGGCGAGAGCGTTGATGATCTGCCCGGATGCGGCGCGGGTGGAGACTTCCTTACCTCCTTCGAAGGAGGGCAGCGCACTCGCGATATCTGCGGGGAGCTCCTTCGCCTCGACACGGTCAAGGAGAGCCTTGCGCTCGGGGTTCGCAGCAGCCCAGGCGTCGAACGACTCCTGCCAGGCTGCACGTTCTTCGGCTGCGCGGCTCGCGAGCTCACGGGTGTGCGCGATGACCTCATCGGCGACGACGAAGTTCTGCTCGGGATCGAAGTTCAGAACTTTCTTGGTTGCGGCCAGCTCATCGGCGCCGAGAGCGGACCCGTGAATCTTGCCCGAGTTCTGCTTACCCGGTGAGGGCCAGCCGATGATCGTCTTGAGGATGATGAGTGAGGGCTTGGTCGACTCGCTCTTCGCGGCCTCGATCGCCGCGTGCAGTTCTGCGACATCTTCGACGTACTGCCCGGTCTTCTTCCAATCAACCGTCTGCACCTGCCAGCCGTATGACTCATAGCGCTTTGCGACGTCTTCGGTGAAGGCGACGTTGGTGTCATCCTCGATCGAGATCTGGTTGGAGTCGTAGATCGCGATGAGATTACCGAGCTGCTGGTGACCGGCAAGCGAGCTCGCCTCGCTGGTCACGCCCTCCTGCAGGTCGCCGTCGCCAGCGATCACATACACGAAGTGATCAAAGGGGCTCTCGCCAGTGGCAGTCTCAGGGTCAAACAGACCACGCTCGTAGCGTGCGGCGTAAGCGAAGCCGACAGCTGAGGCCAGACCCTGGCCGAGGGGGCCGGTGGTGATCTCGACGCCCTTCGTGTGGCCATACTCCGGGTGCCCCGGTGTCTTCGAACCCCAGGTGCGCAGCGACTTGAGGTCATCAAGTTCGAGACCGAAACCACCGAGGTACAGCTGCACGTACTGAGTCAGCGAGGAGTGACCGACAGAGAGGACGAAGCGGTCACGGCCAAGCCAATCGACATCGGTTGGATCGTGGCGCATCACACGCTGGTAGAGAAGGTACGCGGCAGGCGCAAGGCTCATTGCCGTTCCCGGGTGACCGTTACCGACCTTCTCGACAGCATCCGCCGCGAGGATTCGGGCGGTGTCCACCGCTCGTTGATCGATTTCAGTCCACTGGAGTTCCGTCACGGTCATGCCCTTTCCAACAACTTCGAGGGCGCCCGAATTCCACTGGCGCTTCCGCAACGTCACGGATAGACACAGCGCCGGGCGCGCGAGTGGCTTTCAGCTTAGCGGTGCGCTCGTGCTCACGAAACGATATTTCGTTCTCTTGCTCGCGCAAGAGGTGGGCTGCGCCTGCATTAGACTGAAACGGTTGTCGGAGTGTGCTCGGAGGAGGCGATCGATATCTCGACCATGTCGCACGCGACGGCGGTGAAGCAGCCGATCGGTCAGACGATCAAGGCGTACGTTGCACTGACCAAGCCGCGCGTTCTCGAGCTCCTTCTCGTCTCTACCGTGCCGGTGATGTTCCTTGCCGAGGGTGGGATGCCGAACCTTTGGCTCGTCCTCGCCACAGTAATCGGCGGCGCGATGAGTGCCGGATCAGCAGCGTCTTTCAATATGTACCTTGACCGGGACATGGACGCGCATATGCGTCGCACCGAGCACCGTCCGATCGTCACCGGCAAGGTCTCGCCCCGTGCGGCGCTGATTTTCTCGTGGACTCTTGCCGTGGCATCCACAATCTGGCTGTTTGTGACGACCAACTGGGTCACGACGGCACTGTCTGTGTCGGCGATCTTCTTCTATGTCGTGATTTACACGATGATCCTCAAACGGCGCACCGAGCAAAACATCATCTGGGGTGGAATCGCTGGATGCTTCCCCGTGGTCATCGGCTGGTCTGCTGTCACCGGCGACGTCGCGTGGCCCGCGATCGTACTTTTCGCCCTCATTTTTCTCTGGACCCCCGCGCACTACTGGCCGCTTTCGATGAAGTACCGCGATGACTACGAGGGCGCCGACGTGCCGATGCTCGGGGTCACCCGAAACGCATCGCAGGTCGGTCTTCAGGTCATTCTCTATGCGTGGGCAACGGTCGCGTGTTCGCTGCTGCTTATTCCCGTCGGTGAGATGGGGCTGGTTTACATCGTTTCTGCGGTGGTGTTCGGCGGTTGGTTCATCTACGAATCGCACCGGCTCTACAGCCAGGCGGTGCGTGGAACGAACCCGCGCCCGATGCGGGTGTTCCACGCATCCATCACCTACCTGACGCTGCTGTTCGTGGCGGTGGCGATCGACCCGCTGCTACCGTTCTGAGCTTCAGAAGCAAGGTCTGTCTCTGAGCCTTCGACAGGCTCAGGCGATGTCACCTCCGTTTCCGCCGCGGACTCGGCGACTGTCGTTTCGCTCTGCTGTGTCCAGTCGATCGGCTCGACGATGACCGGCGCCCGGGGGATCAGCGCTCTCACCGCGCTGAGGACAAGTGAGAGAAAGATTCCGACGACTCCCGCGGCGAGTAACGCAGCACCCGAGGTGATCCAGGCCTGACCCACATATACCTCGACGTTGGTGGCCGTTCCATCGAGGATGGTGGTGAGCATCGTGGTTGTGCTGTCCCACACGAGCCATCCGCCGATTGCGGTCGAGGCGAGGGAAAGGGCGAGAAGCAGCCAGTAGGACGTGCTGCGTGTAAGTGACGTGTTCTTCATACTCGCCACGCTCGTCGACGAAGTGATGCGCGCGCTATGCACAGGTGATGCGCGAGGTGTGTGCGGGAGTCGTGAGGACGAACGATGTGGCCCGGTCAGATGACCAGGCCACATCGAGACGCCCACGACGGCGGGAGTGTCAGTTCAGCTCATGCATCGCCTGGTTTGATTTCCGAGAGCGCACATAGAGCATCATGCCCCCAAGGATCGCCAGGATCGCCAGCGAAATCAGCGTCCCGATCGCCGCATCCATGCCGGTTACCGCGAGGTTGCCCTCGTCTGCGGTGCCTCCGGAGCCGTCGCCGGGCACCTCAGTGCCGGGATCAGTCGGATCAGGATCGGTCGGATCCGTCTCTCCTGGATCCGTCTCTCCTGGATCCGTCTCTCCTGGATCTGTCGGATCGGTCACGTCCGCATAGAGCGTCTGAACTTCCGCATCC
>Ga0308157_10008295_pt1 | contig 11862 bp, 8 predicted proteins | sample PhyBR1_FD_201035 | JGI IMG/M metagenome (GOLD analysis project Ga0308157, IMG submission 201035) | Phyllosphere microbial communities from UC Gill Tract Community Farm, Albany, California, United States - DLSLB.R1 | ecosystem: Host-associated > Plants > Phyllosphere > Unclassified | place: USA...
TGTTCACGCGCCACGGCCCGCGCGTGGCGCTGACGCCCGCCGGCCAGGAAATGATTCGCGAGGGCCGCTGGCTGCTGGCCGCAGCACGCCAGCTGGAATCGCGCATGCGGCAGGTGGCCACCGGTTTCGAATCGGAATTGCGGCTGATGCACGACTCGTTGATACCCACCGAGGCTTTCAACGACGACATCTGCGCGTTCGAAGACCTGCAATGCGGCACCCGCCTGCGCGTCGCCAGCGAAGCCATGACCGGCACCTGGGAAGCCCTGCGCGAAGGCCGCGCCGACCTCATCGTGGCCGCAGGCGAAGGCCCGGCCGGCGGCGGCTACAAGGCCGTGCCGGTCGGCACCCTGAGCTTTGCCTTCTGCGTCGCCGCCACCCACCCGCTGGCCCGGCTGCAACGCCCCCTGACCCGCGCCGATTTGCTGGAACACACGGCGGTGGTGGTGGGCGACGGCGCCCGGTCGCTGACCGACCGCACCGTCGGCCTGCTGGCAGGCCAGCGGCGCATCACGGTGCCGACCATGCAGGCAAAAATAGCCGCACAGGTCGCCGGGCTGGGGCATGGGTTCGTGCCGCGCGTGTGTGTGCGGGCGGCGCTGGAAAAGGGCGTGCTGGTGCAATTGCAGGTGGAAGAGCCCCGTCCGGACGAAACCTTCTGGCTGGCCTGGCGGCCCGACCACATGGGCGAAGCATTGAAGTGGTGGCGCCAGCGGCTCGACCGGCCGCTGTTGCCCGGGATCCTGCCGTACTGATCGGCCCACTCCCTGCGGCGCCGAGCGTGACCGCCCTCAGGGGTTAAATACAAATTATTCTCAATAGCAATTTATAATCGCCCGCAGGTCCAGCCATGGGCGGCTTTTTCAGTGGAGGCCACCCACCAGCCTGGCATGGGCCGCTTCATCGCGTATTTCATCGAGTCGTACTGTGGTCACGCATGTGTTGAATGAACCGGGCAGCGTCGAGGATCTCTACACGGCCCATCTCAGCTGGCTGCAAGCCTGGCTGCGGCGCCGGCTGGGCGACCCCTTCGACGCGGCCGACCTGGCTCACGACACCTTCCTGCGGGTTCTGACCCGTCAGGCCCTGCCCCTGCTCCATGAGCCCCGGGCCTACTTGTCCACGATCGCGCGTGGCCTGGTCGTGGACCACTGGCGCAGGCGCGAGCTGGAACAGGCATGGCTGGAGACGGTAGCCTCGCTGCCCGAAGCCGAGGCCCCCTCGCCCGAGTCGCGCATGCTGTTCCTGGAAGCCCTGGTCGAGATCGACCGCATGCTCGACTCCCTCAAACCCGCAGTGCGCACCGCCTTCCTGCTCGCCCAGCTCGACGGCTTGACCTGCCCCAAGATCGCAGCCCAGATGGGCGTTTCGCTGGCCACGGTGGAACGCTACATCGCCAAGGCCCTGCGGGCGTGCTACGCCATGCGTTTCGAGTCCTGAGGTGCAGGACGTCCGCATGCCCATGGAGGGCCGTGGAATGCCGCCTGCAGAAAGGCTCCCGGAAGCCGCTATCGAGGCAGCGATCCATTGGGCTGTGCGGTTGAACTACCACTGCCCCGATCCCCAGGATCAGGACGATTTCAACCGCTGGCTGGAGGCCGCACCCTCGCACGGCGTCGCCTGGCAGCGCATCAACGGCATGAAGGGATTCAAGGCGGACCTTGCGACGTTGCCGCCCCAGGTGGCCCACGATGCCCTCCAGGCCGCGCAGCGCCTGCGCGCCGCCCCCCTCGGCCATCGGCGTGGCGCGCTGAAAGTGCTGGCGCTGGCGGGTGTCGCGGTGGGTTCCGGCTGGCTGGCGCGCGAGCATCTGCCCTGGCGAGGCATGCTGGCCGACGCCAGCACCGGCGTCGGCCAGCAGCGGACCCTGCGTCTGGATGACGGGAGTGTCGTCGTGCTGAACACCGACAGTGCGATCAATATCGATCTGTCGGGCGCCAGTCGAGTCATCACGTTGCTTCGTGGCGAGATTCTGGTCACCACTGGCGCCGATGGAGCACAGACCGGGGATCGGCGGGGCACCAACCGGCCGTTCTGGGTCAGTACGGTCCATGGCCGCCTGCAGGCGCTGGGTACGCGGTTCACCGTGCGGCTCGACAGCGCCAGTGCACGCATCAGCGTGCAGGAAGGCGCTGTGGAACTGCATCCGGCACGCGCCGGGCGACCCGTGGTCATCTCTGCCGGGCAGGGTGGTTGGCTCATGCCTGAGGGCGCCTGGTCCGTGGAGTCGCGAGACGTCCGTGCGGACGATTGGGCAGAGGGCGTGATCGCTGGAAAGGACATGCGCTTGCAGGACCTGCTGGCCGAGTTGCAGCGCTACCGGCCTGGGCTCATCGTCTGCGACCCCCGCGTGGCCGACCTGCGAACGTCGGGCGTCTTCCACGTCAACGACACGGACCAGGCGCTGCAGTTTCTGGTGCAGACACAGCCTGTCAGCGTCGTCTACCGCACGCGCTGGTGGGTCACGGTGGGGCCGGAACCCGGCCGCTGAGAGGCGGGCGCCGAGGGCACGTCCGTTTTCGGGAAGACCGGTGAGGGGATTGGGCTTCTCGTTCGGCCTACCAGGTAGGAGCACCTTTTTGAACCTACCTGGGGGAACGAACCAATGAGCCATGACGCCGCACATTCCAAGCACCAGATCCGCAGAGTCGGACCGAGCCCGCAACCCAGCTCATGGAAGGCTCCGCGCTGCGAGCCCCAGTTGCTGGCACTCGCGCTTCGTGGCGTGCTGACCAAGGGCCTGCTGGTCAGCGCAGCGACGCTGCATCCACAGGTCCACGCCCAGCCATCGGGCACCGGAGCCGCGCCCTCGCCTGCCGCCGCAGCTGCGCAGGGAAACGCCGTCAAGCACTTCGGTATTCCCGCCGGGCCGCTGGATGCAGCACTGGACCGCTTTGCCCGGACGGCCGGCGTCAACCTGACGTACGACGCCGGGCTCGTCGCGGGCGTGCGCACCGGCGGCTTGAACGGCAGCATCGACACCAAGGCCGGGCTGCTGCACCTGCTGCAAGGCAGCGGACTGGAGGCGTTGGCGCAGCCGGCGGGAGGCTATTCGCTGCGCAGAGCGGCCCGGCCTGCGGATCCACCCAGGCCCTCGGCCGCAGGCGGTGCCGCGCTGCCCGAAGTCAGAGTCACGGCCGCATCCGAGGCAGAAACCGCGACGGGTCCCGTGAGCGGCTATGCAGCGACGCGCAGCGCAGCGGGCTCCAAGACCGACACTCCGATCATCGAGACACCCCAGTCCCTTTCGGTCGTCACCGCCGACCGCATCCAGGCCATCGGGGCCACCACGGTGCGCGACGCAATGGGCTACACGCCGGGCATCAACATCTCGCCCTACGGCGCCGACTCCCGCTACGACTGGCTGAACATTCGCGGCTTCGACGCGTACAGCCCCGGCTTCTACCAGGACGGGCTGCCGCTGCGCAATGCCAACACCTTCGCCGTCTGGAAGATCGAACCCTACGGTACAGAACGCATCGACGTGCTGCGCGGCCCGGCCTCGGTGCTCTACGGCCAGGGCAGCCCGGGGGGCGTGGTGGATGTTGTCAGCAAGCTGCCCACCACCACCCCCATCCGTGAACTGCAGGTGCAATACGGCAGCCACGGCCACAAGCAGATCGCGGGCGACTTCACCGGCGCGCTGGATACCGAAGGCAAACTGCGCTACCGCGTGGTGGGGCTGGTGCGTAATGCCGACCTGCCCCAGGGCGACGAACGCGACAACCGCACCTACCTGGCACCGTCGCTGAGGTGGGATCTCTCCAACGGCACCTCGCTCACCGCCTATGCGCAGTTCATGCGCAACCGGGCCGGCGTCTATACGCGCACGCGCCCATTGGTCGGCTCGCTGGTCCCCACGGCCATCGGCAGCTACCTTCCCAGCGGGCTCTTCATGGGCAACCCGAACTTCGACCGCTTCGACCACGACCAGGAACTGGCCGGCTACAAGTTCGAGCACCGCGTGAACGACACGCTTACCTTCCGCCAGAACCTGCGCGCGGGCCACATGAAGCTCGACTACAAGGGCCTGCAGGCGCCCAGCTTCGTCACCGTGGATGACACCAATCCCCTGAACCCGGCCAATTTCCAGTCGCTCAGCCGCACCCTTTTCGGCAGCACCGAATGGGCCAACACCTTCAGCATCGACAACCAGCTGCAGGCCGAGCTGCGGTCGGGCGACTGGCAACACAAGCTGCTGTTCGGCATCGACTACCAGCGCAGCCGTTTCGAGTCGAACACCTTCAGCGGCGGCAGCGCCCCGGTGCTGAACATCGGTGCGCCCAGCTACCCGAACGCCCCTTTCGACGTGCCGGCCCCTTACGCGATCGATTCCACCCGCCTGCGGCAGACCGGCTTCTACGTGCAGGACCAGATCAAGTGGAACGAGCGCTGGCAGCTCACCTTGGGCGGCCGCTACGACCGCGCTCGCACCGACTACTTCGACCGGCTGGGCGGCGAGACGCGCACCAGCATCAGCGACAGCAAGTTCACCACCCGCGCTGGCCTGGTCTACGTGGCCCCCAACGGCCTGGCACCCTACGTCAGCTACACCCAGTCGTTCAATCCCATCACCGCCATCGACCCGGTAAAGCAAAAGCCGTTCGATCCGGAAAGCGGCCGGCAGTACGAAGCCGGCCTGCGCTACCAGCCCGCCGGCACACGCAACCTGTACAGCGCGGCCGTCTTCGACCTGCGCCGGCGCAACTACGTCACCTTCGACCCGAACTTCGTGCCCTACCAGACCGGAGCGATATCCACCCGCGGGATCGAGCTCGAAGCCACGACCCAGCCCCTGCCCCGCGTGAACCTCACGGCCGCATACAGCTACATGCAGCGCGCCGACGTCACCGCCAGCGCCAACCCGGCGCAGATCGGCAAGCAAAACACGGCCGTACCGCGCAACCAGCTGGCGCTGTGGGCCGACTACCGGCTGTCCAACAACATCAAGGTGGGCCTGGGCGCGCGCTACAACGGATCCACCCGCGGCAACGGCGGCATCAGCCCCGTCAAAGTGCCTTCGTACACGCTGGTGGACGGCTTGGTGAGCTATGAGTTGGAGCAGTGGAGCCTGGCGCTGAACGTGCGCAATCTGGCAAACAAGACCTACCTGGCCAACTGCGACGGCACCGCCCAGACGTGCTACTACGGAGACCAGCGCAGGGTCGTTGCTACGGCCACCTACCGCTGGTAGCCGGATGGCAAAGCGGGGCAGAGCCCACGGCCGACGCCCCGCTATCTCTTTGCAGTTCGGTGAGCCGGCTCGACTGTTGTCAGGACAACGCGGTGGAGGTACCGGCCAGCGATCCACCAAAGCAAAAGCCCCTGGCTCCGTAAAAGAACCAAGGGCTTTGATTTGGTGGCCTGGGACGGAATCGAACCGCCGACACAAGGATTTTCAATCCTCTGCTCTACCGACTGAGCTACCGGGCCTGAGCCCTGAATTATAGCCAGGAAAAAGCGCCTTCCTGGGACTTCGCTGTTTTTTCTTCGCAGTCGCGGATCACGCCCGCTTGCTGCGCCCCAGGTCCACGCCCAGCTGGCGGAGCTTGCGGTAGAGGTGGGTGCGCTCCAGGCCGGTCTTCTCTGCCACGCGGGTCATGGAGCCGCCTTCGCGGGCCAGGTGGAATTCGAAGTACGCCTTTTCAAAGCCGTCGCGCGCTTCGCGCAGGGGGCGGTCCAGGTCGAACCCTTGGCGTGCCTGGGGGCCGGTGGACTCGGGGGTGGCGGCGGTCGCTGGCGCAGCTGCGGCGCTGGCAGGGGGTGCCATGGGAGCCGATGGAGAAGGCGCAGCACCGTGGTCGCCGCTGTAATGCGTCGGCGCCGCAGCCGTCGCGGCCATCGCTGGTGCTGCCGGTGCCTGGGCTGCGGCAGGGGGCGGCTGGTTGGCGTTGCGGGCCAGGCCCTGCTCCACGGCCTTCAGCAGCTTCTGCAGGGTGATGGGCTTTTCCAGGAACGAGAAGGCGCCGATGCGGGTGGCTTCCACGGCGGTGTCGATGGTGGCGTGGCCGCTCATCATGATCACAGGCATGGTCAGGGTGCCGGCGGTGGCCCATTCCTTGAGCAGCGAGACGCCGTCGGTGTCGGGCATCCAGATGTCGAGCAGCACCAGGTCGTAGCTTTGCGCGGCGCGGGCGGCGCGGGCCTGGGTGGCGTTCTCGGCCAGGTCGACGCTGTGGCCTTCGTCGTTGAGGATTTCGGACAGCAGATCCCGGATGCCCAGTTCGTCGTCCACCACCAGAATGTTTGCCATGTCCGTCAATGCGCCTTGTGTGTGCCGTAGCGTGTTGTTAAATCGCCACCGCGTGTTCAGGCGCGAATGATAGCGAGACTTGTGCACCGGTCACCACCCCGTCTTCGGTGCGGTTGAGCAGGTCGATGCGGGCGCCGTGCTCGTCGGCGATCTTCTTGACCACGGCCAGCCCCAGCCCGGTGCCGCGCGGTTTGGTGGTCACGTAGGGCTCGAAGGCGCGCTGCAGGATGTGCGCGGGAAAGCCGTTGCCGTGGTCCAGCACGGCCAGCCTGACGCGTCTGGAGGACTCGCTCCAGCGGGTGGTGATGCGAACCGCGGGCCAGGGCCGGGGGCGCTGGGCCTGTTCGCAGGCCAGCTCGGTCGCGTCCTGTGCGTTCTGCAGCAGGTTGTGCACCACCTGCCGCAGCTGCTGCGCGTCGCCTGCGATGAGCGGGCAATGTGGGTCCAGGTCGGCTTCCACGCGCACATGGGCGTTTTCATTCCCATACAACTGCAACAGGTCGCTGACCAAGGTGTTCAGGTCCAGTTGCTCCAGCTCGGCCGCCGGCAGCCGGGCGTAGTCGCGGAATTCGTTGACGAGGCGCTTCATCGCATCGACCTGATCGACGATGGTCTTCACGGATTTCGTCAGCACGGCCTGTTCGGGCTCGCCGACCTTGCCGGACAGCTTCATCTCCAGCCGCTCGGCCGACAGCTGGATGGGCGTGAGCGGGTTCTTGATTTCATGGGCCAGGCGGCGGGCAACCTCGCCCCAGGCCTGGGCGCGCTGGGCCGAGACGATTTCCGAGATGTCGTCGAACACCAGCAGCCGGGAGCTGTCGGGCAGTTCGGCGCCGCGCGCGACCAGGCTGGTGCCGTTGGGCACCACGCCGCCGCCGGGCGCATGCAGCGCGAAGGAATGCTGCCAGTGGTCCAGGCTGTGGTGGTCGCGGTCGCCCAGGAAGACGTCGAACTGGGCCTGCACGGCGGCGCCGAACTCGGCCAGGCCCGGCACTTCGACCATGCGCCGCCCTTCATAGGCCGCCATGGGCGCGCGCAGGATGCGGGTGGCGCCGGGGTTGGACGAGATGATGACGCCCTGCCCGTCCAGCACGACGACGCCGGCCGTCAGGTTGTCCAGGATGGTCTGCAGGTTGGCGCGCGCGGCGGTCACCTCTTCCATGCTCTGCTCGACGGCGCCCCGGGCGTCGGCCAGCTGCTGGGTCATCATGGCAAAGGACCGGGTCAGGCCGCTGAGTTCGTCCTTGCTCTGCAGCGCGGCCTTGGGGCTCAAGTTGCCGGCGGCCACCTCGCGCACGCCTTCGGCCAGCAGCAGCAGCGGCCGCGCCAGCTGGTTGCCCAGCAGCACCGCCAGCAGCACCGCGCCGAACACCGCCAGAAACAGGCTGAGCGTGAGCGTGCCGATGTACATGCGCCGCAAACCGCCCCGCGCCAGGGCGCGTTCCTGGTATTCGCGGTTGGCCTCCTGCACGGTGATGGCGTTGGCGACCAGCGCGGAGGGCAGCGGCAGCGTGGCCTGCAGGTAGCGCGGCTCGGCCAGCACGCCGACGAGCGGGTTGTCCACCGCCACCAGCGCCTTCACCCGCACCCGGTCGGCGCCGGCGGGATCGATGAGATCCTCCAGGCCTTCGATCTGGAAGGTCAGCCGCTGCTGCCGCGCATTGCGAAACTGCTGCAGGCTGGGCCGCTCGGGGTTGAGGCTGAAGCGGGACTGCCCGGCGCTGGCCAGGAACTGGCCCGACGCGCCCCACAGCACGACATCGTCCGCGCCCAGCTGGTCGCGCACGCGCTCCAGCACCAGGCCGGCCGCGGCGTCGGGCACGGCGGCCAGGGGCGTGCTGGCGGCGCGCGTCTTGTTGGCCAGGTCGCTGGCCAGGGTGTCCAGCGTGACGCGGGCCAGGTTCACCCCGGCCGACAGCGCGCCTTCCACCTTCACGTCGAACCAGCTCTCGATCGACCGGGACACGAACTGGTACGACACGGTGTAGATCACCAGCCCCGGCACCAGCCCCACCACGGCGAAGATGCCGGCCAGCTTAATCAGCAGGCGGCTGCCGAAGCGCCCGCGCCGCAGCCTGATGGCCAGCCGCACGGACACCCACACCACGATGGCCAGCAGCAGCAGCGCCACCAGGCCGTTGACGCCCAGCAGCCAGGCGTAGTTGCGTTCGTAGAGCGCGCGGTTGTTGGTGGCCAGCGTCAGCAAGAACATCAGCACCAGGCCGATGGCGCTCATGACGGCGGCGCCCACGCCCACCACCCAGCGCACGGCGCGGGCCTGCCGGGCGGCGCGGGACCGGGCCGAGGGCGGCGCCGCGCCGGGCGTGCCGGGACTGGGCGCGCTCATCGGGCGGGCTCCGCCACCGACACTTCGGCACTGCGCGTCATGGACATCGACCAGCCGGACCGCCCCATGGCGCCGATCTGGAACGGCCGGGGCAGTTGTGACATGTCGAGCCGGAATTGGTAGTGCACCACGTTGCGCGCTCCGGGCTCCAGCATGCCCGGGTCGGCGATGCGCCACCGGGCGATGCGCTGCATGGCAGACAGGGCGTCGGCCAGGTCCTCGTAGGTCTGGCCCAGCGCCACGCCCAGGCCCACGCCGGTGAACGGCACGGAGGACTGGTTCAGCCGCCAGCGGCGGGTCAGCGGCTGGTAGCTCAGGCGCAGGTAGCGCACGGCATGGGCGACCGGCTTGTCCGACCAGTACCAGCGCTCCCGCACCACCTCGGCTTCGGCGACGAAGTAGACCGAGATGCCTTTATGCAGCGCCTCTTCCGCCTGCGCGGGCAGGTCGAAGTCCATGTAGGCCGAGAGGAACAGCCCGTCGGAGGTCATGTCCAGCTGCAGATCGGTGACCGAGCCGGCCGATTGCGCGCGCGCCGGACCGGGCAGCCAGGCGGCCAGGCCGGCCAGCAGCAGGGCCAGCAGCCATCGCAGCGCCCACCAGCGCGCTGGCGGCAAGCGGCAGCAGGCCTCAGGCCGGGGCTTTCTGGAACAGCGCGTAGAAAAATCCGTCGTGGTCACCCGCCGGATTGTCTCGGACGTCGCCGGGCTTGTCCGTTCCGCCGGGAATTAAATGCCCCGGAGAGGGCAACAGCTGCGCGTCGGTGTTGCGTTTGAGGAACGATCGGACCTGCGCATCGCCTTCGGCGCGGAACACCGAGCAGGTGCAGTACAGCAGCCGCCCGCCCGGCCGCACCAGCGGCCACAAGGTGGCCAGCAGCTGGGCCTGGAGCGTGGCCAGCTGGGGAATGTCGGAGGCGCGGCGCAGCCAGCGCACGTCCGGATGGCGGCGCACGATGCCCGAGGCGGTGCACGGGGCGTCGAGCAGGATGGCATCGAAGGGCTGGCCGCCGCTCTGGGCGAACCAGTCGCCCGGACGTGCGGCATCAGCCACCAGCACCTGGACCGTGCCCGGCTCTCCGCCCGTGCTGGCGTGCGGTGCCGGCGTGTCGCTGGACGGCTCCGCGGCCGTGCGGATCTGCAGCCGCTGCAGGGTGTCGTGAATGCGGTCGGCGCGCGCCGGGTCGATCTCCAGGGCGGTGACCTGCCATGCGGCGCCCGGTGGCAGGCAATCCACCAGGTGGGCGGTCTTGCCGCCCGGGGCCGCGCAGGCGTCCAGTACCCGCAGGGGCGCCGAGAGGTCCAGCCCCTGCAGCAGCAAGGGCGCGGCCTGCTGGGCGGCGGCGTCCTGCACCGACACCACGCCGTCGGCGAAGCCGGGCAGGCGCTGCACCGGCTGGGGCTGGTCCAGCTCCACTCCGTCAGCCCCCACCGCGCTTGCCATCATATTTATAGCAGAAAGTGCTTGTAAATAAAGCGCTGGCGTGCTTTTTTGCCTTGAAACACGCAGTGTCATCGGCGCGTGGGCGTTGTTGGCTCTCAGGATGCGCTCCCAGTCCTGGGGATGGTCGCGGCGCAAATGCTCGATCCACCAGGCCGGGTGGTTCCAGCGGGCGACCGGGTCGGCGTCGGTGGCGGCCACGCACGCGGCGTGCTCGCGCAGGAAGCGGCGCAGGCAGGCGTTGACGAAGGCGGCCTGGGCCTTGGTGGCCGGGTGGCGCTTGGCGGCTTCGACGGCCTGGTTCACCAGCGTGAAGGGCTCGTACGGGGCCTCATCGGGATTCCAGGTCAGGGCCAGCGCGGTGCACAGCAGCGCATCCACCGCCGGTGGTGGGTTGCGCGGGGCCAGCTGCCGGCGCAGCGCCTGCGCGCGCCCCAGGTGCCGCAGCGTCTGGAACAGCAGCGCCTGCACGCCAGGCCGCAGCGCGGGCGTGACGCTGGCCAGCGCGGCCGTGCCGGACTGCCCTGCCCGCACGGCATGCAGCGCCTCGGCCGTGGCCTGCAGCAGCTTCCAGAGCGGAGGCGCCAGTGCGGTGGAGTCTTGGTCGGTGCGCGGCGTGGTGCCGGCGGGTGCAGTGGACATGGGAACGGATCTTCAAAAAACAGCTGCGTTCACAGCGGGCGGGCCTTGTGGAAGCCAAAGAGCCACGCCAGAACGCTGGCAGGAAATTGGGCGATGGCGGCGTTGTACTGCGCCACCGCGTCGTTGAACTGCTGGCGGGCCAGCGCGTTGTGCGCCATGTGCTGGTCGCGCCGCGCGTTCCAGGCGGCCAGGGCCTCGCCGGGCCGCGCGGGCGGGCCTTCGGGCCCGGCGCCCGGGCCGGCAGCGCGTTCAGCGGGCTCTGCCGATCCCACCCGCACCACGGCTTGCCAGGCCGTGTCCAGCACCTGGTCGGCGGTCTGCAGTGCGGCGGCAGTCTGCCCGTCGAGCGGCCGGGCCCGGGCGGCGGCCAGCGACGCGCCGAACTGGGTGGTCGCAGCCCAGAGCGCGGCGCGGGCGTCGGAAGGGTCCCGCTCGGGCAGCGAAGTGGCCTCGTACTCGCCCAACATGGCGATCAGGCGCACCAGATGCGCGTCCAGCGCGCCGAACGCCTGCAACGCGGCCGAGCGCAGGCGCACCAGCCGGTTGTATGCGCCCACCGCCCAGAAGAGCAGCACGGCCAGGGAAATCCAGGTGATCAGCATGGCGGAAAACGGCGGCGCGGCCGGTGGCAGCCGCAGTGGTTTCGGTCGGTGAAGGAATCGGGTTGGGCACCCGTGGCGAGCCCGGCGCTTGCGGCCTCAGGGTCCGCTTGCAGCCTGGGGCCTGCCCATAAAAAAGCTCCCGGCCTGCCGGGTTTCGACAGAGCGGGAGCGTTTCAGGGGCGAACGGGCAACCGTTCTGCCGGCTTATTCAGCCGCGGAGCCACCCGTGGCCATGGAGCCGTCGATCTCGGCGGCTTCTTCCGTGCCGGCAGCGCCCATTTCGGCGGCTTCCGATTCGGCGATGGCGCGGCGCTCGGCGTCGTCCATGGCGTCCTTGGCCTTGCGTGCCTGGTGGTAGGCCAGGCCCGTGCCGGCAGGGATCAGACGACCCACGATCACGTTTTCCTTCAGGCCACGCAGCTCGTCGCGCTTGCCCATGATGGCAGCCTCGGTGAGCACGCGGGTCGTTTCCTGGAACGACGCGGCCGAGATGAACGAATCGGTGGACAGCGACGCCTTGGTGATGCCCAGCAGCACGTTGGTGTAGGTCGCGGGGATCTTCCCTTCGGCCTGCAGAC
>Ga0308157_10008296_pt1 | contig 11861 bp, 5 predicted proteins | sample PhyBR1_FD_201035 | JGI IMG/M metagenome (GOLD analysis project Ga0308157, IMG submission 201035) | Phyllosphere microbial communities from UC Gill Tract Community Farm, Albany, California, United States - DLSLB.R1 | ecosystem: Host-associated > Plants > Phyllosphere > Unclassified | place: USA...
TATTCTGAAAGCCCCGAGCAAATTCCATTTGCGGAAGCAGCCAACGCAGGAGCCGCACAGAGGGTCGAGAAAAATATCACAATGATTTTTTTAATTGTGTTATTCATTTTGATGAAAGATGTGCGTTATGCGGTTGCAACAAATGTTGATGTCTGGCCGTTCACAGTCAAGCAATTTACGTTGCTGAAATTCGCGTTCGCACAAATTTTCCGAATCATCGCTAAAGCCAGGTGATGCCCATCATTTTCGATGTCGGCTTCTGGCCGATTGCGGACCTTGAGCGCTGATTTAGCGCTGTCCGATTTTGGCATGGCGTGTATCCAGCCACCTAACTAATTCGCACGTTGCTGATTAGTCTATTCCCTGTTTCATGCCGCCTCAAAATCCAGCTTCACGCCACGCCACCGAAGCCGCAGTACGCAAGAATCTGAGCGCCGGTACTTCCCATTTGCCGGCGATCGTCACTTTCCCACGCCATTCCTGTTGTTCGGCCGGGAGCGGTTCCGCGACGTGAAGCGCCACCCGGAACACCGCCTGTTCGGGATAAATCACACCGCTCTTCTCTCGCGCCAGGACGTCGCCGCCGAACATGGTCGCCAGTTCCGGCTCGCCCAGCGTGCGGGTGGCGTCGCGGTCGATGCTGGCTACCGTCAGAGACAATGTGCGACTGCCAAGTCCATCCGCGATGAACAGCGCCCGGTCGCCCGGCGCGATGCGATGCACGGCGTCTTCGCCGACGTAGGTGACGACCTGCCACTTTCCTGCCGCGACCAGCGAACCGAGGTACTCGCGATTTGTTAGCCATTGGCCCACGCGTAAATCGGGATCGACGTCGACCAGCACTCCGGCATACGGCGCGGTCGGCCGGTAGCGTTGGAAATCGGCGCCGACCGCGGCTTGCTCGGCCTGTGAAAAAACCAGCTGATCGTTGAGCACCTGCCAGTCCTTGCGCGTGGCGGCGTCAAAACCGGCTGCCGCCGATTGCCACGACAAGGATTGCTGGCGCGCGTCAGTCTCGCCGGTGCGCAAGTCCAGTTCCGCAGAACCTAGGCCCAGCAAAGTCTGGCCGGCCGGCACCTGTTGCATGTTCGAGACCGGCAGCGACTCGACCTGGGATTGCGGCGGTGCATACAGCGCCATATGCGTCTGCGGCTGCAGCATGCCGGACGTGCGGATGCGATCCGGCCACGGCAGCAGGAACAGCAGCGCCAGCGCTACTGCCAGCACGGCGCTGCAGCGTGCCCGGCGGCTATGCCTGAGCGCCGACCTACGCCGACGCCAAGCCTGCATTTCGTTCCAGAGCGGCAGCGACACGAACCAGACCATTTCCACGATGAACAACAGGATGCCGACCGCCTTGATGAAGAAATGGTAGACCAGCGCGGCGATGCCGAGAAACAGCACCAGCCGGTAAATCCACACCGTCCAGGCAAACAGGATCAAGCCGATCCGGCGGTGTGGCGGGAACACTTCCGGCGGCGGCTCGCCGAGCGCGAACAGGCGCTCGCGCAGATCCCAGCGCGCCAGCGCGAAACAGCGATTGTGTAAATTGGGCAAACCCAGGTAGTCCGACAGGATGTAATATCCGTCGAAGCGCATGAACGGACTGGCGTTGATCGCCAGCGTCGAAATCCATGTGGTGGTGGAAAGCAAGAAAGCCGCTTGGCGGATGCCGCCTTCAGGCAGCCAGACCCAGGCCAGCGTGGCCCAGGCGGCGATGCCCATTTCGGTGACGATGCCGGCGCCGGCCACCGCCAGACGCTGTCCGCGGCGCGGCAGTTTCCAGACCTCGTTGGTGTCCGTATATGCCACCGGCCACATTACCAGGAACGCCAGCCCCATGGTCGGCACGCGGCAGCCATAACGTTTGGCCGTCAGCGCGTGCCCCAGTTCGTGACAGGTCTTTGCAAACACTACGGCCACGCCATACATCGCAGCGCCTTCCCAGCTCAGCGTATCCATCAGCGTGCCGGCGAAGCGATCCCATTCGCGATAGGCGCCGAGCAGTCCAAAGATGCCGGCGGCGACCGTCAGGCGACGGAAGGTCGGGCTGAACAGAAAGGCCAGGCGCGGTTGCAGCCAGGTCAGCCAGGCATCCGGGCGCACCAGCGGAATGCGGAAGAACAGGTAGTTGTGCAGCAGCCACTGGAACAGGCTGCCGCGCTGTCTAGCGCGCGACGCGGCAAAGGCAGCAGCCGATCCGGGCGTCACCTGCAACAGGTTCTGCTCGCGCAAGAACAGCAGGAAATTTCCGAATGCCTCGTGGTCGAGTTGCAGGGCGGTGTCGCGATTGATGGCGTCGACGATGGCTGCGGCGTCGTTCAGATGCCAGCGGCTCAGCATTTCGAAACTGGGCCAGTCGAGCTGAAAAAAAACATTGCGCACCGGATCGTGCAAGGTCCAGCTCGGCTGGCCGTCGAACAGACGCGGCCCGGGGCTGATCGATAATTCTTCCCGCAGGTCGGGAAGCTTGCCTGGCATCACGGTCACAGGGCAAGAAACTGCCGGATGCTGGCGAGCGGCCGTCGCAGCATCCAATACACCAGCGGTACCCGATCGCCCACCAGCTTTGCAGTGCCTTTGAGGCCGATGCGCTGCGCGGTGGCACCGTCAATTTTGGCGCGCACCCGGTACGCGTAGGTGCCGTCGGGACGCGCGGTGGCGCGATGTCCCATGTAGCGCAGCGTGCCGGATAGCGGCGTCATCGGCGCCGCGGACAGATACAAATGCAGCGGCGCCTTGTCGGGCAAGGGAATGGCGTCGCCGATCGGCACCCAGGCTTCGATTTCGACATCGTTGGGCGCGGCAATTTGCATGATGCGCTCGCCGGTCTGGACCGGCCGGCCTATCCATTCGGAAGGATCGTCGAACAAGGCAATGCCGGCCTGCGGCGCTTGGACCCGCGAGCGTTGGGCCTGGCCTTCCAGAAATGCCGCCTGCGCCTGCTTTTCGGCGACCCGGCCGAGCAAGCCTGCCAGTTGCGCCTTGGCGCGCGGATCGTTGAGCACCAGCTGGGCCGCTTGCCGGTATTCGGCTTGCGCAGTCGCCAGCGCTTCGCGCGCGACGTCCAGCTTGCTCGCGACCGGCGCCTGATCGAAGGAAAACAAGGACTGGCCTGCCGTCACCGTCTGATTGGGGCGCACTGCAAACTCCGCGATCACGCCATCCAACGGCGCGCGGATGGTCGCCGGATTGGCCGCGACCAGTTCACCCGGCGCCAGCACACTCAGATGCACCGGGAACAGTAAGATGCCCAACACCGCGGCAGCGACCACCGCGCGGCGACGCCAGCGGGTCGAGCGCAGCGGCACGCGCCACCAGTTGCGCAGCGCTTGCGGCAAGTCGGCCGCCGACCAGCGTGCGGTCTCGGGCGAAGTGCGCCAGGCATGCTGCCAGATGTCCATCCATTCGGCCAGCAAGGCCAACTGCTCGGCGCCGAGCGCGCTGTCGCCCGCCAGCAGCAAACCGGCGCTGCTGGAAGCATCCACAGAGGCGGTTGCACCACGCACGCTCCGCAGCGGTACCCACGCAACGTATTGCGGCAGCCACTCGTCCCACGCCGCGGTCACGGTGGTCGGCAACTGCGCAGGATCGACATTCACCGGCGTCGCTGAACCGTGCTGCTCCGCCAGCGCGCGACACAGTTGTGTGAGCCATTGCACGTAGGGCGCATTCGATTCGACCGCGACCACGCCGGACAGGGTATGGATGCCGCCGACGCCAAACCACAACGCCGACTGGCGATACGGCGCCAGCGCACGGCTGTCGTTGACGGCCAGGAACGCCAACTCATTCACGCTGCCCGCCGCACGGGCGCGTTGCGCCAGTTCCAGCAAGCTCAGCAGTGGATTGAAGACCGGACCTGCGTTCATGCGCGCAATCTCGCCGCTCCGTGCTTGGACGATAACAGCGCCAGACGGTCGGCGCCCGCAGCATGCGCCGATCTGAGTTGTTCGCTCAGTCCAGCGCGACCAACGGGTTCGGACACGCCGCGTTCCAGCTGCGCCCGTTGTCCGCCGCGCCCGTCTTTGCTCACCACAATCTTGAATACCTGGACCGCAACGCGGCCCTGGGCGTCGCGCGCAGTGACCGAGAAACTCAGCGTGCCCTCGAAGCCAATAGGCGGCGTGCCTTCAAAACGCCTTTCCTTGGCGTCGAATTTGAGCCAGCCGGGCAAGGGCTTGCCGTCCGCCTGGACGGCGCTCAATTGCACGCTGCCGGCGTCGCCGCCGTAGGTGAAGGCGTCAGCCGCCACCTGATAGGAAATGCGTGCGCCGCTCGACGCACTGAGGTCGGGCAGCGGCGTGTTGCTGATCAGTACACGATCGTTGCCGATCAGATCCGCACGACCAGTCGCAACATCCACGATATCGGGCAGCGCTGCGGCATCAGGCAAGGATGCTCCCTGTCCCAATCCACTGCCCCAACCGCCCGGTGACATCGGCACAGAGGTGAGGACAGAGGCGGCCGTGATCGGGGGCACAGGCGGCGTATCACCCAAGCCTGTCGTTGACGGTAATTGTGGAAGTTGCGTCTGCGTGGGCAGTGGCGGCGGCAACTCAGGGGTCGTCGATGGCGGCAGCGCTTGCGCAATCGTCCCCACAGTAAGTTCATTGGCACTGGCGTCGCTGGCGACGTTTCCGGCGAGGTCGGTGACGGTGGCCGTGACCTGGTAGCGGCTGTTCAGCACCAGTCCCAGCGCACCGCTGGCAGGCACGGCGGTCGCCAGATCCAGGCTCCAGCTGCCGGCCACCGGCACGACGTCATAGGTGGCGCCGCCGACGGTGACCGTCAGGGTTTCGCCGGCGGCCAGTGTTGCGTGGCCGGTCAGTGTGGGGGTCAGGCTGCCGGTCTGCAGTGTGTCGACCGTCGGCACAGTCGCCACGGTATCGTAGACATAAGCCTGGCTGCTCACGGCGCCATCGTTGCCAGCGGCATCGGAGACCTTGACCAGCAGCGTGTCGCTGGCGGTAAGCGTCTGTCCGGCCAGCGACCAGGCACTGGTGCCCACCACGGCGGTGGCGGCGGCCCAGGTGGCGCCGTTGTCGAGCGAGACCTGGACGGTTTCGCCAGCCGCCAGGTTGGCCGACAGCGTGCCGCTGACGGTCTGCGCGGCGGTTTTGGTGATGAAGTCGCTGGCCGACGCGCCGCTGTCGGCCGAGAAGACGACGCTGGCGACAGAGGTGACGGGACCGGTGGTGTCGAGCACGTAAGCCCGGTTGGTGGCGGCGCCATTGTTGCCGGCGGCGTCGGTGACGCGCAGCTGCAAGGTGTCGCTGGAGGCCAATGTGACGCCGTTCCAAGTCAGCGTGGTGCCGCTGACTTTGCTGGTGACGTCGGTCCAGGTGGCGCCATTGTCGAGCGAACCGTATACCACATCGCCGGCGGCCGGTGCGCTGCTCAGCGTGGCGGTGATGGTTTGCGCCGCAGTGTTGGTGATCAGGTCGCCGGCGACGCCGCTGTCGGCCGACAGCGCGATGCCGCTGAAGCTGATTGTCGGCGCCGTGGTGTCGAGCACATAGGATTGGGTATAGGCGGTGCCCTGGTTGCCGGCGTCGTCGCTGACGCGCACCTTCAGCGTGCCGCTGCCGGTCAAGGTCACGCCGGCCAACGACCAGCCCTTGGTGCCGACGGTGGTGGCGGCGAGATTCCAACTGCCGCCGTTGTCGAGTGAGACATAGACGTGTTCGCCGGCCGTCAGGTTGGACGCCAGCGTGCCGCTGACGGTCTGGGCCGCGGTCTTGGTGATCAAATCGGTGCCGGAGGTGCCGGTGTCGGCCGAGAAGATGGCGGCGTCGACGACGTTGGTGGGCGCCGTGGTGTCGATGATGATGTCGCGGTTGGCGCCCAGCGAGCCGGCCGCGCCCGGCGTGAGCAGCGTCACCGAGGCGTTCTGGTGGGCGCCGCCGGCTTCAATGATGGTGGCGCCGTTCAGCGACAAGGCGCTGGTGCTGCTGACATCGAGGTCGGCGCTGTTCTGACCGGCGCCCACCACGTAGGTAAAGCTCAGCGTGGTGCCGCCCGAGCCGCCGGTGTAGGTGGCGCTGCCGCCGCCGTTGAGCGCCAGGGTCGGCGTGCCGCCGGTGGTGTCGACATTCACCGCGCTGCTGAAATCAACGGTGATGGTCACCGTCTGGCCAGTGCCGTAGGCGCCGTCCGAGGTGCTGGCGCTGACGTTGGTGATGCTCGGTTGCGAGCCGTCGACATTGACGCCGGTGGTGGCGCCGACCGCGTTGAGAGTGGTCACCGCGTTGTTGCCGGCGGTGTCCTTGATGCTGCCGCTGTTGAGCGAGAGCGCCCCGATCGTGATGCCGTCGGCGTCGGCGTCGCCATTGACCACGGTGTAGCGGAACAGCAGCGCGCCGGTGCCGGAACCCGACACGTACACCGCCTGACGGGTGGCGCCGCCAACCGTGATGGCGATGCTGGGCATGCCGCTGGTGGTGTCGACGGTGACCGCCTCGTTGAAGTTGACCGTCAGGTCCAGCGCACCGCCGGTGTAGTAAGTGCCGTTGGTCGGCACGCCGACCGTATTGACGACCGGCGCGGCGGTATCGACCGTGATGACCAGCGCGGCGGAGGCGGCCGAGGTGTTGCCGGCGGTATCGGAGGCGACCGCCGTGATCGTATGGCTGGCGTTGCTCAGCGCGCCCGAGGTGAAGCTCCAGTTGCCGGCGGCGACGGTGGCGGTGCCCAGCAGCGTGACGCCGTCATAAATGGTGACGGTGCTGCCGTTCTCGCCGGTGCCGGTGAAAGTGGGCGTGTTGTCGCTGGTGATGCCGTCGCTGTTCGAGGCGCCGCTGTCGCTGGCGCTGGCCAGCACCGGCGTACCCGGTGTGGCCGGGGCGCTGGTGTCGAGCACATAGGCCTGGCTGCGCACCGCGCTTGTATTGCCGGCGGCGTCGACCACCTTCAGTTGCAGCGTGTCGCTGCCGGTCAGCGTGACGCCGTTCCAGGCCAGCGTGGTGGTGGAGACCTTGCTGGTGATGTCGGTCCAGCTGTTGCCGTTGTCGAGCGAGCCCCACAGCACATCGCCGGCGCTCAACGCGCCGCTCAGCGTGGCGTTGATGGTCTGGCTCGCGACGTTGGTGATGAAGTCGCCGGCGGTGCCGCTGTCGGCCGACAGGGCCAGGCCGCTGAAGGTGGTGGTGGGCGCGGTGATGTCGTAGACATAGGCCTGGTTCTTGACGGTGCCGTCGTTGCCGGCGGTGTCGCTGACCTTGACCTTGAGCGTGCTGCTGGTGGTCAGCGTGCGGCCGCCCAGCGACCAGGTGCTGGTGCCCACCGTGGCGGTGGCGGCGGCCCAGCTGGCGCCGTTGTCAAGCGAGACCAGTACGGTTTCACCGGCCACCAGGTTGGCCGACAGCGTGCCGCTGACGGTCTGCGAAGCCATGTTGGTGATGAAGTCGCCGGCGGTGCCGCTGTCGTTGGAGAAAGCGACGCTGGCGATGGTGGTGGTGGGGGCGGTGGTGTCGAGCGTATAGGCCTGGAGGCTGACGCCGCTGTCGTTGCCGGCGGCGTCGGTCACCTTGAAGCGCAGCGTCTGGTTGGTGGCGTCCAGCGTGGCGCCGGTCCAGGTCAGCGTGGTGCCGCTGACCTTGCTGGTGACGTCGGTCCAGGTGTTGCCGTTGTCGGTCGACCCCCATACCAGGTCGGTGCCGGCCGGCGCGCCGCTCAGCGTGGCGCCGATAGTCTGGCTGGCGGTCTTGGTGATCAGGTCGGCGGGGGTGCCGGTGTCGGCCGACAGCGAGTAGCCGCTGAAACTGGTGGTGGGCGCCGTGGTGTCGAGCGTGTAGGTGTGCGAGTAGGCGGTGCTGGTGGTGCTGCCGTTGGTGACGCGGGCAATAAAGGTGCTGCTGCCGGCAAGCGTGGTGGTGGTGCTCCAGGTGTTGCTGCCGACCGTGTAGGAGGTGGCGTCGCTCCAGGTGCTGCCGTTGTTATACGATACCTCGACCTTCTCGCCGCTGCCGAGGCTGGCCGACAGTGTGCCGCTGATGGTCTGCGCCGCCGTGTTGGTGATGAAGTCGCTGCTGGTGCCGGCGGCACCGCTGCCGCTGTCGGTGCTCAGGCTGGCGCCGTTGACTTTGGCCGTCGGCGGCAGCAGCTTGACGTCGGTGATGTCAAAGTTCTGGAACAAGCCGAACTCGCTGGAGCTGAACACAACCTGCTTGACGTCATTGATCGGCTTGCTCAGGCCTGCATTGGATAACGTTTGCCAGGCGCTGGCCAGCGAGTTGACCGTCAGGGTGTCCGTCGTACCGTCGGCATACGTAAAGTCTATCTTCAGGCTGTGGGACTCGACGCCGACATCAAATGAACTGAGGTCAAACGAGTAGCCGGCTGCGGCGGTAATGGTCAGCTTGACCTCGTTGACGGGGCCGTCATAGGCGTACACGCCGTCTGAACCATAAGAGCTATCTACGCCCAGGCCGCCGGCGGCGCCACCGCCTGAAAAGGTGATATTTTGGCCGTTGACCTGTTTTACGATAGTGGTCGAGGTGTAGTCGGCATCGGCGCCGGTGAGGCTGATCAGGGTGAGTACATCCTGATAGCCGGAAATGTCCAGGGTTTTGGTGTCGATCTTGCCTTCATGCACCTCCAGCGTCCAGTTGCCGCCTTTGGCCGCCGCGCCGGTCGCATCGCGGGACGCGGCAACATCGGCGCCGGTGGCGCGCGCCAGGTCGGCCAGCAGCGCGTTATGGTCGCCGGCGGCGACGTCGCAGCCGTACAGCATCAAGTCGCCGTCGGCGCTCAGCGCTTGTCCCAGTTGCGCCAGTTCCGCTTGCACGGTGGTCGACGACAGCGACGCGTCGGTCAGGCGCGCGGTGCCGAGGTTGACGGTGCCCTGCGAGCCGTGCGACAAAATATGGATCGCGTCCAGCCCGCTTTGCGTCGCCGCCCATTGCGCAATCTGCGCCAGGCCGTCCTTGCTGCCGTCGAACTCGACGATGCCGACGCCGTCGCGCACACCGGCTTCCAGGGTCTTGTAATTGGCCACGGAGGTATCGACCAGCACCACTTCCTTCTTGCCCTCATCCTTGGCCGGATCGGCGGCGCGCACGGTCACTGCCGGCGGTACCGGTGGCGGCGGCGCATCGTGCGCTTGGGCAGCGTGCGCCGCATCGGCGACGGTGCCGTCGAACATGAAGCGCTGCTCCAGCGACAGCAACTGCGACGCATGACGCAAGGGGCGACGGGTGGCGGCGGTGCCGGCGGCGCGACGCAGGGAAGAGATCACTGATTCCATGGCTTGCTCCTGAAAGAGGCGCATTGAAACTACTGAAAACGACGACTGAAAACCTAGACAATCAGCGCTGCGGCGGCGCCATCAGTACCTTGCCGCTCATGCCCGCGATCAGCTCGCTGAAGCGACCATCGATCACCGCCGTCAGTTTGACCGACTGGCTGACCGGATCGACGCGCGCGCCGATGCGCTGCACTTTGGCCGGATAGGTCTTGCCGGTCTCATCGATGTTGACCTGGAACACGGCGCCGTTGCGCAGCCATGCCAGCCAGCGCGACGGCACGATGAATTCCAGTTCCAGCTGGCTGTCGTCGATGATCTCCAGCAACGCTTGCCCGGCTTGCACGTACTGCTGTTCGCGCACCTTCTGTTCGGCGATGCGTCCCGCAAACGGCGCCGCGATCTGGCATTTTCCGATCAGCGTGCGGTTGGCGTTGACTTCGGCCTGCGCCTTGAGCATCTCGGCTTTGGAGATGTCGAGTTCCATTTTCCCGACCGAGTTGAGCTCGGCCAGTTTTTGATTGCCGTGCCACGCGGTATCGGCCGCCATCAGCGCGGCATTAGCCTTGGCAAGTTGCGCCTGCTGAAGCATGCAGTCGAACTGCACAAGTAGCTGCCCCTGTTTGAAGGCCGCGCCTTCGGTCAGCGGCAGGCGATTGATCTTGGCACCGACTTCCGCAGCCAAGGTGGTGTAACGGCGTGGAGACAACTGCGCGCGGATTTCCCGATTTTCCAGCGCGGTGCCGGTGGCGGCCTGCGGCGCAGCAGCAAACGCGGAGACCGAACATGCCGCCACGCAGGCCAACAGGCAGAGGGCACGCGGACTGGCTGAAGCCCGCATCATGGACGGCTTCCGGATTCAGGCAAGACGCCCTGATCCCAGGTTTGCAAGGACTTACCGATGGCGGCGGTCAGGGTGCTTAGGGGCATGTCGGCAGTCGCCTCTACGGTGGGTTCCATCCCCAGCGTGGCTTGCAGGCGAGATGCTGCCGCCTGCGCATTGGACAAGGCCTGGTAGCGGCGCAACTGCGACAGCACTGCGGTGCTTTGCTGCGAGATTCTGTCCAGCGCCGACTGCTTTTGCGCGCTGGCCTGATTCGCGACATGTTGCGCAAGACGCACGTCGACCTGGGCGATGGCGTCCGATCGTTCATACTGGCGCGCGGTGTTGGCATATTGCAGCCGCGCGATGTGCAGCTGGCTTAACACCGCCATCTGTATCGCCATGCGACGCCGATCGGCCAGCGCCACGCCGGCATCGGCCAGGCGCATCTGCGCCGGCGCCGACAGCAGCCCCAGCAGATTGAACGAGATCTGCGCGCCGGCCTCGGTCCAGTTCTGATGGATCAGGTAGTCGTCGTCGCTGCGCTTGTAGCCGTAGTTGAACGACAAGCCGGGGAAGAACTTGAGCAGCGTGCGCCGGGTTTCCTTTTGCGCGATGCGGGCGTTGTAGATCCCCTCGCGCAAATCGGGATTGCGCAGCAAGGCCACTTCTTCCATCTTGTCCATCGGTTGGCTCAGCCAGGCGGTGTTGATGTCCGTGGTTTCTTCCACCACGGTGTAGTCGGTGGCCAGCGGCAATGCGGTCAAGGTGGCGAGTTCAATACGCGCCGTCGACAGTTCCTGCTCGATGGTTTCCAGCAGACGCAGGTTTTCCAGCAACTGGCGCTGGTAGCGCAGCGGCTCCAGCGGCGAACGAATGCGGTCGTCTTCGGCTTTGCGCGCGTCCTTGAGCGCCTGCTCCGATTCGGTGATGGTGGCGCGCAAGGCCGGCATCAGTTTTTGTGCAGCGACCACGCGCCAATAGGCGGTGCGAACATCGAGGATCAGATTGTGCAGCGCCTTGCGCCGGCGCTCGCCGGCAATCAGCACGCGGTCGGCGTTCTGGCGGGCGGCGTAATAACTCTGGCCGAAGTCGAGCAGGCTCCAGGAAATCCCGACTTCGCTGGTGATCGCCGTGCGGCTGGAAGAAATATAGGGATTGGCCAGGGACGGACGGCCGGTGACGGAATCGGTGCTGCGGGTAATCAGATCATTGTTGCGGTTGCGGTAACCGGCCGAGGCGATCAGCTTGGGCAGCATGTCGAACTGGCCGGCTTCGAAGCTACCCATGGCGACTGCTTCCTCCATCGCCCGATAGCGACGATCAGCATTGTATTTGAGGGCGCGGGCAATCGCTTCGTTCAAGGTCAGCGGACCGGTCAGCGGCTCGACGTCGCGCGTCAGCACAGCCTTGTCCTCGGTCAACGTGGCCTGGATTTCCGCCGTCGACAGTCGCGCCGACTCGACATCGAACGTTGAACAACCGCTGAGGATCACCACGCTGATGGCGCCGGCTATTGTCGTTTTTAACAAAGACGCGCGATTGAATCTTGCGACGAAAACAGAGCGTCCACATACATGCTGCATACCATCTCCCAGTTTGGCATCATCAACAAACCATGTGCTGCTTGTGCCGATTTTTTGAATTTTACTGATCATCGCCCGCAGGTAATTTGCGGGGAAAACGCGAGGAGTATATGAATTTCAACCGTGTTTGTCTGTACTACAAACGTAGTACAGACGGAGGTCGTGTTTAAGAAAATGCAGAGTGAATTTCCCCTGTCGCCCGCTCCCC
>Ga0308157_10008297_pt1 | contig 11860 bp, 14 predicted proteins | sample PhyBR1_FD_201035 | JGI IMG/M metagenome (GOLD analysis project Ga0308157, IMG submission 201035) | Phyllosphere microbial communities from UC Gill Tract Community Farm, Albany, California, United States - DLSLB.R1 | ecosystem: Host-associated > Plants > Phyllosphere > Unclassified | place: USA...
CCCGACAGGCCGAAGATCCACGGCAGGACCGGGATGATCGCGCCGCCCGAGAACAGCAGGAAGCTCGACAGCGCGGCGCGCCACGCGGATCCGACGACCTCGTACGACACCGGCCCGGTGCGCGGGGCGGGCATGTTGCCCGCCTGCGCGGCGCCGACGACCCCGCGCGCCTTCTTCTCGGCCTCTTCCGCCGACAGCCCGCGCGTGCGGTACACGAGCGCGAGCTCGTTCGCGTCGAGGTCGAGATCGGGCAGGCCCGCGTGCGCGTAGTCGCTCGGTTCGGTCGACTCGAGCAGCTCGCGCTGCGACTTCACCGAGACGAACTCCCCCGCACCCATCGACAGCGCGCCGGCGAGCAGGCCGGCGATGCCGCTGAACAGCACGAAGGTGCCCGACACGCCCGTCGCACCGATGCCCATGACGAGGGCCAGGTTCGACACGAGGCCGTCGTTCGCGCCGAAGACGGCTGCGCGGAACGTTCCCGACAGCCTGCGCCTGCTGCGCGCCGCGAGGCCGCGGACGACCTCGTGGTGCACCTTCTCGTCCGCGCGCATGCGGGGGGAGGCGTGCGGATCCGTGTCGTACGGCGAGCGCGCCTCGGCCAGCTGCGCGAGCGCGAGCGTGAAGATCGACCCGAAGTGCGACGCGAGCCACGCCGTCGTGCGCGTGCGCATGCTCGCCTTCGGCATGCGATCCGGCTCGCCGTCGAGCAGACGCAGCCAGTGCTGCTCGTGGCGCTTCTCGGCGGCGCAGAGCTCCTCCAGGATCTGACGCTCGTCGCCCTCGCGTCGCTCGGCGAGGCTGCGGTACGTCGCCGCCTCCGCGCGCTCATCGGCGAGGTACTGTGCCCACCGGCGGCGGTCGGCCGGCGTGGGATCGGACGGATCGGTTTCAGCGGACGACGCGAACACGCGTGGCTCCTCAGGTCAGGGCGGGCGCCCGTCGCGCTGCGGCGCGGGGCACAACGAACGTATCGAGCGCTGCTGAGGGCGGTTGGGAGAGTTTCGGAACCCCGAAGCCACTAACGCCGAACGCGCTTGCGCAGCACGTCGATCCGCGCCTGCAGCTGCGCGACAGTGGCCTGTGCGACGGCGGGGCCGCCGCACGTGCGCCGGAGCCACGCGTGCACTTGGCCGTGCGGATCCCCCGTCTGGTTCGCGTAGACGCCCACGAGACTGTTCAGCAGCTGCCGCTGCTCCTTGAGCGTGCGGTGCAGCGGCTCGGGCAGCTCGCCCAGGCCGCCCGACTCGCGCTCGCGCGTCTCGCGCACCTCGCGGTGGCGCGACTGACGGGCCTGGCGCTGCATGAGCAGGTCGTGCACGTGCTCGGGTTCGAGCAGGCCCGGCAGCCCGATGAACTCCAGCTCCTCCTCGGATCCCGGAACGGCGAGCTGTCCGAACTGCTGGCCGTCGAAGACCACGGAATCGAAATGCGCGACGGAACCGAGGCTCTGGAAGGAGAACTCCTCCTCCAACAGGTCATCGCTCGCCTTCTCCTCGCGCTCTGCGGCGTCGAGGAGCGAATCGTCCAGCCCGTCGGCGTCCTTCTCACCGCGATCGAGCACATGATCGCGCTGCTTCTCCATCTCGTGCGCGAGCGCCATCAGCGTCGGCACCTGCGGCAGGAAGACGCTGGCGGCTTCGCCCTTGCGCCTCGCGCGCACGAAGCGCCCGATCGCCTGCGCGAAGAACAGCGGCGTCGACGAGCTCGTCGCATAGACCCCGACGGCGAGGCGCGGCACGTCGACGCCCTCGGACACCATGCGCACCGCGACCATCCAGCGAGACGAGTTCTGCGAGAACTGCTCGATGCGCTTCGACGACTCGCTCTCGTCGCTCAGCACGATCGTGGGACGCTGGCCCGTGAGGATGCGCAGGATCTCGGCATAGGCCCGGGCGTTGGTCTGATCGGTGGCGATCACGAGCCCGCCCGCGTCGGGCACATGATTGCGGATCTCGGTGAGCCGCTGGTCGGCGCTCTTCAGAACCGCGGGCATCCAGTCGCCCTCAGGGTCGAGGGCCGTGCGCCACGCCTGGCTCGTGATGTCCTTGGTATTGTCCTGACCGAGGTGCGCCTCGAACTCGTCGCCCATCTTCGTGCGCCACTTCATGTGGCCCGAGTAGACGTGGAACAGCACGGGCCTGACGACGCCGTCTTCGAGGGCTCGGCCGTAGCCGTAGTCGTAGTCGGTGATCGAGGTGCGCAGGCCCTGTTCGTCGGGCGCGTAGTCCACGAAGGGAATGGGCGCGTCGTCGCTGCGGAACGGCGTGCCGCTGAGCAGCAGCCGCCTCGTCGCGGGCTGATAAGCATCGCGGATCGCGTCGCCCCAACTGAGCGCGTCGCCGCCGTGGTGCACCTCGTCGAGGATGACGAGCGTTCTCGCATCGGCGACGAGCTTGCGGTGCACGCTCGATTTCACGGCCACCTGCGCGTACGTGACGACGGCGCCGTGATAGTGCCGTGCGAGATACGGCGACCCGTTGCTGAACGCCGGATCGAGGCGGATGCTCGCACGCGAGGCCGCATCGGCCCACTGCGTCTTCAGGTGCTCGGTCGGGCACACCACGACTATGCGGTCGATGTCGCCGCGCTGGCGAAGCTCGCGGGCGACGGTGAGGGCGAACGTCGTCTTGCCGGCCCCGGGTGTGGCCGCGACGAGGAAGTTGCGCTTGTCGACGGCGAAGAACTGGTCGAGAGCCTCCTGCTGCCAGGCCCGCAGAGCCCCGGCGGTGCCCCTCGGGGCTCTCTGGGGATAGGACGGGCTCAGCACGAGAATCCACGATAGCCCGGACCCCTGACATCGCTTTTCGGCATCTCTCAGGCGGTGACGGCGCGCCGCAGAAACAGTAAGCTTGCCCCTCGTGAACCACTCTGAGGAACGCACGCCGTTCATCGAGAACAAGGAATCCCACCCGTGGCGGCGCATGGTCTCGCTCGGCGACTCCTTCACCGAGGGCATCGGTGACCCCGAGCCCGACTCCCCCGGCGGCCATCGAGGCTGGGCCGACCGCGTCGCCGAGGTGCTCGCGCACCAGGCCGATGATTTCGCCTATGCGAACCTCGCGGTGCGCGGCAAGCTGATCCGCCAGATCTCGAACGATCAGATCGACGCGGCGCTCGCGCTGAAGCCCGACCTCATCACGATCTGCGCGGGCGGCAACGACGTGATCCGCCCGGGCACGGATCCCGACCAGGTCGCACAGCTGTTCCGCGACGCGGTCGATCGGCTGTCCGCGTCGGGCGCGACCATCGTGACCTTCACGGGCTTCGATGTCGGCTGGACGCCCGTCCTGCGCACGTTCCGCGGAAAGGTCGCGATCTACAACGAGAACATCCGCGCCGTCGCAGAGCACTACGACGCACTCGTGGCCGACCTCTGGGCGCTGAAGGAGATCCAGGACTCGCGGTTCTGGGCCACCGACCGGCTGCACCTGAACTCGCTCGGCCACCACGAGGTCGCTCGCATGGTGCTGCGCACCCTCAACGTTCCGAACAACCTGCAACACCTCGAACCCGATCCGCTGCCCGAGCGCTCCTGGCGCGCCGCCCGCCGCGAGGATCTCGTGTGGGCGCGCACCCACCTCGTTCCGTGGGTGCTGCGCCGCGTGCGTCACGAATCGTCGGGCGACGGCCGAAGCGCGAAGCGGCCCGACTTCACCTGAGCGCCCAGAGGGCGACGGCGCTCGCCGCCGCGACGTTCAGCGAATCGACCCCGCCCGACATCGGGATGACGACCTTCGTGTCCGCCGCGGCGAGCGCCCGCTTATCGAGCCCCGGGCCCTCGGATCCCATGAGGAACGCCACGCGCTCCGGGCGGTTCGCGACGAACTCGTCGAGCGGCACGGCGTCGTCGGCCAGCGCCATCGCCGCGATGTGCATGCCCGAGGCGTGCATTTCGTCGGCCGCGCCGTCGTTCCACTCCGGCAGGCGCGTCCACGGCACTTGGAACACCGTGCCCATCGACACGCGCACCGAGCGACGGTAGAGCGGATCCGCGCACCGCGGCGTGACGAGCACGGCGTCGGCCCCGAGGCCGGCCGCACCGCGGAAGGCGGCGCCCACGTTCGCGTGGTCGACGAGGCCGTCGAGCACGAGCGCCGTGCGGGCGCCGGACAGCACGTCGGCGACGCTCGGCAGTTCGGGTCGGTGCATCGCCGCGAGCATGCCGCGGTGCACCGCGTATCCCGTCACGGCCTCGGCGACATCGTCGGCGACGACGTACACGGGCACGTCGCGGTCGCCGACGATCCGTTCGATGTCGGGCAGCCATTTCTCGGCGGTGAGCACCGAGCGCGGTGCGTGTCCGGCCGCGAGAGCTCGGGCGAGCACCTTCGCCGACTCGGCCATGTACAGCCCGCCCTCGGGCTCGAGCTTGCGGCGCAGCGCGACGTCGGTGAGGCTCCGGTAGTCGGCGATCCGTTCGTCGCCCGCGTCGTCGATCCGCTCGAGGTGCATCGTCCTATCCTCCCCTAAGCTGAAGGGGTGACACTGATAGCGCTCGTGCGCCACGGCGAGACCGAATGGAACCGACTCGGACGGGTGCAGGGGCACAGCGACATCCCCCTGAACGACACGGGACGCGCGCAGGCCGCCGGTGCCGGTGAGGCGCTCCGGGGCGGCGACTACCGCGGCCTGTACGCCAGCCCGCTCGATCGCGCCAAGGAGACCGCGGAGATCATCGGACGCGCGACGGGCCTCGGCGAGCCGGTGCTCCATGCCGGGCTCAAAGAACGCCTGTACGGCGAGGCCGAGGGCATGACCGCGCTCGACTACTGGTCGACCTATCCCGACCGCAACGCGCCGGGATCCGAGTCGAGCATCGAGCTGCAGGAGCGGGCTCTCGCAGCTCTCGCCGAGATCGCCGAGGAGGCCGGCGCCGATCCCGTCATCGCCGTCGCGCACGGCGGGCTCATCAGCACGATCCTGCGGTACGCGTCAGGCGGATCCCTCCCCCGCGAGGGCGAGCACGTCGGCAACGGATCGCAGCAGATCGTCGAGGTCATCGGGCCCGACGTGCGCGTCATCGGCTACAACGGCTCACCACGCTGACAGAAATCTTGCGCGTGATCAGCCATGACGCGCATTCGATCGCAGAGCAACTGAGCACTTTGTTAGCTCGCGACCCGATTCACTGGTACTCTCTGGCATTATGTCCTCCCTCGATCACGCCGATCTCGAGCTGATCGCCGCGCTCAGCTCCGATCCGCGCGCGACGGTCGTCGCCCTCGCGGAGAAACTGGGGCTGTCACGCAACACGGTCCAGGCGCGCATGGCGCGACTCGATCAGGCGGGGGTCTTCCAGTCGTTCGAACGCTCGATCTCTTCCGCGGCGCTCGGCTTCCCCCTCCAGGCGTACATCTCGATCGGGCTCGACCAGACGCAGTTGCCGCGCATCGTCGAGGAGCTGCGCCGCGTGCCCGAGATCGTGCAGGTGCACGGTGTCTCGGGACAGGTCGACATGCTCACGCTCGTCGCGTGCCGCGACGCGAGGCACCTGTTCGACGTCGATGCGCGGATCCTCGCGATCCCGGGCGTCGAGCGTTCCGAGACGCGGCTCGTCATGAACGAGTCGATCCCCTACCGCGTATCCGGACTCATGGAGCTCGCTCGCCGCGAATCCCGATAACGTCGCGGATCGCTGAGGCCGCCTCTCGCGGCTTCTCATAGTGGATCAGGTGCCCGACGCCGTCGATCTCCGTCAGCACTGCATCGCGGAACATCCGAACCAGCTCGCGCTCCTTGGCGATGGGCGTGATGTCGTCCTCAACCGCCGCGACGAGCAACGTGGGCACATCGATCGCACCCGCCGATTCCCGCACGTCGTGCGACACGCTCGTCGTGAAGGCCTGCCGCAGGGTCTCGCGATCGCTGAACGTCGAGAAGTAGCGGTCGTGCTGGTCGTGGATGAACCGGCGCAGCCCCTTGTCACGCGTCTTCGCCATCGCGATGCTCATGATCCGCACGATGATGGGCGAGCGCAGCAGCTCCGTGCCGAGGGCCGCGGGCAGGCGCGCGCTCGCCCAGTAGTAGAAGACGGCGAGCCGTGTCAGCACGCCGCGCGGCCCCTCGAGGGCCGGAGCGCCGATCGGGTTCACGAGGATCAGCCGCGGCGTCTCGAGCCCGCCCGCGACCGCCGCAGACGCCACGATCGATCCGAACGAGTGCCCCAGCACGATCGCCCCGGGTGCGACGGTGCTCGCAAATGCCGTCAGCCACTCCGTGTACGCGCGGAGGTCGTGCGTGCGGCCCGCGATCGGCGGGGTCTGGCCGAATCCAGGCAGGTCGGGCATGATCCATCGCACGTCCGGCATCTGCGCCACCACCGGTTCGAGCCCGTGGTGATCGCCGCGGAAGCCGTGCACGGCGAGGATCGTCACCTCGGAATCGGCGGGCCCGTACTCCCAGTAGGCCGTGCGCGTTCCGCCCGCGTCGACCGATTTCTGCGTCACGGGGATCCGCTCGAGCGCGGCGGAGTATGGCGAGGGCACGGACACCCTGCCGAGTTTAGGGCGTGGCGAGTCGAGTTTGCGGCATATCCCGCCTACGTTCTAGGGGTATGAAGACGTCGTGGCCCGATCCCCCGCCGCTGTTCCCGTTGGCGGACCTCGACGGTCCGGGCGAGCGCGTCTCGTGGCTGCCTCGCCCCGCGAAGCGTTCCTCCTCCGGGCGGCGCCCGGTGCCGTCGCACGTCGCCCAGATCGATTTCGAGGAGCTCCGCATGGTATTCGATGACATCACCGCGCAGTTCGAGCCCGCCGAGGGCCGCCTGCTGACGAACGTGGCGGTCTTCGACCTCGAGACCACCGGCGTCGACGTCACCTCCGATCGCATCGTCACGGCGTACGTCGGCGTGCTCGATGGTGCCGGCAACGTCGTCGAGGCGCACGACTGGCTCGCGGATCCGGGCATCGAGATCCCCGAGGGCGCCGCGCGCGTGCACGGCATCTCCACCGAGCGCGCCCGCGCCGAGGGCCGGGACGCCCGTGAGGTCGTCGACGAGATCGTCAGCGCCGTCCGCGCGCTGCTCGCGGCAGGGATCCCCGTCGTCGCGTACAACGCCGCATTCGACCTCTCGCTCCTCAAGCACGAGGCTCTCCGCCACGGAATCGCCCCGATCGAGAACCCCTCACCGGTCGTGGATCCGCTCGTCATCGACAAGCAGATGGATCGGTATCGTCGCGGCAAGCGCACCCTCGACATCGTCGCGGCGCACTACGGCGTCGCGCTCGAGGACGCGCACGAGGCCTCCGCCGACGCGATCGCCGCCGGACGCATCGCGCTCGCACAGGCCGAGCGCTACGGAGGCGACCTTCCGTCGAGCGTCGCCCAGCTGCACGACGCGCAGGCCCGATGGGCCGCCGAGCAGTCAGCCAGCCTCACGCAGTACTTCGTGAAGATCGGCAAGCTCTCCGCCGGCGAGACCCTCGATGGGTCCTGGCCGATCCGCTGATGAAACGACGAAGGGAGCCTCGCTGTGCGAGGCTCCCTTCGTCGTAGGCGCGGTCTACTTGCCGAAGCCCTTGAAGCGCTGGTTGAACTTCTCGACGCGGCCGGCCGAGTCCATGATGCGCTGCTTGCCCGTGTAGAACGGGTGCGAAGCGGCCGAGATCTCGACGTCGATCACGGGGTACTCCGTGCCGTCGAGCTCGATCGTCTTGTCGCTGGTCGCGGTCGAGCGCGTGAGGTACGTCTGGCCCGAGCCGAGGTCGCGGAACACGACGTACGCATAGGTGGGGTGGATATCAGTCTTCATGGCTGTCCTTCAGAAGATAGGGGGTGAGGAGGGAAGCGCGCGGACGAATCCGCACAGGCGCACCTCGAGCGCCAGCGAGAGATTCTATCAGGCGAAGATGGGAGCCTCGGCGCGCGCGACCCAGCGCCCCCGATGCTCGACGACGGCGATCGGGAATCCGAACGTCTCGGCGAGGTTCTCGCGCGTGAGCGTCTCGCGCAGCGGGCCCTGCGCCACCGCGCGGCCCTCGCGCACGAGCATCACGTGGGTGAACCCCACGGGGATCTCCTCGACGTGGTGCGTCACCATGATCATCGCGGGGGTCGACGGCGCCTGCGCGTATCCCGTCAGCAGCTGCAGGAGCTCCTCGCGCGCGCCGAGGTCGAGGCTCGCGGTGGGCTCGTCGAGCAGCAGCAGCTCGGGATCGGTCATCACCGCGCGCGCCACCTGCACGCGCTTGCGCTCGCCATCGCTCAGCGTGCCGAACACGCGATCGGCGAGGCCATCGAGCTTCCACTCGGCGAGCACGCGCATCGCACGCCGCTCGTCGATCGGCTCGTACTGCTCGTTCCAACGGCCGAGCACCGAGTACGCCGCCGTCAGGACGACGTTGAGCACCGTCTCGTCGGCAGGAATGCGCCGCGCGAGCGCCGTCGAGGCGAACCCGATGAACGGGCGGATCTGGAACACATCGGTCTTGCCGAGGCGCTCGCCGAGCACGTCGACGGTTCCCGTCGTCGGGAACATCATCGTGTCGGCGATCTGCAGCAGCGTCGTCTTACCTGCACCGTTCGGACCGAGGATGACCCACCGCTCGTCATCGTTCACCGTCCAGGAGATGTTGTCGACGATATTGCGGGCGCCACGACGCACGACGACGTCGTTCATCTCGAGCACGGAAGTCATGAGTTCGAGCCTACCGCCACGCTCCGACTACTGTTCTGAGGGTGACTGCGCGTTTTCTCGTCGTTCTCGACGCCGACTCCACCCTGATCCGCAACGAGGTCATCGAGCTCATCGCCGATGAGGCGGGCCGTGGTGCCGAGGTCGCCGCCGCGACCGAGGCCGCGATGCGCGGCGAGATCGATTTCGCCGCGAGCCTGAGGTCGCGTGTGTCGGCGCTCGCGGGCGTACCGGTAACGGCGTTCGAACGTGTGCTCTCGCGCATCGAGCCGACGCCGGGGGTCACAGAGCTCACCGCCGCCGTGCACGAGCGCGGGGGCCTCGCCGGCGTCGTCTCGGGCGGGTTCCACGAGATCCTCGACGAGCTCGCCCCGACGCTCGGCGTCGACTTCTGGCGCGCGAACCGGCTCGCGATCGAGAACGGAATCGTCACGGGCGAGGTCGACGGCCCGATCGTCGACGCGCAGGCCAAGGCGGATCACCTCGCCGCGTGGGCGGCCGAGCACGGCATCTCCCCGCACCGCACGATCGCGATCGGCGACGGCGCGAACGACCTCATGATGATCGCGTCCGCCGGGCTCGGCGTCGCGTTCAACGCCAAGCCCGCGGTGCGCAGGGCCGCGCCCGTGTCGGTCGGGCCCGTGGATCTTTCTCAGCTGATCCCGCTGCTGCCCTGAAGCCGACTGCCGCTCGCTCGGGCGTCAGTGTCCCATGCCGAGGCCGCCGTCGACCGGGATGACGGCGCCCGAGATGTAGCTCGCCTCGTCGCCCGCGAGCCACGACACGACCCCCGCAATCTCCTCGGCGGTTCCGTAGCGACCGGCCGGGATCTGCTTGCGGTACTCGGCCTGCGTCTTGTCGTCGAGCTCGGCGGTCATATCCGACTCGATGAACCCGGGCGCCACGACGTTCGCTGTGATCCCCCGCCCCCCGAGCTCTCGCGTGATCGCGCGGGCGAACCCGACGAGTCCCGACTTCGACGCTGAGTAGTTCGCCTGTCCCGCGACCCCGAAGAGCCCCGACACGCTCGAGATCAGGATGATGCGGCCGCGGCGGGCCTTGATCATCGACTTGATCGCGCGCTTGACGGTGCGGAACGCCCCGCCGAGGTTGGTGTCGACCACGTTCGAGAAGTCGTCGTCGCTCATGCGCATGAGCAGCGTGTCCTTCGTAATGCCGGCGTTCGCGACGACGATCGTGATCGGGCCGAGCGCGGACTCGACCTCTGCGACCGCCTGGTCGAGCGACGCCGCGTCGTTCACGTCGGCGATCACGGTCAGAGCGCCTGCCGGACCGGATCCGCTGCGCGCCGTGACGGCGACGCGATATCCGTCGGCGACGAGGCGCTCCGCGATCGCGCGTCCGATTCCCCTGTTGCCGCCCGTGACGAGGGCGACGCGATCCGAGGTGGCGGGTGTGCTCATGGGGTGTTCTCCTGCTGTCGGGGTGGGGCAGACGCCAGCCTATCCGTCGGGTTCTCCGGAATGCGGTGGGCGCGTCGCCCCAGTACTCTGGAATCACCGACCGAGGGAGAGTGCGATATGTCCGACTACCAGCAGCCCGTACCGCCGCAGCCGCCGTACAACCAGCCGTCGGCGCCCCAGCCGCAGTACGCGCAGCCGTATCCGGTCGCGCCGCAGCAGCAGACCAATCCGATGGCGCTCACGTCCTTCATCTGCGCGCTCGTCTCCCCCGCGTCGTGGCTGCTGAGCCTCATTCCGTTCCTCGGCGCGATCCTGTCGGTGCTCGCGCCCCTCTCGGCGGTGCTCGCCGTGATCTTCGGACACATCGCGCTGTCGCAGATCAAGAAGCGCGGTGGGGGCGGTCGCGGGCTCGCGCTCGCCGGCGTCATCATCGGCTACGTGCTGATCCTGTTCAGCATCGTCATCTTCATCGTCCTGGCGTTCGTCGCCGCCGCGCTGCTCGCCGGATTCAGCACGATGTGATCCCCGGCCTCGCCCCAGGTGCGAGGCCTAAACTGGGGTCATCGTGAAGCACCGCAGCAAGGCTCCCCAATCGGCGACGTCGATCGACGAATCGCCGGAGGATGACGAGACCGCCCGCATGAAGCGGTACGTCATCATGATGGCCGTGCGCACCGTGTGCGTCGTGCTCGCGTTCGCGGTGCAGCCGTGGGGGTGGCAGACCTTCGTGTTCGGCATCGGCGCGGTGTTCCTGCCGTACTTCGCGGTGGTCCTGGCCAACCAGGCGAACGCGCACGTGCGAACATCCGCTGTGAGCCCGGAACGCTACCTCGACGCCCACGGCCCGGCGACCCAGGCGGATCCCGCCGGCGACGTCATCCGCATCGACGAGGCGCCCGGTGATGAGAAACGGTCCCCACAATGATCCTCGGCTTCTCCCCCGAGTCTCCGCAGTGCTCTCGCGCCGAGTGCCGCGCCGACGCGGCGCGCAGCGTGGTCTGGCGCAACCCGAAGATCCACACGATAGACCGTCGCAAGGTCTGGCTCGCGTGCGATGAGCACGTCGAATACCTGCGCGATTTCCTCGCGTCCCGCGCTTTTCCGGTGACGGTCGTCGACGGCGTGTCCGACGGATCCGGTGTCGATCTTCCAGAGGAGTCCCGATGAAGACCTGGCCCCGCGCCGCTCGGTGGGTCGTGTACGCGGTGATCGCGCTGCTGTTCGCGATCGCGTGCGCGTTCCTGTCGAATTGGCAGTTCGTGCGCGGCGAGGAGCGCGCCGCCGCCAACGCGCTCGTGGAGAACAACTACGACGCGGATCCCATCGCGTTCGACGAGCTGATGAGCGGCACCGACGATTTCGATCCCGATGACGAGTGGCAGCCCGTGCTGCTCACGGGGCACTATCTTCCGGACGAGCAGCTTCTGGTGCGCAACCGGCCGCGGGGCGGCACGAGCGCGTACGAGGTGATCGTGCCGTTCGAGCTCGACGACGGGCGGATCGTGGCCGTCGACCGCGGGTGGGTGCCGCCCGAGTACGGCGGCGATGAGGTCGCCGCCCCCGACGCACCGACCGGCGAGATCACGGTGATCGCGCGGGCGCGCGGGAGCGAGCCGCAGACGGCATCCGGCCAGACCGCGCCCGACGGGCAGCTGCCGACGATCCACGTGCCCACGATCGCCGATTTGCTGGGCGAGAACGTCGTGACGCCGATCTACACGATCATGGCCTCGGAGGATCCGGCCCCGGCCGATGCGCCCAACGCCATCGAGGCGCCCGAGATCGACGCGGGCCCGCACCT
>Ga0308157_10008301_pt1 | contig 11857 bp, 9 predicted proteins | sample PhyBR1_FD_201035 | JGI IMG/M metagenome (GOLD analysis project Ga0308157, IMG submission 201035) | Phyllosphere microbial communities from UC Gill Tract Community Farm, Albany, California, United States - DLSLB.R1 | ecosystem: Host-associated > Plants > Phyllosphere > Unclassified | place: USA...
CCCAGCCAGATCAGGTACATCGCGCCGGCCACCTTCATCACCAGGAACGCGTTGGCGGACATGCTGAGGATGGTCCCCATGCCGATCATCGCCAGCCCCGACACCGCGAAGATGCCGACCGAGCTGCCCAGCGAACTGAACGCTGTTCGCCGCGCCCCCACGTCCACCGAGTTCGATACCGCCAGCAGCACCGCCGGGCCGGGGGTGAAACACATGATCAGCGAGACGCCGCAGAAAAGAAGCCAGTGGGTGAGAGTCATGGTGGGGTGCCTTCGGTCGCTGCGAACAGCAGGTATTTTCACCGAGCCGGACAGGCCGGGGCCAAGCGCCGCTTGAGCGCCGCCTGTCCACCGCTTGTCCACCGCCTGACCACCGCCCGTGGCAGTGCGCCGTGCTTGAGTGGGCAGGCCGCCACGGCCCTTTCCAGCGCCGGGCTTTTTGCGGGTAACACCCCTGCCCAGCGAGCCGGGCCGGTTCTAAGCTGCGGCCTTCGCAAAAATAAAAGGAGACGTTCGAATGCGCCTGCGCAACTGTCTGGCCGCTGCCGCCCTGACCTGTCTGTCCATGGCCACCGTGGCCCAGGGCTTTCCTTCCAAGCCCATCCGCATCGTCGTGGGGTTTCCTGCAGGCGGTCCGCTCGACCAGCATGCGCGCCTGCTGACCGACAAGCTGCAGGCCGTGCTGGGCCAGCCGGTGCTGGTGGACTACAAGTCCGGCGCGGGCGGCACGGTCGGCGCGCAGGACGTGATGAAGGCGGCGCCGGACGGCCACACGCTGATGCTCGCCAACACCGGCGTGATGGTGATCAACCCCGCGCTGTACAGCCGGCTGCCGTACCAGACGCTCAAGGATTTCACGCCCATCGCGCGCACGGCCATGCAGCCGCTGGCGCTGCTGGTCAACCCGAAGCTGCCGGTGCAGACGCTGCCCGAATTCATCCAGTACGCGCGCGGCAAGCCCGGCCAGGTCAACTTCGGCTCGGCGGGCAATGGCGGCATCAGCCACCTGGTGCCCGAGATGTTCAAGACGGCCACCGGCCTTTTCATGGTGCACATTCCCTACCGCGGCAGCGCACCGGCCTTCACCGACCTGATGGCGGGCCAGGTGCAGTTCATGGCCGAGAGCATTCCGCAGGCGGCCGCGTACCACAAGCAGGGCAAGGTGCGCGCCCTGGCCGTCACCAGCCGGCAGCGCAACCCGGCCATGCCGGACGTGCCCACGGCCATCGAGAGCGGGCTCAAAGGCTTCGAGGTGGTGGGCTTCTACGGCTTTCTGGCGCCAGCCGGCACGCCCAAGGACGTGGTCGCCAAGCTGAGCGATGCCTTCGGCCAGGTGCTGCAGTCGCCCGAGGTGCGCGACCGCATGGTGTCGCAGGGGGCCGATCCGGCGTACCTGGGCGCGGACGCGTTCGCGGCGTTCCTGGCGGCCGAAATGCCGCGCTGGGCCATCGCGGTCAAGCAGTCCGGCGCCAAGCTGGACTGACGGAAAGGCTTCAAGTCAAATCGGCCTCCAGCGCATGATTACCTAGGGCAGTGTGCTATTGAATTAATAGCATTCTGCTTGCCGGCTCAGCCGGCCACGGTGCGCTGGCCGCGGTGGCGGGTCAGACCACCGTGGTGGCCGGGCCGTTGCTGCCCTGGGGCTGCGGCACCGCCACGGTGGGCGACGCCAGCGTGGGGTGGGCGAGCGAGGTAGTCGCTGGCGGCGACAGCGCCAGGCCCGCGCCGCGCAGGTTGTCGAGGATGGTGAACAGCAGGTCGCTCTTGACGCCGCCCGCGTTGCGCGGATTGCTCACGTAGCCGATCGCCAGAAAGGTGAGCGTGCCGTTCAGGATGCCTTCCAGCTGCACGATGGGTTCGGGGTCTTCCATGATCCCTTCGTGCGCGTGGAAGGCCTGCAGGATCACCTCGCGCATGCGCTGCGCGTCGGTATCGAGCGGGGCCGGCAGGCGCAGCAGCACGCGGCCCGGCGCGCCGGTCAGCGTCATGTTGCGCACGGTCTTGGTGATGAACTCCGAATTGGGCACGATCACCGTGGACCGGTCGCCCAGCTGGATTTCGGTGGCGCGCACGTTCACGCGGCGCACGTCGCCCTCGGTGTCGCCCAGCACCACCCAGTCGCCGACCTTCACCGGGCGCTCGGCCAGCAGGATCAGGCCCGAGATGAAGTTCTGCACGATCGCCTGCAGCCCGAAGCCGATCCCCACCGACAGCGCGCTGGCCACCCAGGCGATGCGCTCCACGCTGATGCCCAGGGCCGCCAGCGCGGCCGCCACCACCAGCACCGCGCCCACGTAGCCGAGCAGCGAGACGATGGAGCTGCGCATGCCGGGCTCCAGGGTCGTGTTGGGAAAGTAGCGGTCGCTCAGCCAGCGCTTGAGCACGCGAATGCCGACGAACCCCGCGGCGATCACGGCCAGCGCGGTCAGCAGGGCCTGGGGCGCGAAGGCGAAGTTGCCCACCTGCAGGCCGTTGTTGAGGCTGCTGCCGCGGCGAAAGACTTCGTCCGGTCCGGTGCCGAACGGCGCCATCAGGCCGATCACCATGTAGAAGAACAGCACCACGCGCAGCACGCCCGAGCCCAGCACGGCGGCCTGGTCGAGCAGGCTCGCGTCGATGCCCATGCCCGAGTGCAGGCGGCGGCCGAAGCTGCCCTTGGACGACAGCACGGCTTCGCACACGTCGTCCGCCAACTGGTAGAGCAGGTAGGCGGTGGCGAAGACGATCGCGCTCCACACCATCTGGCGCGCGAGCGTGCTGGCCAGGGCCACGAAGCCCAGCGCGACCAGCACCAGCGTGGCCACCGAGGCAAAGCCCGCGCAGGCCACGAGCAGGCCCACCCACAGCGGCCGGGGCGTGGCGGCGGGGGCGCTGTCTGCCGCGGCGCCCTTGTCGCCGCTGGCATGTTCGTCCTTGTTGGCGACGGGCGGCGAATGCAGGTGCCGCAGGCAGGCGATGGCGATGAGCGCGACGAGCAGCGCCGTGACGGCCTGCGTGGTCACCTCGGCCGCGAGGCTCGCGCCCACGGCGGTGTTGATCTCAGTGACGAGCCCGCTGGTGGAGGCCACGATGGCGATCCACCAGGGATAGGGGCTCAGGCGCCGCGCCAGGTCGTCGGACAGCGAAGGCAGCCGCCACGAACTGCGCCGGCGCGACAGCAGCGCGTGCCCCAGGCCGATGGCGAACGAGGAAAAGATCGCCAGCCGCACGGCGGTGCTGCCCAGGCCGTGCAGCCGCTCGCCCAGGTTGTCGCCGACATCGACGCCGCTCAGCGCCAACTGCGCCGCCAGGCCGATGAGCAGCACGTGTACCACGACCGACACCGCGGCCAGCAGGGAGCGCCGCAGGCGCCCCGATGGCAGCCGCGTGGGCGCCACGCGCACCAGCACGCGCTTGGCCACCCAGTTGCCCAGCACGGCCAGCAGCAGCGCGCCGGCCAGGCTGCCGAGGAAGGTGGCGCGCCGTGCGGGCTCCATCGCCCGTTCCAGGGCCTGGCGCGCTTCGATCGCCAGCATCGACAGGCGGGCGGTGTCCGAAGGCCAGGCGTTGCGCAGGGCGCGCCAGTAGGTGGGGCCGAGCGGGGAGTCGATGCGGGCGGTCAGCGCGTCCTGGAACTGCTGGCGGCGCTGGCGCACGAGGTCGGCGCTGCGCTGGTCGGAATCGACCACGATGAGCCGCGCCAGCTTGAGGTCGGCATCCACGATGGCCCGCTGCTTGGCGAGCGCGGCCCGCTGCTGCGCCACGTCGGGGGCATCGGCGGGGGCGCCTTTTTCGGGCGAGGGGCCGAGTCCGGCCAGGCGGGTGTCGAGGTCGGCCAGCTCTTCGGTGCGCTGCGCGACGAGTTGCTCGGCCGCGGTGCCAATGGCATAGACCTCGTTGACCCGCTTGCGGCCGTCGTCGTCGGGGTCGAGCTTCTTCGGAACGGCGTCGAGCTGCTTGCGAAGGTCGTCCACCGAGCGCGGCACCGGGTCGCCGGCCCGCGGGGCGGACGCGGTGGCACTGGCGGAGGAAGCGGGAGCATTCGCCCCGGCGCGGTCCTGGGCCGAGGCGGGGTGGACTGCGGCCAGGCCCATGAGCAGGCAGGCCAGCAGCACCAGACCGGAGAGCCAGGCGCGCAGGCCGGGCGGGATGCGTGAAAAGGAAGGAGGCAAGGGCGGGTCCGTGCTGACGAGGACCCGAAAGCGTATCACTGCGCGGGGCTGAACAGGTCCACCCGGTCGGTGATGATGCCGTCGGTGCCCAGCTCGATCAGGCGCTGCGCGGCCCATTCGTCGTTCACCGTGTAGCTCAGCGCACGCAGGCCGGCGCCGTGCACCTGCGCCACCGTCTCGGCCGTCCACAGGGCGTGGTTGCAGACCACGGCCACGCAGCCCAGCTGCTGCGCGGTGTCGAGCCAGCCGGGGCTGAGCGTGTCCAGCAGCAGGCCGCGCGGCAGCAGCGGCGCCGCGTCGCGTGCGCCGGACAGGGCGCGCACCTGGAAGGACGTGAGCAGGGGCGGCACGGTGGCATCCGCCCACAGGCGGGCTGCGTGCGAGGCCACGACGCGGCCGGTTTCTTCCTCGGTGCCGGGCGTGGGCTTGATCTCGATGTTCAGCAGATGGCCGTTGGCCCGGCAAAAGCGGGCCACGCTGTCCAGCGTGGGCAGCGGCTCGCCCGCATGCGCGCGCGAGTGCCAGGCGCCGGCGTCCAGGCGCGACAGGTCGCTCCAGGCCAGGTCGCCGGCCGTGCCGGTGCCGCTGGTGGTGCGCTCCAGCGTGGCGTCGTGCAGCAGGAAGGGCACGCCGTCGGCGCTGAGTTTGGCGTCGCATTCGAACATGCGGTAGCCGTGGTGTGCGCCCAGGCGGAAGGCGGCCAGCGTGTTCTCGGGCGCCAGCTTGCCGGCGCCGCGGTGGGCGATCCAGCGGGGATAGGGCCAGTCGGCGGCGAATGCAGAAGATGCAGACACGGCGGAAATACCGGAAGCGGCAGGAGCAGCGAGAGGGGCAGTCATGTCAGTGAGCGATGGGTGGGAACGCTGTCGCGGCGTTCGAGACCGGCACACGGCCTGTCTCCCGTCCGGTGGCCGCGAAGCAGGCCGCGCCAGAAGGCGCCGAAGGCGACTCGGGGAGCGTCATGTGCTCTCTCCGAACTTGAGCAGGTTGCCGTGCGGGTCGATCACATACAGCTCGCGCATGCCCCAGGGCTGTTCGCGCGGGGGATCGAGCACGAGCCCGCGTGCGGCGAAGTCGGCGTGCAACGCACGGGTATCGCCGCGCACGTAGCAGGAGGTGTTCTCGGCGATGTGACGCTCGGTGCAGCGCCAGAAATGCAACTCGCAGCCGTCGCGCTCGACGATGAGGTAGTCCTCGGTGCGCAGCCGGGGCGCGAAGCCCAGGCGGTCGGCGTAGAACGCCGCGCTTTCGTCCAGGTCGAGCGACGCCAGCACCGGCACCGTCGCCACCACGGGCCCCGCTGCGGGTGCGGTGTCGCTCGCGGCGCGCGTCACGTCACATCCGCTTGCCGGTGGCGGCGTCGAACCAGTGCAGGCGAGCCATGCGGGGCGCGATGTGGATGGTGTCGCCGGGCTGGGGCGAATGCGTGCCTTCTTCCACGCGCACGATGAGCGATTCGCCATTCATGCGGGCGTACACCAGGCGCTCGGCGCCCAGCAGCTCGACCGTCTCGACCTGCACGGCCCAGCCGTCACTGCCGATGTCCAGGTGTTCCGGGCGCACGCCGAGGATGGCGCCGTCCTTGCCGCCGGGGGCGTTCTTCAGCAGGTTCATGGGCGGCGAGCCGATGAAGCTGGCGACGAACGTCGATGCGGGCGTGTGATAGACCTCTTCGGGCGTGCCGAACTGCTCCATCACGCCGCCGTTCATGACGATCATGCGCTGGGCCAGCGTCATGGCCTCGACCTGGTCATGGGTGACGAACAGGCTGGTGATGCCGAGCTCGCGGTGCAGTTTCTGGATTTCAAGGCGGGTCTGTGCGCGCAGCTTGGCGTCCAGGTTGGACAGCGGCTCGTCGAACAGGAAGACCTGGGGCTGGCGCACGATGGCACGGCCCATGGCCACGCGCTGGCGCTGGCCGCCGGACAGCTCGCGCGGCTTGCGCTCCAGCAGGTGGCCCAGTTCGAGGATCTTGGCGGCCTTGTCCACGCGCGTCTTGATCTCGTCCTTGGGGACCTTGGCGATCTTCAGGCCGTAAGCCATGTTGTCGTACACCGTCATGTGCGGGTACAGCGCGTAGTTCTGGAACACCATGGCGATGTCGCGCTCGGCGGGTTCGAGGTCGTTCACCACGCGCGGGCCGATGGCGATCTCGCCGCCGCTGATCTCTTCCAGGCCCGCGACCATGCGCAGCAGCGTGGATTTGCCGCAGCCCGAGGGGCCGACGATCACGATGAATTCGCCATCCTGGATTTCGGCGTTCACGCCGTGGATGACCTGGTTGGCCTTGGGGCCTGCGCCGTAGCGCTTGATGACGTTGCGAAGCGAGAGGGATGCCATATCTTTTTGGGATGCTTGTCAGATCGATCGGTGATCGGTGATCGGTGATCGTTATTTCTCGGTGTCCACGAGGCCCTTGACGAACCACTTTTGCATGAGCATGACGACCACGGCGGGCGGCAGCATGGCGAGGATGGCCGTCGCCATGACGATGTTCCATTCGTTCTGCCCGTCGCCGCCGGCGATCATGCGTTTGATGCCGATCACCACGGGGTACATGTCTTCGCTGGTGGTCGCGAGCAGCGGCCACAGGTACTGGTTCCAGCCGTAGATGAACTGGATCACGAACAGGGCGGCGATCGACGTCTTGGACAGCGGAATCAGCACGTCCTTGAAGAACCGCATGGGACCGGCGCCGTCCATGCGCGCGGCCTCGACCAGCTCGTCCGGCACCGTCAGGAAGAACTGGCGGAACAGGAACGTGGCCGTCGCCGAAGCGATCAGCGGCACGGTCAGGCCGGCGTAGCTGTTGAGCATGCCGAGGTCGGACACCACCTGGTAGGTGGGGCCGATGCGCACTTCCACCGGCAGCATCAGCGTGATGAAGATCAACCAGAAGCACAGGCCCTTGAAGGGAAAGCGGAAGTACACGATGGCGAATGCCGACAGCAGCGAGATCGCGATCTTGCCGAACGTGATGACCAGCGCCGACACGAGGCTGACCCACATCATGCGGGCGACCGGGGCCGTGGAGCCCGCACCCGCGTCGCGGCCGAACAGCGCGGCCTTGTAGGTGTCCCACATGTGCGTGCCGGGCAGCAGCGGCATGGGCGCCTGCACGATTTCCTGCGCGGTGTGCGTGGAGGCCACGAAGGCCAGGTAGAGCGGAAAGGCGACGATCACGACGCCGAGAATCATGATGGCATGCGCGAGGATGCCGAGAGTGGGGCTGCGTTCAACCATGGTGGGGTGCTCCGGACGGCATCATCAGTATTGGACTTTCTTCTCGACGTAGCGGAACTGCACCACCGTGAGCGCGACGACGATCAGCATCAGCACCACCGATTGCGCGGCCGAGCCGCCCAGGTCCATGGCCTTGAAGCCGTCGTAATAGACCTTGTAAACGAGGATCGCCGTGTCCTTGCCAGGACCGCCCTGCGTGGCCGCATCGACGATGGCGAAGGTGTCGAAGAACGCGTACACCACGTTGATCACCAGCAGGAAGAAGGTGGTGGGCGACAGCAGCGGGAACTGCACCGTCCAGAAGCGCCGCCACGGGCCGGCACCATCGATGGCCGCGGCTTCGATGAGCGACTTCGGAATCGACTGCAGCCCGGCCAGGAAGAACAGGAAGTTGTAGGAGATCTGTTTCCACACCGAGGCCATCACGATCAGCGTCATGGCCTGGCCCGAATCGAGCAGGTGGTTCCAGTGCACGCCGACTTTTTCAAGGCCATAGGCGACCACGCCCAGCGACGGCGAGAACATGAAGACCCACAGCACGGCGGCCACGGCGGGCGCCACGGCGTAGGGCAGGATCAGCATGGTCTTGTAGAACATGGCGGCTTTCACCACCCGGTCGGCGAAGACCGCCAGCATCAGCGACAGCGTGATGCCGATGCCCGCCACCAGCACGGAGAACATCGCGGTGGTCTTGAACGACTCGACATAGCTGCCGTCGTTGAAGAGCTGCTTGAAGTTCTCCAGGCCCACCCATTCGGTGGAGGTGCCGAAGGCGTCCTGCAACTGCATGGATTGCACCAGCGCCTGGCTGGCCGGCCAGAAAAAGAAGACCAGGATGATGGCCATCTGCGGTGCGATAAGCACCCAGGGCAGCCATGCAGATTTGAATCGGACGCGTTTTTCCATGGAGCGGAAGGTTGAGAGAAATAGGCGCTTCCCAAAGCAAAAAGCAGATGGATGACCCATCTGCTTTTTACGGTTGGCGAAACGTTCAGTTTAAAACGATTACGACTTGTTCGCCTTCTGGAAACGCTCCAGCTGTTCGTTGCCGCGCTTGACGATCGTCTCCAGCGCTTCCTTGGCGGTCTTCTTGCCGGACCAGACCTGTTCGAGCTCTTCGTCCTCGATCGCGCGGATCTGCACGTAGTTGCCCAGGCGGATGCCGCGGCTCTTGTCGGTGACCTTGCGGATCATCTGCGTCACGGCCACGTCGGTGCCAGGGTTCTGCTGGTAAAAGCCCGACTTTTCGGTCAGCTCGTAAGCGGCCTTGGTGACGGGCAGGTAGCCCGTGCGCTTGTGGCTGGCGGACTGCACTTCCGGCGTCGAGATGAACTGGAAGAACTGCGCCACGCCCTTGTACTCGGCAGGCTTCTTGCCGGCCATGACCCACAGGCTCGCGCCGCCGATCACGGTGTTCTGCGGAGCGCCCGGCACATCGGGGTAGTAGGGCAGGGGTGCCAGGCCGTAGGCGAACTTGGCGTTCTTGGCCACGTTGCCGTAGAAGCCCGAGGACGTGTTGATCATGGCGCACTCGCCCGACACGAAGCTCGCCTCAGGCACGTTGCCGCGGCCCTTGTAGACGAACAGGCCCTGCTTGGCCATGTTGGCCAGGTTCTCGATGTGGCGCACGTGCAGTGGAGAATCCACCTTCAGGCGCGCGTCCAGGCCCTGCAGGCCGTTGGACTTGCTGGCGAACTCCACGTTGTGCCAGGCCGAGAAGCTCTCGACCTGCGTCCAGTTCTGCCAGGCCGTGGTGAACGGGCACTTGTGGCCCGACGCCTTGAGCTTGGCCGCCGCGTTGACCACTTCGGGCCAGGTGGACGGCGCCTTGTCGGTGGGCAGGCCGGCCGCCTTGAAGGCGTCCTTGTTGAAGTAGAAGATGGTCGTGGAGCTGTTGAACGGGAAGCTCAGCATCTGGCCGTTGGGGGCCGTGTAGTAGCCGGCCACGGCGGGGATGTAGGCCGCTGGGTCGAACTGGGCGCCCGCGTCCTGCATGACCTTGCCCACGGGCACGATCGCGCCCTTGCTGGCCATCATCGTGGCGGTGCCCACTTCGAACACCTGCAGGATGTGCGGGGCGTTGCCGGCGCGGAAGGCGGCGATGGAAGCCGTCATGGATTCGTCGTACGTGCCCTTGTAGGTCGGCACGATCTTGTAGTCCTTCTGGCTTTCGTTGAACTGCTTGGCCAGGTCATTCACCCATTCGCCGTTGACCGCAGTCATCGAATGCCACCACTGGATCTCGGTCTGTGCCTGCGCCGTGGCGCAGAACGACGCGGCAATGGCAGCAGCCGCTGCCAAATGCTTGAATTGCATGAAAACTCCTCGAATCGATACGAAATGCACGAAGCGCCGATGGTAGGACGCATTTCGTGACACGAATGTGTCGTTGTCGCATAGACCTGCACGGCGATCAAGCGGGGAAACCCGTCGCGCCGAAGTGGCCGAAATCGCACCTAAGCGGCCGTGAACAATGGCAATTTCGTGACAATTCCGTGACACGGCAAGTCACCTTGGCGACTCATCGACCGCACCAGATTGGCGAATTGCGGGGATGCCAGCAGGGTTTTGTGCAGTGCACAATGATCTGTGTCCCCGTTCTGGGGCCCTGGGTGGAGGGCCCGTGCCTCCGCCCCATCCGCTTCTTCGTTTCACGATCCTCCCGGACCTTTCCATGGCCAAAACATCTCTGGACAAAAGCAAGATCAAGTTCCTGTTGCTCGAGGGCATCCACCCTTCCGCGCTCGACGTGCTGCGCGGCGCGGGCTACACCCAGATCGAGGCCCTCTCCGGGGCGCTGCCCGACGATGAACTCAAGCGCAAGATCGCCGATGCGCACTTCGTGGGCATCCGCTCGCGCACGCAGCTGACGGCCGAGGTCTTCGCCCATGCGCACAAGCTGGTGGCCGTGGGGTGCTTTTGCATCGGCACCAACCAAGTGGACCTGAACGCCGCCCGCGAGCGCGGCATCGCCGTGTTCAACGCACCGTATTCCAACACCCGCTCGGTGGCCGAACTGGTGCTGGCCGAGGCCATCCTGCTGCTGCGCGGCATTCCCGAGAAGAACGCGGTGGCGCACCGCGGCGGCTGGCTCAAGTCGGCCGACAACGCCTACGAAATCCGCGGCAAGACGCTGGGCATCGTGGGCTACGGCTCCATCGGCACGCAGCTGTCTGTGCTGGCCGAAGGTTTGGGCATGCACGTGATCTTCCATGACGTGGTCAACAAGCTGCCGCTGGGCAATGCGCGCCAGGCGCCCTCGCTGCACGCGCTGCTGGGGCAGGCCGACATCGTGAGCCTGCACGTGCCCGAACTGCCGTCCACCCAGTGGATGATCGGCGCGGCCGAGATCGCGGCGATGAAGCCAGGCGGCATCCTCATCAACGCCGCGCGCGGCACGGTGGTGGAGATCGAACCGCTGGCCGAGGCGCTCAAGGCCAAGAAGCTGCTGGGCGCGGCCATCGACGTGTTCCCGGTCGAGCCACGCACCAACAAGGACGAATTCCTCTCGCCCCTGCGCGGGCTGGACAACGTGATCCTCACGCCGCACATCGGCGGCTCCACGATGGAAGCGCAGGCCAACATCGGGCTGGAAGTGGCCGAAAAACTGGTCAAGTACAGCGACAACGGCACCTCGATCTCGTCGGTCAACTTTCCCGAAGTGGCGCTGCCGGCCCACCCGGGCAAGCACCGGCTGCTGCACATCCACCAGAACGTGCCCGGCGTGCTGTCGCAGATCAACCAGATCTTCTCGGACAACCAGATCAACATCGCGGCCCAGTACCTGCAGACCAACGAGAAGGTGGGCTATGTGGTGATCGATATCGACGCCCAGTCGTCCGACCTGGCGCAGGACAAGCTGGCCCAGGTGCCGGGCACGATCCGCAGCCGCGTGCTGTTCTGAGTCCCACGGGGCCGGCGGCCCAGCCTGCCGGCCCGGTCTTTTTCATCAGAGCCCAAAAGGGCTTCAGCGCAATAAATACGCCGGTGTATTGCTATAAATATAGTAGCAAATGCCGCGCATGGGCTTCCATGGTCTCGGGCCGCGCCCCGTAACGCCCCGGGCCACCCTGGGCCCTGGCATAAAATCGCGGCCCCGAGGCACAGGGGCGCTTTTCAGCGCCCGACCCAGGTTGACCCCATGAACGTTCCCATAGCGCTGGCTGCCCTGCAGGCGCAGGCCGCCGAGCCCGCCCGCCTGCGAGAGATTCCCTACAACTACACCTCGTTCTCGGACCGCGAAATCGTCATCCGGCTGCTCGGGTCTCCCTCCTGGGACGTGCTCGATCAACTGCGCCGCGAGCGTCGCACCGGCCGCTCGGCCCGCATGCTGTACGAAGTGCTGGGCGACATCTGGGTCGTGCAGCGCAACCCCTATCTGCAGGACGACCTGCTGGACAACCCCGACCGGCGCAAGCTGCTGGTCGATGCGCTGGAGCACCGCCTGGCCGAGATCGGCAAGCG
>Ga0308157_10008303_pt1 | contig 11854 bp, 11 predicted proteins | sample PhyBR1_FD_201035 | JGI IMG/M metagenome (GOLD analysis project Ga0308157, IMG submission 201035) | Phyllosphere microbial communities from UC Gill Tract Community Farm, Albany, California, United States - DLSLB.R1 | ecosystem: Host-associated > Plants > Phyllosphere > Unclassified | place: USA...
GAGCGCATCGAGCGCTACCACGCCGAGCCTTCGCGCAGCAGCGACTGGGACAAGCCGCTGTTTGCCGAACGCAGCCTGTTCCGCAACTGACGCTGCGGCCCAGACGGCCACCGCCCGCGCCACCCGTCCCGCGCCGCCTTGCTACCAATTCGATAGCTGCACGCCCAGGCGTGGCCTGGGCAAGCGGCTGTTTTGACCCAAAAACTCAACTCCTGGAGACCCGCCATGTCCGAGCGCAACCCCATCATCGCCATCACCGGCTCGTCCGGCGCCGGCACCACCTCGGTGACCCGCACCTTCGAGAACGTCTTTCGCCGCGAGGGCGTGAACGCCGCCATCATCGAGGGCGACAGCTTTCACCGCCACGACCGCCAGGAAATGAAGCGCAAGGCGCTCGAAGCCGAGCAGGCGGGCGACAAGAACTTCAGCCACTTCGGCCCCGAGAACAACCTGTTCGAGGAGCTGGAGCGCCTCTTTGCCGACTACGCCGAAAGCGGCACCGGCCGGCGCCGCAAGTACCTGCACGATACCGAGGAAGCCGCGCCCTACGGCCAGGAGCCCGGCACCTTCACCCCGTGGGAAAGGGTGCCCGAGGGCACCGACCTCTTGTTCTACGAGGGCCTGCACGGCGCGGTGGTCACGCCCGAGGTCAACATTGCCCGGCACCCCGATCTGCTCATCGGCGTGGTGCCGGTCATCAACCTGGAGTGGATCCAGAAGCTCTGGCGCGACAAGTCCAAGCGCGGCTACAGCACCGAGGCGGTGACCGACACCATCCTGCGCCGCATGCCCGACTACGTGAACTACATCTGCCCGCAGTTCATGCACACGCATGTCAACTTCCAGCGCGTGCCGATGGTGGACACCTCCAACCCCTTCATCGCCCGCGACATTCCCTCGGCCGACGAGAGCATGGTGGTGATCCGCTTTGCCAAGCCCAAGGGCATCGACTTTCAGTACCTGCTGAGCATGATCGACGCCAGCTTCATGAGCCGGGCCAACACCATCGTCGTGCCCGGCGGCAAGATGGAACTCGCCATGCAGCTGATCTTCACGCCCTTTGTCTGGCGAATGATGGAGCGGCGCAAGCGCGCCCTGGGCCTGAACTGACCATCCCGAAGGAGACCCGCCCCATGAACCCCACCCCCACCCCCACGCCCATGCCCACTTCCAGCCCCGAACTGGCCCGCCAGATGGCCAACGCCCTGCGCATGCTCGCCGTCGATGCGGTCGAAAAAGCCCAGTCCGGCCACCCTGGCGCGCCCATGGGCATGGCCGACATCGCCCAGGTGCTGTGGAGCCGGCATTTGCGGCACAACCCGGCCAACCCGCACTGGCCCGGCCGCGACCGCTTCGTGCTCTCCAACGGCCACGGCTCGATGCTGCTCTACGCGCTGTTGCACCTGACGGGCTACGACCTGCCGATGGCCGAGCTCCAAAAATTTCGCCAGCTGCACAGCAAGACGCCGGGCCACCCCGAGGTCGGCGTGACGCCGGGCGTGGAAACCACCACCGGCCCGCTCGGCCAGGGGCTGGCCAACGCGGTCGGCATGGCGCTGGCCGAAAAGCTGCTGGCCGCCGAGTTCAACCGCGAAGCAGGCGGCGTGGCGCACACCCTCGTGGACCATTTCACCTACGTCTTCCTGGGCGACGGCTGCCTGATGGAAGGCATCAGCCACGAGGTGTGCTCGCTGGCCGGCACGCTGCGCCTGTCCAAGCTGGTGGCGCTGTACGACGACAACGGCATCTCCATCGACGGCCATGTCCAGGGCTGGTTCCTGGACGACACGCCCAAACGCTTCGAGGCCTACGGCTGGCACGTGGTCGCGGCGGTGGACGGCCACGACCCGGCCGCCGTCGATGCGGCCATCTGCGCCGCCAAGGCGCAGGCTGGTTTGCCCGATGGCAAGCCGACGCTGATCTGCTGCAAGACGGTGATCGGCATGGGCGCGCCGCACAAGGCCGGCACGCACGAGGTGCACGGCGCGGCGCTGGGCGCGGCCGAAATCGCCGCCACGCGCGAGGCGCTGGGCTGGAGCGCGGCGCCCTTCGAGGTGCCCGAGCCAATCGCCAGCGCCTGGAACGCCCTGGCGCGCGGCCAGGCGCAAGAGCATGCCTGGCGCGCGCGCCTGGAGGCCTACCGCGCGGCGTGCCCGCAGGCGGCGGCCGAGTTCGAGCGGCGCATGGCCGGCGAGCTGCTGCCCGAACTGGCCGAGCGGCTGCCCGCGCTGCTGGAAGCCATCGCCGCCCGGCCCGAGGCCTTTGCCACGCGCAAGGCGAGCCAGAACGCGCTGGACCTGCTGGCGCCGCTGCTGCCCGAGCTTTTCGGCGGCAGCGCCGACCTGACCGGCTCGAACCTGACCAATTTCAAGGGCGGCGTGGCGGCCGGGCGCGACCGGCCGGGCAACCACCTGAGCTACGGCGTGCGCGAGTTCGGCATGGCCGCGCTCATGAATGGCATGGCGCTGCACGGCGGCTTCATTCCCTACGGCGGCACCTTCCTGACCTTCAGCGACTACTCGCGCAACGCCATCCGCATGGCCGCGCTGATGCGGCTGCAGGTGGTGCACGTATTCACCCACGACTCCATCGGCCTGGGCGAGGACGGCCCGACGCACCAGAGCGTCGAGCACATCCCCAGCCTGCGCCTGATTCCGGGCCTGGACGTGTGGCGCCCGGCCGACGGGCTGGAAACCGCCATCGCCTGGGCCTCGGCGCTTGAGCGCCGCGACGGGCCAAGCGCGCTGTGCTTGTCGCGCCAAGGCCTGCCGCGCCTGGCCGATGCCGGCATGGCCGGGCGGATCCGCCGGGGCGGCTACGTGCTGCGGGACATGGCCGGCGCGCAGGCGGTCCTCCTCGCCACCGGGTCGGAACTGGCGCTGGCGGTGCAGGCGCAGGTCGCGCTGGCCGCAGAAGGCCTCGCCACCCGCGTGGTGTCCATGCCATCCACGTCGGTCTTTGACCGGCAGGCCGAGGCCTACCAGGAAACGGTGCTGCCCTGGCACCTGCCCGCCGTCGCCGTCGAGGCCGCGCACCCGGACTTTTGGCGCAAGTACGTCGGCCGTGGCGGCCGGGTGGTCGGCATCGCCAGCTTTGGCGAATCGGCGCCGGCCCAGGACCTGTACGCGCATTTCGGCATCACCGCCGAGCGTGTGGCCGCGGCGGTGCACGCGCTGGTGCTGCAGGGCGCGGCGCGCCTGCCCGATGGCGCCCAGGCGGTCGAAGATGCCGAAGCGGCGGGGGAGGGCGACGCTGCGGCGCAGCCCGTGCCGGCCGCCATCGCCCTTCACTGAAGCAGGAGCGCGCCATGCAACCGCCTTACCTCCTCGTGTTGTTCGACCTGGACGGCACACTCATCGAGACCGCGCCGGAGATCACCGACGCGGTCAACGACACCTTGCGCCGCTTCGATCTGCCCGAGGTGACGCAGCCGCAGGTCGCCGGCTGGATCGGCCACGGCACGCGCGAGCTGCTGGTGCAGGCGCTGGCCTGCAGCGGCGCGGTGGATGCGGTCAGCGTGCGCGCCAGCGGCACGCTGCCCATGATCGCCGCCGCGTTCGATGCGAACTACCAGCGCCGCTGCGGCACGCGCAGCCGGCTCTACCCCCGGGTGCACGAAACCCTGGTTGCCCTGCGCGCGCGCGGCGTGAAGCTGGCCGTGGTCACCAACAAGGAAAGCCGCCACACCGCCGCCGTGCTGGCGGCGCACCAGCTGGCGCCGCTGCTGGACCGGGTCATCAGCGGCGACACGCTGCCGAGCAGGAAGCCCGACGCGGCCGGCATCGAAAGCTGCCTGGCGGCCTTTGGCGTGCCGCGCCAGCGGGCGCTGTTCGTCGGCGACTCGTCCATCGACGTGGCCGCGGCGCGCAACGCCGGCATCGCCGTCTGGGCGGTGCCCTATGGCTACAACGGCGGCCAGCCGGTGGCCGACTGTGGCCCGGACCGGGTGATCGGCGACTGCGCCGAGCTATTGAATTGATAGCGCATGGCCCAAGCGGAGACTGGGCTGGCGCCGTTTTTGGCATCAAAAAGGCCGCGGCGCAGCGCCAAGCGCGGCAGGTGTCCCAAGCCGTCGTAAATCCTTTTTTTAATGTAATTTACTTGTTAAATATAAAAACGAAAAACAGAAAGTCTGACCATGGATGAGCTTTGAATTCAAAAGAGAAAGCGACAAAAGAAACGCAGCCGCACAGAGCCGTGACCACACAAAACCCCAAGGCACAGTACGATGCAAGCTTTGAGCCCAACTGTTGAAAGAAAGAAGCAAGCATGGACGATCTGGTCAAGCTCCAACAGCAAATTGCCGAAATGCAAAAGCAAGCCACCGAGCTGCAACGAAAAAACCGGGCTGCTGTCCTGGCGCAGCTGCGCGAGCAGATGGCCGCCTACGGCATCACGGCCGAAGAACTCAGCCGGCCCGCACCCAGGACGCCCAAGCCCCGTGCAGCGCCGTCCAAGGCCGATGCCACCGCGTCCCGGGGCAAGAAGGCTTCGGTGCCTTCGACTGCAAAGTACCGCGGCCCCGAAGGGCAGGTGTGGAGCGGCCGCGGACCGGCCCCCCGGTGGCTCACGGACCTGCTGGTGGCGGGCAAGACCCGGGAGGACTTTTTGATTTCGCAGGAAGCGCCCGCGTCGGACAAGGCGGCATCGGAATAAAACCGGCGGCAACCCGCCCACGCTCACCACACTACTGACCATGCCTGCCCCGAAGCCAACCGCCCGGCGCCCTGCTGTGGCGGGCCTGCTGCTCGGCACCGTGATAGGCTTTGGTGCGCGCATGGTCATCGAGCGCCTGAGAAGGGGGCGGCCCAGCGACACGCACGCGGCCAAGGCTGCAGTCCACGACGCGCTGCAAGGCCCCTGCGACACCGTGATGCTGGACGATTCGCTGACCGACTGGGGCGAATGGGCCGAGCTTTTCCCGGGCCGGCGCATTGCCAACCGCGGCATTGCCGGCGACACGATCGGCCAGGTCTTTTCTCGCCTCGAGGCCGTCCACCGGCTCAGGCCGGGCACCGTCTTTTTGCTCATGGGCACCAACGACCTCTACCAGGCCCGCGATGTAACCAAGGTGTTTGCGCAGTACGTCCAAGTGGTCGAAAGCCTGCGCGCCCGCGGCGCCAAGCCCATCGTTCAGAGCACGCTGCTGGCCGGCCCGCAGTACCCGGGGGCGGCGTCCTTCAACCGCAAGGTGAATGCCCTCAACGCGCTGCTGCAGCCTTACGCGCTTGCGCAAGGCATCGAGTTCATCGACCTGAACGGCGCGATGCCCGGGCCGGGCGCTTTCCGACTCGACGACGGCATCCACCTGAACGGCGCCGCCTACAAAGCATGGGCGCGCGCCATCGAAAAACACCTGCCGGCACCCGGTCCAGCCTGACTTCAAGCCGCCTGGGTGGCGTGCTCCGGCACTCCGGCTGCCGGCCCGGCGCTCACGGGGCCGGCTGGATGTCGGTGACCACCATCTTGCCGTCCTCGCGCACAACCATGAAGCGCACCTTGTCGCCCGGCTTCACGCTGTCGAGCAAGGCCGGGTCTTTGGCGGTGAACACCATGGTCATGCCCGGCATCTGCAGGTGGCCGATCTCGCCGTGCCGGATGGTGACCTTGCCGGCCTCCTTGTCGATCTTGCGGATTTCGCCGTCCGTCATCGAGGCGGCATGTTCGGCATGGGACGGGACGCTGCCGGCCTGCGGCTGGGCCCGGGCGCCCAGGGGCGCCAGCACGCTTGCGGCAAGGGCGGCACCGGCCAGGAAGTGCAAAGTCTGCTTTATCATCGTGCGCTCTTTCAGGAATAGCTCTTGAAAACCTGGCTGCTGCCGTCCCTGAGGACCAGCAGGACGTCGTAGCGGTCGCGGCGCGCGCCGTACACCGCGCCGTCCATGCCCGGCGCGCCCACCGGCATGCCGGGCACGGCCAGGCCCAGCGCCCGGGGTTTGTCCTTGAGCAGGCGCCGGATGTCGCTGGCCGGCACATGGCCCTCGACCACGTAGCCATCGACCAGGGCGGTGTGGCACGAGCCGAGCTTTTGCGGCATGCCGAGCCGGGCGCGCACGGCGTTGTTGCCTTCTTCGTGCACCTTGACCCGAAAGCCCTGGCTTTCCAGGTGCGCCACCCAGTCCTTGCAACAGCCGCATTCCGGGTCTTTCCAGACTTCGACGTCGGTGGCAGATGGTTTTTTGGCCAGGGCCGGACCGGTGGCGGCCAGGCCGCAGGCAACAGCCGCGGCAGCGCCCAGAAAGGTGCGCCGCGGGAGCGAAAAAGTGTTCATGGTGATGGGTTCCACGGGTGATAAGGAGGCCTTAATTCTTGCCCACCTTGACCCGGCCCCGCATGCCGGCGTCGTAGTGGCCTGGATAGAGGCAGGCGAAATCGACCTCGCCGGCCCGGGTGAACTGCCAGAGCACCTCGCCCTGCTTGCCGGGCGCCAGCGAGACCTTGCCGGGTTCGTCGTGTTCCATGTCAGGGAACTGCTTCATCATCTCGTGGTGCGCCCGCAGCTCGGCCTGGGTGCCCAGGCTGAATTCATGCCTGAGCTGGCCGGTGTTCTTGACAACGAAGCGAACGGTTTCGCCCTGGCGGACACTGATGCGCTCGGGCGAAAAACGCATGCTGTCGCGCATCTCGACCGTGATGGTGCGCCAGACATGGGCCGCCTGGCCGGGCTGGCCGATGGCGCTTTCCTGCGCCCCGGCGCCGTGGCCGCCGGCGTGGTTGCCAACGGCCAGGGCGGCGCCGCAGAACCCCAGGGCCGCAATGGCGCCCAGGGCACGGGTTTTGAGATGTTGCGGTGACATAAGCTTTACAGGGAAGAAGCGAAAAACCAGGCGCAAGGCCGACGTCAATGCCCGGAATGCGGGGACGGCTTGCGCACCCGGACCTCGGCCTCGGCCGGGCCGTGCGGCGCACGCGGCACCGACGGGCCGCCTTCGGCCTGGAAGCGCGCCGGCTCGGCAAGCAGCCCGGTGTGTTCATGGGCCACGGTTCCCGCAGGGTGCCTGAACCAGCCGGGGTTGCCGTAGTCGCCCGGCTTTTGGCCCTTGCGCACCTTCAGGACGCTGAACATGCCGCCCATCTCGAGGCCGCCGAACGGCCCCTGGCCGGTCATCATCGGCACGGTGTTGTCGGGCAGGGGCATCTCCATCTCGCCCATGTCGGCCATGCCGCGCTCGCCCATGACCATGTAGTCGGGAATCAGGTTGCCGATCTGCCGGCCCACGCCGCGGTGGTCCACGCCGACCATCGTCGGCACGTCGTGGCCCATGGCGTTCATGGTGTGGTGGCTTTTGTGGCAGTGAAACGCCCAGTCGCCTTCCTCGTCGGCCACGAACTCGATCTGGCGCATCTGGCCGACGGCGATGTCGGTGGTGACCTCCGGCCAGCGCGCGGCCTTGGGCACCGGGCCGCCGTCGGTGCCGGTGACGGTGAACTCGTGGCCGTGCAGGTGCATCGGGTGGTTGGTCATGCTCAGGTTGCCCATGCGGATGCGCACCTTGTCGCCCTGGCGCACGTTGAGCGAGTCGATGCCGGGAAAGACGCGGCTGTTCCAGGCCCAGAGGTTGAAGTCGAGCATGGTCATGATCTTGGGCGTGTAGCTGCCCGGGTCGATGTCAAAGGCGCTGAGCAGGAAGCAGAAATCGCGCTGCACCTCGTCGATCAGCGGGTGCCGGGCTTTCGGGTGCGTGACCCAGAACCCCATCATGCCCATGGCCATCTGCGCCATCTCGTCGGCATGCGGGTGGTACATGAAGGTGCCGGGCCGGCGCGCGGCGAATTCGTAGACGAAGGTCTTGCCGGGCGGGATGGCCGGCTGCGTCAGGCCAGAGATGCCGTCCATGCCGCTGGGCAGGCGCTGGCCGTGCCAGTGCACCGAGGTGTGCTCGGGCAGCTTGTTGGTGACAAAAATGCGCACCCGGTCGCCTTCGACGACTTCCAGGGTCGGGCCGGGCGACTGGCCGTTGTAGCCCCACAGGTGCGCCTTGAAGCCCGGCGCCATCTCGCGCACCACCGGCTCGGCCACCAGGTGAAACTCCTTGACGCCCTGGTTCATGCGCCAGGGCAGCGTCCAGCCGTTGAGCGTGACCACCGGGTTGTAGGGCCGGCCGGTGGCGGGCACCAGGGGCGCCATGGTGTCGGGCCGGCTCTGCAGCACCGGCTCCGGGAGCGCGGCCAGCGCCACGCGGCTCACGCCGGCCGCCGCGACGGCGCCGCCCGCGAGGCCGGCCAGCTTGAAGAAATCTCGTCGTGCATTCATCTGGGTCTTGTCCTCATTGTCCTGACCGCCTTCAGTGCCCGGCCCCGTCGCCGTCGGCGGGTCCGCTGTCCGCGCTGCCCACGCCCAAAACGGCGGCCGCCGTCGGGCGTCCGACGAGCGAGGCCTGCAGCGCGGCATCGGCCAGCCAGAACTGCTGCTCGGCGTCCAGGGCCGCCGTCACGCTGCCGACCTGGGCGCGCGCATCGGCCAGCAGCTCGAACACGCCGATCAGCATGGCGTTGTAGCGCAGCTGGTTTTCTTCGGCGACCAGCTTGCGCAGCGGCAGCACCTCGTCGCGGTGGTGGCGGCTGATGTCGTAGGCCGTGCGGTAGGCCAAGTAGCGCTCGCGCAGGTCGGCGCCGGCCGCGCGCAGCGTGGCTTCGAGCGCGCTGGCGGCGGCCAGCGTGCGCGCATTCATCGCCTCGCGCTGCAGGCCGCCGGTGTCGAAAATCGGCAGGCGCAGGCTGATCTCGTAGCCCTTTTGGGTGTCGCGGCTGCCGGCGGCGTTGTCAAAGACAGTGTCGCGCCGCACGCCCAGCTCGATGTCGGTGAGGCTGGCCGCCAGCCCCAGGCCCTGGGCGCGGGCCGCCGCCTCCAGCCCCGCCTGCGCCAGGCGCACGTCCAGCCGCGCGCTCGGGGCCTGCCGGCCGACCTCTTGGGGCGAAAGCGGCGCCTTGGGCAGCGCGGGCAAGCGCTCGGGAAGGGTGAGCGCCTGGGCCTGGGCCGCGTCAAGCCCCAGGAGGCGCACCAGTTCCTCGCGCCGGGCGGTGCGCGCGTGCTGGGCCGCGGCCAGCTGTGTCGCCGCGTCGGCATAAAAGAGCTGTTGGCGGGCGCGGCTGAGCTTGTTGAAGTTGCCCGCCGCCTCCATGCGCCGGGCCAGCTCGGCGCCGGCCTGGGCGCTGGCATAGACCTGCTGTGCGTAGCCCAGGGCCTGCGCGGCGGCCACGGCGCGCACCCAGGCCTGGCGCACCTGCGTGAGCTGCGCCACCACGTCGCTGGCCAGCTGCAGCTGCGTCTGCGCGATGCGCTGCGCGGCCACGCCCTGGCGCTGGGGCAGGCTCAGCAGGTCGAGCAGGCCAAAAGACAGCAGCCGGCCGATTTCCAGCCCGTCGCCGGTGCGCAGGTGCTCGAAGGCCAAGACCGGGTTGGCCAGGCGCCCTGACTGGGCGGCGTCGGCCGACTCGGCCCAGCGCTGCGCCAGCAGGGCCTGCAGCGCCGGGCTGTTGGCCAAGGCCAGCTGCACCGCTTCCTTTTGCCCCAGCGGCTCGGCCAGCAGCGCGGCCGCCGCGCGGGCCCGGGCCTGGCGCGCCTGGTCGGTGCGGGCCAGCGCGAGCCGGCCCTCGGTGAAGCTGGCAGCGTCTTCATTGGCCCGCGCCAGTTGCTGCTCCAGGCTGACGCTGGCGCAGCCCGACAGCAGGCCCAGGGCGATAACGCACAAGGCCGGCTTGATGCCGCGCGGGCGGGCGGCGCTCATGGCTTGGCCCCGTGGTGGCCGGCGTGCGGGTCCGGTCCGGGCACGGTGGATGCTGGTGCTGGTGCTGGTGCTGGTGCTGGTGACGGCCTTGCCGCGTTGCCAGCGTCTGTCGCATCCTGCGCAGGCGCCGGGTCCGCGGCTTCGCGCGCATAGGCGCGCCAGCCACCGATGCGGCCCACTTCGTCGTTGGTTGCGCGCCAGGGCTGCACCGGCTGCGCCCGGTAGGGGCGGTAGCTTTCCAGGGCCGAGCGGTAGACCGGCGCGTCCGCCACGGGGCCGGCGCGCCCGTCTGGCGTGCCGCCCCAGGCCTGAAGGGACGCGGTCGCCAGCAGGGCGGCCAACGACAGGCGCCAGGGCTGGCCGGCTGGGAATGGAATCATGGTGCTGGGCGGGTATTTGAAGTCTTTTTCCGGGCGCAAGTGTGGCGCACGCTGGCCGACAGCAAGCTGACCGAAAGATTACAAATTTGTCATCTGGCCAACGGACGCCCACAACCTTGGCACACTGGCGGCTCTTTGTTGGGTGTTTCGTTTCAGGAGCCAGGCACGTGAAGATATTGATCGTCGAGGACGAGGTGAAGACCGGGGACTACCTGCGCCAGGGGCTGCGCGAGGCCGGGTTCAACGTCGAGCTGGCGCACACCGGCACCGAAGGGCTGCACCTGGGGCTGGAGGGCGACCACGACCTCTTGATCCTGGACGTGATGCTGCCCGGCCTGGACGGCTGGCAGGTGCTCAGGAGCCTGCGGCGCCAGGGCCGGGAGATGCCGGTGCTCTTTCTGAGCGCGCGCGACCAGGTCGAGGACCGGGTCAAGGGGCTGGAGCTGGGCGCCGACGACTACCTGGTCAAGCCCTTTTCCTTTGCCGAGCTGCTGGCGCGGGTGCGCACCATCCTGCGGCGCGGGCGCAGCGGCACCGAGCCGACCACGCTACAGGTGGCCGACCTGGAGCTGGACCTGCTGCGCCGCCGCGTCACGCGCGGCGGGCGGCGCATCGACCTGACGGTCAAGGAGTTCGGCCTGGTCGAGCTGCTGATGCGCCGCCAGGGCGAGGTGCTGCCGCGCTCGCTGATCGCCTCCCAGGTCTGGGACATGAACTTTGACAGCGACACCAACGTCATCGAGGTCGCCGTGCGCCGCCTGCGCGCCAAGATCGACGACGGCTTCGAGCCCAAGCTCATCCAGACGGTGCGCGGCATGGGCTACGTGCTCGAAGTGGCCGCCGAGCGCTAGCCATGGGGATGCGCTTTTCGCTGACCACGCGGCTGACGGTGCTGTTCACGCTGGCCTCGGCTGCCGTGCTGCTCGGGCTGGGCTGGCTCACCACGGCGGCGATCGAGCGCCACTTCATCGAGCTGGACAGCCACACCCTGCAGGACAAGCTGCAGCTGAGCGGCGAGATCGTCGGCCGCGCCGCCTCCCGCCAGGAGGCGCAGCTGCGCCTGGCCGAGGCGCTGAGCAGCCACCATGGCCTGTACGTGCTGGTCCGGGGCGGCGACGGCGCGCTGCTCTATGCCACGCCCGGCTTCGTGTTCCCGCCGGCGGCGCTGGCCACGGCCGCACAAAGCGGCCACGACCGGCCCATCGTCTGGCGCGACGCGGGGCAGGAATTTCACGCGCTGCGCGCGCAGGCCCGGCTGCGCGGCCAGGCCGAGCCGGTGCACATCCTGGCGGCGGTGGACACGCAGCACCACGCCCGCTTCATGGCCGGCCTGCAGCGCACGCTGGGCCTGTACATCATGCTGGCCACGCTGGCCGGCGGCCTGCTCGGCTGGATGGCCGCGCGCAGCGGGCTGGCGCCGCTGCGTGCCATGCGGGCCCGGGCGGCGGCCGTGACCGTCCACAAGCTCGACCAGCGCATGCCGGTGGAGGCCGTGCCGGTGGAAATGGCCGACCTGGCCGCCTCGCTCAACGAGATGCTGGGCCGGCTGGAGCGCGACTTCAACCGGCTCTCGGCGTTCTCGTCCGACCTGGCCCACGAGCTGCGCACGCCGATCAGCAACCTGATGACGCAGACGCAGGTGGCGCTGTCCCGGCGCCGCCCGGCCGACGAGTACCGCGACATCCTGGCCTCCAACGCCGAGGAGCTGCAGCGCATGGCGCGCATGGTCTCGGACATGCTGTTTCT
>Ga0308157_10008304_pt1 | contig 11854 bp, 4 predicted proteins | sample PhyBR1_FD_201035 | JGI IMG/M metagenome (GOLD analysis project Ga0308157, IMG submission 201035) | Phyllosphere microbial communities from UC Gill Tract Community Farm, Albany, California, United States - DLSLB.R1 | ecosystem: Host-associated > Plants > Phyllosphere > Unclassified | place: USA...
TTTATAATTGGAAAAGATCTCTTCCGGGATTGAGTTGCAGATGTAGATCTTTTCTTTTGCTCGTGTGATGATCACGTTCAGTAATTTGTAACCTTTCGTGTGATTCACCGGCCCAAAACTTTGAATGAATTTCCCACTCGATTTCCGCCCGTAAGTCGTAGAAATTATGATAATATCCCTTTCGTCACCTTGGATATTTTCAAGATTTTTAATGAATAATCCTGCAGATTCCAATCCTAAAATTCTCTCTTTGAAATGTTCATTCTCAGGCAAACTGGCTTTCTGCACAATCTTTCTTTTGATATAATTCCGTTGCGAAATATTGAACGTCGCAATTCCCACCGAAGGATAATTCCCATCTTTCAAAGGCCGAATATTCTCAAGGATTTCCAAAACTTTATCGGCTTCTTCCTTATTCGTATGGTCATCAAAAATGCCGTCGATCTGGAAAAACTCGATTGGTTTGTTCTCAGATTTTGTAGGAAGTGGTTTTAACCTCGAATTATAAAAGGCGTGGTTGGAAAAGTCTATCAAATAAGGATGTTTGGAACGGTAGTGGAAATCCAGATGGTTCTTTTCGTAGTTATTTTCCATCGCATAATCCAACAGTGATTCGATGTTCAACATGGCGTTTTTATAAGTGATAACTTCTGTTTCAGATTCGATATCATCTTCATCCTCAATAGTTCCGTCAAAGACTTTACTGAAATAATTGGAAGGTGGCATTTGATGCTCATCACCTGCAATGATCACGTTTTTCCCTTTTAAGATTGCTGGCAGATTGTCTTCCAGTTTCAACTGACTAGCCTCATCAAAAACGACATTGTCAAAATAGAAATTCTTACCCTGAAAAAGATTACTGCAAGCATCCGGCGTAGTCAAAATAATAGGAAAAAAATGCGTAAAAAGGTCTACATCTTTCTGAACGATTTGTCTCAAGGTCAGTCTTTTGTGATTAATACTACTTCTTTTGTTATAAAGATTCGCTACGGTCACATCTTTATTATTTTGCTCAAACTGCTTCACTGAATTCTGCTGAGCAACGTTCCAAAAATACTGCACAAAACTCTTCTGAGAAATTCCCAATTGCTTGATTTTGTTAGCAATTTCCTCATAGTTTTTCTCACTGAAGTTCAGTTTCGGATCAGAATAATGATTGAGTAACAACGGATAATAAGCTGAATAAAACGTCGGTTTCCAATTACTGATCGGATACAATTTTTCCAAAATCGACTTCTGAAAATCTGAGAGCGAATAATAAAAAGTAAACCAACTAAACTCTTTCAACAAAGGGTTTTCTGGATTGCTTCTATAAGTTTTATAAAGATTTAAAATTTGATCAATATAGTTTTTGAAGCTTTGATAAGTATTTCCAAAATCCAAATCGTTCACCCAGTGATCAGTGGAGATTGCTTTCCTCAATTGCTGGATTTTCTGCGAGATTATTTCGGTTTCTCTTCCGGAAATAACGGGATCAAAGGCATTAAGAAAATCAATCTCTGAAAAACTTGTTTCTAATTTTGGAAGAAAACCGGACTGTATTTCCTGAACTTTTTGCCGATAATGGATGATCTCGTTTCTATTATTCCAAAGGTCATCAGACAAATTAATGGCCGGGAAAAACTCCTTCAAACTAATTTGCTTTACCAATGAGCTCAATTCCAACAATCGCTTCTGAATCTTGATCTTATTTTTCTTGGTTGAGGAAAACAGTGCCGTCAATTTATAGAAAAAGCCATTCGTAATTTCGGGATGCAATTCTTCTGAGTTTTGATTTAAAGTCGAGGTCAGAACTTCGGTTTCATTGATGTAATTAGAAACTTCCTGCAGATTCTTGCCAAAATCCTGTTTCCGCTTTTCCTCATAGATCGGTTTGAAATCACTGATCAAGCTTTGAATTTCTTTCCAAGAATTCTCATAATTCTGAAAATCCGATTCCAAATTCTGCTGACTGCTATGGAAATTATCTTTGATCAATTTTTCAGGATTGATGAATGTAGAAGCTTCAAATGGTTTAAAATCCTGATACAATTCTTCCCCATTTTCCAAAACATTCTCAATAACTTTGACCTCATCTTCAGAAAAATAAAACTTCAGATCTTGCAGATTGATATTTTCTTTAGAATCTTTGTAGTTCAACAGATTCCCGACGATCTCCGTCCAGTTTTTCCCTGGAATCAATTCAGAATTCAAGAGTGCGTGGACTGCATTGATCGTATCTTTATGCTGAGAGATCTCCGTCAATTGATTTTGCAGTGATTGTTCAGAATAAGGTTGGATCAGCTTTTTAAAATCTGTAGAATCAATCGTATTTCGAACCGAATCGACAACCAACTTTCTATCAGTTGATGCATCTTTGATCATAATACAATAACGTCCCAGACCCAACTTTTGCAACGCATTGTAAAGCACTTCCAGCGCAGTCTGTTTCTCGCAGACCACGATGGTTTTTTGTTTGTTTTCCAAGGCATTCAGCAAAACAGCCGTCAAAGTCTGACTTTTCCCCGTTCCCGGTGGACCTTGGATCAATATTTTAGATTGAGATTTCAACGACTCCAAAATCCCTTGTTGCGAAGGATCAGTTTCTACGGAAGTAATACTTTGGAAACTGCCTTTCGTGAAATTCTCCGACGGTTTGAAGTCCTTCTTCAAAGTCTCATAATCATTGATGATATTCTGTTTCTGAACCTCGAAGATGGAGAAAACACCAGACTTCATGATCACCGAATCACCTTTATTAGGAACACGATTTTCATAAGAAGCTTTGGCTTTTATAAATGGGATCTCTTCATAATTATTAAGAATAAAATCCAGATTCTGCGTGATTTTCAGTTGATCCAGTAAGCTTTGACAGATTTCCTGTAATTCGGGTTTATCAATTTTTCCATCGGCCAGCATTTCTTCCGATATTTGTTTGATGGTAATGCCAGAATCACTTTGCAGATGGTTGATGAGCACCTCATTCACATAGATCGGGTCATCTTCCGTCCTGCTGATTTCCCAGGTATTCATCTCGTTGACAGCTTTTATCGTCACAGACCAGATCAGGATGGGCGATGCAGAGATCTGTCCGTCCATATCTTTCCGGATCAGGATCGGAAAACCAAAACCCAAAGAATTCACGCCTTTCTCAGACTGGATCACCTCATTTTGAAAGATCAGATTTTCCAGGCTGGTCGTCAGCTTATCCAGCGCGCTCAGCTTATCCTTCTCTTGGGGCACTTCCGCAATCGCAGAGTTGGGAAACAGCTCTTCATTGGTTTTCCCTTCGTCCTCCAGAAGATAACTGTCATTCTTAGGTGTCTCGGTCGTTTTTTGATGGACAGAGAATTTGAAATTCACATTTTTCTGCGTCAACAGATCGATGATGAAATGCTCCGGCAGACTTTTGCTTATTTCCGACAACCGCGCAAGGTCAAATTTATACCTCGAGTTTCCGGGAATCGCATTCAGGTGAACACCGCGCCTGTTTCCGGTTTTTAGCTTGTTTTGAAAGGCCTGAAAGATCTCCGAATTCAAATTCTCCATTGTGCTTTTTAAAAAATTTTCATTAAATGTATAAAAAATTTCAGATACGCAAAAACATTGCGCACTCACCCTATTACTTTGCATCATCAAATAACGACAAAACAACTTAAAAGCTGAAAACCCGCAGCCCGACTTGAGTGGAAATCCTTTTTTGTGGCTGGAAAAGCCAAGGCAAAAAGATTGGGAACGGAAGGCGGAAAAGCTGCCCAAAATAAAATTAATATTATGACAACAATCACAGGAAACGAATTGATCGCTTTAGGATTCACACCAAAGAAATGGTTTGCAGAAGCCTTGGAACACATCAATGAAAATCATTTGAACGAAACCGAAATGTTGGACTATCTGGAACAGTTCCGCGCACCAGACCCAATTCCACTCCATTCCGAGCCACAGGAGTTCATCATCAACATCAAAGCGGAAAACGATAGCGAAAATGACAATGTTGAAAAAGTCATCAACACAATGAAGGTCTTGATGAAAACCCCAACCCTGGTCAGCGGTGCCATTATGCCGGACGCTTGCCCTACAGGTCCCGAAGGTCACATCCCGGTGGGCGGTGTGGTGGTGGCGAAAAACGCCATTCATCCTGGATTTCATTCTGCAGACATCTGCTGTTCCGTAATGTTGACAGATTTTGGAAAGGCAGACCCAAAGACAGTTTTGGACACCGCGCACTCCATCACGCATTTCGGTTATGGCGGTAGAGACCGAGGTTCTCAAATGCCGATGTCACAGGAATTGATGGATGCCTTCCGAGAAAATTTCTTTTTGAACGACGAGAGGCTCATCAGCATTGCCCGTTCACATATGGGAACGCAGGGCGACGGCAACCACTTTTTGTTCGTCGGGATTTCCAAAAATATAGGAAACACGATGCTGGTCACGCACCACGGTTCAAGAGCGCCCGGTGCAATGCTGTACGACAAAGGGATGAAGGTTGCCAACCGTTTCCGAATGGAAATTTCGCCAGAAACCTTGAAGGAAAACGCGTGGATTCCCTACGAGACCGAGGAAGGAAAACAATATTGGGAAGCCTTGCAACTAATCAGAGATTGGACTAAGGAAAACCACGAAGCCATCCACAACACGGTTTTAGAAAAACTCAATATCGAAAAACAAAACCGATATTGGAACGAACATAATTTTGTATTCAAAGATGGTGATCTATTTTACCACGCGAAGGGCGCAACACCGTTGGACGACAAATTTTTGCCCGACATCACAGGCCCGAGGTTGATTCCTCTGAATATGGCGGAACCTGTTTTGATTGTCTCCGGGACCACCAACGGCAGAAATTTAGGTTTTGCGCCACACGGTGCGGGAAGAAATTTCAGCCGAACGCAGCATAAAAAATCGTTGGCTCACAAAACCATCGACGAGGTTTTTGCAGAGGAAACGCAAGGTCTTGACATCCGTTTTTTCTCGAATGATATTGATATTTCTGAGCTTCCGAGCGCCTACAAAAGTGCCAAAAATGTGAGAGCACAAATTGAGGAATATGAACTTTGCGAGGTTTTAGATGAAGTGATGCCTTACGGTTGTATTATGGCGGGAGATGTTGGGAAGAATGCGCCTTGGAAGAGGAAGAAGAAAGGGTTTGTGAAGAGGTCATTTTAAGGTTACGGTTTTCCGTAATCTTTTTTTGTGGAGAAATCATATATTTGGGAAAACTAAAACAATGAGTTTCAAATTACTTGCTATCAGACCTCTTAATGATTGTCATCAAAAATTTTTAAAAAATTTAATTCCTAATCAAATTTATAGTCTTTATAATGATTATGAAATTACGACAGATGATGAAGAAGATATAATTTCTGTAAAACATAACGATATTCTTCACAGAAACCTTTACTATCGAGGCAGAAAAAAGGACAAAACAAAAATAAACATTTCTGCAATTGTTGGTAAAAATGGAAGTGGTAAAAGTGCTTTAGTTGAATTATTTATAATGTGCTTGAATCAACTTTCAATGAAACTCCAAATAGAAGATAAAATAATTGGTGAAAAAATAGAAAAAAAATTACTTACAACAGCCACATTACAATCAGCAAGAAAAGATAAAGATTTCAAATGTCAGCTTTTATTTGAAATAAATGAAAAATACTTTTCGCTTAAAATTAATAATGACAACTATGAATACAAAGAAATTGGCAATAGCCAAGAGATAGATTTTAACTTAAAAGATTTTTTTTATACAATAATTATTAATTACTCAATATATGGTTTTAATTCAAATGTAATGGGTGATTGGATTAATGAATTATTTCATAAAAATGACTCATATCAAATACCTATAGTTATTAATCCTAAAAGAGAAGGAAAGGATAATCGTTTTTGGGCGGGAATTATAGATATTAATAACGAAGAGTTTCTTTTAAAGCAACGTTTATTAGGTAATCTTCTTAAACCTTCTAAAATTAATGACGAGTTTAGAATAATAGGTGATAATATGATCGCTGTTGCACTGGAATTAAACAAAAAAGAAATTCGAGACTTTTACATTTATTCAAATGATGAATATCAAGTAGTAAGAAAATATTCGGAATATAATGACAAAAAAAATTTATACGATCAGCTTATCACAAATGATTCATCTGATTTCTCAATAAATATAGATGCATACAATCAAGAAGCTCCATTATTATCCTGTCACAATGTGTCTGAAATTTTAAACGAAATTAAAATAAGTTTTGATTTAAAAGATATTCAAAATAAAGATTTACAAGTACAATTAGATTACTATATAATTTACAAGATAATTAGTATTTGTGATAAATATGTTGAATATAATCAGTTTGTTAATGAATCGTATAAAATATTTGAAGATAGAGAATATAAAAGATATACAATAAATATAAAAGATTTCATTAAACATATTTTCATTTATAGAAGCCACATAACTTATAAACTTTTTCAAACAATCAATTATATAAAGCATTATGAAGATGTTTGGAAAAATGTTGAAATTGACATTCAATTAGACTTAGAAACCTTGTCTAAAAAATTAGAACCATTATTAGAAACGACCGATGATTTTATTGAAGTGCTTCCACCACCAATTTTTGAAACTGAAATATTTTTAAATAATAAAAAGAATGATGATTTAATAAAATTAAGTGAATTAAGTTCGGGTGAGCAACAATTCATACACTCTGTAAGTTCGATTGTTTATCATTTAAATAATATCAATTCTGTAAAAGGTGAAGGAATTGCAAAATACACCTTTATAAACTTAATTTTTGACGAAATAGAATTATATTTCCACCCTGAATTTCAAAGAAAATTTGTCAATTATATTTTAAATCAAATATCCAAAATACAAATAAACGACATTGTTGGTATTAATATTCTTTTTATTACCCATTCTCCTTTCATCTTATCAGATATTCCAAAACAAAATGTATTGTTTTTAGAAGTTGACGAGGAAACTAAAGAGTCTAAACCTCAAAATTTTAAGAGAATGAATACTTTTGGAGCAAATATAACAGATTTATTAGCAGATAGTTTTTTTATAAATAATGGTTTAATTGGTGATTTTGCAAAGCAAAAAATTGAGGAAACAATTACTTGGTTAAATTCAATTCTTAAACTTAGAGAGAATATAAAAAAAATGGAATTAACGAATAATGACCAACTAAACAATCCTAAAATAATAAATATAAAAAAGAAAATCAATAATTTATTAAAACAAGAAACTAACTTGAAAAATGAAAATTTCAAAAGACATTTAAAATTGATTGAGATTATTGACGAACCTATTCTAAAAGAGAAATTAGAAGAAATGTATGCAGAAGCTACTTTTGAGTTTCCAAGAAAGGAAATATTAAAAAACCAAATTGTTCAAATGCAAAAACAATTAGAAGAACTTCAAAATCAACACGACAATGCTTAGTTTAAAAATTTCAAAAATAAAATCTCTTCAATACTATAATGAAATAAAGCATAAAATTAAAAATTTCAACACATTAGGTTTAAATGATGATGACATTAAAAAGTTAATTATTTCCAAGCCAAACGAATTAATTAAAATAAATAATGATTTTATGGCAAATTACATTCAAGATTATGATTTTAATGATCTCATATCTTATGCAAAATTGAAAGAGGCAGATAAACCGACAGATACAAAATATCATTTAAAAATAGTAGGAATTAAAAGTATTTTTAATTATAAAAATATAATAGGTAGTAAATATTATTTGGCAGAAATATTAGACCAACATACTTGTATTTATTGTAATCGAAATTATGTAAAAACAGTTTGTAATTCTGAAAACAAAATTCTACGTGCAGAATATGATCATTTTTTCAATAAAAATAAATATCCTCTTCTAGCACTCAGTTTTTATAATCTAATCCCAATTTGTAGTACTTGTAACAAAAAAAAGAGTGATAATGATTTTGATTTAAATAATTATTTACATCCTTATTTGATGAGTGATGAAGACAAAAAATTCAATTTTAGTTATAGAAAAAAAAATTACATAGACAATAATGTGAGATTATGTACTACAACCACTGATCCTGCTGTAGAAAAGAAAATAAATACAACATTCAAAGATTTATTTTTGACCGAGATATACAACTCAAATTCTGATAAAGAATTACGAGATTTATTGGATTTACGTTATAAATATTCCAAAAATTATTTAGATATTTTATTAAACACTACTTTTAAAAAACTCCCTATAACGAAAGAAGAAGTGTATAGAATGATTTTCGGTATAGAAATAAATGAAGAAGATTATCATAAAAGACCTTTTTCTAAATTTAAAAAAGACATTATAGAGGAACTTTTAAGAAGTAAATAAATCCCAATAGTGCGGATTTAAAATCCTTACCCCCGCGCTAGCGCGAGCGTCCCGCTCGTGCTCACAACAATTCAAAAAACCCTAGCCTCCCGCTAGGGTTTTCTATTCCCGATTTAACATAATATTTAATTATTCACAATTAATAACTCAATTAATTGCCATATTCAGAATAAATAATATATTTGGAGAAACAATTATAAAACACAATCATATGTCTTCAACATCAGAAGTAGGACACGCTAAAAACGTAGCCAACCTACAAAAACTCACAGAGCAAGTTTCCGTTTACACACTTTACAACCCTCCGGTAGCAAGCTTGTCGGTCGCCAATCTCCAAACCCTCTACACCACTGCCGTTGCAAAACTCAGCGAAGTAGAAGAAAAACGAAACGCCAACAAAAACGCCATCGCCCTGCGTCAAACCGCTTTCGAAAATCTAAAACCAACCTCCACAAGAATTATCAATCTCTTAGACATTTTAGGTCTACCAGAAGGAACTCTCAATCAGGCAAAAACGTTAAACCGTACGATCCAAGGCACCAAAAACAAACCAAAACCACCCACAGAAAATCCCGAAAACGGACAACAATCATCCAATAACCCAATTTCTACTTCCCGCCAATCATACACCCAACAGGCAGAGAATTTTGGGATTCTTCTCCAGCTATTGGCAACCATCCCCGCCTATACGCCCAACGAAGACGAGTTAAAACTCACAAACCTAACGCCTTACCACGCATCATTGGTCAGCACCACTCAGGCTGTAGACCAAACCGAAGCAGAACTTAACGTCAAGTTGATAGAAAGAGACCAGATTTTCTACACAGATGGCACCGGACTCTACGCCATCGCCCTAAATGTCAAAAAGTACGTCAAGGGCTTATATGGTGCCACTTCACCAGAATATTCTAATGTTTCATCTATAGAATTCGTCAACCGAAAATAAGATAGATTCTTAATAAAAGAATATTACAACAAGATGATTTAATATGCTTTCAATGTAAAGTTACATTCTCGCGATGTAACTTTACTTTTTTGCAATGTCATTTTATATTGGCACGATGTAAATTAATATGATAGCAATGTAGAGTTAGAATCCTATGTTGTAAAAATATATTCTCGCGTTGTAGAATCTGATTCTCCGGATGTAAAATTATCTTGTGGCGTGGTAAAACTATATTCTCACGATGTAAAAACAATATTCCTCATCCACACCCGCTCCTTAGGAGCAAAATGTTTGTAGAGACCATCAGCACAGTAAATTAGCGTGCCATAAGTAAGCCACTACCCTGTCATCCTGAGGCTCTCGAAGGACAATAAATAAAAAATTCCACAAAAAAAAATCCCCCGATAACTCGGAGGATTAATATAGTTAAGATTGATTCTTATGCTTCGTTCAAAGGCTTGTGTTCTCCTGGTTGGTCTTTGCCTTCTGGGTTTACCTGGCCTTCCGGTCTTGGTTTTGGTGCCGGTCTTTCTGGTCTTGGCAACAAAACTTTTCTGGAAAGTTTCATTTTTTTACGGTCATCATAACCCATAAATTTTACCTCAACCTGGTCTCCTTCATTGTAAGGTACTTTGTCAAGACGCGCCCACTCGATTTCAGAAATGTGAAGAAGTCCTTCAGTTCCCTTAGCAATCGCTACAAACGCACCGAAGTCCATTACTTTCACAACTCTACCTTGGTAGATTTCACCTACAGTTGGTACAAAAGTGATCTCGTTGATTTTCGCGATAGCCTCATTGATCTTCTCTCTGCTAACACCGGAAATTTCGATTCTTCCGATATCACCAACTTCTTCAATCGCGATAACGGTATCAGTATCTTTCTGCATTTGCTGAATGATCTTTCCACCAGGTCCGATAACCGCACCAATGAAATCTTTAGAGATCTCTAGCATTACCATTTTCGGAGCGTGAGGTTTCACGTCTTCTCTTGGAGCTGAAATAGTTTCGTTTAATTTATCAAGGATATGCAGTCTTCCGTCTCTGGCTTGTAGAAGGGCTTTTTCCATAATGTCCATAGACAATCCTTGGATTTTGATATCCATCTGGCAAGCCGTGATTCCGTCTGCTGTTCCTGTAACTTTGAAGTCCATATCTCCCAAGTGATCTTCATCACCCAAGATATCAGAAAGAACTGTGAATTTCCCTGATTTTACATCAGTTACCAATCCCATTGCAATACCTGAAACCGGTTTCTTGATTTGAACACCTGCATCCATCAATGCTAAAGTTCCTGCACAAACAGTCGCCATAGAAGATGAGCCATTGGATTCCAAAATATCAGAAACGATACGGATCGTGTAAGGATTTTCTTCCGGGATCATATTCGCCAAAGCTCTTTGAGCCAGGTTTCCGTGACCAACTTCTCTTCTTGACGTTCCTCTCAAAGGACGAGCTTCACCAGTTGAGAATGGTGGGAAGTTATAGTGTAGGAAGAATCTCTCGTCATAGTTGATCATTACGCTGTCAACCATATTTGCATCTTTTACTGAACCTAAAGTTACAGCTGTCAAAGATTGAGTTTCCCCTCTTGTGAAGATTGCAGAACCGTGAGCTCCCGGCAAATAATCGATCTCACTCCAGATTGGACGGATGGTTTGAGGATCACGACCATCAAGACGAATCTTATCATTCAAGATCATCTGACGCATCGCTTCTTTCTCAACATCGTGGTAGTAAACTTTTACGAAAGGTGTTACTCTTTCCAATTCTTCAGCATTATCAACATATTGAGCCAAAAACTCTTCACGCACCGCTTTGAATTTATCGCTTCTTTCTTCTTTACCAGAAGGCGATTTCGCTACTTCATAGACTTTATCGTAAGTTTCTTTCCAAACTTTTTCACGGATTGCTTCGTCGTGATTTTCGTGGCTGTATTCTCTTTTTGGTAAAGATTTGCCTACTTTTTCAGCCAATCTCTCCTGAGCTTCCACCTGTTTTTTGATTTCAACGTGAGCGAATTGAATAGCCTCCAGCATTTCTGCTTCAGAGATTTCCTTCATCTCACCCTCTACCATTACGATAGAATCTTTCGTTGCACCAACCATAATATCCAGGTCAGCAATCTTAAGGTCTTCTAATTTTGGATTAACAGAAAGTTTCCCGTCAATTCTTACCACTCTGATTTCAGACATTGGCCCGTTGAAAGGGATATCTGTGATTGCAATCGCTGCAGATGCAGCAAAACCTGCTAAGTCATCTGGAATACATTGTCCATCGTAAGAAATCAATGAGATCATTACCTGAACTTCCGCGTGGAAATCTTCAGGAAACAATGGTCTAAGAACTCTATCCACCAAACGCATTGTCAAAATCTCCTGATCGGATGGTCTGGCTTCTCTTCTGAAAAAGTTACCGGGGATTTTCCCACCTGCGTAGAATTTTTCTCTGTAATCTACTGTCAATGGCAAGAAATCTACGCCATCTTTTGCTTCTTTGCTGGCTACAACAGTTGCTAAAAGCATTGTGCCGCCCATTTTTACTACTACAGATCCATCAGCCTGTTT